>JAAUYD010295115.1_pt1 | contig 11057 bp, 8 predicted proteins | sample 7278101 | NCBI WGS metagenome assembly JAAUYD01 (sample SAMN14350128, study PRJNA611818) | marine sediment metagenome | isolation source: surface marine sediment (0.6m) | place: French Polynesia: Moorea | collected 2018-08
GAGGGAACTTCAAAGCTGCCAGGTACCCAGAAGTAATCGACTTGAGTTCCGTGAGGATTGACATCAATTCCATGACGTTTCAAGCAATCTTGACATCCTGACAACAGTTTACCTGTCACCAAATCGTTAAAACGAGCGATCACGATTGCAAAACGCAAAGATGATGCATCTCTAGTAAAATCCCCCTCAAAAACTGCCATGATTGCCTAATATCCTGTATTTATTGCGAATTTATTAAAGGATCTAGATAAAATTTAGATCTATCTAAATTTGCCATACTTTAAATCCGGTGGGGATTTTTCTTTACGCTTTTTTCTTAAACGACGAAAAAATTGAGTACGGCAACTACAATTACTAATACAGTCCAAATTGCAGATCCTAAAAACAATAAAGGTTTAGATTGTTCCCAGTTTTGGGGAGTAGCATAGGCGTAAGGTACGCCGATAACCATGACAAAAGAAAATAAGATCAAAGCAAACAGTGAAAGTTCAAAAACAACGGACATATTCTGATTCTCCCGATTTAATAACTAAGTGAATTATTATTATTCCTTAATTTACTATATATAATGCTTTAGCGGTGTTAATATTCCCAGGTTTATCGAATCGGGATCGAACCAGCAAAATTGAAGAACTCAAAATTGAGAAGTTGCAATTGAAGCAGAGATTTAAAATTTTGAATGTTTTCAACTAATTTTTAGGATTGCTGCCAAAATTATTGACAGCATAGCGAGATAATTGTTTTTATGGATTTAATTTTATGCCATCAAACGGCTGATTTTGATGCGGTGGGTGCAGCAGTCGGTCTGGCGCGGCTCAAAACGGGGGCTAGAATCGTCTTAACCAAGGGGGCACATCCGATGGTGCGGGATTTTTTAGCTTTACATCGCGACGAATTGACCCTTTTAGAAATACGCAGCATCAATCCTGCAAAAATCAGATCTTTAATCGTCGTAGACAATCAAAGACGCGATCGCTTCGGCCACGCTTCTGGTTGGTTCGATCTGCCTCAACTCGAAGCGATCGAAGTTTACGATCATCATTTAGATAGCGATTCGGACATTCGAGCAACTTATCGACAAATCGAACCAGTCGGCGCAACAACTACTTTAATTGTCGAAAAATTAAAACAAGCAAAGATTCAATTAACTTCCTTTGAAGCTACGGTGATGGCTTTAGGAATTCATGTCGATAGCGGTTCTTTAACTTTCGAGCAAACTAGCGTTCGCGACGTTCTTGCTTTGGCCTGGTTGATGGAGATGGGGGCTAATTTAAAAGTTATTGCCGAATATAGAGAACAGACTTTATCGCCTAAATTACAGAATTTATTAACAATAGCTTTAAAAAATCTCGACAAAAGAGAAGTAGAAGGTCATACTATTGCCGCAGTGCTATTAAAAACAGAAAGTTTTATCCCTGGTTTGTCGAGTATCGCTCACCGATTGTTAGATCTGACAGATACCGAAGCATTAATATTAGGACACCTCTACCGTAAAAGTAACAGCAATAAAAACAAAAGTAACGGCCAGAAATTAACCGTCATCGGGCGATCGCGGATCGAAGGGGTCAATCTCAACGAATTATTTACTCCTTTTGGCGGTGGCGGACATCCTCAAGCTGCGGCGATGACGATCAAAGATCGCCCCGATCTAGAAGGAACTTTCAAACAATTATTTGCCGATGCGATCGCCCAAATTCCCCATCCAACCCTGGCTAGGGATATTATGTCATCTCCAGTGAGAACGATTCGACCGGATACTAGTATTGAAGATGCGGAGAGAATTTTATTTCGTTACGGACATTCTGGCTTGTCAGTTGTAGATGAGAGCGATCGCTTGGTGGGAATTATTTCGCGGCGAGATCTCGATTTAGCTCTACATCACGGCTTTGCTCACGCCCCAGTTAAAGGGTATATGAGTAAAAATTTAAAAACTATTACTCCCCAAACTCCCCTGCAAGAAATAGAGTCGATCGTCGTGACTTACGATGTCGGTAGGTTGCCAGTTTTAGACGGCGATCGCCTGGTGGGAATCGTCACTCGCACTGATATTTTGCGCCAGTTGTACCAACAAAGTAACGATCGCCTTCCAGCAGAAGATCGCGACAAGATCGGTCTGACTCCCAATTTGTTGCCATCTCTGCGCCTTCGTCTGGCTGCTTCTATTTGGCAATTGTTAACTAAAGCAGCAGCAGCAGCAGAAAAAAGAGGCTGGCATTTATATTTAGTGGGTGGTGGAATTCGGGATCTGCTTTTGAGCGAACCAGAAGGACATTTATTGCTTCAAGATATCGATTTGGTTGTCGATGGGTTTCACCGCAGTACCGATGAGGGTGCGGGGGTAGAATTAGCTGAAGAAATCCTAAAAATATATCCCGGGGCGCGTCTTTCAATTCACGGAGCTTTTCAAACAGCGGCTTTACTGTGGCATGACGATCCGCAATTAGGCAATCTCTGGATGGATATAGCTACGGCCCGCACTGAATTCTATCCCTATCCTGCCGCTAACCCAGAAGTCGAAGCAAGTTCGATCCGTCAGGACTTATATCGCAGAGACTTCACCATTAATGCTTTAGCCGTGAGACTGACAGATCCGAAAGCGGGAAAATTGTTAGACTATTTTGGTGGAGTTTTAGACTTGCGATCGCGTCTGATTAGGGTGCTTCACCCCAACAGTTTTATTGAAGATCCGACTCGCATTTATCGGGCCGTCCGTTTTGCCGTCAGACTCAATTTTGCGATCGAATCGGAAACAGAATCTTATATTCGTTATGCGATCGCAAGTGGCATTTATCATCGCAAAGCAAATCAAGCCAACCTCGCTCCAGCACTAACCACCAGACTTAAAGCCGAATTAAAATATATTTTGCAAGCCGAATATTGGAAAAAAGCTTTAAAATTGCTGGCCCACCTCGATGCTTTATCTTGTTTGCATTCCAGTTTAAACTTAGATCGCAATTTATGGTGGCAAATACGCTGCGTCGATCGCTGGCTGCGCTGGTTAGATCCTAAAAATAATCTAAACCACTGGTTGGTAAGATTGGAGACCATAATCGCCTATTTGCCCCCCGAAGACGCAGCTCAATTAGCCGAACGACTTCAATTGCCAAAAGACAGCATATCCAGAATTACAAACCTCGAAACAATCACCAGCACTGTAATTGAGTCGTTATCTCAATCTAATTGCATCAGCGAAATAGTCAAAAGATTGGGACGATACAACATTTCAACATTAATCCTCGCCGCCGCAAGAAGCAAAAAGACGGCACGGCGAACTATTTGGCAATATCTCAATCGCTGGTCAAAAATCCGACCGCCCATCGACGGCAAAGATCTCAAAACTCTCGGTTACAAGCCAGGGCCTTTATATAAAGAAATCTTAGCAGAATTATTAGCTGCAACTCTCGATGGCAAAATCAGCGATCGCGCGGCCGCGCAAGAGTTCCTGAGCCAGAAATATCCTCGCTGAATTGGAAACGCTGCGATCGATACCAGAATTTTTCATTCAAGCAAGATATAATTTGTTACGAAAGCGATAAATAAAATATTTCATGAGCAATCCTGTCATCCACGCCTTTTTTTTTGGCAGAGCTTTAGCTGAAGTTATCGGTGAAAAAGTAGAAGAAAGTGTCACTAACGCCTTAAGCGAGTTGGGCAAATTCGATGCCGAACAACGGGAAAATCTGCGACAGTTTACTTCTGAAGTAATCGAAAGAGCAGAAAGGGAAATCGCCAAAGAAAACAGTGACAGTAGCAACGGTGCTGCTTCAGTTAACAGCGATTCTTCCGTAGATTTACAAGAGACCATCGACGAACTGAGGGCCCAGATCGCCCGCTTGCGCGCCGAATTAAAGGAATATGCTAATTCCTCGGAGAATTAACAAGTATTTGCTAGATTTGGGCGAAATAGAGCCACGGGCGATTAAGCTCTTAATTCTTATTTGCTTAAGAAAGCAAAAATTTAAAATTTTCCACCGATAAATTCGATGAGGACAAACAACAAAATAACGTTTGTCTTTTATCTTTAACAAATCAAGGTTTTCGTACCCTAAAATTTATTTTTTTTAGTAAAAGTTTAGAAGAAATCGAGCGAGTGTCTGCCATTTTTCAAAGTTCCGACAATTACCTTCCTCACGCACCTAATTATCCCGTGTCCACTCAAAATATATCAAAACCAGAAGCAGCAAAAAAATCCTATCGCTGGAATAGAGAAAACTACTCCCGTTTACGCCGTCGTATCGATATTTGGATCTTTGTCTTAAGCTTTCTGTTTAAACTATGGTGTAACGGAAAAAAATGGACTTATCAAGGAGGATACACAGAAGAAAAATTAGCCGCACGACGGCAAAAACAAGCTGTTTGGATTCGCGAAAACCTCCTAGAGTTAGGCCCTACTTTTATTAAGGTAGGTCAGTTATTTTCTACCCGTGCGGATTTATTTCCCAGCGAATACGTCACTGAATTATCTAAATTACAAGATAAAGTTCCCGCTTTCACCTACGAACAAGCGGCTGCAATCATTGAATCGGACATGGCTAAACCGATTCCCGTTCTCTTTCGCAGTTTCGATCCAACTCCGATCGCCGCAGCTAGTTTGGGACAAGTTCACAAAGCCACCCTTTATAGTGGTGAAGAAGTCGTAGTCAAAATTCAGCGACCCGGTCTGAAAACTCTTTTTTCGATCGATTTGGCGATTCTGAAAACCATTGCAATTTACTTTCAAAATCACCCTCGTTGGGGCAAAGGTCGCGATTGGATCGGTATTTATGAAGAATGCTGTAAAATTCTTTGGCAAGAAACCGATTATCTCAATGAAGGTCGCAATGCCGATACTTTCCGTCGCAATTTTCGCGGACAGGATTGGGTCAAAGTGCCTCGAGTCTATTGGCGTTACAGTTCGCCGCGCACTCTTACTTTAGAGTATCTTCCAGGCATTAAAATCAGTCATTACGAAGCTTTAGAAGCAGCAGGGTTAGATCGCAAATTATTGGCTCAATTGGGTGCAAAAGCTTATTTACAGCAGCTACTTAACGACGGATTCTTCCATGCCGATCCTCATCCAGGAAATGTCGCCGTAAGTACCGAAGGATCGTTAATTTTTTACGATTTCGGTATGATGGGGGAAATTAAAAATAATGTTCGCGAAGGGATGATGGATACTCTATTCGGTATCGCTCAAAAAGATGCCGATCGCGTCGTCAATTCTTTAATCGATCTTGGCGCGCTCAAACCCACCGGAGATATGTCCCCCGTCAGGCGATCGATTCAGTTTTTATTGGATAATTTCCTCGATAAACCTTTTGAAGCTCAATCAATCGATCGCATCAGCGAAGATTTATACGAAATAGCTTACGATCAGCCTTTTCGTTTCCCTGCCACTTTCACCTTCGTTCTGCGGGCTTTTTCAACCATAGAAGGTGTGGGTAAAGGATTAGATCCCGATTTTAATTTTATGGAAGTAGCACAACCTTTTGCAATGCAGCTTATGAACGATAGCAATCTAGGAAACGGCAATCTCAGCAATACTATTCTCGACGAGTTAAGCAGACAAGCGGTAAAAGTCAGCAGTAGCGCGATCAATCTCCCCCAAAAACTCGAAGATACGATTGAAAAATTAGAACGGGGCGATTTAAGGGTCAGAATTCGTTCTACAGAATCAGATCGCTTAGTGCGTCGTCTCGGTTCAATTCAGATGGGGACTAACTACGCTTTACTTACTAGTGCTTTTGTTTTGTCAGCAACTTTATTATTCGTTAATGGTTATTGGCAATTCGCGATCGGCGCGATTTCGATCGGCGCGATTCCAGGATTTTCTTTATTCCGTCTTTTAAGAAAAATCGACCGCATCGACCGCATGTATTAGTTCGGATTTAATAATTAATCATTTAACGCGATCGATGTTCTCGAGCATCGGTCTAATTTTTTACATTCAAGCACTCAGAGATCGGATTTAAACTTCGATCTTTGCCGAGGCCGTTGTTACGGCAATAGTCTAATTTTGCCAAGTAATTGTAACAATTATCAACAAAATTGGCTTAGATTGTTATTAATATTATTAAAACGATTTAAAACAAAACAATATTTTCAAAAATATTTATTTTTCAGAAAAAATTAGCTATAATTGCCCTAAAAAGATTAAACCTATACTTAAAACAACTTAAAATAAATAGATTTAATTTAATAATTACGCATAATAAATAAATTTAAATATTATAGGAACGCTAATTATGGGTCTTGTCAGCTCAATTTTTGGTAAAGGAACTAAAGCGATCGGCAATTATTTAGGAGTAATCGATTCTTTAGAAATTAAGATCGGCAAGTTAGTTAATTCAGAATTAGATGCAGCTTTAAGAGCAATGAAACAAGCAAGTATTTCTGTTACTGAAACTGAAACATTACTTAGAGAAGCTCGAAGTAAATTTAATAAAGCCGTTCATTTGGAAAAAGAAGAGAGGTTAGTCTCTGCTTATTTAGGATTAGCTTTATGCCACTATCAATTAGGAGATCTTGATAATAGCAAAGCAACTTTAACAGAATTTTCCGAATTAGAAATTAATTTAACTGTCAAAAGAAAAGTTACTTCTTATATTGTCGGAGAATACGGTGCAATTCAAAGCGATTTAGCAGAATCAGTCTCTAAAGTATTCTCTTCTGGAAAGTCTTCAATTTCATCAAAAATTGAATCTTTTTCGCCAATAAAAAAAATAAACTTGTTTGGACGAGGAGTGGAGAAACGGATTAACTCCTATTGTAAAAAGGTAGCAGATAGCGGTCAAGATTTGATGGATAAAAACTATTATCATTATCTGAAAATAGAAGACGAAATTAAAATCATGCAAGCAGAAGCAAAAGAAATGTCTTTAAACCTAACAGCTTTTAAAACAGGAGAAATAAAAGAAATTAATTCATCCAATATTAACTTGTTACCTAATATTAACCATTAATCTTAAAAGAAGTGCTATCTTAACTTACCTAAATCTAAATAAGCTTCAGCTTCAATTTCTACTAATATTTCTGGAGTAATTAAGCGGCTTACTTCAACCATCGTTGTGGTTGGAAGTATGTCTCGAAAAAATTCACCGTGAGCCTGACCGATGACGTTCCAATTATCAATATTGGTGACGTATATTCTCGTGCGGATTACATCTTTTAAGCCAGAACCAGCGCGAGTCAGTGCTGCTTCAATATTTTTAATCGTTTGCATAGTTTGGGCGTATGGATTGCCGATACCAACAATATTATTGTTGCGGTCTGTAGCGGTAGTACCAGAAACGTAAATTAAATTACCGATCCGAACCGCTCGAGAATAACCGACCGTTGATTCCCAAATCGTACCGCTACTAATATTTTGTCTTTCCACACCCGCAACCTCTAACTTTATATTGTTGGGACTTCCATAGTCCCCTCACTCACGACTACCGCAGTCCCACCAACTCCAGTAGAAATAATTTTACCATTTTGCTTGCAGGCGATCGCTTGCAAAATACTCGGTCTTCCCATTTCAAAACCCTGTTCGATTTGCCATTGAAAATTGCCATCGGATTGGCTGCGAATCGCTAAATAAGCAGCTAAAGCTGTTGCTGCCGATCCCGTAGCCGGATCTTCTGCTACACCTAAACCCGGGGCAAACATTCGCGATCGCAAATCTGAATTTTCTAATTGCGGATCGTAACTAAATACGTACACAGAAGAAGCCCAAAACTCTGCTAGAGATCGCTGCCAAATTTCTAAATTCAATTTTGCCGCACCAACCGCACGGCGATCGATTAGAGGAACAAACAAAAAAGGCAGCCCGCAAGAAATAGCTTGTGGATAATTTATTGAATCTTTAATAAGATCTTCATTTTCCAAAGAAAGCATCGCCGCTAAATCTAAATTTAACGGTAGTTTTGGCCCGAATTCAGCAGAATTAGCAGCAGTTAATTCAACGTAAGTGTATTTAGCATTTTTTGACTGAATTTTTACTGATATTTTGCCAACACCTTCTTGAAAATTTATAATTTCCAAATCTTTCTTTATCGATATTTCTCCTAGCCAGGCTAACAGGTAAGCAGCTCCAATAGTAGGATGTCCGGCAAAAGGAATTTCCGTGCTTGGCGTAAAAATACGTAAATTCTTATCTATATCAGACCCAGGATCGTCAAAAACAAAAACCGTTTCTGAGAGATTAAATTCCTTAGCAATTGACTGCATTTGTTGAGAATTAAGTCCTTGAGAATGAGGAAAAACAGCAAGCTGATTGCCCCCAAAAATACTGTCAGTAAAAACATCGAGAGTGTAGAAAAGGTATCGCACTGTTTATTTACTAAGCCTTATATTTTAAGATATAAATAAAGATAGCAAAAAACTAGAAAATTTTATAACTTTAGATTTTATAAATTCGAGAAGAAAAATAATTTTTAACTAATTGTTGTATGAAAATTTCATTGTTTAAAAGTTTACGATTTAAAATGCCCGTAGTAGTTTTAATGGGAGTCGTGCCATTAATGAGCGTGGCCATATTTTTCGCCAGCGATCGCGGGATTAAAGCAATTCGCAAAGAAGGGGAAGAAAATTTAGCCTTAAAAGCTAATTTACTCTCAGAAGGAGTAAGCCGTTGGAATGAAATGAACGTCTTAGCTTTACAAAACTTGAGCGAACAGCCAGATATAGTTACCATGAACCCGGCTCGACAAAAACCCTTACTAGTGCAATTAGTAGATAACTACGAGCATTTTTACTTAGCAATGACGATCGCGCCAGACGGAGTTAACATTGCTCGCAACGATAACGTCAAACCAAAATATTACGGCGATCGCAACTACTTTCAAAACGCCTTAAAAGGTCAGCCAATTAGCTATCAAACTTTAATCGGTCGTACCAGCAAGCAACTGGCATTATGTATGGCTGCACCAATCGCCACAGCAAGTCAACCTGTTGGTGTCACCGTTATTTGCACCGATCTTAATGCAGTAGCCGAACAAGTAGGAAAACTCAAGTTTGGCGAAACGGGCTATGCTTTCGTCGTAGACAGTGATGGTAATGTACTCGCTCATCCCGATCCAGAATATATTTCTGGAGATGAATTAAAAAATTTAACGGATTACTCTCCAGTAAAAAACATTCAACAGGAAAATGGACAACAAAAATTAACTTTTACAGACGATCGCGGGATTAAATGGTTTTCTTACAGCGAGCGTTTGAACAACGGTTGGAGTATTGTCGTGCTTCAGGAAGAATACGAATTTCTCAGTAACGAGCGGCAATTTCGCACGATCGCATTTATTATCGCTGGTACGGCTATTTTAGGAACTATTGCAATCACCTTTATTTTAGCCAATCGATTAATCGAACCAATTAGCAATTTAACATCAGCCGCGATTAAAATATCAGACGGTCAACTAGAGCAAAAATTAGAAATAAAGCGGCAAGATGAATTAGGAATTTTGGCACAATCTTTTAATGAAATGACCAACCGCTTGACGGATTTTTTTAATATTTTAAACAAACAAATTGACGACAGAAGTTTAGAAGCAGAAAGAGCAAAACAAGCAACTGAAGTGGCTCAGAAAAATAGAGATAAATTGCTCAATAATATTAGTGGAGAACTGCAAATATCCCTTAAAAGCATGCTAGATTTCACCACAATACTTCAAAATGAAACTAACTTAGTTCCTCGTCAAGCTCGAGTTTTAAACATAATAGAACAGAATGGCACTTACTTATTAACCTTGATTAACGATATCTTAGACTTTTCAACAACAGATGCAGTCGATATCAAACTCGAACCTAAAAACTTTCACTTACCTAGCTTTTTAGAAGAAGTATTGGCTGCAGTCGAACCCTGGGGAGCAGATAAATCACTGCAAATAAAAACACAAATAGATTCTCAGCTGCCAACTGGAATTAAAGCCGATAAAAAAAGATTGCGACAAGTGTTAATTAATCTTTTGAGCAATGCAATTAAATTTACTTTTCAAGGTGGTGTTAAATTAAAAATTAGCGCGATCGAAACAACCCAAGAACAATCTAATTTGCAAGGTTTGCAACAAAAGTTACGCTTTGAAATAATCGATACTGGCGTTGGTATGACTCCCGATCGACTCAAAAAACTTTTTTTACCTCTAGATGGAGATCAAGATAATAGATCTAAGTCTATTATTGAAGGTTTTAGTTTAACAATTAGTAGAGAAATACTTAATTTGATGGGAGGAGAATTGAAAGCTAGAAGCCAATTGGGAGTTGGCTCTACCTTTTGGTTCGATTTAGTTTTTCCAGTAGTAGAAATCGCCGACTATAAACAAAATAATGGCTCTAAAATTTTAGAAATAGTAGGTTATGAAGGAAAAACCCGAAAAATTTTAATCGCTGACGACAAAGAAGAAGATCGCTTGTCGATCGCAAGTATCATAAAACCTTTAGGCTTTGAAGCTATCTTAGTAAATGACGGTCGTCAGATGTTAGAAATTGCACCTAATATTAAACCCGATTTGATTTTAATCGATTTATATATGCCAGTTAAAAGTGGGTTTACATCGGCTAAAGAGTTGCGAGAAATACCAGAATTAAATCAAGTACCGATTATCGCCCTTTCGAGAAATAATGCCATGACAGAAAAATTTTGTAAATATCTCGGCTGTCAAGACCTTTTGAAAAAACCCCTCGATCGAGATGAATTATTGTCGTTATTGCAACAATATTTGGGCTTAAATTGGCTTTACGAAGAAATTTCTTCCTATCCAGAACAAATGGCTCAGACAATCTAGTCCTAGATAATAACGCGATCGCATCAAACAGATATTAAAGTATAGCAACTGAACTATAGATTAGGACACAAATTGTAAAAGCAGAGAATAGGTAGTAAGTATTAGGTAGTAGGCGGTAGGTAACAGATAAAATTGTCATAACCTTTACTTCGACTGCTATAACATTGAAGTCGATCGCTCTGCTACTCAGATAATTTGCCTAACCTCTTCATAGTTACCATTGGAACTAGTCCGAGCTGCATTTGAAAATTCACAACCACAGGATTTATTTGTTCGCAAAGCTAAATAGCTAGACAAATTCGCTAACATTGACTA
>JAAUYD010033826.1_pt1 | contig 11054 bp, 7 predicted proteins | sample 7278101 | NCBI WGS metagenome assembly JAAUYD01 (sample SAMN14350128, study PRJNA611818) | marine sediment metagenome | isolation source: surface marine sediment (0.6m) | place: French Polynesia: Moorea | collected 2018-08
ATATAGAGTTATATTCGTAAGTTAAATAAAATTTGCTCAGTTTTTACTCAATTTTTAGTTAATTAAATTCCATGACTAAGACTCCTCCTCAGTCATATACCGAAAAAGAACCAGATGACGACACTTCTTTGTCAAAAACCTCTTCCGAACAAGACTCAAAACCTTTGAAATCTTCTGTAGGATCCTCTGTAAATAGATCGACCCAAAAATTTGAGGAAAAAGGCGATCGCATTAGTTTAGATGAAACAAAAGCCAAACAGGGAAAGATAAGAAGTTTATTCGAGATCGAGCCAAAAAAGATGTGGTCGAGACTGGGTCTGCGGCTGAAAGCAACAGCAGTAGGATTGGCTCTGTCCATATTACCAGTAGCAATAGTAGGAGGCATATCCTATAGTTTGGCTAGCCAATCGATGAGAAGGCAAATTATCAGCGAGCAAGAAGGTCGGACTATAGATATAGGAAACGAAATTACTGTATATATACAAGGTGTTATCGTTAACATTAAAGCCTTAGCCTCTTCTCCTTTGCTAGTAGACCCACAATTTAATAACACAGTTCTCAAGACAGAAAAAATAGCTCTATTAGACTCTCTAATGAGAGCAAGTAATGGAAAATATGAAAATATTGCTATTTTTGACCGACAAGGAAACTTACAGGTTCAGTCCAATTCGTCGGAAAAAAAAGACCAATACAGCCGCTATCTCAACTATTCTAAGCTAGATTCTTTAAAGTTAGCGTTCGAGCGTAAAAGCCTCACCTTAGGTATCCCCCAAATAGATAAATCGACTGGAGATATTATTCTAGAAGCAGCAGCACCAATTATTGAAAAAGGTAGCGAGCGAATTTTGGGTGTAGTAGTCTTTAGAATATCGCCAGAGAAATTAGAGTCTATATTTGACAATATTGTAGCTGATGGATGGGAATATAAGTTGATCCATTCTGAAGGTAAAGAGGGGAAAATTTTTATTACAGACGAAGAATGGCATCTAGGCAATCATGCTGAAGACGATTTCGACGGGTTCGAGGAGCTAGAAACAAAGGTTTTACAAGAGGAAAAGAAAGGAAAACAGGTTTTTTCACAACCAGTAGCGACAAATAAACTATACGATAAAAGCGACGACGATCGATACTACTCTCTAGTAAGCTTGACGCGCCTGAAACAATTAGAAAGCATAGTAGAACCTAATTGGAGGTTAAGTATTTCTCGTCCGGTGCAAATAGCCTTTGCGACAGAGAAACAGTTAGGCTCTATTCTCATTTTGGGAAGCTCGATCGCGGCTGTGGTTGTAGGAGCGATCGCGGCAATTCTTGCTAACCGAGCCATACGTCCCATTTTAGAGGCTGCAGGTGCGGTAGAAAAAATTGGTCGAGGAAATTTCCAAACCCGTCTGTCAGTGGAAAGAAGCGACGAAATAGCCAAGCTATTTGGCAACATCAACCGCATGGCCAGACAGCTAGAAAAACTTCTCGAATCTCAAAAGGGTTCCCTCTCTCAATCCCGCTTCTTAGCCCATATTACTGGAGTTCCTGTTTTTAATCGTCTCAAACAAGACAAACTATTCGAGGAAGCCCTCACAAAAGCTAGGGAAATTCTAGGAGTAGAGCGATCGCTTATCTACTGTATCGACCCAAACGGTAAAGACTACGTCGCTTACGAATCAGTAGCAGATTCCTTCCCCAGCGCCCTATCCTTACAAATAGAAGATTCTTTTATTGCTCAAGAATTGCTAGAAGAATACTGTCAAGGACACGTAGTAGCAACAGAAGATGTAAGCCTTACTAATTGGCACCCAAAACACCAACAGCTATTAGAGCAATTACAGGTTAAAGCCAATCTAGTAGCGCCAATTTTGCAGCAGGAAAAACTCTATGGCTTGCTAATCGTTCACAACTGTCAAAATACTCACTCCTGGTCGAGTGGGGAAATAAACTTTGTTAAGCAATTAGCAGCTCAGTTGGGAGTTACCTTGGAGCGCCTAGCTCTATTAGAAGAAAGAGAACAACAAGTAAGGCGATCGCAGTTACTAAAAGATATTACCCTACAAATTGCCAATTATTTCGAGCCGCAACAAATTTATAATAGTGCCGTGCGGCAATTACAAGATGCTTTCCAACTCGATCGGGTTATAGTTTATAGTTGGAGCGAGGAAGACGTAGGTAAAGTAATTGCTGAAGCAGTAGAACCTTCTGACTCTTCAATACTAGGAAATTCACTTCCAAAACTATACTCGAAGGAAGATTGCACTAGTCAATATATACAAGGACAAGTAGAAGCGATCTCGTCAAAAGATCGAGGTTCTTTGATTGAAGAAAAGCGCCAACAATTAGAGGAGTTGGGTATAAAAGCCAATCTGGTAGCGCCAATTTTGGTAGATGGTTCCTTGGAAGCGCTATTAATTTTGCAGCAGTGTTCTCAAGAGCGTCAGTGGGAAGATTCAGAAATTGAATTTGCTTATCAAGTAGCAACCCAAGTGGGATTAGCTCTAGATCGAAGCAATCTGTTAGAACAGCAAAGAATCGCCAAAGAACAACTCGAAAAGCGTGCCTTAGAATTACTCCAGGAAGTAGACCCGATTTCTGAGGGGGATCTAACTGTCTACGCTAGAGTTACTCCAGATGAAATCGGTACCGTGGCTGATTTCTACAATGCTACTATTGAAAGCCTGCGCGTCTTGGTGACTCAAGTTAAAGTGGCATCAACTCAAGTGGCAACTACAACTAAAGCCAACCAGAGTGCGGTTAAAAATCTATCAACAGGGGCTCAGCAGCAAACTCGAGACATTGAAGCAGCACTAGCGCGAATTCAAGCAATGGCTGAATCGATCTCTAGGGTAGCAGCTAACGCAGCTTCTGCTGCTAAGTCAGTTCAAAAAGCTTCAACAACCGTCAGTGAAGGAGAAGCGGCGATGAAGCGGACGGTAGAAGGAATGGTAGCTATTAGAGAAACAGTAGCAGATACAGCCGAAAAGCTGAAGCGTCTGGGAGTGTCTTCGCAAAAAATCTCGAAGGTGGTTAATTTGATTAAAGATTTTGCCGAGCAAACTAACTTGCTAGCTTTAAATGCTTCAATTGAAGCCGCTCATGCCGGAGAACAAGGTAAAGGTTTCGCGGTGGTAGCTGACGAGATCAGAAATTTAGCACAAAAATCAGCAAAAGCTAGTTCGGAAATCGAGCAGATCGTGGCGAGCATTGAAATACAAACTCAAGATGTTGTAGCGGCTATGGAAGAGGGAACATCTCAAGCGATCGCTGGAACGGATTTAGTAGACGAAACCCGATCTTCTTTAGATAAAATTTCTGCAGCCAGCGCTCAGATTAATCAGTTGGTCGATGCAATAGCAGAAGCTGCTGCAGCACAATCTCAAGAAGAAGAGGCTGTTAGTTACACTATGGTGGAAGTGGCAAAAATTTCTCAGCAAACTTCTGCTGCTGCTATTTCGGTATCTGCGTCGTTTGAGGAATTGTTGGAAGTAGCTCAAAAATTACAAGAAAGTGTCGATCGCTTTAAGGTGGAATAGGTACAAAAGTTCTCTTGCAATACTGTTCGGTTAAGAGTTGTTATTTTTTCCCGCTTCTTCGCAAGGGCTGGGTAGGGGAGCTTGGGGGAGTTTTTGAAGTTGTTTATTTGCAATGAATTTATAGAATTGGAACACAGCCAGAGATTGTAATCTCCCTGCCCCCTGCCCTTTCACCAAAGAATTGTGCCTTAACCGAACAGTCCGAACGGTATTGACTTAGCTCTTACATCGCAGCTGTATGGGGCGGGAATTCTTTTGTCTTTTTTGCTGACTCATTTTTATTTTATTCGATTCTAACGCGTCGTCAGGGTTATTTTTAATGGTGCTGGCATTTGTAATTATTAAGCTGGATTTCCTAATTTCTATTTTACGTTTTTGAAGTGGAACTAAGAGCTGATTCGTAAAGTAAATCTTAACAAGCCTAAAAAGCTTAATATTATTATTATCTTTCAGAGCTTAAACTCTAATTACTGGCAATTTTTCATACTTTTTATAACCTTTTTCTATACCTTTTCATACTTTTTTTCATTTACAAACTCAAAAATTATTTTGATAATAAAAGAGTCGAATAAAGAGCGAGAAGATAATTATACAGGTCGCAAAATCTACATCCGGTCTTAATTACAATTTTTAATTTGAATCATTTGCTTAGAAAGCAAATCAAAAATCTCAATTAATTGGAGTTTGAACTATGGCTTACGGATCTGGTACAAATACAAGTGTCAACACAGCAACTAACAACAACAATATTGATGGTTTGCTTTCTACCAGGCGCTGGGCATCAAATACTGTAACTTACAGTTTTACCAGTAACTTCTTCAATGACTATGAAGATGAGTCTGGTTATCCTAATAGTGCAACTCATGGGAATAGTTTTGAAACTCTGAATGCGACCCAACGCGCCGTTGCGCGAGAAGTGATGCAAAAAATGTTTGGGGGTGTCTCTGGTCTCAATATGGTTGAACTAACCGGAGGCAACGATCGTAACGCAACAATTCGCATCGCCGAATCAAACGACCCACGTACGGCTTATGCTTATTACCCTGGCGGTTCTTTCGCAGCAGGTGACGTTTGGTTCAATAGAACCTCTTATAATAACCCAGTCATCGGCAACTATGCTTATCACACTTTTATGCATGAGTTCGGTCACGCCCTGGGTTTAAAACACGGTCACGAGCTTGGCGGTGTTAGGAATGTCGCCATGAATTCCAATCGAGACTCTATGGAATTCTCAGTCATGACCTACCGCTCCTATATTAACGCTCCGACTGACTACTATCGGAACGAAGCTTTTGGCTACGCACAGTCATTAATGATGTATGACATCAAAGCAATCCAGGAGATGCACGGTGCGAATTACAACTACAATTCCACTAACACCTTTTACCATTTCTCCACCACTACAGGAGAGATGTTTGTTAATGGAGTAGGTCAGGGTACACCAGGAGCTAATCGCATTTTCCGCACCGTTTGGGATGGGAATGGAAATGATAGTTATTACTTCGGTAACTACAATACTAATCTCAATATCGATCTGTCACCAGGAGGATGGAGCGATCTTGATGTAGGGGGAAATTTCCAACGTGCTAATCTAGGTGATGGTAATTACGCTCGGGGTCACGTCTTTAATGCTTTACAGCATAACAATGATAGTCGCTCCCTAATTGAGAATGCCTATGGTGGCACAGGGGACGATCGCATCTCTGGTAACAATGCAAATAATTTCTTGTGGGGAAGTAGTGGAGATGACACACTTGTTGGTGGCTCTGGAGATGATACTCTAGTTGGTGGTGCTGGTGCAGATGTGCTTAACGATGGAGTTGGAGATGATGTCTTTAAATACTACAGGGTTTCTGAAAGTACACCTATTTCCCGGGACACTGTGAATTTAAGTCGAGGGTTTGACATTATCGACTTGTCAGCGATCGATTCTAATCTTAATGTTGCTGGAAATCAAGCCTTCGATTTTATAGGTGCAAGGGCTTTCAATGGTCTTGGGAATGGTCAAGTGCGCTATGACGCAGTAAACAACATAATTCAAGCAGAGATACAAGGCGATCGCAACATCATAGTAGATTTAGAAATTAAATCTTCTGTTTCGTTTACCTCACTCACTGCAAGCGACTTCATTCTCTAAGAGATCGGGTGCGACTCTTTTGAAGTTAAATTTGATAGTTCCTGAAAAATAGTGGAAGTAGTAAAATAAAATTCAAGGGTTTCAGAGCTTTTAATACTCTTGAAGTTGCAAGCAAATACAATGAATTTAATCAGTTTTAGCCAACATTTGCACAATAATTGTAACTGCTGGCAATGACCTCCACAGCTCTGTAGGGACTATCTATTTGTCGCAACTAGTCCCACACCATTTACAACAATCGAAAATTAACTAGCAGGATTTGTGGTAGACCTTGACTTTGTTATCGTTTAGCTAAAGTAGGAAGAGCATTGTCCTCCCTAAACCTATATCGACTATCGCTTTTGCAATTTTGATAACTCGAACCCACCCCACCTAAAATCGAAGAAACGCGGTGGGGACTGCGCTCGACGTTTTGTTCAAAGTGAGAGGTTTGTTATCTTAATACTACACTTCATCTACACAAGTATATTGTGTCGAATCATTAAAATAGGCAGGGACAAGTCTGATTTATGACAAAGAATAGATCTTTTACAACATATTATTTCATTTTTTTTGGTGTTACAGCTTTTATATTTATCTTATTAGCTGTTTCAAAGCAGTTTGCTCAACAAGGATCTCTAGACCCAAACAACGAACATCAAATGACTGAGCGACAAAGATTTCAGTCTAACCGTCAAATATCTTACAAGTTTTCAAGCAATGAAAATGAGATAATTCATCTGTATGCCAAAAAATTTAATTTTGAAGCCCATGTGGAGTTTCCTTCTTCAGTCGTGACCAATCCAGATCGATATGCAGAGTCGATCGCTCACGAGAATAACGGGGCTTTCGATATTACTTCGATCGATCTCGGTGATGCTACCAAATATCTTTTTCAAGTTTCCAGCATACCCGATCGACAATGCCGATCGGACACTACTAGAGCGTGTCAACAGGAGGCTGCAGCACCTGCCAGAGGAAATGTTGCGGAGATTCAACTGACGTTGCCAGGAAGTAAATTAATGCCAGGAACCTATACCTTTGCAAAAGGTGGATCGACACCCAGAGAAGAGATCGTAATTTACAATCGCCAATTATATTCAGACCCTTCTCATGGAAAGTTAGGATGTCAGGCATGGGGCAGAGGGGCGCTGAATGTTAAAAAGGCTGATTATAATAGCAATGGTGAGCTAGAGTATCTCGAAGCAAGCTTCTTCCGAGTGTGCGAGCGAACAGCACCTTTCCCACCCGCATTACCACAGGACAATCTTTTGCAGGTTGAAGCAGAAAATATAAAAAGATACACATATCATGCTTCTTGGCGCTGTCAGCTGAAAGTTGCGGGAGAGTAGTGATTCCCCTGACCCCTCGAAGGTTATATTTATAAAATAAATACATTGGTTGTCTTCTGCCTTCTTCAACAATTACTCCCTAAAACATAATATACGGTCCTGTCATTCCAAATTCCCTTATCTGTTACCAAGGCTTCTAGTTCGGCAAAATATTCTGCTTTTGCTAGGGCTAATTTTTCTGGTGAAAGTTGTTTTAATTGACTTACTAATGGATGGTTAAAACTGCCGTCCCAAGTTTTTTTCGCCTCTTCTAAAGCAATATAATTACCGAGTTGTTCCCTGTGTACTTCTATATTTTTAAAACCTGCTTTTTGTAATAAAGAATAGCATTTATCTTCCGTGCCAGTCAGGTCACTAAATATCAATTCTATCCCGTATCTTTTAGCTACTAATTGTAAAATATAGCCAGCTACAAAAGCAGTTTTAGCGTAAACTTGCAAGCCAATTAATCCCCCACTAACTAAAAAACTACGCCACAAAATTAAGTCGTCTAGAACATTGGGAAACAATGGCAGTGCGGAACAACATAATATGCGATCGAAACTATTTTCAGGAAAGTTTAAATTTTCGGCATCTGCCAACATTAATTCCACATTAGTTAAACCTGCTACTTCTATTTTTTTGCGAGCAACTTCGAGCAAACCAGTGGATATATCGACACCAATTACTTTACCTGTTTTACCGACTATTTTTGCCGCTTCTATAGCTACTAAACCCGTACCAGTAGCAATATCTAAAATATTTTGTCCTGACTGGATTCGAGCGTATTTTATGAGAGTATTAGCTAGTTTGAGATGGAAATCGCCCCGATCGTAAGTTTGGCTTCTGCGATCGTATATTGCGGCTACTTGTTGTTTAAATTCGTCGAGTTTAATTCGATCGTTCATCGCTCTTTTTGATTAAATTACTATTCTTAAGGTAAACGATCGTTAATTTCGAGTCTGTTAAAACCTTGCGAAAGTAGATGTTAAATTATTGCTATTTTAAGATTTTAGAGCAATAAATCTCTGTATACTTTCGGGGAGAGTCCTACTTGCTTGCGAAAAAAAGCCGTAAAATTACTTTGATTAGTAGTCCCTATTCTCAAAGCAATTTCAGCTAAAGATAAATCTGTTTTAGTAAGTAAAAATTTAGCGCGATCGATGCGACATTTAATTACATATTGGTGTAAAGTAATGCCTGTAGATTTTTTGAAAATACGAGAAAAATGATAAGGACTGAGATGGATTAAGTTAGCAATTTTAAATAGAGTAATTTTTGTATCTAAATGGGCATTAATATAATCAATTATTTTCTCTAGTTCGTTTTTTGCCAGTTTTCCTGGAGGACGAGTGATTACTTTTTTGGTTGTGGAATAAAGTTTGACAATACGAGCGGTCATTGCCAAAGCTAAAAAATCCACATAAAGATTCCCCGATAAAAATCCAGTTTCAACTTCTGCTTTTAATGCAAAAGCAATATGTAAAATTTGAGGATCGTAAATTCCCCATTTAGGAATAATTTCAAACTTATTTGTATGGAATGCAGCGCGATCGATTAGTTGAGGATTAATTTTAATTAAAAGAAATTCAGCAGGAGAATACCAGCGATTTAATAAAGAACTGCCAGCAGGAGTCAAGCAAACTTCTCCTGTATTCATTTGTTTGCTCTGTATTTTTTCGCCATTAAATTGCCATTCCATTTTTAACAACTTCTGACTGAGTTGTATGTTAATAATATGTTCTAAGAATTCCAGATCGTCCGGTGATTCTCCAGCAGGCAAATTATACTGTTTGACAAGAATATTTTCCCATCCAGAATCAGCACTGGATAAAACAGGTAAAGAATTAGTAGAGATTTTTTTCACGATTTTAAGCGATTAATAATCTGATTAGCTAATTCCTCTGGAACAAAAGGTTTACTGAGATAGTCTTCTGTACCACTAGCAAAGGCTCGTTCTTTAGTGTGGGAGTCGTCGCTACGATCGCTCAAAAATAAAACAGGCAATTTTCTCCAATGGGGAGAAGCACGCAGCATTTGATATAGTTCTAATCCATTAACTTCGGGCATTTCTATATCTAATACCAACAAGTCTGGACGAACTTTATTAAGAAGATCCCAAAATTCCTGGGGATTATCTGAGGTGGAGATCTGAAAACCCCAAGGCTTTAGTAAAATTGGCAATTGTTTGAGTAATTTTCGATCGTCATCGACAAACATCACCTTAGTTTTTATTATGCCCTTGGTCTTGAGTATTCCTTCTACAGCTTCGATGACCTGAGTTGGGGTGAGTGGTTTTTCTAAAAACGTGTGTCCCCCTCGACGAGTGAATTCGAGACGATCGCTAAAATTGCCTCGATCTGAGATAGCGATCGTCGGTAAGGGTGGTGTTTGACTGGCAAGCTCCTCAATTAATGCTAAACTTTCCGAATGACAACCATTTTTAAAAGAGACTTCGATCGCCATAACATCTGCTATCTTTCGCTCTAGCAAATCTCTAGCAGCTTTTACAGTAGGGGCTGTACTAGTGCGCATCCCATTAGCTCGAGCTTCCTCAATCAGCCGATCGGTGAATTCGCTATCTTTATTGATAATGAGCAATCCTGGCTGAAAATGGGTATTTTCTATCTCAGGAATTACTTCCGTCTCATGTCCTAAGTTATCTAAGAGAGATTCTAATAAATAATATTTAGAGGACAACTCTTCTTCTTTCTGGCAACTTCCCAAACAATAACCTTGTCCGTAAACGGTTTTAATCAAGTCTGAAGGAGCCCCTGCGGCTTTTAATTTTTGACGCAATTCTTTGATATGAGTTCTAACTGCATCTTCTCCTGGAACTTCGTCTGAGGGCCATAAGCGATCTAAAATAATACCAGGACTGAATACTCGCTGAGGGTGAGACATAAACAGCTCTAACAAACCATATTGCTTTGGTGTCAGATTGAGGTTTTCCTCTTTGTAGGTAACTTTGTAAGTATTTGGATGGAGAGACAAACTCCCCCATCGCAGAATAAGGGGTAAGGTCTGGGGTTCTCTACGCAGGAGAGCGCGAATTCGAGCTAATAATTCTTCCAAGTCAAATGGCTTAACTATATAGTCATCTGCACCAGCATTAAGCCCTTGAATTTTATCTGTACTTTTATTTCTGGCAGTCAACAGCAGTATGGGGTTACAGTAGCCTCGATTTCGCAATCGCTGACAAAGATTGATACCATCTAGTTTGGGTAATTGTACGTCTAGTAAAATCAAGTCGTAGGTATAAGTTGAAGCATAATCCCAACCAGCTTCGCCGTCGGTTGCTAGATCGACTGCATAATTATGTTCTTTGAGAATTTCACTTAATGCTGTAGCTACATATTTATCATCTTCAATTAATAAAAGCTTCATTATACATTTTTTTTAGTAACACTGTATTGTTGAGATTCACAGTATTTTTGTGTTTGAGTACATTGTCTCACTATTTATTCTAAATTACAAGCAACTGACCTTTTGGTAAAACTGAGCTATCATAAGCAGTAGTTTTCTTAATATATAGTTATTCAAAGTTATCTCCGAGGGGATAATAATGGAAAAATAGTGAGTTCTAAGTATTTGCCAGAAACTATGGCTTACGTCCAAATTACTCGACAGTGTTGGCAAAATGGTACTCTTGAAGGTAAAGTACAAGCAGCCGCTTACGAGTGGCAATTCCAATGGCGTTTTCGACAGGGAAGTTTGTCAGTTCGACCTTCTTTGGGACGCGCTTTGATAGCTGAACCTTTAGGTCGTTTTTTAGAGCGTTGCGATTATCAGCTCGAACCTGGTGGGAATTACGAGTTTATTTTAAGAGCAAAACTTTAGCTCAACTCGCGAGAAGCCTCACGTCTGTACCACGGAGTGGTCAGCGTGAGATGAATCGCGAGAAATTGTTGTTTATATCTTAAATATAACAGCTTGTTTAAAACTTTAATATATCGAGTTTTTAAACTAGATAGTTTTGGTAAAATATAGGCATTGATACGATGTTTTTTTATCAGTTGTGAGAGTAGCTTACCAGTACAAATTACGACCTAATAAACAACAAATAGAAGCCCTTGAAAATTGGCTTAA
>JAAUYD010240657.1_pt1 | contig 11054 bp, 5 predicted proteins | sample 7278101 | NCBI WGS metagenome assembly JAAUYD01 (sample SAMN14350128, study PRJNA611818) | marine sediment metagenome | isolation source: surface marine sediment (0.6m) | place: French Polynesia: Moorea | collected 2018-08
CTGAAGCTGTCGTCACCATGTCCGGCGATGCAGGGATCGAGATCCAGGGCCGGGACGCTTTCCGCCGCCTCGTGCCCCATGCTGACGTCTTGCCGCAAAGCCGAGCGGAGCTGGCGGAGCTGTTTGGCAGCCAGTCCCGCATGATCGGCGGTGCGATTGACGCGCTGGTTGAGACCGGCGAGCGCTTTGATTTGCTGGCCAGTCTGCCTGGTGGCGCGGTACTGCAGGTGCTCGGGCGCCCGGCTGGCCTCGTGGCCGAGGTGGTGCTGCGAACATGCAGTCGCGATGTTGCGGAAGTCCACGCGGCAAGGGCCGAGACGGCGGCCGCCTTGCGCGCTCTCAAGATTGCAGAGCAACGTCTGGCACAGCTTCCCGTGGCCGCAGCCGAGTTACAGCCCGACGGAACACCGGTCTGGACCAACACGGCTTTCGATCAGCTCCTGGCAGGAAGTGCCGCATCAGGTGCACTCAAGACCGCGCTGGCCGAGGCCTCTGACAGGCCTTTCGAGATTGACATGGACGGGCGTTCGGCGCCCGGTTGGTACAGAATCCATCGTGAAAGCGGTGCGGCCTCAGCCATGATCATCGCCACAGACGCGGCGGCAGAAGTGGCCGCGGATCTCGCACTGTCCCGGTTCATGAACAAGCTGGCCGATACTTTCGCCCATCTGAGTGTGGGTCTTGCCGTTTTCGACGCCAAGCAATCGCTCACCATGTTCAACCCGGCACTCTGTGTGTTGTTGGGCCTCGATACGCTCGGGTTGGCCGGTCGGCCCAGCCTGCGCGCCTTTTTGGAGGCCCTCCGCCAGCAGCGTAAGGTGCCGGAGGTTCGGGACTATCCGAAGTGGCGGGAGAAGATCATCCAACTTGCATCTCCGGATGGGCCGGACGCGTATCATGAAGATTGGACGCTGACGTCGGGACAGGTGCTGCGTGTGACTGGTCGCCATCACGGCGAAGGAAGCGTTGTCTTTCTGTTCGAGGACATCTCGACGATCGTCCGGCTTGAGCGCCGTTATCGCCAAGAGATCGAAATCAGTCAGACCACGCTAGATAATCTTATCGATGCGGTCGCGGTTTTCGATACCACCGGCTCGCTTGTCTTTGCCAACACCGCGTTCGAGACAATGTGGGGGATCGATACGGCACTGCTGATGGAATCGCTGGATATCGGTGTCCTGTCCGGCATCATGTCCGAGAAGTCGTCTTGCGACGCGGTTTGGGAGCGCCTTTGCCTTTTTGTGAAAGCGGGCGTCGACCGTAAACCCTGGACGGCGGACGTGACGCTTGCGTCGGACACAAGGTGTGAGGGACGCTTCTCCACACTTCCAGACGGTTCTGTCATGACCTTGTTCCGTGAGCTGCCGGTCGTGGCCTCCGAGCCGACCAGCGACACAACGCTTACCATGACTGAGCACGCAATCAGCTATCTGGAGGACATGCGCGGCAGACGTGCTGAAGCGCCTCAAATCGACGAGGTGACGGTTGCCAATCGGACCGACCTCGCGCTCGCGGGAATGATTGCCACTCTTTCGATCCCCGGTCTGGAGCGCGCGAGGGATGAGGAGGGCACCACGCTGAACCGTATTGCCGCGTTCCTTGACAGTAGTGGGCTAAAGCTTCGCCTGATGACTTGGGAACTGGACGACGGTCTCCTCGGCGATGCGCCGATCCTGCGCCAAGTGCTGTGGGGAATGGTGATTACCGTGACTGGCACGGCGAGCCCGGGATCGACGCTTGACTTCTCCGCAAGTGTTGATGAGGGCGGTGTTCACATGGCAATTGCGACGACATCACACGCTTCACTCGTCACAGATCACGCGACCGGTGCCGGCAAGAGCCTTCTGGAGGAGCTCGTTCGTGATGTCGGAGGCGAGCTGCACATTGAAAGTGGTCAGGTTCTTGGCCGCTTCAACTTTCGCTGCAGCCTGCCAAGTGAGAGCATCTGGGCGGCGCCTGAAACCAAAAGCATCGCCAATCTCCAATAGCCCCCGGCCGGTCGGGACTTGAACCTTCCGCGTTCGGGCGTCAGGGTCCGGCTAAGCCAATTCCGGACTAACGATGCTGATATCTATCGAGTTGAACAGCGAGACCGAGACAGCAGCGCTCGGCGCGGCGCTCGCACCTGTGTTGAGGCCGGGAGATACGATCTTGCTTTCAGGTCCGGTCGGTGCCGGCAAAAGCCTGCTGGCGCGCTCTGTCTTGACCGAAATGCTGAAGCCCTATGGTCCAGTCGGCGATATCCCCTCACCAAGCTATACGTTGGTTCAAACCTACAAGGCCGGAGGCACGGATATCTGGCACGCGGACCTCTACCGGATGAGCGGGCCTGAGGAGACCATTGAGCTTGGTCTGAACGAGGCCTTTGGCGAGGGCATTGTGATCGTTGAGTGGCCGGACCGGTTGGGCGAGGAGACACCGCAGCGCTACTTGCATTTAACGTTGCACCCGCTCTCGGACGATGCGGATGCACGAAAGCTGGAGGTCCGCCCTATAGGCGGGGGCTGGGACCCGGCGCTTGCAGCGCTCGGTTCCGTGCGGGACGAGGCCAGAACTCGCTTTGCAGCCGCAGCGGGATGGCCGCCTAAACCCATGTCGGCGCTCGCGGGTGATGTATCGGCCCGCCGCTACTTCCGGCTGACCGGTGGGCCCAAGGACGGGGCAGTGGTAATGGATGCCCCGCGTTCCGCCGGCGGGGTGGTGCGTTTTGCCGCCGTGACGGACCGCTTGCGCGATATGGGCCTCAGCGCTCCCGAAATCTATGCAGCGGACGTTCAGGCCGGTTTCCTGCTTCTGGAGGATCTGGGTGACGATCTGTTTACCCACGTTCTCGGGCGCGACCCATCGATCGAGCAACGGCTTTATTCGGCCGCGGTGGATCTGCTGGTGTCCTTGCAGCGGGAGAGTGCCGAGGGACTGCCGCCCTACGATCTCCCGATTTATCTGGAGGAGGCTGAGCGCTTCCTGAAATGGTACTTGCCGGCGGCGCGGGGCAGTCACGTCTCTGATGACGTTCAGACGCGCTATCTCAACCTGATCGAGGAGCTTTGTGAGCCGTTGCTCGGTGCATCGCCGGTGATCTCGCTGATCGACTATCACGCCGATAACTTGATCTGGTTACCTGAGCGGAAGGGTCTGTCACAAATCGGGTTGCTGGACTATCAGGACGCGCGGGCGGGGCATCCGGCCTATGATCTTGTCTCACTGCTGGAAGATGCGCGACGCGATGTGCCGGATGCGGTGCGCGACGCCATGAAGCGGCGCTATCTCGACGCAACGGGGCGGGCTGCAGAGCCGTTCGAAGCGGCGTATTCGGTTCTTGGTGCGCAGCGGAACCTTAAGATTCTCGGGATCTTCGCGCGGCTCAGCGTACAGGACTGCCGGACGGACTACCTGCGACTGATGCCGCGCGTATGGGCCAACCTGCAAGGCGATCTGCGACATCCGGTCTTGAGTGGTCTGAAGGATTGGGTGGACGCTTTCGTGCCCGCACCAGATCAGAAGACGATTCGGCGGCTGGAGGCCAAGGCATGACTGTGCCTCAGACGGCTATGGTCTTTGCTGCGGGCATTGGTACGCGCATGCGCCCGCTGACCGAGACCCGGCCGAAGCCGCTGATCAAGGTTGCGGGCAAGCCGTTGATCGAGCACGCTTTCGATGTTCTGCGTGAAGCCCACGTGCCTCGGGCCGTGGTGAACACGCATTACTTGGCTGATCAGATGGCCGACTACCTCAAGGGCTCCGTCGACCCGGCGGTGCAGATCGCCCATGAGCCTGTGCTGTTGGAAACGGGTGGCGGGATCAAGGCGGCAGAAAAGCTGTTGGGCACAGAGCCCATTCTGGCAATGAATGCCGATGTGGTCTGGAGGGGTAGCGGCGTGATTTCCCGGCTGGCAGCGGCCTGGGACGCGGAGCGGATGGACGCACTCTTGCTGTTGGTCCCGCGTGAGGCAGCGATCGGGCATCGTGGACGCGGTGATTTTGACTTGGACGCCTCGGGCCGTCTTGTCCGCCGCGGGAACGCCCCCCTTGCAAGCTATGTTTACGCGAGCGTCCAGATCCTGAAACCGGAACCGGTCTATGGCTGGCCCGAGACCGCCTTCTCGCTGAATGCCGTCTGGGACCAGTTGCTGGCCAAGGGTCGATGCTGGGGTGTCGTTTTTGAGGGGCAATGGTGCGACGTGGGCTATCCGGAAGCATTGCCTTTGGCTGAAGAGGTTCTCGCGTGAGCAGGCCCGCGGTCTTTGGCCTTCCGCCTGGTGTTGATTTTGCCCGCCTCTTTCTCAAGGGCCTTGAGGAGCGGCTTGGGCAGGACGATCCGCTGCTCTGGGCGCGCACGGAGATCCTGGTGAACACCGAGCGGGCCCGGAGGCGACTTCTGACGCTGATTGAGGACGGTCCCGTCCGGCTGGTGCCACGCATTCGTGTTCTCTCCGAGCTTGGCCAGGGTGGGATCGCGTCCGACGCCCCCCTCAAACGGCGGTTGGAGCTCGAGCAACTGGTCCGGGAACTGATTCATGCCGAGCCCGACATCGCTGGGCGCACGGCGGCCTTCGACTTGGCGGACAGCCTGGCACTGGTGTTGGGGGAGATGCAGGAAATGGGGCTCGCCTGGGCCGCGCTTGACCGGGTATCGGTTGACGACCTCTCTGGCCATTGGCAGCGGAGCCTGCGTTTTTTGGGCTTGATCCGTGCCTTCTTGGAGGCAACCGAACGGGGCGATGCCGAAGCCGAACGGCGCGCCGCAATGCTCGCAATGGCGGCCGAATTGACAGCAGCACCACCCGACTATCCGGTGATCATTGCCGGCTCGACCGGATCGCGGGGTGCAACACCCGACCTGATGGCGGCCGTTGCCGGTTTGCCGGCCGGGTCGGTTGTGCTGCCTGGGCTGGATCGCGACCTTCCGTCGACCATTTGGTCGATGCTGGCGCGCCCCGGCGCTTCACCTGACCACCCACAATGGGGCTTTGCCCGACTTGGCGGACTGCTGGGTTTCGACCCGGCTGAGACGCCCCTTTGGACGGCGCCGGAGGAGATGGGCTGCCGGTCCCGGCTGATCTCGCTTGCCATGCGCCCCGCTCCCGTTACCGATCAGTGGCTGAGCGAGGGGCCGGCTCTCACGCCTGAACTCACCGCGGCGAGCGACGGGATCGCGTGGATTGAGGCGCCGGGCGCCGGAGAGGAGGCGCGCGCGATAGCGCTGTTATTCCGCCAGGCCTTAGAGGAGGGGACGCGCGCGGCGCTTGTCACGCCGGACCGAAATCTGGCCCGCCGCGTTGCTGCCGAGATGGACCGCTGGGGCGTCGTACCGGACGACAGCGCCGGCCGCCCACTGGCCCTCACGCCACCCGGCATCTTCCTGCGCCTAATCCAGGAGCTGCGGGGGAGTGAGACCGAGGCAGCAACCCTTGCGGCCCTTCTCAAGCATCCCCTGACCGTCAGCACCGAAGAGGGACGCGGCCCGCACTTGCGGCTGGCGCGTGCTTTCGAGCTGGACGTTCTGCGCCGCGGAGGCGGGCGACCCACGCCCGCAATCATTGCGACCTGGGCAGAGGACAAGGGCGAGGGTGCTGGCCCTTGGGCGGCCTGGCTCACCGGTGTTCTTCAGACCGAGCCGCCCGCGGATGTGGCCATCGCCGAACACCTGAAGGCGCATATCGCACTCGCCGAACGCGTGGCGGCCGGGCCCGTCGCGACCGGCAGCGGTGGGCTTTGGGAGGAAGAAGCCGGGGTGGCAGCGGCCGCATTGATCGCAGATCTGCAAAGTGCTGTCCCTGCTGGTGGAGTGATGGATGCCGCCGAGTATCGCGCAGCCTTTGCGAGCATTTTGAACACGAGCAACGTGCCTAGGGACGCATTCGAGCCGCACCCCGATATCGCGATCTGGGGGCCGCTGGAAGCGCGCATCCAAAGTGCCGATCTGATGATCCTCGGCGGTTTGAACGAAGGAATCTGGCCAAAGCAACCTGATCCCGATCCGTGGTTCAATCGCCAGATCCGCGAGGCACTTGGCCTGCCAGTGGCTGAGCGCCAGATCGGCCTTGCCGCGCATGACTTTCAGCAGGCCGTGTGCAGTCCCAAGGTCGTCATAACCCGCAGCCTGCGGGATGCCGAGGCACCCACGGTGGCGTCGCGATGGTTGTTGCGTTTGGAGAACCTGCTCGAGGGTCTCGGTGTCCCGGGCCAGCAGGCCCTGGCTTCGATGCGGGAACGTGGTGCGGCTATTCTGACGCGCGGACAGGCGCTCGAAGTGCCGGGCCGCACGGTCCCCGCAGCCCCCCGGCCGGCGCCTGTTCCGCCAGTGGCGGCGCGGCCGGCCCGGTTGCCCGTGACCCGCATCACCACTCTGATCCGGGACCCATACGCTGTCTACGCCCGGGATGTCCTGCATCTTCGCCCGCTCGATCCGATTGGACGCGAGCCTGATGTGAGAGAGCGCGGCACGGCATATCACGCAGCCATGGAGCATTTTGTGCGGCTCTGCTGGGACCGTCTGCCTGAGGATGGCGATGCGCTATTCCTGAGGGCACTTGATGAAAGCCTCACAGGCAGTGTGCCTTGGCCCGCGATACGCGAGCTCTGGCGCGCGCGGCTTGCCGGAAACGCGCAGGCCTTTCTTGTGGACGAGGCTGCAAGGCGCCAGCGCGGAGCACCGGTGGCCCTCGAAGTCAAAGGGCGGTTGCCGCTGAACCTGGCGGCACCGTTCGTGCTGGAGGCACGCGCCGACCGGATTGACCGGGCGCCGGATGGCAGTTTGCTGATCTACGATTACAAGGGCACGCTGCCGACGCTCAAGCAGATCCAGCATTTCGACCCACAACTTCAGCTCGAGGCTTTGATTGCTGAGGCCGGCGGCTTTCAGGGAGTGCCAGCCGGGTCTGTTCTGCGCCTGGAACTGATCGGTCTTGGCGCCACCGGGGGCAGCCGTTTGGTGCCGGACACTGAGGCTGAGATCCGGAAAGCTGAGCGTGGCCTTCTAGAGCTCATCGCCGCCTATCAGTCTTCGGATACACCGTTTCCAGCGCGCACCCGGCCGGCGCGGATTGCCTACGCCGGCGATTACGATCATCTGTCGCGCTATGGCGAGTGGACCGACGGCGCGCCTTACGTTGCGGAGAACGTTGGATGAGCGGCGCCGCCCACGAGGCGACGACGGCGCAGATCAGGGCCGCTGCACCGCAGAGTTCCACATGGGTTTCGGCGAATGCAGGATCGGGCAAGACCCGGGTGCTGACGGACCGGGTGGCGCGCCTCCTTCTCCGGGGTACGTTGCCTGACCGTATCCTCTGCCTGACCTACACCAAGGCTGCGGCTGCTGAGATGCAGAACCGCTTGTTCAAGCGGCTAGGCACTTGGGCGATGATGCCTGAGGCTGACTTGCGGGAAACGCTCAAGACGCTTGGCGAACACGGCCTGGGGATCGAGGCCGATGATCTGGCACGGGCGCGCACGCTTTTCGCCCGGGCACTTGAGACACCCGGTGGGCTGAAGATTCAGACAATCCATGCGTTTTGCGACCGCCTGCTCCGCCGGTTTCCGCTGGAGGCTGGTGTCTCCCCCCAGTTCGAAGTCCTGGAGGACCGGCAGGCCGCACAGCTTCGCCGGTCCGTTCTGGATGACATGGCCGAGCGGGACACCGAGTTCGCTGATTATGCGCCTTGGCTTGCAAGGTTGGACGGCGACCGTGTGCTGGCTGAGATCCTGTCCAATCGCCAGACCTTTGCGCGGAACCTGGACGAGGCCGAAGCCATGGCGCGCCTGGGGTTATCCGCGCGCAAAGAGGCCGGTGCACATCTTGCCGCTGTCATCGCTGCTGCTAGTGGCCGGTTTGGAGACTTGATTGAGATCTGGGCGTCCACGGGGGGAAAGGTCGAAAAGACCGCCGCCGACAACGTTGCAGATCTCGGCTTGCAGTCCCCCGACGCCGCGCTCGCACGGCTAAGCAAGGCGCTCTTCAAGGCCGACGGAGACCCCCGCGCCCACAACTTTCCGACCGCCGCAGTCAAGAAGGCGATGCCGGATGCGCCGGATATCATCTGCGCCATGCAGGGTGCACTGGCCTTGGCCAATGACCAGATCCGGGCAGAGGCCCTCTTGGATCAGACCATCGCACTTCATGCCTTTGCCCGTCGCTTTCTGCAGCGCTACAGCGATCGCAAGCAGGCACTCGGCCGGCTCGACTTCGACGACCTGATCGACAAGGCGCAAACGCTTTTGCGCGACAGTGCGGCCGCCGCATGGGTGCAGTACCGCATGGATGGAGGCATTGATCATGTACTCGTCGATGAGGCACAGGACACCAGCCCGGCGCAGTGGCAGGTGATCTCGGCGCTGACAGATGACTTCTTTGCCGGGCTCTCTGCGCGTGACGTGCCGCGCACGGTGTTTGTGGTGGGCGACGAGAAGCAGTCGATCTACTCGTTCCAGGGTGCCGATCCCCTGGCCTTTGGCGAAATGAAGGGCCGTTACGCCGCGACGCTCGACGCCGCAGCAGAAGGGTTGGAGAGCTGCGATCTGCTCTACTCTTTCCGCTCCGCACCGCCGATCCTGCAGGTGGTGGATCGTGTATTCGCCGGGTCAGACGCGCATGGATTGGGCGAAGCAGTTCATCACCGTGCATTTCACGATGAGAAGCCCGGTCGGGTCGACCTCTGGCCTTTTATCACCAAGCCCGAGGACGAGGAGGATCCGCCGTGGTACCTACCACTCGACCTGCCGAGCCCGGACGATCCGGCCGAACAATTGGGCGCAAAGATCGCAGCTTGGGCAGGGGAGCTGTTGGCCAGCGGCTATGTGTTGCCGGGCACGGATCCGCCGCGACCGGTGCAGCCCGGTGACATCATGATCCTGGTGCGCTCGCGCGGGACCGTTTTCAAGGCGGTCCTCGCAGCGCTGAAACGTGCAGGCTTGCCGGTCGCGGGCGCCGATCGGCTGAAGCTGGGGGAGGATCTTGGGGTCCGCGATCTACTCTCTCTGTTGCGGTTTTTGGCGACCGAGGAGGATGACCTTGCGCTGGCAGAGATCTTGCGCTCGCCCCTTGGTGGCTTGAGCGAGGGCGCGCTTTTCACACTGGCACATGGGCGCGACGGCGCGCTGTGGGACGCGTTGTCGGCCAGCGGTGCGCATGAGGCGCTCGTCGCGCGCCTTCGGCGATTGCGCAACCGTGCGGATTTCCTGCGCCCATTCGAGCTGTTGCAACTCATGCTGACGACCTTTGGCGGACGCAAGGCGCTGATTGCGCGACTTGGCGCAGAGGCGAAGGATGGTATCGACGCGCTCATTGACCTTGCACTGGACTACGAGCGCGTGGCTGCTCCCACAATTTTGGGCTTCCTCGACTGGATTTCCGCGAGTGAGGCCGAGGTCAAGCGGCAGATGGATGCGGACCGGAACGAAATCCGGCTGATGACCGTGCACGGCGCCAAAGGCCTGGAAGCGCCAATCGTGATCCTGCCGGAAACGGGTGATCCGCGGCTGACCAGCAAGCGACCGGCCCTTTTGAAGACAGAGGATCGTGTCTATCCGGCATCCTCGAGGGAGGAGCGCCCGAAGGCGCTGAAGGCTGCAGAAGAGGCGCGCCAGCAGCGAGCGCTCGAGGAGCACTGGAGGTTGCTTTATGTGGCCCTCACACGGGCCGAGACCTGGCTTGTGGTCTGCGGCGCCGGATCGCTTGCCGGCAGGCCGGATGTTGAATGGTACAGCGCTGTCAAGGCGGCGATGTCAGAGCTTTCTTCGCCCGATGCCGAGGGAGGTATGTCCCTCACCCATGACTGGAGCGATGCTGTCCTTGAGGCCCCCTCCCGCGCGCCATCCAAAGTGCAGCTACCCGACTGGGCGTCACATCCCGGGCCGCGTTCGCCGGCTTTGGTCGAGCCGATCCTGCCCTCGCGCGATGGCGGCGCCGGGCATGGACTTGCCGGCATGCCGGAGGACGGGGCCGAAGAGGGGCGGTTGCGGGGCATCTGGATCCACGCGCTTTTGGAGGCTGATCCCCTTGATCTGAGCGACGAAGCGGCGCGCAGGCTTCTGGCGCGAACCGATCCGCCTGCGCCCCCCGAGATGGTCTCTGGATTGCTGGCGGAGGCGCAGAAAACCCGTGCTGCTCCTGAACTTGCGTGGATCTGGGGGGCAAATGCACTGGCCGAAGTGCCCGTCGCAGGTCGCGTCGCAGCGCTGGGCCCGCGCCCCTGCGCGGACGAATTGACCGTCTGGGTGTGGGCAACGAGATTTGGGCCATCGACTTCAAGTCCAACGCCCGTGTCCCGGCGGGGACGGACGAGGTGCCGGGTGGGCTGATCGGTCAGATGGCGCTTTATCACGCGGCGCTTGCCGAGATCTGGCCCGACCGGCCAATCCGCACAGGACTTGTCTGGACGGCCACCTCACGGTTTCTGGAGATCCCGCACGACCGCGTGAGCGCATGGTTGCAAACCGCAACACTTGGTTGACCGGCGCCCCACCACCGCCTAGATCTTCTGCTAACCTTGAGAAAATGGCACGCATGGAGGCGAGCGATATGGCGACACTGGCCGTGACTGATGACAGCTTCGAAGCGGAAGTTGTGAAGTCCGAAATCCCTGTTCTTGTTGACTTTTGGGCCGAGTGGTGCGGTCCGTGTAAACAGATCGGACCTGCTCTGGAAGAGCTGTCGGAGGAGATGGCCGGTAAGGTCAAGATCGTGAAAGTGAACATCGATGAGAACCCGACAGCGCCCATGAAACTTGGGGTGCGTGGCATTCCCGCCCTGTTCATCTTCAAGGATGGACAGGTCGCGGCGCACAAGGCTGGCGCGGCACCGAAGGCGACTTTGCAGGGCTGGATCGAAGAGTCCCTCTGACCCTTTCGACCGGCACGTCCGACCCCGGAGGCTGGCCATTTGGCCGGCCTTTTTCGTGGCATCCGCACTGTCCAGAAGCTGTACAGAAACCGTCCAGAATCCGTCGGTACGGATGACTGTCATCGCGGATCGGGGCTGTGCCCGGCTGTGCCCTAGGCTTTGACGGCCTTCCTCCTGACGGCGGTGGTCTATGATCCTTTGCGTCCCGGGATAC
>JAAUYD010208999.1_pt1 | contig 11051 bp, 8 predicted proteins | sample 7278101 | NCBI WGS metagenome assembly JAAUYD01 (sample SAMN14350128, study PRJNA611818) | marine sediment metagenome | isolation source: surface marine sediment (0.6m) | place: French Polynesia: Moorea | collected 2018-08
CAAAAGTTCGTTTTGGTGGAAAAATTGACTATAAAGGAAATCCTGTAAAAGTAAAAACCAATAAAATAATAGGCGGTAGCATTATTAACAAAAGCTAATACTAGGCATATGTAATTAATTACTACCTTTGTTATCTAAATTTAGAAAAGATGATTACAGCAGCGATATTTTTAGGAATGATAGGGCCTTGGCAAATAGCAGTTATTGTTGTTTTGGTGCTATTGCTATTTGGAGGGAAAAAAATTCCTGAACTAATGAGAGGTTTGGGTTCAGGTATTAAAGAATTTAAGGACGCTACTAAACCTGATGAAGACGATAAAAAACTAGAAGAAAAATAAGTTATTGTTACTTAAACAAAATTAAAACCCGAAGTAAAGACTTCGGGTTTTTTTAATCTATTGTTTCGGTTTCCATCGTATCTGGAGGAATAACCAATGCTGTTTTAAAATTGGGTAATACTTTATCAGCTAAAGCTTTATTCTTTAATTTTTCAGCTTCTAAAAAGTACCAAAACTTTTGTTCTTCGTTATAAATACCCAACAAATAACTTTTAGATTTGATACGCATCCCTGGCATTTTTATTTGATTATTCCCTTCAACATAACAGCGATATTCACCATCGTCATTTACAATATCTGATACCGAAACTACTTCGGCTTTTTCAAAGACCATTCCCTGCTCCTTCATACCTTTTATAGCTGCTTTGATAATGGAAAGCGCATTCTCCTTGCCGCCCATCACCTCAATAATAGGTGGATACGTATGTTTTAAAAGTAAGTCGAAATCAGAATTCAACGTAGCCTCTGCAGCTATTTTTGCATCCCTTAAAGCACTTTTTTTTAATGCAATGTTTTGCGAATATGCTGAAAAGGTAACAAAAAGTACGACTACAAAGATTTTATACCGCATCACCACCTCTCTTTTTTGCTTGTGACTTCTTCATAGCTTCGCCTATCTGATTACTCGCGGTAAAACTAGCTACCATATTATTGAGCATATCGCTACCTGCTTGAGGAGAGTTTGGCAGTAAGATTAAATTACTATTCGTTTCTTCACCAATCGCCTGAAGGGTATCGTAATGCTGTGTGACTACAATCAAAGCAGACGCCTCTTGAGAATTGATTCCCACTTTATTCAGCACCTCTACAGATTCTTCTAATCCTCGTGCAATTTCACGGCGTTGATCGGCAATACCCTGCCCTTGTAAACGTTTACTTTCTGCTTCTGCCTTTGCTTTTTCTACAATAAGTATGCGCTGAGCATCACCTTCAAACTGAGCAGCAATTTTTTCACGTTCGGCTGCGTTAATACGGTTCATGGCTTCTTTTACTTGGGCATCTGGATCAATATCTGTCACAAGTGTTTTGATTATGTCATAACCGTAGTTTACCATGGCGTCCTGAAGGTCAGATTTTACGGCAATGGCGATATCATCTTTTTTAACGAAGACATCATCCAATTTCATTTTAGGAACTTCTGCACGAACCACATCAAACACATAAGAAGTGATCTGATCATGCGGATATTCTAACTTATAAAAAGCGTCATATACTTTATCTCTAAGCACAACATATTGTACCGAAACTTTTAACTTCACAAATACATCATCCAAGGTTTTAGTCTCAACAATCACATCTAATTGTTGGATTTTAAGGCTTAAACGGCCGGCAACTCGATCTACCAGAGGGATTTTTAATTGTAAACCAGAGTGGCGAATACTATGATATTTTCCGAAACGCTCAATAACGACAGCAGTTTGTTGTTTGACAATAAAAAAGATTAGCGGAATTAAAAATACCGCAATAAATATAATGGGGATTAACCCGATTAATGAATCCATACTATTTAGTTTTAAAATTGATTAATGATTTCTTGTAAAGATACAATTTAATGCACCTACTTACAAGACGCTTTTTTTAGGAAATGTTACAAAGCACTATTCTAAAATGAGCTTTTTAGTGAAGCTGCCCTGGTCAGTATAAATCTTCAGAAAATACAATCCACGCGTCAATGAATTAAAAACAAGGTTTTGTTTGTTATCAAGATTGTTATAAATACGAAGTCTTTTTCCATTACTAGTATAAATTTCTGCTTTTTCAATGCTTATATTTCGATTATTTATAAGGGTCATGGAGCCTTTAGCCGGGTTGGGGTACAGCACGAAAGCGTTGTTCAAATTCTCTTCCGGAGTTGAAAGTACCTGCTCCAAAGAGAAAACGAATGTCCCGATAATCTCATTGGAAAACGGAGCTACATTTTGAAGACTGGTCATAGCAATGTGAGGAGTAATATCACTATTTGGTGAATCATACGTGGCCCCACTGTCCGTACCGGCATCAGTGGCATAGACCTCCACAGAAATATTGTCTAGCCAATTTCCAGTATTATCGGTTAATTTTTGATTACCTATCATAGCAACCCAATCAGGGCTGGGTGCGATCATGGTAATCAAACTAATATAAGGAAAGTCAGCATCGACACTTACATTGTTGATGGTTATGGTTCCCGGGCCTGTTCCAAGGCTGGGGCCATCGATATATTCATAAGCCAAACCTGCAGTAATCAAAACATTGATCTCTGCCATAATTGTCGAATTGCTACCTGATTCAGCAACCTGCTCGATACCATCTGATGCGATTACACCCAACTCAAAAGCGATGGCAGCGTCTTTATGTGTTGTGCCAACCAATTTAGACCAGTGATCATCTGGTGGAAAGTCTGTAGGATGCGTTGAGCTCGACCAATTACTAATGAACTCTATTTTGTAAGTAGCGTCCTGAGCAAAGGACGTGTTTAAAAGGAAAAAAAGGAATGATAAAATGAGGCAAAGCTTTTTCATGCTGATTTGATTTAGTTAAATCAACAGTCGGCTCCTAAGCCTAAAGCTTACACAGATAATTTATTTCGAGCGTTTTTAATGCTTGCGATAGTCTCCTCTTTACCTATTAAACCCATAATAGTGAAAACATCAGGGCCTTGCAAAGAGCCTACCAAGCTTAATCGTAACGGCATCATTACTTTTCCGAAGCCTATTTCTTCAGAAGCAATCCATTCTTTTACGACGTTTTCAATAATTGAGGATGAAAAGTCATCGATGGATTCAAGAACTTCGACAAGTTTATTCATGAGCTCTGGAGTATCTTCCTTAAACGCTTTTTTGGCCGCTTTTTCATCGTAGGTTGTTGGGGCAACGAAGAAAAATTTACCCAACTCCCATAATTCATAAACAAAGGAAGCCCGTTCCTTAATCGCACCAATCACTTTAGTTACATAATCGTTATTATTTTCAACAAATAAGTTAATCTGATCTTTGGCCTGTTCTTTATCTGCGGCGGCCTCTAACAGTTCTTTTTCAAGTATTGGGATGAACAAGTCAGTAAGTTCAGTGTCGGATTTCTGCTGCAAATAGTATTGATTGAACCATTTCGTTTTGTCAGGATTAAACTTTGCTCCCGATTTGCTTACATGCTCTAAGCTAAAAGCATTAATGAGTTCTTGCAATGAATAAATTTCTTTTTCTGCGCCATCTCCTTCATTCCATCCTAATAGAGCCAACATATTCACAACGGTTTCCGGAAAATAGCCATCTTCGCGATATCCGCGTGAAACGCCTTCTGGTGTTTTCCACTCCAGCGGAAATACCGGAAAGCCCAATTTATCGCCATCGCGCTTACTTAATTTTCCTTGCCCTACGGGCTTTAAGATCAATGGCAAATGGGCAAATTGAGGAGCTTTCCAACCAAAAGAACGGTACAATAAAACATGCAAAGCCAATGAAGGCAACCATTCTTCACCGCGGATGACATGCGATATTTGCATTAAGTGGTCATCAACGATATTAGCAAGGTGATAGGTAGGCATCCCGTCAGACTTGAATAGAATTTTGTCATCTAAAACATTGGTATCTATTGTAATATCGCCACGAATGATATCATTTAATACTAATGTTTCATTCTGCGGTGATTTAAAAGGCACTACATAGCGCTCTCCATCGCTTATTCGCTTTAGAACTACATCCGCGTCAAGCGATAAAGAATTATCCAGCTTTGAGCGATTATGCCAATTATAAATGAAGGTTTTCCCTTTAACTTCGTGTTCTTTTCTGTGGGCATCCAGTGCCTCCGGGGTATCAAAAGCATAGTAAGCATGACCAGCGTCCAGTAATTCTTGAATATATTTTTTATAAATCTCTTTTCGCTCAGATTGACGGTAAGGTCCATAATCACCACCAATTTCAGGGCCCTCATCAAACGGAATATTTAACCAGTTCATAGCATTAACAATATAGGCTTCAGCACCTTCAACATAACGGGTTTGGTCAGTATCTTCGATACGTAAAATGAAATCACCATCATGTTTTTTAGCAAATAAATAGTTAAATAAAGCAGTTCTCACACCACCGATATGAAGAGGGCCAGTTGGACTGGGCGCAAAACGAACCCTAACTCTGTTAATCATTCTGTTAAAATTAGGCAGCAAATATACAGCTTGACAATGAAAGTAGTACTTTTAGAGTTTAATTATTATGGGGCTTCATAGTAAATGTAAAATATTAGCAAGAGAAGAAGGGAGACTTGTAATTATAAAAGTGATAAGTTTTAATGACAAACTTTAGCAACGTACAGAACAAGTTAGAACAGTTCATTAAGAAGTACTACGCAAATGAACTGATAAAGGGCATTATATTGTTTACGGCCTTTGGTTTGTTGTATCTTATATTCATATTGTTTATTGAGTATTTCTTATGGCTGTCAACGGGTTGGCGAAGTGTATTGTTCTTTACCTTTATAGGTGTTGAACTGCTACTTTTATCGAGATTTATTGTATTTCCATTGTTTAAATTGTTTGGTTTGCAAAAGGGTATCAGTTTAGAAAAGGCCTCTAGAATTATTGGAAACCACTTCCCTGAAGTAGATGATAAGCTGCTCAATGTTCTACAATTGAATCAATCAAAAGATAAATCAGAGTTATTTATAGCGAGTGTCGAGCAGAAATCTGCACAATTGCAACCCGTTCCCTTTAAAGCGGCCATTAGTTTCGCCACTAATAAAAAGCATTTAAAGTATCTGGCGATTCCACTACTTATCTGGCTATTTACGCTTATTTCGGGAAATAATAATTTGTTTAAAGACAGCCTGGATCGGGTCGTTCATTATAAAACAACCTATGAACCACCGGCCCCTTTTGCTTTTAAAATTTTAAATAAGAACCTTAATTCAATAGAAGGTAAGGCTTTTGAATTGCAAGTGGAAACCATTGGTGAGGTTATTCCTGAAAATGCACAGATATATTTCAATAATGAAAGCTACTTTTTAAAAGATGAAGGTGTGGGCCGTTTCAGCTTTCAATTTGAAAATCTGAAAGAGTCATTAGAATTTTATATCGCTTCTAATGAGGTGAATTCAAAACCATACGAAATCGTTGTTATCAAAACCCCTTCAGTAACGGGTTTTACTATGCTTTTGGATTACCCGAATTACACTCAAAAACGAAATGAAACCGTTCAAAATACGGGAAATGCAGTTGTACCAGAAGGCACCCGGGTTACCTGGAACATCAGTACGCAGCAAACCGATTCAGTACATTTTATAAATAAGAAACCACAAGGATTCGAGCTAAAGAATAACAACTCGTTTTCATTGACCAAGCGTGTACGCAATAACCTCAATTATCAGATAGCAACAAGTAATCAAAACTTAAAGAACTACGAACAATTGGGCTACAGCATTCAGGTTATTAAAGACGAGTTTCCTAAGATTATTGTAAAATCGGATATTGATTCGGTATCTCGAGGGCCGGTTCAGTTCGCAGGCCAGCTCAGTGATGATTATGGATTGTCGAAGTTGCAATTGGTTTATTATGATGTGGAAAATAAAGATGAGGTAAAGAAGCACTCGATTAAGATTAATACGTCCTCTTTCGAGGAATTCTATTATTTGTTGCTCCCTGAGGGTGACTTGGAACTGGATGCAGGTAAGGACTACGAATTCTATTTTGAGGTTTTTGATAATGATGGCGTTAACGGAGCGAAGTCTGCCAAAAGTGAGATCTTTAAGTTCCATAAGAAAACAAAGCAGGAATTATCGGATGACCTCTTAAAGGAACAGAAACAAAGCCTCGATGATCTGGATAAGAATGCCAAAAGAACGGACGAATTAAACCAGGATTTTGAAGAGTTTACCGACAAGCTGAAGAAAAAGTCAGAATTGGAGTGGAATGACAAAAAGGAATTTGAACAGTTCTTAGAGCGTCAGGAACAGTATCAGGAAATGTTCGAGAAACAGACGGACAGGTTGCGCGACAATTTGGAAGAGCTTAATGAAAACGACCAAACTATCCAGAGCAAAAAGGAGGAATTGCAAAAACGTATCGAGGAAACGAAGGAACTACAAAAGAAAGATAAGCTTTTGGAAGAGTTGAAGAAGCTGGCTGAGAAATTGGATAAGGAAGGTTTAATTAATAAGCTTGACAAGCTGGCCGAGCGACAAAAACAGGAAAAGCGTTCTTTAGAGCGCCTGTTGGAATTGACAAAGCGATTTTATGTACAGAAGAAAGCTGCCGATATTGCGAAGAAATTAGATTCGTTGTCAGATAAGCAGGAAAAACTGTCTGACACAGAACAGAATGATGCAGATCAGCAGAAAGAGTTGAACGAAGAATTTAATGATATTCAGAAGGATTTGGAGGAGATGCGTGACCAAAATCAGAAATTACGGGAACCTATGAGCTTTCCGGATACTAGGTCAGATGAGAGGCAAGTCGAAGAGAAAATGAGGGAAGCCACAGATCAATTGGGACAAGAAAATAAGCAAGAGAATAGTGAAGAGCAAAATCAACAATCTGATAAACCTAACCGGCAAAATGATAAGCAAAAGGCCCAGAGAAATCAGAAGTCTGCTGCGAAGAAAATGAAGCAAATGAGCCAGTCGATGCAGCAATCTATGTCGGGAATGCAGGGTGAGATGATGGAAGAAAACATCGAAACCTTAAGGGCCATTTTGGAGAACCTAGTGACATTTTCATTAGACCAGGAATCCTTGATGTTATCATTGGATGGCGTAGATGCTGCACACCCAACCTTTCCAAAAAAGCTAAAAAAGCAACAATTGCTAAAGGAGCACTTTGAACACATAGATGATAGTTTGTATGTACTTTCTATGCGTCAGCCAAAGCTATCTAGTAAAATACAGGATGATTTAACGGAAGCTCATTACAACATAGATAAATCTTTGGAGAATATAGCGGAAAGTAGAATGCAGCAGGGCCGTTCAAATCAGCAGTACACGATGACGGCGGCTAATAATCTGGCGGATATGCTCAGCGATATGTTAAATAGCATGATGAACCCTAATATGGGAGGTGAGGGTAAAGGAGGAAAGGATCAATTGGCGCTTCCGGATATTATAAAGAAGCAACAAGGGCTTTCAGAACAAATGAAAAAAGGCCTGAAGGAATCGCAAGAACAGAACGGAGAAAAGGATGGAGAGAAAGGACGATCGCAAGAGCAAATGAGCGGTGAACAATATCAAATTTATCAAGAGCAGCAACAACTGCGTGAGCAACTCCAGGAATTGATGAATAAAGCTGGTGAAAACGGCGCGCAAGGTAACAAGGCTTTGGAGAAAATGAAACAACTTGAGCAACAATTATTAGATAAGGGTTTTAACAATGAAGTGCTGCAGAATATGTTACAATTAGAACATGAACTCCTAAAGTTGGAAGATGCACGTCTCAAGCAAGGTAAAGACGACAAGCGCGAGGCCACTACAAATCAGAAATCGTTTCAACAGCGTAGAATAGAGGAACTACTACAGAAAAAACAATTCTTCAACCTGAATGAAATTTTAAACCGTGAACCACTACCTTTGCGCAATAATTATAAAAAGAAGGTTCAAGAGTATTTTAAAGCGGTAGATGATTAGTTTTTATTCAGAAACTGATTTTAGGTTGAAACAACAAAGCAAAGTGTCTGATTGGATCGTTAGCACTATAGCTGATGCGGGTTATAGTGAAGGAGACCTATCCTTTATCTTTTGTAGCGACGAGTATTTGTTTGAAAAAAATGTTAAGTACTTGAATCACAACACGTTAACAGATATCATCACATTTGATTATACCATGGGAAAGCTCATATCCGGCGATATATTTATCTCCATAGAGCGTGTCACGGAGAACGCGGGAGATTATGAGGTCTCGTTTAAAGACGAGCTGCACAGAGTGATAATTCATGGTATCTTACACCTGTTAGGATATAAAGATAAGACCCAAGAAGAGAAGCAGTTAATGCGGGAAAAAGAAGATTATTACTTATCTTTGCGCACTTTTTAAAGAAATGAGGAATTTGATGTTCCACGTGGAACACTATAAATACGAATTGAATGTTTAGTAACGAATACGACGTTATTGTGGTTGGAGGTGGTCATGCCGGTAGTGAAGCGGCGGCGGCTAGTGCAAAGTTGGGTGCTAAAACACTTTTGATTACAATGAACCTGCAAAATATTGCTCAAATGAGCTGTAATCCGGCAATGGGAGGCATCGCTAAGGGACAGATCGTTCGTGAGATTGACGCCCTTGGAGGTTATAGCGGTATTGTTACAGATAAAAGCGCCATTCAATTCAAAATGTTGAATAAGTCTAAAGGACCGGCGATGTGGAGCCCCAGGGCTCAGAATGACCGTATGCGCTTCGCTGAAGAATGGCGAATGCTACTTGAACAAACACCAAATCTGGATTTTTTTCAAGACATGGTGAATGGTTTAATCGTTGAAGGGTCGAAAATAGTAGGTGTTAAGACAGCGTTGGGGCTTACTATTAAATCAAGATCTGTTATTCTTACAGCGGGTACGTTCTTGAATGGCTTGATCCATATCGGAGACAAGAATTTCGGCGGAGGACGTGCTGGAGAAAGAGCAGCCACCGGTATAACAGAGGACTTAGTCAAACTGGGCTTTGATTCCGGAAGAATGAAAACTGGCACCCCCCCAAGGGTAGATGGGAGGTCGTTGGATTTTTCAAAAATGATCGAGCAACCAGGAGATGAGAGGCCCGAGAAATTTTCTTATTCCGGCTGTACAAAACCGTTAAAAGAGCAGCGTTCATGTTATATGACATATACCAGTCTTGAGGTACATGATTTGCTGCGTGAAGGTTTTGACAGATCACCCATGTTTAATGGAAGAATTCAAAGTATTGGCCCACGTTATTGTCCATCGATCGAAGATAAGATCGACCGCTTCTCCTCAAAAGAACGGCATCAATTGTTTATAGAACCTGAAGGTTGGAATACGGTAGAAATATATGTCAATGGCTTTTCAACATCGTTACCTGAGGACGTACAATATAAAGCTTTGCGAAAAGTGGCGGGCTTTGAGAATGTGAAATTTTTTAGGTTTGGTTACGCCATCGAGTACGACTACTTCCCTCCTACGCAGCTAAAACACACGCTGGAAACAAAGTTGGTTGAGAATTTATTCTTTGCAGGACAAATAAATGGAACTACAGGCTATGAAGAAGCGGCGGCTCAAGGAATGATGGCTGGAATTAATGCAGCATTAAAGATAAAGGAAGAAGATCCCTTTATTCTAAAGAGAAATGAGGCCTATATCGGTGTATTGATTGATGATTTGATCACAAAGGGCACCGAAGAACCGTATAGAATGTTTACGTCACGCGCAGAATACAGAACGCTGTTACGCCAGGATAATGCTGATTTACGTTTGACCCCACGTTCTTTTGAAATTGGATTGGCGTCTCAAGAGCGCATGAATCGTGTGCTAGAAAAACAGGAGAAAACAGATTTATTCGTCAATTATTTAAGAGAATCCAGCATTAAACCCAATGAGGTGAATGCAATTCTTAAAGAAAAAGATTCTGCAGAGATATCACAATCAATGAAGATGTTTAAGATTGCAGCACGTCCCCAATTAGACTTTAATGATGTACGCCAGTTTCCGGGCGTGAATGATTTTGTGGTAGACAATGCAATCGATAATGAGATTATTGAGCAAACCGAAATCCATGTAAAATACGCGGGCTATATTGAGAAAGAAAAGAACAATGCCGATAAATTAAATCGATTGGAGAATATCACTATTCCGGCAGACTTTGACTACTACAAAGTGAAATCTTTATCCTATGAGGCACGGGAAAAACTAACAACAATTCAACCCACTACGATATCTCAGGCAAGTCGAATATCTGGTGTATCTCCAAGCGATGTATCTGTTTTATTAGTGTATATGGGGCGTTAATTTTACTGTTAAAACTTGATTGTTCCACGTGAAACATATTGACTCCTCCCCTATAGATAATGCTAATCTAGCTCCTTTTTTAAAGTGCAAAGACTATACAGTTTCTAAGGAGGAGTTCACCATTTTAAAGGATGAGCGGCATGATTTTTTAATCACCTCACCCAGACCTAATGATGATGATTTAGCAAAGTATTATGAAAGTGATACCTATATTTCACACACCGATTCTAAGAAATCATTATTCGATCACTTGTATCAATTGGTGCGTAACTATACCCTGAACAAGAAGCTAAAATTAATCAATTCATTCGAACATCAAGAAAGATCAATTTTAGATATTGGCGCCGGGACAGGTGATTTTTTAGTAAGCTGTCAGCAGGATGGCTGGAAGGTCACCGGGGTGGAACCCAACGAAAATGCCAAGAATATTGCTCAAGAGAAGTTAGGTAAAACTCTGAACTCAGAATTCTCATCATTGACCCATCATAAATTTGATGTCATCACTATGTGGCATGTTTTGGAGCATATGCCAGATATCAATGATACAATTGAAACCTTAAAGAATTTATTGAAACCAGATGGTACATTAGTCGTTGCTGTTCCCAACCATAAAAGCTATGACGCAGGCTATTACGGTAGGTTCTGGGCAGCTTATGATGTACCGAGGCACTTGTGGCACTTTTCACAAGCTGCCATCAGGAATTTGTTTGCTCTGAAAGCTATGCATGTAACTAGAATTCTTCCTATGAAATTTGATGCCTATTATGTCAGCTTGCTTTCTGAAAAATATCAGACAGGCGG
>JAAUYD010181579.1_pt1 | contig 11048 bp, 8 predicted proteins | sample 7278101 | NCBI WGS metagenome assembly JAAUYD01 (sample SAMN14350128, study PRJNA611818) | marine sediment metagenome | isolation source: surface marine sediment (0.6m) | place: French Polynesia: Moorea | collected 2018-08
CTGGATAAAGCGCGGCTGCCCAGCGCCACCTGGGTCAACGAAAAATTGATTTTCACCCACGGGTACGGCATCGTCATGAATCCGGTGGATCGCTTCACCTCACAAGGCCGGCCGGAATTCTTTATCAGTGACCTGCCCCCGGTTAGCACGGTTGACATCGAAATTACCCGGCCGGAAATTTATTATGGGGAAGCGGCAGATGACATCGTGTTTGTCGGCAGTGCCCAGGATGAGTTTAGCTACGCGGACGAAAATCAGGATGTTTATTCAAACTATGCTGGAACAGGAGGGGTGGCCCTCTCTAACACCTTCCGCCGCCTGGCCTTCGCTTATCAGTTTGGCGAGTCTAACCTGCTTTTTAGCGATTCGGTAACCCCTGACACCCGGGCCATGTTCAACCGTCAAATCCAGGAACGCGTTCGCAAAATCACCCCATTTTTACTGCTTGATGGCGATCCCTATATCGTGATCACCGATGGCCGTCTGGTCTGGATTCAAGATGCTTATACGTTTAGCAATCAATACCCATACTCCGAACCGGTGCAGCTCAACGGCGGTCTGCAGATCAACTACATTCGCAACAACATCAAAATTGTGATTGACGCCTACAACGGCGAAGTTGATTATTACAAAATTGATTCGCCGAGCGATCCGTTAACCAATGCCTATGACCGGGCGTTCCCCGGTTTATTCCAGCCGTTTGAAGAAATGCCGGAAGGGTTAAAACGGCATGTTCGTTATCCGGAACTACTCTTCCGCATTCAAACCAATCAATATTTAACCTATCACATGACCGACGTGCAGGTCTTTTACAACAAGGAAGACTTACGAGCGATCCCGCAGGAAATTTTTGATGGCCTGCCTCAGCAAATGGATCCTTACTACGTCATGTTTCGTCTTCCCGGTGAGGAAGAGACTGAATATTTGTTAATTCAACCTTACACGCCGGCCGAAAAACGAAATATGATCGCCTGGATCGCCGCCCGTAACGATCCGGAACATTATGGGGAACTGGTAGCGTATGAGTTCCCGCCGCAGTCGCTGGTGGTTGGCCCCATACAAATTGAAGGGTTTATCGATCAGGAACCGGAAATTTCTCAGCAATTCTCACTCTGGGACCAGCGGGGGTCACGCATTATTCGCGGAAACTTAATTGTGATTCCCCTCAACGACAGCTTCCTATATGTGGAGCCCATTTATCTGGAATCGGAAACCAGCGCTCTGCCGGAGCTAAAAAGAGTCATTGTGGCTAGCGGCGAGCGGATCGTGATGCGAGAAACGTTGTCTGAAGCGTTAAGCGCCTTGTTAACCGGGGAGGGAACGGAACTGGTTGTTGAGGATGTCGTTGATGACATTGAAGCAGCAGTTGAAGAATCCACAGAAGGCACGGAGGTCACGGAAGAAACCGATCCCGACACCGTCGTCGTTACCCCGGTTAGCGTTGATGGCACCTTAGATGAATTAATCCAGCAGGCTAACGATCAGTTCCAGGCCGCTGAAGCAGCTCAGCAAGCGGGTGATTGGGCGGAATACGGCCGGCAAATCGAAGCGCTCGAACAGACGCTGCGTCAGCTCGAATCATTCGCACCCTAATTTTCAAGTCGTATGGGCTACAGATTGAGGCGACAGCTGTCGTTTAATCTGTAGTCCATTTTTTTTCACGTCGCCAACAGCGCTTCAAAAAAATTAAGCGTCTGGTCAGCAATGGTGTCCCAGCTAAATTGATAGCTGGTTTCCTGGGCCGCCCGGCCGATTTTGCCAAACGGCTGATCGTCCTGCAAATATTGTTTGACCGCATCCACAATCGCCTCCGGGTCGTTTGGAGGAACGAGAAAAATATTTTCGCCGTGCTTTAACTCTGCAATCGGTTCCGGTGGCAGGGTGGAAACAATCGGCCGGCCGTGAGCCATCGCCGCCATCAACGTTCCCCGGCGCAGGGACACCCCATCTCGATAAGGCAGGACCACCAGGTCAGCTAAATTAAAGTAAGAGGAAACCCGCCTATCCGACAAATAGCCGGTCCAGTGAACGCGTGATTGAAGCTTGTACACTTCAATTAATCGATTGAGATGGTCGAGGAAAAGTTGATTATTTACGCTGTCGCTGGTGCCCAATCGACCCCCAATACACACCAAATGGACCGATTTTGGCATTTTGGACAGGGCTTCGATAATCACATCAACCCCTTTTGATTCATTCACAAAGCCAAAATATGCCAGCAAGGTATACTTTTCAGGCAGTTCAAGATCTTCACACGCCTCCTGGAGTTCAATGTGATTGGGTTGGTGCACGATGATGTTGCTTCCAATCGGAATTTCAACGACCCGCCTGGCTCCCCAGGCGATTAACTTTTCAAAATCTGCGCGGTTGGTGGCAATCACGCCGTCCGCCTGTGAGGCCATAAACCGCACGGCCCGCTCCCGCAATTGACCCGCCTTGGGAAACAAATACGGCACCCGCAAATCGTGAAAGGTCACAACCGTTTTGGTCATTTCTTTTAGACGCCAGGGGAAAAAATTGACGGCCGCGCTGCGCATATTATAGGCGGCCGGCTGATATTGAATATTGACGATATCAAAATCATAGCGGGTGACCAAATCGGCTATCATGCGTGTTTCCGCCCAGCGCCAGCGGCGGCCGCGAGGGTGGAGCAGGCCAAATTCAATTGGCACCGGTTCATTGATATCGTACAGGCGACGCAGGGTGCCGCCCAGTGAGGCTTGATCGGCCGGGGGGGCTTTCCTTGGCGGTCTGGCCTCTCGGGAGGTGATGACATGAATCTCGTGTCCCGCAGCCGCCATCGATTGGCCAAGCACCTGCGTAAAGGCGCCCACCCCCCCCTGCATCGGGGGATATTCACCGGTAACCAGAGCGATTCGCAAAGACATACACGATGCGGCGGTTACCGGATAAATTCATGGGGATCGGGAATTGGGTGCCCTCGCCACTTGAGTAATGAAAATGCATATGCGCGCCACATGGCGGTAAAATCTTCTTCGTTGATTTCATCAGTAGGAGGGTCAGGAGCCTCAGCCCGGCCCGATAAAATATCCCAAAGCTCGTTGTCGTCTTCTTCGTTTAAGGCCAGAAGGACTCCATGAAGGTATTCCGGCACTTTTTTGAGAGATGGGGGCATGCCGTTGCGCATCGTCCGCAGCACTACATCTTCAAAAGACCAGCCGGAGCTTCTGCTAATTTGATACAGCGAATCATAAATATCCCTTGGAAGTTCGAGCGTCACTTTTTGCTTATTCATTCGACGTCCTTATCTACTCACCAAACCGCTGGGTTTGTGAGGCCAGTATTTACAAAGAAAGGGGCATCCAAATTTAACCTGAGATACCGTGTGCCAATCGGTTTTTTACCGGGTTGTAGGGCGATTAAATTTAATTTAATGGTAACCAATATAGAAGGCAACCGCAATCCCACTATCGGATGAATTTTGGCCATAAAAATGGCTCAAAATGTCCGCATGATGGCCTTTATTTAAACGTGTTCCCAATTATAGTGTAGTTATGTCCGGATTGATTGATATTTATAACGTCTGAGGAAGAAAATGCATACAACCAAAGCTTCTATAAACAATGCGGCCCTGCTGGTCATCGACATTCAGGATTCATTTAAGGAAAGCAATAAAGAAAGGTGGGCAAAAAGAGGTCCTGATGCGGCCGGGTTTGAAGAAAGTGTCACGAAACTTCTCACCGCTTTCCGAACGGCAAATTTGCCTATATATTTTTGCCTGCATTCTGATGGCGATCCCGGTTTTGAACGGGATAGCCCGCACTATAAACTGATGGATTTTTTGAATCATCAACCTGGTGAACCGATTATTCACAAAACGACGCGTAACCCTTTGACCAGTACCAATTTGCAGCACGATTTAATTAAACAGGGGATACGACGGCTTGTCATCATCGGCATACAGACCGAACAATGCTGCGAAACAACGGCGAGAGTCGCAGCTGATTTGGGTTTTGATGTAGACTTTGTGACCGAAGCAACCTTGACCTTCCCAATTCCCCATCCGGAAAAACAGGCATTTTTGTCTGTTCAAGCGATTGTCGAGCGCACCGAATATGCTCTACGCAATCGCTTTGCCCGAATATCAAATGTGGATCAAATCTTATCCGACTTGTAAGCGTATTTAAATCATCAGCAATGACCCAAATTGTGTTTTTAATTTTACCCGGAGTGGAAATATTAGATCTGGCCGGTCCCGTTCAAACCTTTTTTGAAGCCAACGAGCTCGGTGCCAACTATACCCTGCGATATTGCTCCACGACATCCTCACTTACCTCCGCTCAAGGTTTGAGCCTGACAAAGCTGGAGCTATTTTCCGACGTTGATATCCAGGCAGGTGATTTTGTATTTATCCCCGGATTACAGAAGGGCGGCTACACCAAAGCCGCCTTTGACCGGCTAAACCCGGCTATTCTGGTCTGGTTAAAAACGGCCCTCGAGCGAGAAGCGAACATCTGCTCTGTGTGCACCGGTGCATTTTTGCTGGCCTATGCGGGTTTGCTGGACGGCCGGGCATCCACAACCCACTGGAATCAGGCCGAGCGTCTACAAAAAGCGTATCCCAAGGTTAATGTTCTGAAAGATCGGCTGTTCGTAAAAGACAACAATTTATATTCCAGCGCCGGGATTGCCTCTGGTATCGATTTATCACTTTCGATATTGGAAGACGAATTAGGCCCCTTATTTACCGTCAAAGTCGCCCGCTCTCTAGTGGTCTATTTGCGAAGAGACGGCACTCAACAGCAGCAAAGCATTTATCTCAGCTATCGCTCCCACCTTAATCCTCTCGTTCATCAGGTCCAAGATTGGTTAATCAATCATCCCGGCCAAAAGATTTCGCTAGAGCAGCTGGCCGATTTACACCATTTAAGCCCGCGCCATCTAACGAGAATTTTTAAAAAGGCGACCGGAATCACCATTAATGAATATGCTACCCAGATTAAAGTTGAATACGCTCAAAGCCTGCTGCGCAATCCACAGATCACCATCGAAATGGTGGCCCAAAAATGCGGGTTTAAAGACGCCCGCCAGTTGAGGCGCCTATGGCAAAATAAATTTAATGCCTCCCCTTCTAATTTCATCTCCTCGTAAAGCGAGACGAATTTTCCATCCCCTAACACGTTAAATCAATCACCCATCCCTAACTTAGGCATTGACAAGATTGTATACAATTATAAAATATACACATGGACCTAAATTTCGATCCCCCTGCCAGCAAAACCACCGCAGAACAAATCGCCGCCCAGCTGCGTATCGCGATTCTCAACGGCAAGCTGCTGGGCGGGGAGCAATTACGTCAGGACAAACTCGCCAAAGCGTTTCAGGTTAGCCGAATTCCCCTTCGGGAAGCGCTAAGCCATCTTCAGGCTGAAGGATTAATCGAGATTATCCCCAACCGGGGGGCCGTCGTGACTCACCTCTCGCTGCAGGAAGTCGAAGAAATTTACGCCATGCGACAGGCGCTGGAACCTCTAGCCCTTGAGAGAGCCATTCCCCATATGACCGCCGAAGATTTCAGAGACGCGGAAATTATCCTTGAACAAATAGACAACGAAGACAATTTTGCACGATGGGGAGAACTAAACTGGGCCTTTCACGAAAGCATCTACCGGCCGTCCGGCATGCGAATCTTACTCAAAACGGTTGAAGGATTGCACAACAACGTTGTGCGTTATCTTCAAGTCACACCATTAGGGAACCAGGGCTATCTGGCCAAATCACAGGAGCAGCATAGACAGCTGCTCGATCTCTGCCGCCGAAAGGAAATTCACGACGCCTGCGTCTTATTAGAAAACCATTTAACCGGCCCGGTAGAGTTTTTACGAAAACAACAAACCGACCTTTAACTAATTTATCTCTGCTATGGTTTTAACGTCTGCGTCGTCCACCAATAAAATTAAATGGTCAACGGACAGCTTAAAATCAAAACATGCGGGTCGAATTTACAAACAACGCGCTCAAATCGCCCGCTTTTATCCCACAAAATCTATTAGGAGGAGCACCAATTATGCAATTGGAAGTCTCAACCGGAATTGATGACCATCTTTCTCATGAACAGTTAATTGCCGATTATTTGCTGGCTTATCAAAGCCGACAGGCCAGCCTGCGCGGCCGCAAAGAAGTGTTGAGCGGCCGGGCCAAATTTGGAGCGTTTGGTGCCGGAAAAGAAATTGCCCAGCTGGCGCTGGCCCACGTTTTTCAAAAAGGGGATTGGCGCGCCGGGTATTATCGCGATCAAACGCTGATGCTGGCGATTGGTGAATTAACGCTTCAGGAATTTTTTGCCCAACTCTACGCCCATGGCGATATCGCCGCCGATCCGGCCTCCGGCGGCCGTATGATGGGGTCTCACTTCGCCACCCGCAGCCTCAACCCCGACGGCTCGTGGCGCGACCTCACCCAACAGTCAAACAGCTCACCCGATATATCCCCCACGGCCGGCCAAATGCCCCGCCTCGTGGGTCTGGCCCAGGCCTCAAAATTATTCAGGCACAACGAAGGTTTGCACCCCCTCACCACCTTCTCACGACGCGGCAACGAAGTGGCCTTCGCCACTATCGGAAACGCCAGCACGTCTGAAGGGCCGTTCTGGGAGGCGGTCAACGCCATCGGCGTGCTCGATGTCCCGGCCGTCATCTCGATTTGGGATGATGGATACGGCATATCCGTGCCCAATAAATTCCAGACCCTAAAAGAAAATATTTCGACCCTGCTTGAAGGGTTTCAGCGGGAAAAAGATGGCCCTGGCTATGACATTTACACTGTTAAAGGATGGGATTACCCCTCCCTGCTGACCGCCTATCAGCAGGCGGCCGAAAATGCCCGCTTTAACCACGTCCCAGCCATCATCCACGTCACCGAAATGACCCAGCCGCAGGGGCATTCAACCTCCGGCAGCCACGAACGATACAAATCGACCGAGCGGCTGGAGTGGGAAAAAGAAAAAGATTGCCTGATCTGGCTCCGGCACTGGCTGATTCAAAATGAAATCGTCACCAAGGAACAACTCCTTGAATTGGAAGAAGAGGCCAATGAAGAAGTGCGGCAGCAGCAAAAAATGGCCTGGAACGTTTTTATTGAGGAACTCAGCCACGAGCGCGATGAACTTGCGACCCTGATCAATCAGTTGATCGAGCAGTCAAACGAAAAAGACGCGCTGACCTCCATTCGCGAACAGCTTTTCAAAGGCCGCTATCCCCGCCGCAAATTGATGGCCGGAGCTGCCTTAAAAGTATTGACCGTGACCCGCAACGAAGAGATACCGGTCCGCGAAGCGATCATCCAGTGGCGTCGTCATTTCACCGCTCGCATTCAACCGATTTACAGCAGCAACCTTATCAGCGAAAGTGATGAATCACCGCTTCAGGTGTCAGAGATCAAACCGGCTTACACGGCCGGCAGCAAACTCATTCCGGGTTACCAAATTTTAAACCGCTTTTGGGACAGCAAGCTGGCTGAAGATCCCCGCATTTATATTTTTGGGGAGGATGTGGGCCATTTAGGTGGCGTCAATCAGACAATGGCCGGTTTGCAGGAAAAATACGGCGAGATCCGAGTGTCCGACACCGGCATACGCGAAGCAACGATCTTGGGCCAGGCGATTGGGTTGGCCCTGCGCGGCCTGCGGCCGGTCGCTGAAATTCAATATTTAGATTATTTACTTTACGCCCTTCAGGTGATGTCAGACGATCTGGCCACCGTGCGGTGGCGCACAAACGGGGGGCAAAAAGCACCGGCCATCATCAGCACCAGAGGCCATCGACTCGAAGGGGTGTGGCACGCCGGCTCACAGGTTGGCGGCATATTAAATCTAATACGCGGCATGCACGTGTGTGTTCCAAGAGACATGACCCGAGCGGCCGGATTTTACAACACCCTCCTGCAGGGAGACGATCCCGGCCTGGTCATCGAAGTCCTCAATGGTTATCGCCGCAAGGAGCGTCTGCCGGAAAATCTGGCCGACATCACCGTCCCCTTGGGAATACCGGAAATTCTGCGGTTGGGCAGCGACATCACCCTGGTAACCTATGGGCCGCTGTGCTTCACCGCCCTTGAAGTGGCTGACCGGCTGGCTGAAACCGGCATCGAAATGGAAGTTATTGATGTCCAAACGCTTGTGCCATTTGACCGCAGCGGCATGATTCTCGATTCGCTCAAGAAAACCAATCGGCTGATGGTCCTCGATGAAGACGCACCCGGCGCAGCGTCGGCATACATGCTTCAGAATATCTTGGAAGTTCAGGGCGGATATCACTATCTCGACAGCGAACCGCGTACCGTTTCAGCCCGCGCTCACCGGCCGGCCTACGGCAGTGACGGAGATTACTTCTCGAAACCAAACGCCGAAGATATTTTTACGGCCGTCTACGAGATTATGCACGAAAGCGATCCACAGAAATATCCAATTTTCTATTAAAGACAACAGACGACAGACCACAGACCACAGACTTTTTGAGACTTCTGTGGTCTGAAGTCTGATGTCTGTCGTCTCAGGAAAATCACATGAGCATCAACATCATAATGCCCGAAATGGGTGAAGGCGTAATCGAAGGGACGGTTTCGCGCTGGCTCAAACAGGTGGGCGACTTTGTCGACCAGGACGAACCCCTGCTCGAGATCGAAACAGATAAAGTAACCACCGAAGCGGCCGCAGAAGAAGCAGGTGTTTTGAGTAAAATATTGATTCCAGAGGGAGAAACCGTCGCGGTCGGCACGGTTTTGGGCATTCTAGGAGACAGCAGTGATGATTCGCAGCCATCTCCAAAAGTGAATCAAACCCCTGCAATCACCAAATCGGCCGTCCAGGAACCGATACTCGAATCCGTTCAGCTTGACCTAAACGCTCGGGATACCAACGGCCAAATTGGCCAATATTCCCGAAAAAGAGATGTTGGCTGGGTAAGCCCGGTTGTGGCCCGCATGGCGGAAGAACACAATCTCGATCTCACCCAAATCAACGGCACTGGCAAAAAAGGGCGCATTACCAAACGCGACGTTGTGGCCTACCTGGAAACAGTTAAAAATGATCAAATAGCAGTTGCCAAAGAACCCCCACCTCCTGTCACCCAACACCCATCACCCACCACCCAACCCCCACCACCCATCACCCATCACCCAACACCCATCCCCGCCTCATCCGATTTCCTCCCCCACACCAACCTGAGGCGGCAAATTGCCGACCACATGGTCATGAGCAAACGGACCAGTCCACATGTCACCACCGTGTTTGAAGCTGACTTTTCGGCCGTGTGGGCGCATCGAGCCGCTAACAAAGCGGAATTCGCCGCTAAAGGGGTCAAATTGACCTTTACTCCTTACTTGATCCTGGCGATCACCCACGCCTTGCAGCGTCACCCCCGGGTCAACAGCAGCTGGCAAGATGATGGGTTGGCCTTGCATCGATCAATCAACATCGGTATGGCCACAGCCATCAAAGAAGGTTTGATTGTGCCGGTCATCAAGGGGGCGGATGGGTACAATTTGTTGGGCATGAGCCGAGCGGTCAACGATCTGGCGGATCGCGCCCGCGAAAACAAGCTTAAACCGGCCGAAGTGGTTGGCGGCACCTTTACCCTGACCAATCACGGCGTTTCCGGCAGCCTCTTTGCCACCCCGATTATCAACCAGCCGCAGTGCGGTATCCTCGGGGTCGGAACGATCCAGAAGCGGGTCGTCGTAGTCACCGATGAATTTGACAACGACGCCATGGTGATCCGGCCGATGGCGTACCTGTCGTTTACGTTTGATCATCGGATTTTGGATGGCGCTTCGGCCGATCACTTTGTGGCTGACATCAAGCGGGAAATCGAAACCTGGACATAGATAGAAAGAAGTTAAGAGTTTAAAGTAAAAAGTTTAAAGAAAGGCAACTTCCGCCGAGTCACGGCTCTTTTCTCTTCTAACTTTTTACTTTAAACTACTGCGATGGCGGATTTTGTAATTATTGGCGGAGGTGGGTACGGTGCCGGTGTGGCCTGGGAGCTGGCCCGGCGCGGCGCAGACGTCCATCTTCTTGAAGCCAAAACAATCGCCAGTGGCGCTTCCGGCGGCCTGGGCAAGCGCGGTGTACGCGCCAACGGCCGGGACGTGCGCGAGCTGCCCTTGATGAAGCGCGCCTACGATATTTGGCCCATTTTGCACGAACAGCTCGAGGCGACAACTGGCTACGAGCGCAGCGGGCATCTACTTCTACTGGAGCGGGACAACGACCTGGCCCACGCCAAAACCATGAGGTGGATGCAGGAACAGCAGGGCATTCCCAGCAGGTGGATCACCCAGGAAGAAGTACGAGAATTAGAGCCCCATCTTACCCACGATATCCAGGCGGCCGTTTTTTGCCCCCTTGACGGCATTGCCGATCATACCGCAACCACTCGGGGATATGCCCAGGCGGCCGCCAGGTTGGGTGCCCTTGTCGAGGAAAATACCCCCGTTAACGCGCTGGAAATAAAAAACGAGATCGTGACGGCCGTTATCACCGCCGCCGGACAGCGAATTGAGGTTAAAAAGCAGGTCCTTCTCCTTTCGAACGCTCACGTGCCCGGATTTCTAATGCAGGAGCTCGGGATCAATTTACCGGTTTGGGAGCTGCTTCCTCAGGTCATGTTGACCGAAGTGGTTGACCCGATGCCGATCAACCATCTCATCGGTCATGCCCATCGCACCCTGGCCATGAAAGCGTGCGGCAGACAAATTATGATTTCCGGTGGGTGGCGCGGTCGAGAAAATCCGCTCACCGGCCAACCGGAAACGCAGCCAGATCAAATTGAAGGCAATCGAGCCGAAGCCACGGCCGTTTATCCTATTTTGGCCGGGGTGGGCATTGCTGAAGCAGATACCAGCCGTCGAGAATTGATTGCCGTTGATGGGATTCCGATCATCGATCAGCTGCCGGCCGCCAGCAATATGATCTTTGCCACCGGCTGGTCGGGTCACGGCTGGGCCATTACCCCGGCCGTCGTTGAACTCCTGGCCGATTGGGCCCTAACCGGCAAACGATCACCGCTGTTCGAGCCGTTTCGCTACAC
>JAAUYD010308732.1_pt1 | contig 11048 bp, 12 predicted proteins | sample 7278101 | NCBI WGS metagenome assembly JAAUYD01 (sample SAMN14350128, study PRJNA611818) | marine sediment metagenome | isolation source: surface marine sediment (0.6m) | place: French Polynesia: Moorea | collected 2018-08
AAAGTTAAATAATCCTATTTTTAAGTTTTTTTCCTCCCTTCTGCCTCCTGCCCCCTGCCTTCTGCCTCTAATTATTAAGTATTTTTGTTCTGATGCAAGATGTGAGTCTAAGCTGCCTAAACGATCTTGTCCTGAATAACCTTGTGGTTGACTAATTCCCATAGTTGAACGAACATCTGTGATAGTTGTTCCTTGATTAATTGTCCATTGTTCTCTTAACTTTAGATAAAACATCCGAAACAAAAAAGTAGCAAGGGGGAACAATTAATACCATTTTCCTTAAAGTTGGCTACAGATGGGGAGATGTGGGAGGTGTGGGAGGTGTGGGGGGAGGAAGAATCTTGATCTGTAGTCTTAGATTGCAGAATTGGTATAACACAACTTAATCATCATATTCCCATAAATCTCCAGTTAAAAAAGTAAAGCTAGAGATAAATTTTAGGGTTTAACACCCATGAATAGTTTACCGTATAAGTAGGCTCAAAATTGGGCTAATTAATTACCCTATTATGGATAATTCTGATGAAATCTCTTCCCCTTCCATCTTTTGTTCATTATGAATTACTGTTACAGTTGCTAGAGCGTAAAACCCTAGCTATGACTTACGAAGAACCCAATTTACAACAACAAGTGCAACAATTGATTATTACCTTACGCAAAGCTAGAGCACAACAAAAACAACTCGAAGCCATTTGTCAACAAGCCCATATCCCTACAGAATACTATTGGTCTCTTAATAGCGTAGATGCAACCCTCAATAGCACTCAAAAGGTTGAAATGAGTCAGGAATAGGGTTAAAGCCGTGTTTACAGTATGCTGCCAACAAAGCCTAGGAGTTTTCCTGCTTTGGTCTTCTTTAATCAGAAGGGGTCAACAGTAGTTGACCCCCAGTGAGTTTATCCAATATCAACTTTTACGACTTTGTTTCGTTCTTCTTCTGCTTTAGGCAGGTTAAGATGAAGAATACCGTCTTTATATTCTGCGGTTACGTTGTTGTTTTGTACTCGGCTAGGTAAAGGAATGACTCGATGAAATTTACCATAACGGAATTCAGTGCGGATTGTACCGTTTTCTTCGGTTTTTTCTTCTGATTTCCGTTCTCCTTTAATGCTAACAGAGTCCGCTTGAACTTCAACATCTAAATCTTTAGCTTCTAACCCAGGAATTTCTAATTTAAGGTCAATAGCTTCCGGCGTTTCACTCATTTCTGCTGCAGGAACGAAGGATAATCTATCAAAGTCATCCTTAGGTAAGCTAGTGGGATAGAAACTATCAAGTAAACGATTCATTTCTTTTTGTAGAGAGTCAATTTCTCTAAAGGGTTCCCAACGTACAAGTGCCATATGTATTAACCTCCGATTCAAAAGTTTCTCTTATCTTGTGAAGTTTGACTGTGTTTGTCTTCCTTCACTATCTATAGTAGCTCACTTCTTCTGTGTATCATTTCGGTTTTGAACACTATTTAGGCGTAGATTTCCGTACTAGGAGAAGTAGTGAAGTAATCGGCGATCGCTTGAACAAAACCACCTAAAAGAATGATAAGCTTTGTTTCCTTGAGCAAATAATAATGATCCTCGAAAGTACGAAACTAAGTTATCGAAAATAATTGGGTCTAAAACCCCGCCTTTGAAGGCGAATCGTTTTTGAGACGCAACTTCTGACTTCTGACTTCTGACTTCTGACTTCGTTAACCCATCTGAGTTACTGTTACTGTTGCGCAATAGTTAAATTAGAAAAAACCCTAGTGCTAGAGTAATTGTTCAAGATGCAATTTCAGGAATTAACCTAAAACTGACCAACCTATCCTACAGACAGCGATATACTAAGCAATGAAACCAAGGATCTGAACTTATACCCTGTCTTAATTGCAATGAATTCAGGAATTGACCTACAAGCACGTTTTATCGAATCTCTGACCCAGTTAGGTATCCCTAACGGGGCAGCCAAAGCCCTCTGGATACCATTTCCCTCATTTTTAATGATTATTGGAGCAACCGTTGGGGTTTTGGTAGTAGTTTGGCTAGAAAGAAAAATCTCTGCTGCTGCTCAACAACGCATTGGCCCCGAATATGCAGGCCCTTTAGGGGTACTACAACCCGTGGCAGATGGTATTAAATTAGTCTTTAAAGAAGACATTATCCCCGCTAAAGCTGATCCCTGGTTATTTACCCTCGGACCGGTTTTAGTCGTGCTTCCCGTCTTCATCTCCTATTTAATCGTCCCTTTTGGTCAAAATCTCGTGGTAACTGACCTCAACGTGGGCATTTTCTTTTGGATCGCTTTATCTAGTATTGCACCCATTGGCTTATTAATGGCGGGATATGCCTCAAATAACAAGTATTCCTTATTAGGGGGTTTACGGGCTGCAGCACAATCGATTAGTTATGAAATTCCTCTGGCTTTATCGGTGTTAGCTATTGTCATGATGTCCAATAGCCTCAGTACCATCGACATCGTGCAACAACAATCAGGATACGGCATTTTAGGCTGGAATATTTGGCGACAACCGGTGGGCTTTTTCATCTTTTGGATCGCTGCTTTAGCCGAATGTGAGCGACTTCCCTTCGACTTACCCGAAGCAGAAGAAGAAATTGTGGCCGGGTATCAAACCGAATACGCCGGCATGAAATTCGCTCTCTTTTATCTGGGGTCATACGTTAACTTAGTGTTATCCGCTTTAGTTTTTGCCATCCTATACTTAGGGGGTTGGGAGTTTCCCGTTCCCTTAGATAAGTTAGCTGGATGGTTAGGAGTGAGTGAAGAGAGTTCTTGGTTACAGGTGATCACCGCCTCTTTAGGCATTACCATGACTGTCCTCAAAGCCTATTTCCTCGTCTTTATTGCGGTTCTCATGCGGTGGACCGTTCCCCGTGTACGCATTGACCAATTATTAGATTTAGGCTGGAAATTCCTCTTACCTGTCTCTCTGGTGAATCTATTATTAACTGCGGCCTTGAAATTAGCCTTTCCAGTGGCATTCGGCGGTTAATTTTTTTTGTTAACACATTAGGGAATAAACATCATGTTTAGTATGCTCAAACAAGTGGGCGATTATGCCAAAGGTACAGTAGAAGCAGCGAAGTATATTGGTCAAGGTTTATCTGTTACCTTTGACCATATGCGTCGTCGTCCCATCACCGTACAATATCCTTATGAAAAGTTAATTCCCTCAGAAAGATATCGGGGTAGAATTCACTATGAGTTCGATAAATGTATCTCTTGTGAAGTGTGTGTTAGAGTCTGTCCCATTAATCTTCCTGTGGTAGATTGGGAATTTAATAAGGCCAGTAAAAAGAAAGAACTCAAGCACTATAGTATTGATTTTGGAGTTTGTATTTTCTGCGGTAATTGTGTGGAATATTGTCCCACCAATTGTTTATCGATGACAGAAGAATATGAACTGGCTACTTATGATCGTCATGAGTTGAATTACGATAATGTAGCCTTGGGACGCTTGCCTTATAAAGTCACCCAAGACCCTATGGTAACACCGTTACGGGAGTTAAATTATTTACCCAAAGGTGTCATTGAACCCCACGACTTACCAGAGGGAAGTCAACGGGCCGGTAAACACCCCCAAGAAATTGTTGAAGAAGCCAAATCTTCTTCTTAATTTAAACCCTGCCGTTAACGGCGGGGTCTTATGGGTAGTTGATGAAAAATTGTGCAAAAAATCAACAATTTTTCATCAACTCTCAACGCTCAATTATTCACTGAAAAAAGGAGTATCAAAAAGCTGTGAATTTAGCTGAAGGAGTTCAAATTATTTCCTTTGCCATCTTAGCAGGATTAGTTATTATTGCTAGTTTAGGTGTGGTGTTACTGGAAAATATTGTTTATTCTGCCTTCTTATTAGGAGGAGTATTTATCAGTATTTCGGGAATTTATATCCTGTTAAATGCTGATTTTGTGGCTGCCGCACAAGTGTTAGTTTATGTGGGTGCTGTCAATGTTTTAATCTTGTTTGCTATCATGTTAGTTAATAAAAAACAAGATTATTCAAAGCTACCTAGACGCTGGCTACGCCGAGGGGCAACTGCTTTAGTTTGTGGGGGGCTTTTTGCGTTACTCGCTACAATGATTTTGATTACACCTTGGTCTTTAGAAAGTAATTCACCTGGGTTAATTGAAAATACTGTCGTAGAAATTGGAAAACATTTTTTTAGTGATTTTCTCTTACCTTTTGAGTTAGCTTCGGTATTATTATTAATGGCGATGGTTGGAGCGATTGTTTTAGCTCGTCGTGACTTTATTCCTGATACTTTATCCACCGAAGATGGGGTTGTTACTTCATTACAATTACCTGAACGTTTGAGTGAATTAGAATCACGAGAATTATCTGCTTCTAAATCATCAGAAGCGTAAAAAAATAGAAATTACTGTTAGTTTTTTCCCAAATTGAGGTGTTATGGAAATAAAATTAGAGTTTTGTTTATTGCTTGCTGCAGCCCTTTTCTGTATTGGAATTTATGGCTTAGTTACAAGTCGTAATGCGGTACGGGTTTTAATGTCTATCGAATTGCTCTTAAATGCAGTTAATCTTAACTTAATGGGATTTTCCAATTTTCTTGATCCAGTTGGGATTAAAGGGCAAATTTTTACCGTATTTGTGATTACCGTAGCAGCAGCAGAAGCAGCCGTCGGTTTGGCTATTGTTTTAACCATTTATCGTAATCGTGAAACAACAGATATGGAACAATTTAATCTGTTGAAATGGTAATTTGAAGGAATGTAGAATGTAGAATTAAGAATTAAGAAAATATTAATTCTACATTCTTAATTCTTAATTCTTAATTTTTCCTACGTTTTTTAGGCTTTTTTTGAGACCGTTTCAAATGACTAACTAAATGATCACTTAAACTATGACTCATAGATCCCAATTCTAACCCAATGAATGCAACAATTGCTTCCCCTAAATATTGATTTTTTAGTAAATTAAAGCTATTTTGAGCAAAGGTATGCCAATTCCAATTAAACCCCCAAATCAATTGAGCGATCGCAACTCCAAAAATGGCTATAATTAAAATAATACTGAAAAAATAGATAACTCGGATCACCGTTCCCACAATCAAACCATGAGAGAAAAAAGAACGATGTCTCAAACAAGATTGATACGGTAACCAAATCCAGCGTATTATCCCCCAACGTTTGTATTGTAGGGAATAAATATCTAAGTCAGGCCCAAACATCAACCCACTAAATAAATAAGCCCCACTAAACCATAATAACCATTCTCCCCGACCCGTGAGAATGTAGGCGATGAAAGCTAAGGGTGGTAAACTAAGATAAGTAATGCGATCGTGAGTACGGCCAGAAGGCATGATGTAAAACAGTTATCAGTTATCAGTTATCAGAAAATTGGGTTGAAAACCCCGTGCTTTTAGCACGGCTTTTCTTGTTTTTTGATGTACAATTTTAAGACTTCTAGCGGCGCACCTCCTACAGCAGATACAAAATAACTAGGCGACCATAAGGCTTTTTTGCCATAAGGTTTTGGATAACCAGCTTGCCCATATCTACGACTAGAAACTCCTTTTAAAGTATTAACAATTAATGAAATAGATAGTTTTGGTGGGTATTCAATTAAAACATGAATATGCTCACTTTCTCCATTAAATTCTAACACCTCGACGTTCTTTTCTGAAGTTTCTTGACATTTAAACAGACTCTAGCTAAAATAATTTGCAGACCTACTTAGTATATCTTATGAAGTTACGCTACCGCTATCGAATCTATCCTACAGACCAACAAAAAGTTAAGTTAGCTCAACTTTTTGGATGTTGTCGGGTGGTGTTTAACGATGGGTTAGCGTACTGTCAAGAAAGCTATAAAAATGGAGGTAAGTATGAAGGGATAAATATCTTGTCTAAACGTTTAACTTTAGCTAAAAAAACTGATGAGAAATGTTGGTTAGCTGATGTTTCCGCTATCCCTCTACAGCAATCATTAAGGGATTTACACCAAGGGTTTAAGAACTTTTTTGACTCTTGTAAAGGAAAAAGAAAAGGAATTAAAATTAAACCTCCTAAATTCAAGAAACGAAAGTCATCTCAATCAGCTAAGTTTACCAACAACGGGTTTAAAGTTAATCAGTATAACGTCTATTTAGCTAAAATAGGCAATTTAAAGATAGTTTGGTCTCGAGAATTGCCCTCTAAACCATCATCTGTAACAGTGATTAAAGACAGTGCTGATAGGTATTTTCTCAGCTTTGTTTGTGAAGTTAATCCTAAGATATTGCCCTCTAATAACAATTCAGTAGGGGTTGATTTAGGAATAATTGATTTTGCTACATTAAGTAATGGGGAAAAAATCAAATCTCCTAAACCATTAAAAGCAAAATTAAAACGTTTAAGAAGACTTCAAAAACATCTATCTAGGAAACAAAAAGGAAGCAAAAGACGTGAAGTTTCTAGAAAGAAAGTAGCTAAACTTCACGCTAAAATAACCGATATCAGAACAGATTTTTTACATAAACTATCCACTAAGTTGATTAAGGATAACCAACTAAGTGCCTTAGAGGATCTCAATGTCAGTGGTATGGTTAAAAATCCTAAACTTTCTCGTGCTATTTCAGATTTAGGCTGGCGTAGTTTTCGTACTATGTTAGTAGCTAAAGGTGAGATGTATGGGAGAGATGTTAGAATAATTAATCGGTGGGAAGCAACTACGCAAACCTGTTCTTGTTGTGGGTTTAAGGGTGGCAAAAAAGAGCTTAATATAAGGGAGTGGACTTGCTTAAACTGTGGAGAAATTCACGATAGAGATATTAATGCAAGTGCCAATATTTTAAAAGTGGCCGGTGGGCAATTGGACACTAAAAACGGATTGCAGAGGAAGTGTAAGACTACTGCTAAGGTAGCGGTTTCCAGTGAAGCGTCAACCACCCCTCAATATAAACAGCTTAGCCTGTTTTGAAAGGGAATCACCGCCCTTTAGCGATAGCGGAGGGCGCGTGAGGATGTCAACACTGTTTACTCTTAGACGATTCCCTGTTCCCAAGTTTCCTGGACAAATAAAAAAGTTTTGCTTTTTTTGGTAGATGTGTTAATATAGCAAAGAACAACTGAGGGCGATTAGCTCAGCGGTAGAGCTCCTGCCTTACAAGCAGGCTGCCACTGGTTCAAATCCAGTATCGCCCATATATTGTATTGATATCTGACAGATTAAGAATTTCCTATTGGCTACTATAGAAAATGATATGATTCATGATAATCGTAACATTCTAACATAGTTTACACTGTAGAACCGAAAATGGGGTTTCGCCTTCTTATCTTTCCTCCCCTGTTCATAGGGATGATGCTAACTAGCTGTACTCACCCTCTCCTAATCACCCCAGAAATACCCACAGGAGGACTCAATACTAAGTCTCCTGAAGAATACCCAACCTATAGTGGAGACGGTCGTTATTTAGCGTTTGCTTCGGAACGTCAGGGTCATCGCAATATCTATCTTTATGATTTACAACAAAAACGTCTTGTCTCTTTACCTAATCTCAACCGTAGAGATTCTAGTCAAGACCAACCTGCGTTAAACTTTGATGGACGTTATCTGGTTTATGTTTCCACAGAACGGGGTAAATCAGATGTTATGATTTACGATCGCAACAAACAACGTTCTACTTTACTAACTGCTAATGTTCGAGGTTCTGTCAGACAACCGACGATTACGGGGGATGGTTCTCAGGTGGCCTTTCAAACCACTCAACTAGGAGAATGGAATATTGCGATCGTTGATTATCAAACCACAACTCCTTAACTATAATAATAATTTAGAATACATTTTAACTTTTTTGTTCCTCACTCATAAAGGCAATAAATATGGCAAGATAAGACAATGGATAACAGAGGAGTGGTGACAAGGTTGAATACTATCCCTGAGACAACAAGATTGACTGCTTTAGAAGAATTATTAACAAGGCAGTTAGAAAAATCTACTTTATCTCCTGTCCCTTTATGGATTAATTGTTTTTTAGGAGAAGTTTTGTTGATTTTAGTAGAATTTCCTACCCATTATCATCTTAATTTAGAAAAAGTCGAAGCTTTTTTATACAAGATTTTAAAACAAGAACATTTATCTCAAGCTTATTTTATTGAAGTTTATTATTTAATTAATGGTGAATATTGTTGCTTAGAAGTAGATAAACAACCGAGTTTACTAGAGATTTTAGCTTGGCAAATTTTTAATAAAGATAGTCGTATTTTTATTAAAGAATATAGGAATTTAATTCTTAAGAGTTATCAACAATTCACTGAGTCTTTTATTATTCATTTTAAGTCCAATCAATTATCATGGTTAGTGATGGGAGCAAGTTTGGCAACTGTAACAATTGTCAGTATTTTTTATGGATTAACTCGTCCTTGTCTTTTTGATGAATGTTCAGAAATTAATCAAGCGCAAAAACTTTCTGAGCAAACTGAACTATTATTAAAAAATACTGTTTCTGATGCTGAATTGAATCTAGCCAAAACCAATTTAGAATCAGCTATTAACTTATTAAATAAGATTCCTTTTTGGTCAAATTATTATCCAGAATCTTCTCAACTGAAAAATCAATATCAACAACAGCTAAACAATATCTTATTATTAAATTCTGCAAGAAAACAAAAAGCACAAGCAATATCCTTATTTCAAAAATACCCTTTATCTCTTCAACAATTACAAACAGTTAAACAGGAATGGCAAGCAGCTATTGAAACTATACAATTGATTAAAAATAATGATTTTCTAGAAAAAATAGAAAAAAAAGAATATAAAAATTATGCAAAAAATATTCAAATCATTGATCAAAAAATAACCCTAGAACAACAAGCAGGAAAAAGTTTAGAACAAGCAAAAGCAGCAGCATCATTAGCCCAAAATCGAGAAAATTCTGCCGATCATTTATCTGATTTGCAATTAGTACATAATACTTGGGAAACAGCCATAAAACGATTACAGGAAATACAGCCAGAAACAAGTTTATATCAATCTTCTCGCGTTCTTCTAAAAACCTATTTATCCAATAAAACTAGAGTTGAAAAACGTAAACAACAAGAAACAATAGCCCGTAAAATGTATGACCAAGCTAATAAATATGCTGAGTTGGCTGAAAAATCAGAACAAAATAATCAATGGTCACAAGCAGTTAATTATTGGAATATGGCTACCATTCATATTAAAAAAGTTCCTCAAAATACCTTCAAATGGAATGAAGTTCAACCCTTAATCTCAACTTATAACTTATCCTTATCTCAAGCTAAGAATAAATTAAATCAAATAACAGAATCAAATAAGATTGCATCAGAATTAGATACAATGTGCATGATGAAAGAAAAAATATGTGACTATGAGATCACAGAAAAGTTAATTAAAATAAAACTAGAATCCCACTATTTAGAACAACTATGGATGATTGCTTTACAAGCAAAAGCACAAGGAAATTTACAAATTAAAGTGGAACTTTTGAATCATCTGTCTACCTTTGAACACCGCTTACAAACAATGACTAATCAAACAGGTAAGTCCATTGAAGTCTATAACGCTCAAGGAAATTTAATGACTGTGTATCATAGACAACAGTAGACAGATCCCGACAGTGACAGAATTCTAAGATGATGGACTATACACGATCGCACCTGATTGGTTATAATGTGCATCGCAGAACAAACAATATAAGTAAATATACTTAACTTACAATCAATGACAACTCAAACTCTTTCTCGTGTATCTTCGGACTCCTCTAAAACTCCCTCCAAAACTCGCCATAACCAACCATTCGGGGTCAAAGATAGAGATAATCAGATGATGAAAGTCAGAGAAACTTATCCAGTCATACAACAAGTCAAATATTTACATCTACAAGCTGAAATTGACGTTCTTCTTCAGCAACTACAAACCCTTAAACAAAATTAGTCAAGGAAGAATAACCAGACACGATATCTAGAAAAGTCAGCTTAACAACAAATTCCCTGGAAATAAGCGACAAATCCCACACTAAATACTTTTTTCAAACAATCTCCTGTCACAATCTTTGATTTGACGGGAGATTGTTGCTTATTAGATGTCTTTCTAAGATGTCAGATCAATACTGCTATTAACGAAAATTCCCATTAAATTAAGCATGACTTCGCCAAACCTCATGGTAAGTTACCTAAAAGGGGTAAACAAACTTAGCAAAAATCTCTATTATCGTAATTAGAGAGTATTCTCTATACTAAATATTGCCTATAACGTTCTGTCGTAATTGATAAGCTAGGAATAAGCCCATTACCCAGGCTTGATCAGATCCGCTAAACTTGCTTGATTATTAACAACGATTATGTCAACCCTTGTTATTGTTGAATCGCCCACCAAAGCCCGTACTATTAGAAATTACTTACCCCAAGGATACCAAGTAGAGGCATCCATGGGTCATGTTCGGGATCTTCCCGCCTCGGCCGATGAAATACCCGCCTCTTACAAGGATAAAGATTGGGCCAACTTAGGGGTCAATGTAGAAAATGGCTTTGAACCCATTTATGTCATCCCCAAGGGCAAAAAAAAGGTAGTTCAAGGGTTAAAATCAGCCTTAAAAAGCGCAGATGAACTGATCTTAGCCACTGACGAAGATAGAGAAGGGGAAAGCATCAGTTGGCATTTATTACAACTTCTCAAACCCAAAGTCCCCATTAAACGGATGGTGTTTCATGAGATCACCCGTGAAGCCATCCAAAAATCCCTAAAAAATTGTCGAGACATTGACGAAAATTTAGTCCACGCCCAAGAAACTCGGCGCATTTTAGACCGTTTATACGGTTATACCCTTTCTCCCTTACTCTGGAAAAAGATCGCTTGGGGACTCTCCGCCGGGCGAGTTCAATCCGTGGCCGTCAGATTGCTGGTGCAACGGGAACGGGAACGCCTCGCTTTCCAATCTGGGGGCTATTGGGACCTTAAAGCCTTACTGGAAAAAGAAAAAAGTCCCTTTGAAGCCAAGTTAATCACCCTAGGCGACAAGAAAATCGCCACCGGGTCAGATTTTGACCCTAACACTGGGAAAATCGCTCAGGGACGGGATGTTGTCCTTC
>JAAUYD010153669.1_pt1 | contig 11047 bp, 7 predicted proteins | sample 7278101 | NCBI WGS metagenome assembly JAAUYD01 (sample SAMN14350128, study PRJNA611818) | marine sediment metagenome | isolation source: surface marine sediment (0.6m) | place: French Polynesia: Moorea | collected 2018-08
AGGTGAGCATAAATAAACGCATAATGCGATGCACTCCTAATTAAAGCTAAAACCAATATCTACAGGTGGTTCTAGGCATTGCCCACCCTACAAATGTTTTATGTTTAATTAGACCTACTTACTTACTGAGGTATTAGAGATTATTAGGTCAATCAAAACGGTATCAACGTTTGCATATTAAAGGCCAACGCTAATAATATCTTTAATTTTAATCAATCAAAGATCCCTTAAGATTAACTTGAGCAATTAACTCTAATGTTTCTTGATTTTAAGGAATAGGGAACGTTTTAACAGGGGAAAAAACAAAATTCAAGTCAACCTCATGTTTTTGAGGATTTCTATCTCTTCTCTGTTTTATCCTTGTCTAGTTTTTTAACACAACAGTGCTTTCTTGAATCATTGATTTTGGTTATTTTTAAAGAAAAATCTCCCAAAATTTCAAGATAATATCCTGACTATAAATCATCAAGTCCATAAACTTCAAGTTCAGTTTCAGAATTTGTTATATATTTTAATATTGAGTAGAACTTTGTTATGATCAAAAAAAACTGCTAATATTTGTCATTATGTCAAGAGGCTTAATCGTGGTTTGTGGAGCAACCGCAACAGGTAAAACAGCCTTAGCTTTAGAAATTGCTCAATCTATTAATTCTATTATTATTAGTGCGGATTCTCGCCAAGTTTACCGAGAGTTGGATATTGGAACGGCAAAACCCACTCAAGAAGAACAAGATTTAATTCCTCATTATTTAATTGATATTTGTGAGCCAACAGAAACATTAACCTTAGCAGAATATCAAGAAAAAGCACAAAATTTAATTGATAAAAATATAGCTAATTTTCCCCTTTTAGTTGGAGGGACAGGACTTTATGTTAAATCCATTGTCAAAGGCTTAAAAATCCCTAGAGTTTCCCCACAATCCCAATTAAGATTACAGTTACAAACATTAGGACAACAACAATGTTATCAAATTTTACAACAAGTTGATCCTATAGGTAGTCAAAAAATTCATCCGAATGATCAGGTGAGAACCCTTCGTGCTTTAGAGGTTTTTTATGTGACTGGAATCCCCATTTCTCAACAACAAGGGGAAAATCCTCCCACTTATCCTATTGTACAAATTGGTTTAGATTGTTCCTCTGAAGAATTAAAAAAAAGAATTGAAAAAAGAACGAAAAAAATGATTAACATGGGGTTAATTGAAGAAGTAGAAAACTTAGTTAAAAAATATGGTTGGGATTTACCTTTATTCAAAACATTAGGGTATGCAGAAATTATCAATTATCTGCAAGGAAAACTATCGTTATCAGAAGCAGAAAAAGAAATCATTGTACATACCCGTCAGTTTGCTAAACGTCAACGAACTTGGTTTCGTGCTTATCCTGAAATTGAGTGGTTTGATACCACGTCATCCCATTTAGTTGAGAAAGTTTTATGGAAGCTTAGGGATAGGTTAGGACAAATGATTTAATAATCAGGAAAGTTATTTTTCCACCAGGAATACCAGTCTAACCAAGCTTGTTCTAGTTTTTTTTCAACTTCATTCAGTTCTTTATTGTCGGGATCTATATTAACAGTAAAGTCTAATTCTTCTGAGGAACCGGGAACGGACATAAGCGTCCACAAACAACGATACTCAACTAAATCTTGTTCTCCGAGTAACCATAAAAACGTTCTTGTTAGTCCCCAACCCCGTAGATAGCGATTTCTATTATACTGATCTAAGGTAACAGTTGCTTCTCCTTTAGCATTAATACAAGACCCTAAATAAGTTGTATTTTCGTATTCAAACAAAGCGTAATGTCCCACCCCTTTCTTGTAATAGATATCGGGACTAATAGTAGCTGCTGGCATTCCTATATCTATGATCACAAAGTGATTAAAACTCCCCCTATATTTTTCATAACGAATCTCTGCTTGTAAACGTTCTTGATCATTACTGTACTCATACAATTTTCCTGGGACTTGCTCTCTTTTTTTCTCAGTTTCAGCAGACTTTAGGGGTTGACTATCTATCAACTTCCAATTAGATAAAGGAACCGTATCAGGAATAGTTACAGTCTGAGTATTATCTATTTTTTTACTATCTTGTGGAACAATAATGTGATACGAGAGAAATCCTAAAATTCCCAAGAATAAAATTCCCAAGAGAGTTGCTCTCTTTGTTTGCCCATGTGGTTGTAATACATTCATGTTTTTAAATTTTTACTTATTAATACTTGATTTAATCTAGATTTTCTAGGGTTAAAGGACGAATGTAAGAGATCCAGCAAAATAATCCAAATAAAATGACCGATATCATAGCAAAAGCTAAACTTCCATCCTCTCCATGCCAATATTCAAAGGCTTCATCAGCAGACTGAGATACAAAAAAGGTTAATAAACCAATGCGAATACAGTTGACTAAAAAACCTGTAATTGGAGCTAGGACAAGACACAATATTTTCTGACTTGTTTTCAAAGGAACAATAAAGAATAAGAGAATAGAACAAATAATCATCAGGGTTACAATATCAATTCCTGCACAGCTTTGTAATACCTCAACTCTTCCTGTGGGTAAAATAATAGATACCCCTTCTCTGTAAGCCTGAAATCCCAGAATGTATAACATAAAAGTGGAAAATATAGCTGTCAATTTCTCCATACCAATCATGCTTAGAAAACGAATGACTACTGGATATAATAAAAAAAGACTAAAGACAAAAAGTTCTTTTTTATAAAACTGAAACCCTTTAAAACCAGAGGCAATTAATACCAAGCCAAGGGCAAAAAGAACAGGGCAAAAAAAGAAATGATAACCCGATGTAGAGAGACTTCTTAATAAGGCAATCACAATTAAAAAAATCCCCAATACAGTTGAGGGTAAATTGCTTTCTAGGGCTAAGTTATTTTCTTGGTGTTTATCCCATAATAAAGAGGCTGCTGTTAACCAAATCAAAATGCTGACACTTATAATATTTTGATTCCCTGCTTGTTCTAAAAGGGTAAAATGGACAGCAGTGATGGCTGCTGCTATCCCTAAGAGTAAGTAGTTAGGTTTCCCTAGTTTTTCAATAATTTCCATGGCCTTACAGAATTGTTTAAAACATGATTTTATGTGGTATCACTCAGTATAATCTATCGTTCAATTTCCGTCACGCGCCAACTCAATTTGGTATTTAACCAGAAATTCCAAAATGTCACCATAACAATAGCGATTAATTTGGCTAACACATCACTGGCCAGGACGGTTCTTAAGAAATGATTAGCGGTTAAGGTAGCTATGATTTCATCTAACTGTAACCCTTGGAAAATAGCAAAGAAAGCATTAACCAGTAATGTCTGTAAAATGACCCCCGCAAGACAAATAAAATTAAATTTAATAAATCGTTTAATCCGTTGACGTTTCCCGGGTTGTCGGCTAGAAATATCGCGAAACGTCCATAAATCGTTCCAGAGAAAATTATTAATAATGGCGACTTCCGCAGAGAGAACGGTACTACGTGTTAAACCTAATTCTAATCCTTTGCGAAGTAAGGAAAAAACCGTCAGATCAACAAACAGTCCACTAAATCCAACTAAACAAAACTGAATAAACCTAGCGGATAGGGATAAACGTAAGCGTACAAGATGTTGTAGATACTCAATATATTGTTTCCAAGTAACTTTACTTTCTCCGGCTTGACGTTCTCGAAACACATAGCCAGCTTCAGCCAACCAGCGAATTTTACCCCTGGCGGTAACTTCGATCAAAATTTTGTAACCCACAGGACTTAAGGGTTTGCCAGCGATCGCACTGCGACGAACCATAAAATAACCACTCATGGGGTCAGAAAGCCGGCCAATGACTTCAGGGAGAATCATTAATCCTAACAGTTGTGCGCCACGGGATAGGAAACGACGAATAATACTCCATTGGCTAACCCCTCCTCCTTCTACATGACGACTGGCCACAGCTAAATCGGCCCCTCGATCCATTTCTCCTAAAAGCTGTTGGAGGACTTCGGGGGGGTGTTGTAAGTCTGCATCAATCACCCCTAAAATATCTCCCCTGGCCACTTGCCATCCTCGAATCACTGCGGTGGATAGACCTTTTTCCTCGATACGACGCATGACTCGCAGTTGAGGATAGTCTGAGGTTAATTCTAGGGCTAATTTCCAAGTATGATCAGGACTGTTATCATCTACAACAATGATTTCATAGTCCCCCTGAATGGATTGATCGAGTAAATGAGTTAGAATTTTAACGATGTCTTGGATATTTCCGGCTTCCTTATAGGTGGGTAACACTAAAGAAAATTTTAAGGGACCCTCATCAGAAGTACCTGGAGTGATAGAACTGTCTGAAATTTGAAAAACACCAGAAGGAACGGGGACTAAAGATTGATTCATCGGTAACTATTTATTAAAGCAATAATATTATTTTGGAATAACTATCTGCTCAAGTTTACCGTGAAATATCCTTTTCAGATGAGATTCTAAATCGCGGGTTAGTTTTTCGGAACTGGGTTTAAGGGTGGTGGTGTCATAATTGGCCACATCCAGCGGCGATCCAATCTTAACGGTGACATCTGTTCCCCAACTGGGAAAGGGTTGACTATATTCAATGGCGACTGGTAGTATTTTCATCCCACAACCGGGTTGTTGAGATTCCACTTCTAACGCGATACGGGCCACACCTCGTTTGAGGGGATGCACTTCTGTATCTCGGAAAATGCCTCCTTCTGGAAAAATAACTAACATTTCTTCTTGTTTGAGAACTTCTACACTATGTTCTAAGCTACTACTTCCTGGCCGTTTAACATCTACCGGAAACCCTCCTAAACGCCGAATGAACCAGCCTTGAATGCCTTTCATTTCACTGGAGGTTACCATAAACCTCACATCTCGACCACTGACCATTCTACCCACAGCATAGGGGATGATTAAGGCATCCCAACGGGAACGATGGGTAGGGGCAATGATGACTGGCCCTGTTTTGGGAATGTGTTCTTGTCCTTCAATAGTGATACGACCAAAATAGAAGGGGAGTACGATGGCTGATCCTAAAGGATAAGCTAGATTAATTAACCAAGGAGAAATTCGAGATTTGACTTGATCGCTCTTAATGGTGGGAATATTCATAAATTAGGCAAAACGCAACAAAATTATCTCAAAAACAGATAATTAATACACAGAGTCATTGTAGTTACACTATAGGACTTTTGATTATCCCTGTCTTCAGGGCTACAGACAGTTATTTAGCTGTCAAGTTAGACTCAGTTCGATTATTTGTTGGCTGAAAAATCTAGACTCAACTGAATATGATTAGTATTATCTTCCCTGTCTAATTTTGGCAGTAGATAAGCCTCAAACCAGGGTTCAGAGGTTCCTGGAGCATTTTTATCTTTTAATAGCCATTGTTGAAAAACTTTTGCTCGGTCGTCATTTGGTGTAACAATTTGATAAAGTCGAACTCTTTTTTTATTGATTGTTTTGGTTCCACAACAGGTTAAACTGTAGCCTATTTTATCTAATAATCGTCTGATAATAGTAATTGGACTGGCATTTTTGGCTATGCCAATCCCCATAATTGTTTTTATTTCATGGCGATTATTGATAGCTAAATTTGCCATTTGTATAAGATCAGCATCTATATTAATGAGTTGTCGATTAATATCTTTTAATAAAATAGGAATACCTAAAACCTCCATTGTTCCAATAATTGCCCCAAATTGATTCCTATTAAAGTCAGGTAAAAAGATACTTCCTTCTCCTTTCTCAATTAATTTTTTAGCAACGATTGTATCTCTATCTGCTAAATAATTACGTCCTACAGTTAAAAAGTAATGTAGTCTGATTTTTTGATACCAACCTTCATTATCTAAAGCAACTAATTGAGGAGTAACTGGAATACAATAACGACGTTGTAAATCATATTTTTTTAGTTTTCTTCGTTCTTTAATGGTTTTGACTAAAGATTTTTTAATGGTTTTGTATTTTTCATCGTTTAAGTCTGGAGAATTAGCAATTTTTTCACAATCTAATTGATAATTATTTTGTCTTACTTCTTCGATAGTTTCCATGAGTTGATTTCTGGATTTAGATAAATATTCTTTATTATTATGTATTTTCTTTTGATTATTTCTTTTCTTTCTGGTAGGTAAACTAATTCGATGATTGGCTGCTTGAATTCTTCTAATAATTGTTTCTCGATAATGAATCATTTGTGCGTTAATTCGCACCGCCATTTTTCCCCAACATAATAAAGATTCTGCTTGAAATCCTGTATCTAAGTCATCCAAAGATGTTAAATCCGATTGTTGTAGTAATCGAATATTTAGATTAGTTAAACGATGACCTGATGTTAATAAATTAGGAATAGAAGTTGATCCATTACCCACTTTATTAAAACCATAAGAAGTTAACCAAAGATAACGGGGTATATTATCCCTAATTCTTCCTAAAGATTGAATAACAGATGTGGGAGTTTGTACCCCTTGAGCAAGACACCACACTGAAGTAAAATGACCTTTTATATCAATGCTAACCCCTGTTTCAATGGCAGGGCTACTTAAAACAATATCATAGTTAGTCAATATCTCATTCAGTTGGGTAATACATTGATAAGAATTATGATGAGGATCGGTTAAGGATTGGGAATCAATGCGTAAAATTTTAGCATCGGGAAATTGTTTTTTTAGATAACATTCTAAGGTTTGTGTTCCCCATTTACTGGTGATTTTTTGAGCAGATAAACAGATAAAGGGTTTACCTCCTTCACGAATATGATCTACTAAATCATGAATGAAATGTTTTGGGGTTGTTTCGGGATAGGTATAACCTTGCCATGTTTCTTTGCTAGATGATTTCCAGTGATTTTGAATGATAAAAGCTTGTAAATCAATTCCTGATAAGGTTATTAAATAATCTAAAGAAACATCGCTTAAGTCAGCATCTGCAACAAAAATTTGCCCCTTACTTCCTAAAATTGTTTGTATCAGTTTCTTTAAGCATCTCAAAATCGCAACACGGTTATTGGCACAAGTTTTAGAGTTTAAACTATGCCAAATGACTTGTTCTACTTCATCAATAATTACTAACGCATCTTCCCAGTCATCAGGATTGAATTTCGCTTGAGACTGTTCATGCAAAGAGTCAATACATAACCCATAACCGAATAATTTATGTTGAGAATGATCTTTGATTTCTGTAATATAAGAGAGTCCAAACCGTTGACATAACTGTTCGACTAATTTAATCCGATGGCCAATGACTAAAACTTTTTGGTGATCGGCGATCGCTTGTTTGACAATGTTAGCTAAAGCTTCGGTTTTTCCTGTGCCAATACCAGATTTAATGCCAATGATTTTAGCAGTCTCAGGAATCACTAACCTGGGAAGATAAGGACAATTAACTTCAACTTCTGCTGCATAGGTTAATTGGGTAAATTCTCTCGCTTTCCACAGTTCCAAAGGTAAGGCTTTTTGATAACAGTCATCAAAAACTTTTTTGCCATAATTAACCAGCAGATCATCAACCCCTTTGCCTTGTTCTCGGTTCCAATGAATGACGTTAACTTGACATCCTTGTTCAGTTAACAAATAACCTAATTTTCTAATGGCATGGTTAACGGCTTTAATGGTCTTGGGTTGATCATCTTCATCAAAGGTAATATAAATTTCTCGTTTTCGGTGGGTTAACTTCTTTAACTGAGGAATTAAATAAGATTTACCGATACGATTTCCTTGTTCGTCTTTTGGAGTACGATAGCCATTATTAATGCCAGGAAGGGCGATCGCTACATAACCAGCAGTTAATAATGCACCTGCTTTTTTGGCTCCTTCTGTAATACATAAGGGAATAGAAGGATGATCTATTACCCACTGCCAAAATCCTCCATCCGGTTGCGTCGCATCAACTTTATCTGGGGTAAACTCAATTTGATACTGTTGCGCTATGGTCGCCCAAAGATGCAACGGTACTCTTAAAGCAAAGATTCCTGTAGGGGTTTGGGGTGGATGTTCATACTTAATGGGTTTACTCTGGTCGTAACTCAATCGGGGTTGTTTGGGTTTAAAACATCCCCAAAGATCATTATCCCCTGTCATGACATCAATTCCTGAACACCACCAACCCCCTTGTTCTGTATGTTCATAACGCTTTAAAATATGATTAGTGAGTCTGCCATCATTACGTCGGGGAAGTGTATCAGAATACAATAAATGCTCGGAAGGGGAAACTCCCTCTAAGGTTGTCACATTCAGTGCTATCAGTTGCTCATCAACGCAACTATTTAACCATTCTTGTTGATGGTTCATACTCTTTTCTCCCGACAATTGAATTCCCACAACTCCCACAACACAAGGTAAGGGGTTAATACCAACAACCAACCACTTAACTTACCAGGCTCTATATGTAGCGTTTGGATCTACAATCTTAAGCACAAGACACTAAATATGGAAGAGACAAGTGAACTATTTTGCTGAAATGATCATAAAGTCTCTATTTATATAAGTTTTATTTATAATTTATCTGATTTGCTTTTAAAATAAAAAAGATCGAGATTTTACTGCTCTTGACAAAATATGAGAATTATTTTCAACAAGTAACGAAAGCAAGCCTTTGTGGTATGATGAGTGAGAATGAAAATCTGTAGCCAGTGTGTCTAATTTTCAAAATAGGGACTGCAACCGTCATTATTTGGTTATTTGACCCTCCTGATAAACTAAAAAACTGCTATTTTTGCTAATTCTTTTGAGCATTTGTACTAAAAAATAGCCAAGTAAGATTGCTCATTACTTGACAAAAAATAAGAAATGTGCATCAAAGCTGAATGAAAATTAAGTTGAAGTGTAGAGACGTTTCTTGCTATAGCACTACGTATTATCATTAGGACATTGAGAGAATCACAAAACCTTGTAAGGCGATGCACTCCCCACCCTACAGTGATGTCATAATCTTTTTTTGTACTGCTATAGCTCACTTTAAACAAGATGCAAAATATCAGTGAAACGTCTCATGAGAATAGGAAAAGTTAATTAGAAGGTTCAACTGTTGCTAAAACAACATTATCTTGTAAATCAAACGCTGAACTCTTTTTATTAGTTGTTCCTAGTTCAAATAAATAGATAGCTTCGTTATCAGCAATTTTTATTTTTCCATTTTCAATGTACTTCTGCAAAAAAGACTCAATGGTATTTTGATTAGCAAAAGGCTTAATATTAGGAATTGGATCACCATTAACCAAAACCTCAACTTGTGGTGTATTCATATCAGTGGTAGATACGGTCATGCCTGCACCACCACAGATTGACCCATTTCCTGAAATTGATTCTACATCAAAGGTGGTTCCGGCTGCTTGATTGTCTAAGGTTAAGGCAGAATTTGTATCCCAGGTTTGCTTATTTTCATTAATATAAAGATTAGTCTTAACAGGAATATCTACCCCTCCAGCACCACAAGTAATCTCACCCCCTAAAACTTCAAACCTTACATTGGCAGGTTTTGGAAGTGTTAACTTATTATTATTAATCGAAAATATTGGTGTAGGACCAGTAAAACCCTGCGTTATGTTGCTTCTGGCAAAAGCCATTGTTTCAACTTGATAATTCATCTCTTTATGCCAAGTCTTATTATCAACAGTGGTTGCTAAAGTAAGTTTTACCAATTTTTCCTCAGAGTTTACGCAAGCATTAAATCCTTCAGTTGAATTAATATTACTGGGTTGCCAACCTGGAGAACAATCTGGCGTTTTTCCTGTGTTATCAATACTATCAATTAAGACTTGAGATTGCCAATTTTGGGGGTTATTAATTTCAGCTAGATCATATTGTCCTTCATTATTAAAGCTCGGTCCCCATCGCTCAATAACATGAGGACCTTTCCAAACATTTTCTGCTGGTTTTATATAGTAAATAATACGTTGAGGAAGATCAGGAACTTGAAGAACGATAATAGGTTCTGCCCCATTAGGAAGAGTAAAATCAGGGGCTTCACTTAAGGCTGCAACTGCATCAGACTCAATTCTTCTTCCTTGTTTTATTTCTTCTGTAATAAATTCTAAAGCCCGATTGGAATTAAATTGAATTGTACTTTTTGCTGATGCTTTTTGCTCTAAGGATAAAATATGTACTAATCCCCATCCAGCCATACTAACAACGAAAGACATTAAAGCACTTCCTAGTAATATTTCTATCAAAGTCGCACCAGTGTTACGATTATTATTTTTAATAATGGGTAAGAGTTTGCTTAAGGTCATCAGAGTAATTTATTAACTATTTTATAGATATTTACACAAAGCAATTTAGCATTTTTTCTTGAAACCTGCAAGTATATACTGAATCTTTTTTTGTTTTTGCAAATAACAAAATTTTAAAGATTTTATAAAGAGATAAGCAATAATATAAAAAACTAATAAAAAGACTATGACTTAACAAAATATAGAAGGTGAAATTACTTAATATTAGGGTAAATTTTCGTCGTCAATATCTCGGAATAGTCTATTCAAATGAAAAATATTACGTATTTTCCTTGATAATAATTAGTCAGAGATAAATAAACAACAGTGCATTAAGAAATATTAACCAAGCTGGTTATGGCTCAACTGGTACAACAAGCGATTGAGAGCAGTGTTTTCTGAGAGCAGGGGGTGCAGAGGTGGCAGGGGAAGAATTTTTCAGAAAAACCCCTGGAGTTTCTCCCCTTCCTCTGCTCCCTCTGCCCAACTAAATGAAAGACCAACTGGTTTTGACCACACCCGCTGATGGCTGATGACTGATAGCTGAATGCTTACAAAATAAGAGTATTTTCCAATTGCTTTTGTGATTTTACACTAACTCCTGAAAGACAAAGAATTTTAGTCATAAGCGATCGCCGTCCTCTTGAGAAGAGTCTTCTTTACTTACCAAAAAAAAGAGTGAGCGAGAGAAAGCCATCCCGTGTCTTGAGTGCGTCTTACATTCGGATTACGAATCCGAATTACGCACTCAAGACACGGGATGGCTTTCTCTCGCTCACTCTTTTTTTTGGTAAGTAAAGAAGACTCTTCTCAAGAGGACGGCGATCGCTTATGACTAAAATTCTTTG
>JAAUYD010077191.1_pt1 | contig 11042 bp, 7 predicted proteins | sample 7278101 | NCBI WGS metagenome assembly JAAUYD01 (sample SAMN14350128, study PRJNA611818) | marine sediment metagenome | isolation source: surface marine sediment (0.6m) | place: French Polynesia: Moorea | collected 2018-08
TGGGGCGTTCTGTAAACACGCCTGGAGGTTCAAATTTATTGGCAACTCCAGTCAATTTAGGGCTACTAAAAGCCCCGCACATAGCCTAGCGACGTGCGTGGGTAGTTTACTTATCATTCTGACTCAGAGACTCGGAGACTCGGAGACTCCCAAAAAATTAATCTAAATAATATCTCACAATTAACAATGATCGACTATAATTTAATAGTGATATGATAAAGAGTCTGTATCCTGACGCTGATTGAACAAATTACACTCAATCTTCTAATACCTTCCTTGTCGCCCTGGGTGAGAAGGATCTTCTTCATGGCAGTTCATTCGCTTAGGGTGATGATCCCTCTGATCTAACCCCCTAAAATTGGAAACTGTACATTAACAGGAGGCACCGCTAACGATTGGAGATTCAGATATAGGAAAACAAAAGTACATGGTAACTCAGAAAACAACAACAAAAGACATAGGTTTCACGCACGAAGATTTTGCGGCTCTGCTCGACAAATACGATTATCATTTTAGTCCTGGGGATATTGTTCCTGGGACGGTTTTCAGTATGGAACCGAGAGGAGCATTAATTGACATTGGCGCAAAAACTGCCGCTTACATTCCCATCCAAGAAATGTCAATTAACCGAGTGGATGACCCGGATGAAGTCCTCCAATCCAACGAAACAAGGGAATTTTTCATCCTCACCGATGAAAACGAAGATGGGCAGTTAACCCTATCCATTCGTCGTATTGAGTATATGCGAGCTTGGGAACGGGTACGCCAACTACAGGCAGAAGATGCTACTGTGCGTTCTAACGTCTTTGCTACCAACCGAGGCGGTGCTTTGGTAAGAATTGAAGGGTTACGGGGCTTTATTCCTGGATCTCATATTAGTACCCGCGAAGCAAAAGAAGATTTAGTCGGGGAAGAATTGCCCTTAAAATTTTTGGAAGTGGATGAAGAGCGCAACCGTCTTGTTCTCAGCCATCGTCGTGCGCTGGTAGAACGGAAGATGAATGGCTTAGAAGTGGGTCAAGTGGTGATTGGTTCTGTGCGTGGCATCAAACCTTATGGGGCATTTATCGATATTGGTGGGGTCAGTGGACTGCTACACATTTCCGAAATTTCCCACGACCATATTGATACTCCTCACAGTGTCTTTGGGGTCAATGATGAATTAAAGGTTATGATCATTGATCTTGATGCCGAAAGAGGACGCATTTCTTTATCCACGAAACAACTAGAACCGGAAGCCGGCGATATGTTGAAGAATCGGGATTTAGTCTTCGAGAAAGCTGAAGAAATGGCTGAAAAGTATCGTCAGAAGCTCTTAGCTGAAGCAGAAGGCAAAGAAGTGCCAACAGAGGAAAACTTAGAGGATATTCCCTCTGCTTCTGAGACTGATGAGCAACCCCAAGAGGAATTAGCCGCTACTGCTAGTGCAACGGAAGAATAGACAATTGTATCTTTAGACCGCAAGGAGACTACGACTTTGACATAGTTAAGTTGTAGGAGAATTGCGGTCTTGTGATCAGGTGGGAAAAATGAGTAGCAACCTCATACCAAATCCGATTTAGTTAACCCACTTATCCCTGAGAGGTGAGAGGGGGGAGAGAGGGGAGTCTCACAAGGGTAGGTTTTTAAGATTCGGGTAAAGATCAGACTTGGTAGAGGGGAGCGACAGGCAGACAAGGTAGATTTTTTGACGAAAGCATCGGCTTTTTACTGCCTTGTCCACTTGCCCTCCTTACCCCCCAAGTCTTGTCCCAACTGAAAAATAAAATACCTGCCCTTGTGAGGAGAGGGGAGTGTGGGATGTGTGGGGGGAAACAACCCAAAATTATAAAGAGGTTTTGATAAGCGGATTTGGTATCAGTTCGACAAAAGATTGTCTCAGAAGATAAAAATATATAAACCTATGGTGAGAATTGTAATTAATTGTAAGGGATTGAGCTTTCTCAAGTAAAAGTCAGGGGATATTGATTAAAATGGGGAGAGACATCATACTCGTCTTCAAACCATCAGCCACAGTAAGGTTCAACAACCCTAACTTACTCCGTTTCACTACGTTGAAGGCGCGGGATTGCCACTCCCAAAAAATCCTCGTTACAAAAACAACTTCTGTGCGATAGCGCATGGTAGTAGTGAGGAACTTCTGACTTCTGACTTCTGACTTCGTTAACGTCTATCCCAACAAAAAACTATATTAGTCACTGTTTTCTGTCCCTATCCCTTGCCCAACCACCTTTGCCATAGCTTCAATGCTTACCCTCAAACAATTTCTCTATTCAGTCCCTATCTGTACCCCTCCCATTACCTACGAACAACTACGAACCCTGTTTAAATCTAGTCAACCTGGTCATGATAGCGTAGTGGTTGTTAATCCACAAAGGATTCCGTTAGGCATCATTTTTAGTCGTGATTTCCTGTTAAGCTTACTTAATGAACCTTTAGTGACTTCCCTTCCAAGCAAAGAGGGAATATGTTGGTGGAGGCATTCTCCTACATCAGTGGACTCATGGAATTGGGAAAGTTGCATGAGTCCTTTAACCCTGATTCCTTCTCATCTTCAAGTCTCTGATTTGGCTCATTTCCTCAACCTTAACCCAGAATTAGGCAAACAACCCAACTATGGACTGGTGGATAAGCATGGGCAATTTTTAGGATTATTAAATAGTTGGAAAATTCTTCAAACGGTTTTAGCAGAAAATTCTAGTCCTCAGCAAGAGTTAGCATCAGCCAAAAATCTCATTAAAGAACTCTTAGAAGAACTGCCACTACCAGTGATGTTACAAACTCACCAGGGAGAAATTATTCAACAAAATCGGACTTGGCGGGAGCAAATTGGAGAATTAATACCTCCAGACGATGCAACCGCTTGTCTTTTGCCCCAGGAAACCATCGATAGAAGAGAACAAAAAATTAGTTTAGGCAACAATCATTATCACAACATAGCTTCTATTACTGATCTTGCTTGTGAGCAATGGTTAAAGTCAAAAACCGATAGCTGGCAACCTCCTTTCCCTTCGGTTGCCAAAGAGACGAAAGAAACTTCTGGGAGTTGGGTGGTTAATAACGATGAGATTCAACCTTCCCCTCTGTGTGAACCAGACAAAGTTTGGCAATTTATCAAATGTCCTTTAACCACGGATAAACTACCCATTCCTATTTCTATTTTTGTCGCCACTGATGTAACCCAACAACAGCAATTATGTCAAGAATTGGCCGCTAAAAATGCTGATTTAGTACAACTCAATCGACTGAAAGATGAATTTTTAGCCTGCATCAGTCATGAACTTAAATCACCCTTAACCGCAGTCGTCGGGTTATCGAGTCTTCTTCGGGAAGAAAAAATCGGTAATCTTAACCCTCGTCAAGTTCATTATGCCCAGTTAATCTATCGTAGTGGTCGTCAACTGATGACCTTAGTTAATGATCTATTGGACTTGACACGGCTAGAAACAGGACAATTAAAATTGTCTTTTGGCCCTGTCAATATTAGAGAAATTTGTGAACGTGCTTATCATTCAATTACTGAAAAATATCACAGTAAAAGTGACAGGCCTTTAGAGTTTAGTTTAGAGATCGAACCTGAGTTGCAACAGTTATTAGCTGATGAATTGCGACTTCATCAAATGTTAGTCCATTTGTTGGATAATGCCATGAAATTTACTCAAACTGGAGGAAAATTTGGCTTAAGGGTCAATCGTTGGGAAGATTGGCTCGCTTTTACTGTATGGGATACAGGTATTGGTATTCCCGAAGAGTCTCAACATCTAATTTTTCAGAAGTTCCAACAACTCGAAAATCCTTTAACACGGCAATTTGAAGGAACAGGGTTGGGTCTTGTTTTGACTCAACGCTTAGCTCGTTCTCATGGAGGAGATATATCTTTTGTCTCTAAAGCAGGCCAAGGCAGTCAATTTACCTTATTATTACCCCCTTCTCCTGAGAGAGAACAGGGTTCTGCTCATTCTCAGTCTTCTAATCCTTTGCTCCTCATTGTCGAGGCAATTCCCCAATCCATTGAAGCTCTCATGGAGAAGTTAACACAACTAGGCTATCGTGTCATGATTGCCCGTACAGGAACTGAAGCAGTAGAAAAAGCCCGACAATTGCGGCCTTATGCTATTTTTGTTAATCCCTTGTTACCCTTATTATCAGGATGGGATGTTTTAACCTTACTAAAATCTGATCCTCAAACCCAAAATATTCGGGTTTTTGTGACACAAACTCAAGGTCATCAATTATTAGGAGAACACCGTTGCGCGGATGGATTCATTAAGCTTCCTACTGATTTAGCTACCCTTGAGCAGTGTTTAAAACCGCTACAGCCTACTATTCCAGTTGAAACTCGCTCCCTAACTATTCTCAGTTTAATTCCTAATCTTTCTCATGGAAATAAGCAGAGTATTTCTTTAACCTCAAGAGTAGAATGGAATTTGATTGCTCAATTATCTCAGTTCAATCACCGTATTTTAGAAGCTGATGATCTTGAGCAAGCGTCTTTGTTAGTTAATGTCTGGGATATTGATGTGATTGTTCTAGATGGACAGTTTTTAGATCATCCTCAAGATTATCTGCGATCGCTGGTTCAAAATCCAGACCTCTCAACGTTACCCTTAGTCATTTTAGACGTTCCTAGCGCACAAGCAGCAAATACTATAGAAGGGTTATCCGTATTTCCTTGTTTCATTTCTGATAGTAAGGAACACATTTCCCAATTGTGGCAAGTCATTTCTATTGCTGCAACTCACCACAACAAATAAAGGTTTCAGAATTTGAGTTGAGTTGGGTAAAAAATCCATAGAAAATAATATAAGCAAAATTGATGTATAGCAAAATATTGTTTTAATATTCAATATTTTAAGATTCCCTGACATTAAAAATAATTTTCAATAAGCAACGAGTTTCCGCCTTTATGGTATGATAGTAGAGGAATAAGAATCTGTAGCCAGTGTGTCTACTTATAGTTAAAGCACCTCTAAGGCTCATTATTTCGTAATTATAGCCGTCCCTTTTTCCATTTTCAGGCTGTTTTTTCAACTTTTTTGAGCAAATGTATTATTTTTTGAAATAGTGCATATGTTTTATGGCTTGACAAAATTAGCAAATTATGCAATTAATCGAAAAATTGGGTAGAAACCCCGTCCTTGTAGGACGGCTTTACCTTTAAGGATTTTCGCTATATACTGAATACATAGTGAAAATAATTAGCGATGTACGCTACTCAAAAAAACCAACTCAGAAGACTTAATAGGCAAGAGTTCAACGCTCTGACTGCTTTGTGCCGTTTGAGTAAGAATCTTTTTAACGTGGCATTGTACGAGTGTCGACAATATTTCTTTAACGAAAGAAAACGCCTGACTTACGAATCTAATTACCATATTTGCAAGTCTAACGAGAACTATCGGCTTCTTAATACCGATATAGCTCAACAGACAATGAAGGTGGTAGATAGAAGTATGCGGTCTTTCTTAGGACTTCTTAAAGCGATTAGTGTAGTACGCTGTGACCAAAAACCACAACTTCCTAAATACTTGCCGAAAGATGGGTATTTCCCTTTAATTATTCCGAGAATTAAAGTTAAGAATGGAATGTTCAAAATTCCTATGTCTCAACAATTCAAGAAGGAATATGGTGAGGTTAAAATTCAATTTCCAGAAAGACTGAAAGACAAGAACATCAAGGAGGTAAGAGTACATCCAAAATACTCCGCTCGATGGTTTGAGATTGAGTATATTTATAAGGATGAAAAAATCGAGGCATCCGTTAACCCGAAAAAAGCTATTGCTATTGATTTGGGAGTAGATAATCTGGCGGCTTGTTTTGACACTGAAGGGCATCAATTTTTGATTGATGGCAAAAGACTTAAAAGCATTAATCAGTGGTATAACAAGCGAAATGCAGAACTTCAATCTGCTAAAGATAAGCAAGATATTAAGGCTTTTACTAACAAGCAAGCCAGGCTTTGCCAATGGCGTAATGACTGTGTTCGAGATTATTTGAATAAAACAACTCGATTGATAATTAACCATTGTTTGAGCCATCAAATTGGTAAGCTTATAGTTGGGTACAATCCAGGTATTAAACAAGAGATTAATATCGGACGTTCTAACAATCAAAACTTTGTTCAAATCCCTTTCTGGCAATTGAGACAAAAACTTAAAGCAATGTGTTCTCGATACGGGATTGAATATCTTGAACAAGAGGAATCTTATTCGTCTAAAGCTAGTTTTTACGACCAAGATGAAATCCCTGTATATAATGCCGACAACCCCAGTCAACATAGGTTTTCTGGTAAAAGAGTTAAAAGGGGATTGTATCGTACAAAAGATAAGCATTTAGTTTCAGCCGATATTAACGGTAGTGCCAATATTTTGGTTAAAAGTAAGCACAGACTCAATTGTGAGCGAGTGTCTAGTGGGTTTTTGGCTAACCCTTTAAGGATTTACATCTCTTAAGAATCCACTCGCCTTTAGGTAGTGGAGTGTCAAATCAGAGATAATTTTTTGGTAACATGATGCAAAACAAAGGAGGATAGCTATGACAACAGAAGTAATCGAAAAACGGTCTTCGTCCACTTCTACGGTTCGTAAACCAGCCCCTCGTTATCGAGTTTTGCTGCATAATGATGACTTCAACTCTATGGAATATGTGGTGCAGACCTTGATGCAAACTGTAGCAGGAATGACCCAACCCCAAGCGGTTGATATCATGATGGAAGCTCATACCAATGGCACAGCTTTAGTGATTACTTGTGCCTTAGAACCGGCAGAATTTTACTGTGAAACCCTAAAAAATCATGGTTTAACCAGTACCATTGAACCGGATGAATAATTTTAGTTCTACTTAAAAACACTCAAAATTATACTTATTAAATGACCCCTTAGCACTCTTTTGAATCCTTGAAAATTGATTTTACTATAATTGCTAATTACCCAGTACCCATAAGGCTGGGGATTTTTATTATTATCCTTTTAGGTTTATGGCTTCCTGTCGCCATTCCCTTTTATTTGCTTTTAAAAAATGATCCTAATTTAACCACTATTGTCACTATGGCAATATTATATTTAGAGTTTATTGCTTTGTTATTTATTTGGAATAAAAAAGTTTATAAAATCAAGTTTTGGTGGCGAGATTATGGTTTAGTATTTACCCGAAAAAATGGGATTGAGTTGCTCAATGGTTTAAGTTTGGGGTTATCTTTTACCTTTGGATTATTTATTATAGAAGCCATCTTAGGATGGGTTAATTTTGTTCAACCTGATGACAATTTTACTCGGATCATTTTTGAAGGGTTATTGAGTGCGTTAGGTATTGGGTTAGCAGAAGAGTTATTTTTTAGAGGATGGTTATTAGAAGAGTTAAAAAAAGATTATTATCAAAATATTGTTGTTTTTTCTAGTGCCGTAATTTTTGCAATTTTACACTTTTTAAAACCCCTAGAAGAAATTATCAGAACCTTTCCTCAATTTCCAGCTTTACTGTTATTAGGTATTACGTTAGCATGGGCAAAACTCCGACATTCTAACCGTTTGGGAATTTGTATTGGACTTCATGGAGGTTTAGTGTGGGGATATTATATTATTAATGTCGGTCAATTGATTAATTATACAAATACCGTTTCTCCCCTATTTACAGGAATTGATAATAATCCCATTGCTGGAATAATGGGATTAACGGGATTAGGACTCTTAAGTGTTTTGATGAGGAGAAAAAGGGGGATAAATAAATAAGTTGATCTTGTCTGAGCATGAAGCCTTATTTTTGAGAATAAGGCTGATCAAGTTTAACGTAAATAGACTCCATCTTCTCCTATTTTCCCTTCCCCATTTAACACATAAATTCCGGCTGAGTTAGCCTGAACATTGAAAGAAATAGAGTTATCATTGACATCAATACTGTTACCCGTCACAGCATCACGATAAGTGCCATTGTGGATATCATTAATAGTAATTTGTTGTTCACCACCGATGGTTAAACCCACGACAACATAACTGTTACTGCCTTGATCTTCTCTGACAAAACTCATCCCACTTCCCCATTCATTCACCTGACTCATGGGTGCTTTTTGCAATGCAGGAATACGACTACGAATGAGGTTTAACCGTTTAAGATGTTGATACAACGAGTGACTTTGGGTGGTTTGAATCGCATCGTCTTCTAAATGAGTCCCAAAATAAGCCCTTCCGGTCTGATCTAAAGTATCATCATTACCAATAATATCCTGGGGTTTTCCCTTCATAAATTCGATTTCTTCCCCATAATACAGACAAGGAATACCCCTTATGGTCCATAACAAATTATAAGCAGCCGCAGCCCATTCTGTATTGCCTTTGAAGCGATAACGAAAATCATTATCAGGGCCAACATCATGATTTTGTAAGAAGGTAACTAACTGGGTTGCATCTCCATAAACCCAATCATTGGCTAAAATAGCCCCAATCCCACCAAAACTCCCCCGACTGAGATTATCCCGAAAGGTGGAAAATAAGGAAAAATCTAACACCGAAAAACCAGAGTCCCCTCCAGAATTAGGATCTTTGGGATCGTCTCCTAAGCGAGTGTACCACCAAGGCCGTAAAAATGAAGGTGCATTATCGTCCCCAAATAAATCACCCCATCCGGTTCCCTTGACTAAGTTTTCTCCAAAGACAAATAAACTGGGTTTATGGGCTTTCCAAGCATTGATATATTCCAGTAAATTATTGCGTTCAACGTGCTTGACGGTATCAATCCGTAATGCGTCCACTCCCATATCTAAATAACGACAAATGGCATTGATAAGATAATCTTTAACATTGTCTCGTTTTGTCGCTAGATCGATGGTATCCCCGGCTAAATGTTTGGTTTGAATCGCGACACTTTCCCAGTCTCCTCCAGACATAAACCCGTCTTGATGGTACCATTGGGGATCGAGATTATTGGCATCGATCCCAAAAAAGCGGTTGGGATTATAGCCTTGTTTGGGAACAGTTTCTCCAGTGAGGGGATCAACTAAGGGGACAATCCCTTGCGGATCAGAGGTTTGCCTCTCTTTAAACCAGTCAGGGGCCACTGGATTATCATTGTCCTCCCGAAACTCGCTTTTATAGTTGCCTAAGTTTCCTTGATAGGGACCGTAATTAATCTTTCCCTGTTGTAATCCTTGGGGGACATAATATTTAACGGGGAGATGATCGATCCAGACTTTTCCTCTGATCCCATATTGACAGGAATGGTTGACGACTACATCCTGGATGATTTTTAGACCTCTAGCGTGTGCTTCATTGATTAAGTCTTGATAGGTTGCGTCGGGAGACTCTAAACGGGGATCGATACGAGTCCAATCATACCCATGATAGCCGTGATAATCTAAACCACTTCGGTTTTCGATAGGAGGGGTGATCCAAATGGCCGTAAACCCTAAGTCTTTGATGTAGTCGAGTTTTTGAATTAACCCTTTAAAGTCCCCTCTCCAGTGAGGATCTTCTGCTTGTCCATGCTGATTAAATTTAATGCGATCGCGACAGAAAAAGTTGTTACTGGAATCACCGTCATAAAACCTGGTAGTAATCAGAAAATAGATGGTTTCTTCCCGAAAGTCCCTCGCTTCGATATTATTCCCCACATTGTAATAAAAATCCGCATAGGTTTCATTCCCTGCACTATCAATGACCAAAAATCTCACATTGGTGGTATTTTCCAGGATCATTCTTGGCCCGGTTAAGCCATTAATGGCGTTTCCTTGAAGATAAATATTGCCGTTACGGGTGGGTTCTGTGCCATCATTGGTATAGTAAGCAACAATAGGTGCTTCTCGATCATCTTTAATGGTAAAAGTCGGTGCGATCGCTTCTAAGTAAGTGCCTGATTGTATACTGGTGGTAATGGTGGGTTTTCTGAAGTCTGCGTTGGGATCGATGGTATAAATAAATTCAAAAATAGCTCCCATCTCCCCCAGCGCATTACGGCCTAAACAGCGTAATCGTGTGCTAGTTTCAATGAAAATGGGTTGCTCATATAAGGTTGAGTTAATGGTGGGTTCGCTGCCATCGGTTGTATAGTAGATAGCATCGTCTTCGTTGTTGCTCGAAAGGGTGACAAGCTGAGAGTCTTGATAAGTTGCTCCTTTGGGTGTGGCAATAATTAGGGGAAGGGTTGGCCGTTGAGGGTTTTGGTCGTACCAACTATCCTTCAAAAACCACCCTTGTTTGTTTCGGCTTAAGTCTTCTGTTTGTCTCCAACTCCCATCGTTAAAGAGTAGCTTAGCTGTTTCCGCTTCTGAAAAGTCATAGCGATACCAATCATTGCCTTCTGCTGTCATGGGAACCCCCGGCCAAGATACGGACGCAGAGGAAGGACGGGTATCCCAATAATAAATATTAATGTTTCTCTCCCAGGAGGTGGGACGTTTGAAATGAACCACCAACGGAGTTACAGGGGTTCCCGGTTTGCGATCGTACCAAGTCTCGTTAACATACCAGCCTTCTTGATCCCGTTGCAAGTTTTCGGTTTGTCTCCCACTACCATCGTTAAAGATAATATTTGCCCTGTCTACTCCTGAGAAGCGATAATAATACCAATCATTCTCTTCTGCTGTCATGGGAACCCCTGGCCAAGACACCGACTCGGAGAAGGGACTGGTATCCCAATAGTAAATATTGATGGTTTGTTCCCATGATGAAGGAGGCTTGAAGTAGACGACGAGATCGGCCATTTTCCAGGTTTCCCTTATGTTGTAGTAAGGTCAAGCTACCATGTTATGGTTCTACTTTTTAGGACTCTTACAATGTTTTAAGGAAGCTGTTTTTATGGTTGACTTTTGCTTTTTCTCACAAAAGTTTGTAGGCGCACAGATTCCCCATTATGTATAGAATATCATGTCAAGTCAAGAAAAAGCAAGGCTTTTTTACATTATTTTTCTCTGAAAACGAAAAAGATATCATAGAGTTAAAGAATGAGAAATTCAACAACTATCAATACACTTCTGACTTCATTTAACCATGACCACAGTATTAGATTTAAAACCCTTAATTAATTTAACCTCAGAGGATTTTTATCAACTCTGTCAA
>JAAUYD010136437.1_pt1 | contig 11040 bp, 10 predicted proteins | sample 7278101 | NCBI WGS metagenome assembly JAAUYD01 (sample SAMN14350128, study PRJNA611818) | marine sediment metagenome | isolation source: surface marine sediment (0.6m) | place: French Polynesia: Moorea | collected 2018-08
CAAGAAGAGACCTGGCAACGATCAATGTATTACGTTGATAAAAAGATGATGATAGCTTTGTCATAGACCTTAAGTTTACATAGTTGTTAAAAAGTTAAAACCATGCTTTTTAAGCAGCATATTATGTCAATGGTGTATGTGTGTGTCAATGAGTCAGGACCGCCATTTATGAAACAATTGAGAGTATATCTATCGAAAAAAAGATTTTTGGGAATAAACTTTCAATCTGTGACAGAAATATGTAAAAACCTTTACGGCTGCCGATACGCTTGCCGTTCAGGCTTCATAAGCTTTTCAGATTTCATTTTATGACTTTTGGGGCGTCGTTTTGCGGCAACGATTTTGCGATAGACGGCAGCTGTCGCGGCGGGACGCCGCTCCCACAAGTCCGTCACATCTGATGCGGATGGCCCTTATTTCTGGATGAGAATTTAAAATATCGGTCCCCAATTTTTGCATCCGTTTTATTCGACATGATCGAATTCTAATGTTATGAATCTAGTGTTTCTTTCGCCACCACCATCAAGCGGTTCTAACAAAACTGTCGATAGTTCTTAGGTTTTTTATGTTGTCAACGCCAAGTGAGCTTATACGGCTTAATAAGAAAGGATGGCTTCAGATGATCATAACATCTTGTACCCATAGGCCTGTATTGGTTCCCTGTTCTTTGGATAATCTCGACTACCAGGTGGATCCCTATATCGGTTGTGAACACTACTGCTATTATTGCTATGTGCTGAAGGATGCCGAGACGGATTGGACCCAAGAGATCCGCATGCACGGCGATATTGCCGGTCAATTGAGGGGAGAACTTGAAAAAATTCCCCCCCAGAAAATTTATATGGGGTACCATACGGATCCGTATCAACCCTGTGAAGCGCAATACCGCCAAACTCGGCAGGTCCTGGAATTATTATCGGAGAAGGGGTGTTCTGCCAGCATTTTGACAAAATCTAGCTTGGTCGTGCGCGATATTGATATATTAAAAGAGATGGACGACGCCTCAGTGAGTGTTTCCGTTGCCTTCAATGATCATCGAACCCGTGTTCTTTTTGAAGACAATACGATCCCCACGGAAGAGAGAATCGAAGCTTTGGCAAAGGTAGCGGATGCGGGTATCCAAACCAATGCTTTGATTTGTCCGGTGATACCGTACATCACTGATGTGATCCCTTTAATCGACAGCTTAGCGAGTTTGACCAATCGGATCTGGATATATGGCCTTAGCATCGAAGAAAGATCTGATCCCAATTGGCAGAATGTCAAGGAGATATTGACGCGCCATTATCCGGAAATGCACAAAACGATCGAAGAGGTAATCTTTTCGAAGCAGCATTCTTATTGGACACGTCTTAGGGAAGAATTGATTGAAGCTCAGGACAGCCGAAAGTTAAACCTGAGCATTCATGTGTAGGGTTATTCTTTCCAAAGGTCTACGTCGATCAACCCCAACCGTGCGGCGTAACGGACCAACTCCATGGCGCTGTGGATGTCAAGTTTGCGCATGATGTTGGTGCGATGGTTCTCCACGGTTTTAATACTGATGTTCAACTGGTCGGCAATGTCCGATTTGGGAACCGCTTCGGCGAGCAGACGCATAATCTCTTGCTCGCGAGGGCTGAGTTTGCTGTATCCGGAGTCGCTGACTTTGGCTTCCTTGACCGGCGACTGCATTAATTTGGCCACGACCTCCTGGGAAATGGAGCTGTCCAGATAGAACTCTCCGTTAGAGACCGCCTCCAGTCCTTGGGCGAGCCTTTCCGCGGCGGACTCTTTGACCACATAGCCGGTGGCACCGGCTTGAAAGGCCTCCACGATATAGTCGATCTTCGAGTGCATGCTGAGGATCATCACACGGGTTTTGGGAGTTTGACGGCGAATCTTGCGGGCCAGTTCCATTCCGGTGGTATCCGGCAGTGAGATATCCACGACGGCAACGTCCGGGTTGAGCTTGACCGCCTTTTCCAGTCCTTCGCGGCCGCTGCCGGCTTCGTCTACAACGTCGAACCGACGGTCCCGCGAAATGATGGTTTTGATGCCTTCACGGAACAAGGGATGGTCATCAATGATCAGAATTCGCATCTTCGCTGTCACGATACTGCTCCTTTATGGGGATGGTGATAAAAATAGCGGTCCCTTTGCGAGGTTCGGAACGGATATCAATGGTGCCGTTTAGCAACCCAACGCGTTCAACCATACTCTGAAGTCCCATGCGTTTTTCTTTGTGCGATTTTGATCGCCAGCGTTGAACATCGAAGCCGGCGCCGTCATCTATAATTCGAAGCATCAGATTGGGCGAGGAAGCCACCAGCCGGATGGTAACGCCCTTGCAATCCGCGTGTTTATTGATATTGTAGAGGGCCTCCTGGATCAGGCGGTAAAGATTGATTTGGATATCGTTCTCCAAAGAGAGGCCGTCCAAGCCGGCCGCGATGAAATCGATTTTTAGATTGTTGGTTTGGGCAAAATCCTCACAATAGGTAAAGAGAGTTCGCACCAGGCCGAATTGGTCCAACCCCGGCGGGCGAAGGTCGTATGCCAGATTTCGGACCTCGGAGATGGTGCGCTGCAGGATCTGGATCAATTGGTGAGTCTGGTCCGGTGCACTCCCCTCAACGTCCGGATGCGCCTTAAACAGTGTCTGCAGCCGAATTTTCAATGAAGAGAGATCCTGGGCGATATGGTCATGGAGGTCGCGTGCAATTTTATGGCGTTCGTTCTCTTGAGCTTTGATCAACTCGTGGGTCAGGGTTTGAATCATCTGCCGGGCACGCCTGCGTTCGGTCATGTCCACGCCCACGGATAGAAATTCGACAATTTTTCCTTCGGCGCCCCTTATGGGGCGATTGGTCCAAGCCACGACAACGCGTTCACCGTTTCTCAGGACATTCTCCAGAGCAATATTTTTATAATCTTCGGGATTGGTGAAGAAACTGCTAAGCCGGTCGTAGAGACTTTGGCCGTCGGTATCAAACTCCGGTAATATCGTGTCGGTGAGTTTGCGGCCCAGTATCTCTTCTTCGGCATAACCGAAAAATTCCTGGGCGTATTCGTTGAAGAACGTCACACGGCCCAATGTGTCGAACCGTACGATCATGCTGTTGGCATTTTGAACCAATTCGCGGTATTTGGCTTCGCTGCGGCGCAATGCTGCTTCAGCCTCTTTGCGGGCCGTGATATCCCTGGCTGCCGTATGGATACAGCGGATGCCGCCCAGGGTGACTTGCTTGCTGCTGAATTCCGTAAATACCAATTCACCGTTCTTGCGCTGCAGGGTGGCTTCAATGGAGACATCTGCTCCGGCCAAGGTGCGGTTGAAATACTCTTCATATGCCGGTAGGTCAATATCGATGTCCAGATCGTGGACCTGTTGGAGTATTAATTCGGACTTGCTATACCCGGTCAGTTTGGCTGCGGCATCGTTCGCATCGAGAATTCGTCCCTTGGCATCGCTGATGAAGATGGCATCTCGGGAGCCTTCAAACAGTCCCAAGTAGCGCTGCTGGCTCTCCCTCAGGATTTTTTCAATCTCCTTGCGCTCTTCGATCTCCAGGCGGAGTTGCTCGTTGGTTTCGGTCAGTTCGGCCGTGCGGGCTTTGACCCTCTCCTCGAGGTGATCGCGATGTTTCTTTAGTTCCTCTTCGTTGAGCTTGCGATCATGGATGTCCATCATCATGGCGTACTTGGACACCGTGCCGTCAAGATGCTGAATGGGGGCGTTGACCACATAATACCATCGGCCGTCTTTGGGGCTGATCACTTCCCATGAGACGGTTTCACCGCGAAATACCCGTTGGTTGATGCACCATGGGCATGGCGCACTGCGACCAAAGGCCTCGTAGCAGTATTCGCCGGTGGCGTTATGGCCGATGTGCTCTATCATGCGATCGTTAAGGTACTCGATGCGATATTCCATGGAGCAGATGTAGATCATGCCGTCAAAGGCATCCACCATGGCGTTGAAGAGTCGGTCGTTCTCGATCAGTGTTTCGGATAGGGCGGCTAAATCCGTGTTGATGGCATTGATCCGATCCGGTCCCTCACTTAGCAGGATCTTTAGATTGGACCAGGCATTCGATGCTTTTTTAGCATTGCTGGAGCTCATGAACATCAACTCTCCGGCACTGGGGCGGTATTTGCTGGTAACCCCCCGGATAGACCCGATGGTTAATCGATTCGGGTTAAATAGGTTGTTCTCAAACCGGGTGCTTTTCGCACAGCCACAACCCCGACGAATAAAGCACTCAAGTGCTTTTGGCTTTTCGTATGGCGAACCATGTTAAATTAGCGATATAATTTGCCATGAATGAGATTTGAATGAAAGAAAAATCTTTGATTAAACCCCAATTTTATGCAAAGTTGGCGCGAGCCTACGGGCATCCCCGGTTTACCGAGAGGCTTGTTTTTTCGGACATTTGCCGTAAATAAAAAGAACTTGAGTGCTCTATTATTGGGGTCGTAACCAGGTGCACAGCGCCTGAATTAAATGCAACACATCGATGCATAAAAGGATGAACCCATGGAAACGAAACAAGCGATCATCTCTTTTTCCCAGAGTGAAAAAGTCAAGAGCGGTCTTATCTGGTGCTCACAGTGTGTACAAATGGCCCAGAATCTGACCCAAGCGGAGCAGGTCGGTGCCGTCAAGTTGGTACAGAGCCTGGTGGCCATGATCTCCAATGAAGCTCAGTTGGCACGTCAAGCCGGTGGCGAAGAGGCTTGGCTTGAGGTGGAAAAGGCGTTGAACACCGCACGGGTCATGGTTGACTCCGGCGTTAGCCAAGAAGCGACATATCATCTGACCCAGGCGCTAAGCCAAGTCAATCGCGTGGGGCAGAAGGCCATGACGCATCTAATGGACAAAGGGCTCTTTACAGCATAGGGGCAATGAAATGAAAACATTTTTTATCTATATGACGGCCAAGGACAAAGCCGAGGCCCGCGACATCGGTCGCCACCTGGTGGAATCCAGGCTGGCGGCATGTGTCAATATCCTGGATACGATGAATTCCATGTATGTTTGGCAGGGGGAGTTTCAGGATGATACGGAGACAGTATTGATCGCCAAAACAACTGAGGACATGGTGCCCGAATTGATAGCGGCGGTCAAGGCCCGCCACAGCTATGACTGCCCATGCATCACGGCGTTGCCCATTGAAGGCGGCAATCCAGATTTCCTGCAATGGATCGTTGATCAGGTCGGTCCCCAGACACTAATGGCATAATACAGCTAAAATTGGAGGATATGCCGGTGGAAGATAAACGAGGACTATACTATTTCCCGTTTCCGGGAAATAAGCGGGTTCGGATGTACGTTAGACAGCCTTCGGATGAGCCGGAGTTTCGTATGTGGAACCAGGATGATGAACAGATGTGGGAGCAACATGGTTGGATGCCGTACTCCGCCATTGTTCAAGCCAAAGCCCTCTACAAGGGCGGCCCCTTCGACCCAGACCGGGCCTATGACATCGACGCTGCCAAAGCGCTGATTGAAGACGCAGAGTAAATGGGAATTGGTTAGGGAGCGTTGCCGATGTCTATAGTACAGGGGATTTGCGGCCTGGTGGCCTTTGTCGCCGCGGCATGGTTGCTGAGCGAAAATCGACGCAAAGTACCGGTTAAAATGATTTTTGCGGCGATTGGAGTCCAATTACTGGTGGGGCTGGTGTTGCTCAAGGTGCCCGTTTTCCAAACGATGTTCTTGGGGCTCAATGCAGTGGTCCTGGCACTTGCGGAATCCACCGAGGCCGGCACGAGCATGGTTTTTGGTTATCTTGGCGGCGGGCCCTTGCCCTTTGAAGTCACCGCACCTGGAAATATTTTTATCCTGGGATTTCGAGCACTGCCGTTGGTGCTCGTCATCAGCGCTTTATCAGCCCTGCTGTTTCATTGGGGGGTGATGCAAAAAGTTGTGCGGGGTTTTGCGTGGTGCTTGACAAAGACACTGCGCATTGGTGGTACCGAAGGATTGGCGGTGGCGGCCAATGTGTTTGTGGGGATGGTAGAAGCCCCTTTGCTGATCCGTCCCTACCTGCTGAAAATGACCCGCAGTGAGCTTTTTACCATGATGACGGCCGGAATGGCCACCATAGCGGGTACCGTGATGGTGCTCTATGCCTCCATATTAGGGAACGTCATACCTAACGTTATTGGTCACATTTTGACGGCCTCTATCATCAGCATGCCGGCTGCCGTCATGATCTCTAAAATAATGATTCCCGAGACATCCTCTTTTACCACCGGGGACATTCATGCACCTCAAGAATCCCTTAACAGTATGGATGCGGTGACCCAGGGTACCCTCCAAGGCGTCCAACTGCTGATCAACATCATGGCCATGCTGGTGGTGTTGGTGGCCCTGGTTCATCTCATCAATATTGTATTGGGATTATTCCCTGGATGGGCGGGGGCGCCGTTGACGCTTCAACGTCTATTCGGATTTTTAATGGCCCCAGTGGTGTGGCTGATGGGCGTGCCGTGGTCGGAAACATCAGCGGCCGGCTCTCTGATGGGAACCAAAACCATTCTTAATGAATTTATTGCCTATTTAGATCTCGTACGCCTGCCAACCGAAGCGCTCAGCGCCAAAAGCAAAGTCATTATGACATATGCCTTGTGCGGATTTGCCAATCCCGGAAGCCTTGGCATTATGATCGGCGGTTTGGGGACCATGGCACCGGAAAGGCGTGGTGAGATCGTCTCGTTGGGATTGCGTTCTGTCGTGGCCGGAACCCTGGCCACCTCCATGACCGGTGCAGTGGTCGCCATCCTGAGCGTCTAACGATCTTAGGATAGCACCACTTCTCCTGGGTATTCCCTGGCGTCATTGAATCCTCAATAATGTCCTTTAGGAAGATACACTTTAACGCTAATGCTTGCAGATTTGAATGATCAGAACTCCGAAAGGACTTTCTTGACGACATTGCCGTCGGCATTGGAACCAAAGTGCTGCATGATCGGTTTCATGGCCTGCATTTTATTGTTGAAGGTATCAAAGTCGATGTTGTCGGCAATCCAGGCCTTGATCTCCTCTTCACTGGCCATTTGGGGGAGATAGTCTTGTGCCACCTGCATAAAAGGAGTGGGCTCTGTAGTGCCGGTCTTTTCCATGACCTCTTTTTCCGATTTGACCAGTTTCTTGATAATATTGATAACGTTGGCGTCGCTGATCTCCTTTTCGGCCTGTCGTCCGAATTCGCCCATGATAACCCGCAATGCGTCTTTTTTGGCATCATCCTTGGCTTTCATGGCTGCGACCAGATCCGATTTGATTTTTTTCTGTAAAGTCATATGCGCCTTCCTATTGCTGACAATCTTGATGATCGATTCCATTTAAACCGGCGTTGCCGCGGACCTTGGCATGTCCAAGTTTTATGGCATTAGTAATAATACCAGATGCTCCGGTAATTGCGACCATTTTCTCCGGCAGCCTTGAGCCGCTTGAGATACTGATGGATGGAAACGTCCGTATAAACGTAAGTGTCCACCAGCGCCAATTTTTTTTCCCACGGATGGAATTCATAAATCCGGCGTCCGTCCGGCAAAATTGAGATGATGTTGTGGTGTTGGGAGGCGTCCAAATAATTCTTTCCCAGACCAGGGACGTTGAAGACCGCTTCATCGGTACGGACGGTGCCGGGCAGCAGTCGGGCCTCTTCTTTTTGCTCCTGAAGCAGACGGGCAATTGGAACCCGGAAGTCATCGGTTTCATCTTTGCCTTTGGTATTGAAGGTGTAATAGGGGGTTACGCCGACTAGTCGGAGTTTCTGGCGAAGAGCGGCGGCTTCAAACTTCCTGGAGTTATAAAATGTATATACCAGCTGATTATAAACATTGATGCCGGATCTGCGGAATTTTTGCACTGCCTCCATGGATTCCGGGGTGATTTCGTAATGGTGTTCGAAATGCGTGACGATGACCACCTCACGCTTGCCCGGTATGTGGTGCCGGCTGACGATTTTGGCCAGCGCGTCTGTGATGCGCTGGGGCAAGGTTACCGGAGTGCGCGTGCCGATGCGGATGCGGAGGATATTCCGATTGGCGCTCAAGCGGCGCAGTAGATGTTCGATGCGGCTGTTAGACAGCAGAAAGGGGTCTCCGCCGGTGATCAATACTTCGTTGATCTCGCGATTTTTAGCGATCCAGTCGATGGCCCGATTGACCACTTTAGTGCTGACCGCCGCTGTTTTGGAGTGGACGTCTTCAATCTGCCAGTTCCGTTGGCAGTAGACACAGATCTGTGGACATGTCAACACTGGTTTGAGTATGACGACATTGGGGTAGCGCCTTGTGACCGCCTCAATGGGCGAGGTGTCGTTTTCCAACATAAAATCCATGGATGTGCAACCCTGGTGCCGCGACTCGCTGATCGATTGTACATATTTCAGGCTGGGTATGACTTGAGCGCGTACGGCCCTGTCATGGGGGCTGTCAGGTCGGTTGTCCAGCAGGGCGAGATAGTAGGGGGTGATGCCAAACGGCACCTTTGCCACTTCCGCAGCTTTAACGGCTTGAAATTCGTCATCGCTGATCCGCACCAATGAAGCCAATGTGTCTGCATTGCGGATGATATGACGGCAATGCCATGACCAGTTGTTCCATTCCAACTCTGTGGCGTTAAATTTTTTCAGAATCCGCAGTTTATTCCGGCTGCGCCGTCTGATCACGCCGGCGTCCAGTCCACTGGCGTACCGCTCCATAAAACGGCGCCCTGTTTTCGCCATGCGCGAGAGGTCGGCCGATCTTAGTCGCGCCGCTTTCTGGCCTTTGTGCTTGAGGAAGGCTGGAATCTGTTCAGGATAAATGCGTGTACACTGGGCAATACCGCGTACCAGATGATCCAGCTCGGCAAAAAATCCGGATGACGGTGGGTCCTGGTCCGCCGGCAGGCGACCGTTGGCCAGGCCATTGAGATAAGCCGGGAAGTTGAATTTGGCCAGTGATGCATTTCGTTTGGAAAATAGATTCCGCCAAGCCACAATCGCATCATGGGTCAATACCCATTCCAAAGATGGGATGTCCGGGGTCTCATCGTACGTATTGGCCATTATGGCGTTCAGGGTCGCACGAATCTTATTGCGTTTGGCTTCGAGTCCTTGTTTCGTACATAGAATATCCCGGATGTCGGGTACCATGTTTAATATGCGCAGCGTGCGTCTGCTAAATTCTTCCTGTTTTTCTACCCGGTAATACTTCACGCAGTGTACTCCTGATTATTCGGTATTGCCTATACTACTACTTTTCTATTGGGCGGTGGCTGTCGATATTAGCTATAGGCGGGCATTTAGTCCAAAAACTCTACATATACAATTTAAATGAAAATGTCAAACGAGTAGAAGAGTATCAGAAAAATCAACCCCCAATAAATCTATCTTCGGGTAAATAAAAAGAAGTGTTACTGCGGCCGAATCCAGTTTGGGAATTGTCCTTGGTCATGCAAACCCACCAATAAAACCCTGCAGCATGGGTGTTTCAACTCAACTGAAGTTCATTATTTAAAAGGAAGGTTGTATGGGGTGGAAATGTGTTTATTATTGAAGCGTTGTCTTGTCAGGGGATATAATATCCGGTATGTTCTACATGATAAATCCGATGACAAACATAAAATGATGACTAATTAGGATGGTGTTGTCATGCGCTTACTGCTCATTGAGGATGACCAAAAAATCGCCTCATTCATAATCAAGGGATTCAAGGCTGAGGGATTCGCCGTGGACCACGCCACTGAAGGCGTCCGCGGCCTTGATCTGGGGCTTACCGAGCCTTATGACGTGATTATAGTCGATGTAATGCTCCCGAAACTGGACGGCCTTTCGGTGATCGAAAACCTACGCAAACAAAAAGTCAGTATTCCCATTCTCATTCTCAGTGCCAAAGATTCGGTGGATGATCGGGTCAAAGGATTGCAACTGGGCAGTGATGACTACCTGTCCAAGCCTTTTGCTTTTGCAGAGCTTCTCGCAAGGGTCCAGGCACTCATGCGTCGCGGCCTTCGACAGACGGAAACAACAACATTGGAAGTTGGAGACTTGACACTCAATCTTATCAATCGAGAAGTCTTTCGCGGCAAACATAAGATAGATCTCCAGCCGTTAGAATACTCCTTGTTGGCCTATCTTATGCGCAACCATGAAAAAGTGGTCTCCAAAACCATGATCATGGAAAATGTCTGGGACTATCATTTCGATCCTCAGACCAATGTTGTAGAAGCACGGATCTGTCGCCTGCGGGACAAGATTGACAAAGGATTTGAACCGAAATTGATCCATACCGTACGCGGGGTGGGGTATGTTCTTCGCCAAGATCAATAAACTGTGGCGAACACTGGCATTTCGTCTTACGCTGTGGTATGCGCTGTTTTTTGTGTTCTCAGCGGTCATTGTTTTTATCCTTTTCTATATGCTGATCGCATCTGTAATTCAAGAAAGAACCGATGATGACCTGCTGGCCAGGCGCAACGAGCTAAGCGGCATTTATGTCGTTCAAGGTGTTGATATGCTTCAGCGTACCGCGGCCTTTCAGGCCCAGGCGGCAGGTGAGAAAAAGATGTTCTTCCGACTTTTTTATAAAAGCGGCGTCGTCTTTTATTCTTCGAACATGACCTATTGGAGAGAGATCGGGATCAACCGGTCAGCCGTGGAATCTCTTTTGGCCACCGGGAAACATGTTTTTGTAACCCATTCTCTGCCTGGACGGGACTACCACGCTCGTGTGATCTATGCCCGCATCAGTTCGACCATAATACTTCAGATGGGCTATGCAATGGAAGACCAGGTGCGCTTACTGCAGGTCTTCAAGCAGATCTTCTTGATTACCGTGTCGGTGTTGTTGGTTCTGGCCGTGGCCGGTGGGTGGTTCATGGCCCGCCGGGCTTTGTCCGGTGTGTCCATGGTGACCCGCACCGCACGGCAGATTTCGGAAGATGATTTGATAACACGTGTGCCGGTCAGTCCGCGACTCAATGAAATAGATCGTCTGGCCATCACTTTCAACCATATGCTGGATCGCATACACCGGTTGGTAACCGGTACACGGCAGATG
>JAAUYD010258045.1_pt1 | contig 11040 bp, 8 predicted proteins | sample 7278101 | NCBI WGS metagenome assembly JAAUYD01 (sample SAMN14350128, study PRJNA611818) | marine sediment metagenome | isolation source: surface marine sediment (0.6m) | place: French Polynesia: Moorea | collected 2018-08
GGCGGCGATGGAGGGGCGGGGCCGCGGGGCCTTCGCCGGCGAGTCGCGCGAGCTCGGGCTGCTGCTCGTCGTGCGCTACAGCGGGGCGGGCTTCGGCGAGGTCGACCTCGCCGAGATCTTCAAGCCGGGCTACACGACCAAGGAGGGCGGCAGCGGCTACGGCCTCTTCCTCGCGCGCCGCATCCTCGAGGAGCACGGCGGCCGGCTCGACCTCGCGAGCGGCGAGGGCGGCGGCGCCGTCGTGAGCCTGTGGCTGCCCGCTGCATCCGGAGAGGCGGAGGGTCGATGACTTCGCGGCCGAGCGCGATCGACATGGGAGAGACGGAGGGACGATGAGCGCGAAGATCCTCATCGTCGAAGACGAGCGCGCGGCCGCCGACTACCTGCAGGCGGTGCTCGTCGACCTCGGCTACGACGTGCGCGTCACGGGCAACGGCATCGAGGCGCTGATCGCGCTCGAGGCGAACCCGTACGACCTCGTCGTCTCGGATCTGCGCATGCCCCAGATGGACGGCTTCGAGCTGCTCAGCCACGTCAAGCAGCGCTGGCCGCGCGTGCCCGTCATCGTGCTCACCGGCGAGTCCGAGGTGAGCGGCATCGTCGAGGCGGTGCAGCTGGGCGCCACGAACTATCTCATGAAGCCGGCGACGCCGGCGATCATCGAGTCGGCCGTGCAGCGCGCGCTCACCGCACGCCCCGACGCGACGGGTGAGGACGCCTCGATCCCCGAGCTCATCGGCCAGAGCCCGGCGATGGTCGAGGTGCGGCATCGGGCCGTGATGGCGGCGCGCAGCGACGTGCACGTCATGGTCACGGGCGATACCGGCACCGGCAAGGAGCTCGTGTCGCGCGCGATCCACCGCCACTCGGCCCAGGCGAGCGGCCCCTTCGTGGCGCACAACTGCGCGATCGCGCCCCACGACCTCTTCGAGAGCGAGTTCTTCGGCCACCGCAAGGGCTCGTTCACCGGCGCCGATCGCGATCGGGTCGGCCTGCTGCGCGAGGCCGACGGCGGGATGCTCTTCCTCGACGAGCTCGAGACGCTGCAGATGGTGCACCAGGCGAAGCTGCTGCGCGTGATCGACGACGGCGAGGTGAGACCCGTCGGCGACGAGCGCGCGTATCGCGCCTCGGTGCGCTTCGTGGCGGCGACCAACCGCGACCCGCAGCTGATGATCGAGGCGGGCGAGCTGCGCGCCGACCTGTACTACCGGCTGCGGGGCATCGAGATCACGCTGCCGCGGCTGCGCGATCGCGTCGACGACATCCCGCTGCTCGTCGCGCACTTCCTCGGCGACGAGGGCCCCGAGGTGACCGACGATGCCATGGCCGCGCTGGTCGAGGCGCCCTGGCCGGGCAACGTGCGTCAGCTGCTGAACGTCGTGAACGGCGCGAAGGCGCTCGCCGGCGACGGCGCGATCACGCGTCGTCACCTCGCGATGGATGCCGGCGTCGTCGAGCGTCCGCCGCGCGTCGAGCCCGCCGACGCCGGTGCCGAAGCGGCCGGCGGCTCGGCCGTGCCCCGCGGCGTCAGCCTGCGCGAGGTCGAGAAGCAGGCGATCCGGCAGGCCCTCGAAGACTGCGACGGCAATCGTACGAAGGCCGCGAAGCTCCTCGACATCGACCGATCGACCCTGCGTCGCAAGATCGCCGAGTACGAGCTCGACGCCTGAGTCTGGAGGCGGCTTCGACGCGTGAGTCGAGGGGAGGGCGCGCTCAGGTCCGGCGCGCGCCGAGATCCACCACATCGGCCGTGCCCGGTGCGCCACCGCGGCGCACGTCGGGTGCGCCGACGCGCGCGGCATCGGCGGTGCGGTCGTCGGGCTGGGCCTGGCTGTCGCGCTCGGCCGTGACCCGCGCCTCGTAGTGGGTGATCTCGCGGGCGGTGGTCTCCTCGTCCCAGCCGAGCACCTCGGCCATGAGCGCGGCCACGTGGGGCGCTGCCTCGAGCCCGCGATCGAACGTCTCGATCGAGATGCGTGTGCGGCGGGTGAGCACGTCGTCGAGGTGCAGCGCGCCCTCGTGCGAGGCGGCGTAGAGCGCCTCGACCTTGAGGTAGGGCGCCGCGCCGGGGATCGGCTCCCGCAGCTCGGGTCGCTCCTGCATCATGCGCGCGAGCTCCTGGATCCGTGAGCCGTGGCGCGAGATCAGGTGCTCGACCGAGTGCACGTGCAGGCCGAGGTCTTCGGCCACGCGCTCGCGGCCGTTGTAGAAGCCCTGCACGCCCGGTGCGCCGATCAGCGGGATGGTCTCGGTGCACGAGGGCGGCACCCGATGCGGCAGCCCGCGCGCGGCGAGGTCGATCGCGTCCTTGGCCATCACGCGATAGGTCGTGTACTTGCCGCCGGCCACCGTGATCAGCCCCGAGACCGATTGCGAGACGGCGTGGGTGCGCGAGAGCTGGCTCGTCGACTCGTCCTCGCCGAGCAGCAGCGGGCGCAGCCCCGCGTACACGCCTTCGATGTCGTCGTGGGTGAGCGGGCTCGCGAGCATCTCGTTCACCGTGTCGAGCAGGTAGTCGATGTCGCGTCGGCTCGCGGCCGGATGGTCGAGGTCGAGGTTCCAGTCGGTGTCGGTGGTGCCGATGATCCAGTGCGTCTTCCAGGGGATCACGAAGAGCACGCTCGTCTTCGTGCGCAGGATCAGCCCCGAGTCGCCGTGGATGCGGTCGCGCGGCACGACGATGTGGATGCCCTTCGAGGCGCGCACGTGGATGCGTCCGCGCCCGGCGAGCGACTGCACCTGGTCGGTCCACACCCCGGTCGCGTTCACGATCTGCTTCGCGCGCAGGTGGATCGTCTCGCCCGACTCGAGGCAGCGCGCGTGCACGCCGGTCACCCGGCTGCCGACCTCGCTGAAGCCGACGCAGCGCATGCTGCTCGCCATCGCCGCCCCGTGCACCCGCGCCGTGCGGGCGATCGCCAGCGTGTGGCGCGCGTCGTCGACGAGGCCGTCCCAGTACTGGATGCCGCCGCGCACCTGCTTCGGGTCGAGGCCGGGGAAGAGCGAGAGCGTCTGCCGGCGGCCGAGATGCCGATGCCAGGGCACGGCCTTCGCACCGCCGACCAGGTCGTAGAGGGCGATGCCCGCGCCGACGTAGGCCCGCTCGAAGACGCGCTGCTGCAGCGGATAGATGAAGGGGACGGGTCGGACGAGGTGCGGGCAGAGGCGCTGCAGCATGAGCGTCTGCTCGTGCTTCGCCTCGCGCACCAGCCCGAACTCGAGCTGCTCGAGGTAGCGCAGGCCGCCGTGGATCAGCTTGCTCGACCGGCTCGAGGTGCCCGCGGCCCAGTCACGCTGCTCGACCAGCGCGACCGAGAGGCCGCGGGTCGCCGCGTCGAGGGCCGCGCCGACGCCGGTCACGCCGCCGCCGACGATCACGACGTCGAACTCCTCGGTGCGCATGCGCTCGAGGTCTTCGGCTCGCTCGCGCGGCCCGAGGCGGGATCGGTCGGTCAAGGTCGTGCTCTCCGGGGGAGCGCGAAACGTAGCCGATCGCTCCGCGTGGTCACGCGCGATGGAGCGAGGCGCCGGTGCGACTCAGACGAGGTAGCGATCCTCGACCGAACGAATCGTCTCTTCGAGGGCGCGGCGCTTGTCGCTCGGCACTGCGACGAACTCGAGGCCCATGCCATCGGGCAGGGTCTGGTCGTGGAGGTTGCCCGGGACGTTCGTGTAGAGGACGCGGCCCGCGAGGTCGATGGCGCCGTCGGGCAGCGGCAGGGTCACGGCGACCTCCGCGCCGCGCTGCGAGGGGCGCGCCGTGGCGAGGTATGCTCCGCCCCCACTGAGCGAGTACACCGACGTGCGCTTGCGCCGCCCGCCCACGGCGAGCACGGCGTTCCAGTCGGTGGGGATGCGCGTGTCCTGGCGCAGGGAGAGCAGATGCTCCTCGGCGGAGGCGCGGTTGAGCTGGAAGCGAAGCGTGTGATCGCCCACCGGGCCCCAGAGCGCGAGCGTCACGCCGGCGTCACGCAGCCGATCGAGCGCCTCGCCGTCGGGATACTCGGCGGCGGCGATGACGGCGTCGGGCCGCCCGTCGGCGAGCCGGGCGCGCAGGATCGACACGGCGCGGCCGAGGTCGAGGGCCGGCAGGTCGGCCTCGATCACGATGCCCCGCGCCTGCACACCCCGCTCCTGGGCGAGGTCGAGCGCCTCCTCGGCGGTCTTGATGCGTCGCGCCCGGTACCCGAGCCCGCGGATGCGCTCGGTGAGGTCGCCGAGGCGCGGATCGTGCTGGCCGACGATCAGGACCGGTCGTTCGTCCTGGTACATGCACTCGCCTCCTCCATCTCCTGCTTCGGCGGGCGAGGCGAGGGGCTTGAGTGGACCCCGCCCGGGGAGGTCTCGACGCGGCCCGAAGGGGAGATCGCAGTGATCGGGGAGGCGCTTCGGTGACGCAGCGCACGAAGTCGTCGCCGGGCGGCGGCCCGATCGAGACGTGGCGCGTGCGCGCGCTTCCGCTGGGCCTCGACGAGCAGGAGGGGGTGCTCCTCGCGCGCGCCTGCGACGAGGCGGGGCTCGACCCGGCGGAGGTGCGGGCGATGCGGCTCGCGCGCAAGTCGGTGGATGCGCGCAAGCAGCGCGGCCGGCGGCGCGTGCGCTTCGTGGTGCACGTCGACCTCGACGTCGACGCGGGTCGGGCCGCGCGCGCCGGCGATGCGTTCGCCCGGGCCCTGCGCGCCGGCCGCGTGGCGCTGCAGCATCCCGCCGAGGGCTTCGAGGTCGAGGGCGCCGAGCGTCCGCCCGGCGACGAACGGGTCGTCGTGGTCGGCTCGGGCCCCGCCGGTCTCTTTGCGGCGCTGGCGCTCGCGCGCAACGGCGTGGGCGTCGACGTGCTCGACCGCGGCCCCGACCTGCGCGAGCGCGGTCGCGCCGTCGCACGCTTCGTGCGCACCCGCGAGCCCGACCCGGAGGCGAACCTGCTCTTCGGCGCCGGCGGGGCCGGCACGTACAGCGACGGCAAGCTCTACACGCGGGTGGATCACCCGCTCGAAGGCGCGATCCTCGACGAGCTGGTCGCGTGCGGCGCACCGCCCGAGATCGCCTGGGACGCGCGGGCCCACATCGGCACCGACAAGCTCCATCGTGTGCTGCCGCTGCTCGAGGCGCGGCTCGCTTCGCTCGGCGTGCGCTTTCACTGGGGCGTGCGGGTCGAGGGGCTCGTGTGCGACGGCGATGCCCCGCGACGCGTGCGGGCGCTGCGCACCTCGCAGGGCGAGTGGCCCTGCGCGGCCGTGCTGCTCGCGCTCGGTCACAGCGCGCGCGACTCGTTCGAGGCGCTGCGACGCGACGGGCTCGTCTTCGCGTCGAAGCCCTTCCAGCTCGGTGTGCGCATCGAGCATCCCCAGTCGCTCGTCGACCGCGGCCGCTACGGACCGCCCGAGATCGTCGAGCAGCTCGGGCACGCCTACTACGCCCTCTCGGCGAAGCCGGGGGGCGGCGCGGCCGGGGCGCACAGCTTCTGCATGTGTCCGGGCGGGCAGATCGTCGGCACCGTGAACGTGCCGGGCCTGCTCTGCACCAACGGCATGAGCAACTCGCGCCACTCCTCACCCTGGGCGAACGCCGGCATCGTCACGACGCTCGGCCCCGCCGAGTTCGGGCCCGAGCCCTTCGACGGCCTGCGCTACCAGGCCGAGCTCGAGGCGCGCTTCTTCGAGGCGGGCGGCGGCGACTACACGGCGCCGGCGCAGCGCGCCGACGACTTCGTCGCGGGGCGCGAGAGCACGGGCGAGCTGCGCTCGAGCTACAAGCTCGGCACCTGCCCCGGTCGCATCGATGCGCTGCTGCCCGAGCGCGTGCGCGAGGCGCTGCGCCACGCGCTCGCGCGCTTCGATCGCGCGATCCCGGGCTTCACCGGGCCGGAGGGCCTGCTCGTCGGCATCGAGTCGCGCAGCAGCGCCCCGATCCGCATGCCCCGCGACGAGGCGACGCGCCGGGCCTCGGGCTTCGCGAACGTCTACCCGATGGGCGAGGGCGCGGGCTACGCGGGCGGCATCATGAGCGCGGCGATCGACGGCGCGCGCTCGGCGCGGGCGCTGCTGGGTATGCGCGAGGTGCGTCGTCGCGGCGACGCATGATGGGCGCCGCAACGGTCGCGTCGCTCAGCGCGGCGGCACGCCCGTGCCGTAGACGTTGATCCCCTTGTTGAAGGGCGCCTGGCGCTCGGGGTCGTATTCGGAAGGCTTCGGCGGTGCGTCGCCCCACAGCACGTCGGCATGGGGCTCGGGCAGATGCGCCTTCAGCCGCGCGCGCGCATCGTCATCGAGCGCCTGCCACTCGCGGCGCAGCTCTTCGAGGCACCACACGCGATAGCGCGAGCTCGGCACGCTCACGTAGCGCTGGCCCTGGATGACCTGGTCGAAGCGACCGAGGCCGTCGGCCCAGGCCTTCGCGTTCTGGCGCAGCTGCTCGAGGTGCGTCTCGCACGCCTCGCGAAGCAGGTCGCCGAGCGGCGCATCGACGTCGTCGACGAGCGTCATGGGCTGCGGCGTGGCACGTGCGTTCCACATGCGCGCGACCCACTCGTACACGCCCGAGGCGCGCTTCCGCATGATCTCGGCCGGCGTCGGATCCATGGCGAAGTGGCGGAACATCGGCGCCATCAGCCCGAAGTCGGCGATGGTCGGGGCGTCGCCGAGCACGAAGGGCCGGGTGGCGAAGATCCCTTCGAGGCAGTCCAGCGCGCGCAGATAGCCCTGCTCGACGTGACTCCACGTCTCCTTCGTCACGCCGTCGCCGCGCACGAAGCCGTTCAGCTGGCGGCGCCAGATGCGCCCGCGCTTGAGGAAGCGGGGCCCCGGCATGTGGGCGCCCTGCTCGTCGGCGAGAGAGCCGCTCAGCAGGTCGCGATCCTCGCGGTAGCTCCAGCGATAGTGCATGGCCGGCCGCCACAGCCACTCGTCGGCGTAGTCCTCGATCAGCAGCGCGACGAAGCGCAGCGCCGGATCCTCGGGGTAGAAGGACGGCCCCGGCTGGTCCCGCTCGAGCCACGCGAGGATCGGCGTCGAGTCCGTGAGCCAGCGCCCGTCGTCCAGCTCCACGGCCGGCATCTGGATCGACCCCGCGCCGTCCCGGATCCGCCGCAGGTGCGCGTAGGTGGGAAGCAGCTCGTAGGCGATGCCGCGATAGCGGAGATAGGTCTCGAGCTTGCCCGTGTAGTACGAGATGCGAGAGCCGTAGACGCGCATCGGGCAGTGCCCCTCCGTTGCATTCCTGGGCGCACCCTACCACCCGCACCGGGCACCGGAGGAAGCGCGCGTCGAGAGGGTGCGCGGCGCCCCACGAGACGCCCCCGCCTCCGCCGCTAGACTCCGCACAGCCGGTGCATCCCGCGCCGTCTCCGCCCGCGACGAGAAGCAGCGCAGCATGGCCGCCCGCACCGCACGACTCGACGTCTCCCGCCCCAGTCTCTTCAACACCGCACGCGAGGTGACGGGCGTGATCGACCTGGCACGCCTGCCGCTGGCCCTGCCCAGCCTGGCGCGCGAGCCTCGCGGCGACGGCTCGACCGTGATGGTGCTGCCCGGCTTCGCCACCGACGACTACTCGACCTGGCCGCTGCGCCGGTACCTGCGCACGCGCGGCTGGGCGGCGCGCGGCTGGGGCCTGGGGCGCAACCGCGCCGAGGTGCCCGAGTACGTCGAACGGGTGGGGACGATGGTGCGCTCGCTGGCCGAGCGCCAGGAGCGCCCCGTGGCGCTGGTGGGCTGGAGTCTCGGCGGCTACATCGCGCGCGAGGTCGCACGCGACGCACCGGACGTCGTGCGCCGGGTCGTGACCTTCGGCAGCCCGGTGATCGGCGGCCCGAAGTACACCACGGTGGCGCGGGTCATCGAACGACAGGGCTACGACCTCGACGAGATCGAGGACCAGATCGAGGACCGCAAGCAGACGGCACTCCAGGTCCCGGTCACGGCGATCTACAGCCGCAACGACGGCGTGGTGTCGTGGCAGGCCTGCATCGACCCGGAGGACGGCGGGCCGATCGAGCACGTCGAGGTCGACACCACCCACCTCGGGCTCGGCTTCAACTCCGACGTGTTCCGCATCGTCGCGCGCCGCCTCGCGGAGGCGTCGCCCGAGCCCCGCTAGCCGGGCACCAGCTCGCGATCCGTCGGAGCGGCGCGTCCGCCGCGCAGCTCTCGCAGCGCCCGCACCGCAGCGGGCGCGAGCCAGGCGAGGAAGAGGAGCGCCAGCCCCCAGGAGAAGAGGCCGAAGCGCGCCTCGAAGGAAGCGATGTAGGGGGCGAGCGCCCAGAGCAGCGCGTGCAGTCCCAGTGCGCCGTACACCAGCCGCGGTCGACCGGCGAAGGGCAGCAGCACGAGCAGGATCCAGTAGTAGTTGGAGAGCGTGGCCAGGGCGAAGACGGCGACCATGCCGGCCACCCAGGCCTCGCGGCGCGAGCCCCGCCAGGCCGTGAGCCCGAGCAGCGCCAGGAAGCCGCCGCGCAGTGCCCAGATCCAGACGCCGTGGGCCTCGCGCCGTGCAGCGATGCGCTCCTGCACCGCCAGCCAGGGCTCCGGCAGCGACCAGTCCACGTCCGCGCGTTCGACGATCGCCCGGTCGTAGACGATCAGGTTGTCGAGCCCGACGTTGTTGGTGAGGAAGGTGTCGGCGTGCAGCGCGATCGCGGCGGCGAACTCGCTCCAGGCCGAGAAGCCACGGCCCGTGGCCGCGCCCGCCAGCACGCCCACCAGCAGTGCGGCGCCGAAGCCGGCCGCGACGCGCAGCGCCCAGTCGGGACGCCGGCCCGCGCGCCACGCGCGCAGCGCGAGCACCGCCGGGCCCGCCAGCAGCCCGGCCGGGAAGAGGCGCACCAGCGTCGCATAGCCGAGCAGCGCCCCCGAGAGTGCGAAGCGCCGCCGCTCCAGCGCGCAGACGGCGAAGAGCAGCGCGGCGAGCCAGTCGAAGCGCAGGAAGCAGCCCCCGATCCAGTCGAACTGCCCGACGTAGGACGTACCGAAGAGCAGCAGCGACGCGGCACCAAGCTGGAGACCGAAGGTGCGGAACACGGCGACGTACGCCGCGACGACCAGCACGAGGTCCAGCAGCGCGAGCCACGCGAGGGTCCCGGCCTCGATCGGCAGCGCCCCGACGAAGCGCTGCGCGACGAAGGTCCACGCCGGCGAGGCGTTGAAGCCGTGGTCGCGGCGGATCTTGCCGAGGTACTCGAAGCCGTTGTGCTCGGCGAAGAAGCGGTTGTCGTGCGAGAAGGCCTCCCAGCGCTCGGGCGTGAAGCGCGCGTGCACCGCCTGCATGTGCGGAATCAGCGAGCGCGTGTGCACCACCTCGTAGCTGCGCAGGTCCCGGGTCCAGGTCTGCATGCGGCCGGTCTCGGAGAGATCGGCCTGGGCGCCGATCGAGGCCACGTAGAGCCCGTCGTAGCCGAGCTCCGCGAAGTACTTGGCGCCCAGCGCGTAGTGGAACTGCTCCCAGTGGTGGATCGGCCCCCGCTTGTGCAGGGCCCCGAAGTTCGTGTACGCCACGGCGCTCAGCAGCGCCGCGCACACGAGCGCGGTGCGCGCCACGCGCGAGCTCGGGCGCGCATCGCTCCAGGCGAGCACGCCGATCGCCACCCTGCAGGCCACCGCCCACGCGGAGTCCGGCACGCCGCCGTCGTGCGCCGTGGCGACGCCGATGGCCAGCACGCCCAGCGCGAGAAGGACGAGGCCTGCGGGCAGCATGCGCGCGGCGGGGCGCACGCCCGTCCTCTCCTCCTGCGACACACGCGAAGCCATGAGAGACGAATCGGCCCGCCCTGCCGGGCACTTGAGCCCTTCTCCTGCACACGCGTGAGGTCGGCGGCGCGATACACTCGCGCCCTCGGGAGGAGCCATGCCCTTCGCCACGATCCGCGACATCCGCATGTACTACGAGCGCGCCGGGAACCCGGAGTGCGGACGTCGACTGCTCGTGATCAACGGAACCGGCGGCGATCTGCGCCAGAAGCCGAGCGTCCTGGATGGCCCGCTCGGCGAGGACTTCGACCTGCTGGGCTTCGACCAGCGCGGGCTGGGGCAGACGGACAAGCCCGACGCGCCCTACAGCATGGCCGACTACGCCGCCGACGCGCTGGCGCTGCTCGACCACGTGGGCTGGGAGCGCTGCCGCGTCTACGGGATCTCCTTCGGTGGGATGGTGGCGCAGGAGCTCGCCGTCACGGCGCCGGAGCGCGTCGAACGACTCGTGCTCGCCTGCACGTCGCCCGGCGGCGACGGCGGCGCGTCCTTCCCGCTGCAGACGCTGCTCGACCTGCCGCAGGAGGAGGTGGCCGCCCGCTACCTGACGCTGCTCGACACCCGCGGCGAGGACGCCGGCGAGCTGCTGCAGCAGATCGGGAAGGTGATGCAGGAGCGCGCCGCGGTCGGGGCCGACGAGCCCGGACGCGAGATGGGCTACCGGCGTCAGCTCGAGGCGCGCAGCCGACACGACACCTGGGACCGCCTGCACCGCCTGGAGATGCCGGTGCTGATCGCCGCGGGCCGCTACGACGGCATCGCCGCGCCGGCCAACCAGGAGGCCCTGCACGCGCGTATCCCGAGCTCACGCCTCGAGTGGTTCGAGGGGGGCCACGTCTTCCTGCTCCAGGACCCGCGGGCCCACGAGGTCATCCGCGAGTTCCTGCTCTGAGCGCCTCGCACGCCGCTCACGCCCCGTCGCGCGCCCGCTTCAGCGTCGATCGAGAACGGCAGGGTGATGCGGCGCTAGAGTGAGACGCGCGGGACGCGGGTGAGGACGTCTCGCGCGCCACCGGGAGTGCCCGCGCCGTGCACGCCATCGCCGAGGACATCGCCCGCGCGCTGGATCGCGACGTCGCTCGTCTCTCGGCCCTGGGCGGCGGCGACGTGGCGCTCGCGTTTCGCGCCGAGCTCGCGGATGGCGAGGTGGTCTTCGCCAAGACGCGCCCGGGCGCGCCACCCGGCTTCTTCACGACCGAGGCCGCGGGCCTCGCGTGGCTGCGTGCGGCGGACGCGCTGGCCATTCCCGCCGTGCGCCACGTCTCCGACGATCCGCCCCTGCTCGTGCTCGAGTGGA
>JAAUYD010277021.1_pt1 | contig 11040 bp, 12 predicted proteins | sample 7278101 | NCBI WGS metagenome assembly JAAUYD01 (sample SAMN14350128, study PRJNA611818) | marine sediment metagenome | isolation source: surface marine sediment (0.6m) | place: French Polynesia: Moorea | collected 2018-08
CAGCGGCATCATGATACCACTTAATGCCTTCTCATTAACCGATGTTCACGGCTAATAAATTAGCCGAGTCGCGCTTCATCTCCTACTTGAAAGATAGGAGTTTTTGCGCTCTCGTGTTTCATTATAATTGATAAATAATATATAATGACCATACTTTGATATGAATACAGATACTATCTTTCTACTTCTACAACAATCTTTTCGAGTTGGGGTAGGCTTAACCGCTTCTATTTTAGAAACCCTCCAAGATCCCCAAAAACGCAATCAAACCCTATCCGAACTGCAAGAAGAGATCGCTCAAAAAACTGAGGAATGGGCTAAAAAAGGGGAAATTACCGAAAAAGAAGCCCGTGAATTTGTGGATCAATGGTTAAAGCAACAATCATCCTCGAAAACGCCTCCTTATTCTTCAACCAAAACTAAAGCTGATGTAGGCCAAGAAATTCAACAACTGACCGAAAAAATCATCACCCTTAGACAAGAACTTGAAGACCTAAGAGAGAAAAAAAAGTCTTAAACCTCTAAAAATAAACGTTTAAGACTATTAAGATTAATAATTTATGATCTAGTCATTGGACCAAGTTTCACAACTAATCAGATCATTGATGCGATCGCGGAACAAATACTCAAATTTTGCTAGTTCGTGTTCAACCCAGATCCATTCTCTGGCGGGGATATAATCGCATAAGATAGAGATAGGTTGTTGACGGCTGATTAGACCCCGATCTACCAGATGACGGGCTTCTTCTTGTATAAAATCGATAGAATAACCGGAAAAAGTAACAGGAGATTGTGTGGAAAGATTCATGAGTAGAACACCAAACCAGTGAATGTCAAGACCTGGACTCTTAGAATGATCGAACTTACAGAGAAAATCTGCAAAGTCTTTTTGTATTATTCATTACATTCTCTACCCAATTTTGTCAGGAAGTGCAGAAATTTCTGTTTTCTTTTAGAATTACCTCCTTAAACATAATTTAAGTCCTAATCTGGGGATTAGGACTCAATTTCCATATTCAAAAAGGTTTATTGCTAACAAGATATAGTTGGGTTGCTTATGGAACAATCAGGCTTGCCAAGATCATAAAAATGGTTATATGATGGGGAGTTAATCATTGTCCCAACTTTCACAAGCCATAAGATCCCCAATTTGATCCCGTAATAAATATTCGCATCTTTCCAATTCAGTTTCAACACAAACCCATTCGCGGGGAGGAATAAACTCGCAGAGAACATAAAGAGGTTGCTGACGACTAACAACACCAGTATCCACTAAGTGACGTACCTCGTCTTTAATCATGTTGATGGTGTAGGTGTTAGAAGGGGCCGAAGCAGAAGGAGAAGGTAGAGTAGTAAGACTCATAGAAAATTACCAAGTGACTAGGAAGGCTTACTGTTTACTATAATCTAATTCTCACTAATAAGAAAGTTATTTTTTGCTGTAACAAAGAATACATTTTGTCTTTTTTGTTCTCAAGCCCCGTTATATCAAGGTTTACACAATGTTAAAAAATATTAATATCCTGGTGAGTTTTAGGCAACAGTAGGTTATCAGTGACCAGTTATCAGTGACCAGTTATCAGTTAGAGTTTCCTATCCTGAAGGGGGATAATCATCACAGAAAAATAGGAAAGGCCCAGATTTGGGTGATGACGTAGGTTTCGATAGATTTTTTCTTCGGGTTGGGTTGCCCGTTCTACAATAAAAGCGTGATCTAATAAGTTGAGACTCTCTAACTTCTTCCAAACTTGAGGATAAACCGAACTAACTTTCAATAAAACAATGACATCGGCCCAACTTAAAGCTTGATCTAACTCAGTTACATTGTATAAAGCGGGGAGAATGGCTAAATTTTGAGAACCAAGGGTTAAAGGGATTCCTAATACTGAAGCAGCGGACATGGGAGAACAAACCCCAGGAATTCTTTGTATGATCACTTGGGGATGATCTTGTTTGAGGGTTTGGGCAAGATAAGTAAACGTACTATAAAAACTCACATCCCCTTCACAAGCAAAAGCTACATCTATTCCTCGATTCAGATATTCCCAGACAATTTCTGCTGCTTCTTTCCAAGCTTGTTTTAACTGCTGTTCATCTTGAACATAGGGAAAATAAAGCGGTAATTTTTTCTGGTTTGGGGTTATCCAAGGGGCAATAATTTTCTCGGCTAAACCTTGTTTTTGGTTAACTCCCAGAGGAAAGGCAATGACCCAAACTTCTTGCAATAACCGTTGTCCTTTAATGGTAATTAATTCCGGATCGCCGGTTCCTACACTCACACCATATAAAGTTCCCACACCTTTTCCCATCACAATTGGCCTAACTTCTCATTTAAAGATTGATTATCTTTTAATCGTTGCTCATTTTTGATTACTTTTTTCTAAACAAAAAATTAAGATTCACAAAGAATGATTAAGATTTTTACAAAATATCAAGCTAATTGTTACATAAAGAGTCATCCTGTTGACAACAGAAAAGTGATTAGTTGTGTTAGCCTATAGTTAGATTTCCCAGTTAACGAAGTCAGAAGTTCCTCACTCCGTTCCGGCGCTATCGCACAGAAGTTGTTTTTGAGACAAAGATTTACCGCTTCGCTCGAAATCAGAAGTAGAAACGGAAGTAGGAAGTTGTTTTTTCTCATAATTTGATGGTTAAGAATTCAATCTCCCACTAATTTTTACTTCTGACTTCACACTTCTGACTTCTGACTTCTTGAAGCTCCGTCTCAAAAACGATTCGCCTTCAAAGGTGGGGTTTTAGACCCAATTATTTTCGATAAAAATAAGTTAGACAAAATCTGCATCTGCTTGAAAAAACGAGATGAAGCAACCATTCACTGATTGATTTCCATTGTGTCTTATTTAAGCATTGAGTCCCATTATTGATTGCCTCTTGTCACCCTGAACTGCATTTAATGATAGGTAGTACATGAAAAAGTTTATGAATCACAGTCAAGAAGATATAATGGAAAGCATCTCTAAGAAGGAGACTAACTATCATCATCAGTTGATTGTAGATAATTTAACTGATTTAGTTAGTTTCCATACAGCAGAAGGAATTTATCTGTATGTTTCCCCTTCATGTCAATGCTTATTAGGGTATGAGCATCAAGTCTTTATTGGACAATCAGCCGAAATATTATGCCATCCTGAAGATTGTGATATCATTAGACAATTTTATGAACAAATAAAACAGCAATGGAATGTTAATCCTATTACTTATCGTCTTCGTCATCATGGAGGACATTATATTTGGTTAGAAACCTCAGCCAAAGTTCTTCCTAACCACAATACAGGGGAAATTCAAGAGATTTTTTGTATCTCCCGTGAAGTTACCCAACAAAAGCAAAATCAAGAAAATCTCAAAAGTTATCAACAACCTCATACCTTTATTTTAGATAACTTGCCTGATTTAGTCACAACCCATAGTCAAGATGGCATATATCAATATGTTTCCCAAGTTTCTCATCAATTATTAGGTTATTATCCTCAAGTTTTAATCGGTCGCTCCTTAGCTTCATTTTGTCATCCTCAAGATCAACCTTTAATTAAACAATTTTATCAAGAATTACAACAGAATAAATCCCTCTCTTCAGTTATCTATCGAATAGAACACAAAGATGGCCATTACCTATGGATGGAAACCATTGGAAAAGCAATTATTCATTCACAAACCAGAGAAATTAAAGAGATATTATGTGTGTCCCGTGATATTACTAAAAGGAAGCAAACAGAAGAAGCATTAATTCAAGCAGAACGACAATATTACAAAATTTTTGAAAAGAGTAATCAAGGAATTTTTCAACTTAGTCTTGAAGGTTATTTCTTAGATGTTAATCCGGCTTTAGCACAACTTTATGGTTATGACAGTCCCCAAGATTTATTAAATAATATTAATGATCGGGCCAATCAACTTTATGTTAAACCACACAACCATGATAGCATTTTAAACATTTTGAAAACCGATGGAGAGATCATAAACTTTCAATCTCAAATCTATTGTAAAAATGGAGAAATTATTGACATTGAAGAAACGATATGGGCAGTTCATGATCAGTATGGACAAATTATTTATTATCAAGGAACTGTCCAAGAGATTACTAATAAGATTCAGACAAAAGATGAATTGCCAGCGAGTAATTTAAGAGATCCCATTACTAATTTACCTAATCGTCAATGGTTTTATGAATATCTAGAAACCAGGTTATTAGAATTCCTCAATGCTCCTAATCATTCTTTAGCCATTATTTTAATTCATCTAGATAATCTTCAATTGTTAAATGAGAGTTTAACGCTTACTCAAGATAGTGATTTAGTTACTCAAATAACCAGACGACTACAAAGTAAACTAAGAGTAGAAGATACCCTAGCAAGATTGGGAGAAGATGAATTTATTCTCTTAGTGAGAAATCAGTCAGCGCGAGAAATTGTTTTAATTGCTAAACGAATTTTAAACATCATTGGCTTTCCTTTTGAAGTGGGAAAAAATAAAGTATTTGTTCGGGTTCATCTTGGCATAAACTTAAACAAAATTCAGTATAATAAAGCAGAAATCATGGTTCGGGATGCTCAGTTGGCTATGTATAAGGCCAAAACAGAAGGAAAAGAAAATTATGCCACATTTAATCCTCAAATTAAAGCCGATGCGTTAACCCGTCTTCAGTTAGAAACCGACTTGAGACAAGCCATAAAAGATAATCAACTCTCCCTTTATTATCAGCCTATTGTTGAATTAAATACCGGTTATTTAAGTGGATTTGAAGCCTTATTAAGATGGCAACATCCCACTAAAGGGAAAATTTCTCCTGAAAAATTTATTCCCATTGCAGAAGAAAGTGGACTGATTAATTCTATTGGCTGGTGGGTATTAGAACAAGCTTGTTATCAACTACAAAGATGGCAAAATTTAAACACTAAAGCCGGCCAATTAGTTATTAATGTTAATGTATCAGCACAACAATTAAAACAAGAACAATGGGATGAAAGATTAAATCAATTATTAGAAACCACTGGGATTGAAGGCACACAGTTAAAATTAGAAATTACCGAAAGTTGTTTATTAGAAACCGTCCAAAATGAAATCCAAAGAGTCAGACAGTTAAAAAACTTAGGATTAGGGTTATGTATTGATGATTTTGGTACTGGTTATTCTTCCTTAAGCCGTTTACATGAATTTCCCATTGATACCCTAAAAATTGACCGTTCTTTTATTAGCAAATTAGGAATTTCCGATAAAGCGATTGTTCCTATGATTATTAATTTAGCCCATACTTTAGGCATGAATGTGGTAGCAGAAGGGATTGAAACCCGTGAACAGTTTAATCAATTACAGGGCTTAAATTGTGAATTAGGACAAGGTTTTTTCTTTGCCGAACCCATGACTGATGAACAAGCAACCCACTGGGTTATACAAGAAATCAGAAGCCATAGTGCAGAAACTTTTACTCAATCATCTTGATGTATCGTAGCAAAAAAGTCACTAATGCCCGTCAACTCGCCTTAGAAGTTTTACGACAAATTGATCGAAAAAATAGTTATACCGATACCGCTTTGAATAGGGCGTTAAATCAAACTGATCTTAATCCTAGCGATCGCAGTTTATGCACAGAATTGGTCTATGGTATTGTCCGTCATCAACGGACCTTAGACACCTTAATCGATCAACTCGGAAAAAAAACAGCCCAACAACAACCCCCAGACTTACGGCGTATTCTTCATCTGGGACTGTATCAATTACGATACCTCAATCATATTCCCCCTTCTGCTGCCGTTAATACCAGCGTAGAACTAGCGAAACAAAAGAATTTAAACCGTCTTTCAGGAGTCGTTAACGGTATCCTACGACAATATATGCGGAGCGCTCAAGCTAACCATGACCCTTTAATTTTACCCAACGATCCCATTAAAAAACTTGCCATTAATTATAGTTTTCCTGACTGGATTATCGAAACTTGGGTCCAACAATGGGGAGAAGAAACCAGCCAAAAATTATGTCATTGGTTTAATCAAACCCCTACTCTTGATCTTCGTGTTAACCCCTTAAAAACCACCCTGCAAACCCTGCAAACCCAACTAAGGGAAGCAGGAGTTAACGTCACTGCTTTACCCCCTTTTCCTTGTGCTTTGAGACTAGAAGGCAAAATAGGCGCTATCCCAACCTTACCAGGGTTTAGCCAAGGTCATTGGACGGTGCAAGACACTAGCGCGCAACTGGTAAGCTATTTGCTTGATCCTCAGCCGGGAGAAACCATTATCGATGCTTGTGCTGCTCCAGGGGGAAAAACCACTCATATCGCCGAATTAATGCAAGATCAAGGCACTATCTTTGCTTGCGATCGCAGCCCTTCCCGTCTCAAAAAAGTCCAAGAAAACGCCCAACGACTACAATTAAAATCCATTCAAACCCTTCCAGGAGATAGCCGTCATCTCACCCAATTCACGAATAAGGCTGATCGAGTCTTAGTGGATGTTCCTTGTTCCGGCTTAGGAACCCTCCACCGACACCCAGATATTCGTTGGCGACAGACTCCTGAGAAAATTCAAGAATTATTTCCTTTACAATTAGAAATTTTAACCCAAGCAGCCCAATGGGTCAAACCCCAAGGAATCCTAGTTTATGCGACTTGCACCCTCAACCCCCCAGAAAACCAAGAAATCATAGAAACCTTTTTAACCACTCATTCCCATTGGCAAATCGAACCCCCTTGCCCCAATTGGCTTTTTTCCCCCTTTATGACATCATCAAAGTGGCTACAAATACTCCCCCATGAACAGGATACTGACGGTTTTTTTATGGTGAAGTTAAAGAAAGGTTGATAGAATGCCTATTTATCTCCAACATATTTCATCATAAAGACAGGGAAAAAATACCTCGGTGGTTAATAATGAATGCTCAAAATAAAAATAAACAACTACTAAAAATTCTCATTGGTGCAGCTTGGATCGATGGCATTATTCAAGTAGAAGAAAGGGAATATTTAAAACGAATGGCCGAAACTAATGGCTTATCTGAAGAGATAGAACTTAAGGATCTTTTATCAGAATTAAAACCCGTTCACCCCCCTCAATGTTATCAATGGTTAGAAGAATATTTAGGGGATAATCCTACCCTTGATGACTATCAAGAATTATTAGAAACCTTAAGTGCTTTAATTTATAGTGATGGAGATGTCCAAATGCAAGAAGCACAACTTTTGACTAAATTACAACTACTTGATCCTGCTCAAGAATCCCCAAAATCAGCGTTTGAAAAAATTCTCAAAACCATTCAAAAAGTCTATAAAAAAGCTGTTGATCAAAAAATTTAATTCTCAAAAAACTAACAAAATTAGAACAGCAATCGTCTAAAAACTTAACTAGGTTAAACTTGAGAGCGGAAATATCTAGAGAATTCTTCATCATTTTCATCTTAACCAATACTTTTTAACCTGAGAGGCAAAAAATTGCTAATCTAGTAATATGAAAACCTTAGAGGATGGTTCCAGCAATATACGTTTAGCGGTTTTAATTGATGCTGAAAATGTCAGTGCAAATATTATTGAACCTTTATTACAAGAAGTTGCTAAATATGGAACCGCTAATGTAAAAAGAATCTATGGAGACTGGACAAGCAATCAATTAAATAGCTGGAAGGGTAAACTCAATAAATTAGCCCTTCAACCCATCCAACAATTTCGATATACAACAGGAAAAAATGCCACTGATAGTGCTTTAATTATTGATGCAATGGACTTACTTTATACAGGTAACTTTGATGGATTTTGTCTCGTTTCTAGTGATAGTGATTTTACTCGTTTAGCCTCTCGTATTAGAGAATCAGGATTGATTGTGTATGGATTTGGAGAAAAAACAAAAACACCAGAAGCTTTTGTGGTTGCGTGTAATAAATTTATCTACACTGATATTTTAGCTCATCAAAAGCCCTCCGGAAATCAAAAAATAACCAGTAACGAAAAATTGTTAAAATTATTGAAAAGTGCTTACGAATCCGTGGTTAACGAAGAAGAAGAATGGGTGCATCTTGGACCCTTTGGGTCACAATTAACCAAATTATCTCCTTCCTTTGATTCTCGCAATTACGGTTATAAAAAATTGAGTGATTTAGTTCAATCAGTGGGACTCTTTACCATCAAGAAAACTCGATTTCATTTAATGATTAAATTAAAATAGGAACGATAAGATGAAAAAAATAAGACTAGCAAACTTAGAGGACTTAGAGGAAATTGTTAATATTTATAATGCGAGTATTCCCAGTCGTATTGCTACAGGAGATTTACAGAAAATAACAGTAAACAGTCGCTTAAAATGGTTTCAAGAAAGAGATATGAACCATTATCCCATTTGGGTGATGGAAAAGACTCCGTCGTTAACGACAGGGTTTAAAAATGAAGTCCTTGGTTGGATCAGTTTACAACATTTTTATGGTCGTCCGGCCTATAAAAGTACAGCCGAAATCAGTTTATATATTGGCGAAAACCACCGAGGTCAAGGAATCGGCAAAAAACTCTTAGGATATGTCATCGAAGAAAGTCCCAAACTAGGATTAACTAATTTACTAGGATTTATTTTTGCCCATAATCAACCCAGCTTAAATTTGTTCAAAAAATATAAGTTTCAACAATGGGGATACTTGCCAAAAGTAGCGCAATTAGATAATATTGAAAGAGATTTGATTATTATGGGACTGCATTTAGATTATTAAAAAAAATAAAATATAACTCAAGATCAATTATGACTCAATCACCCATTACAGAAGCCCAAATATTGAACCCAGAAGAACTAGAAAAAGAAGAAGATTCAGATTATTTTGATTACTTTTTTGATGAACCCGGTAGCGAACCCGGAAAGTTAAATATAGAACCAGATGCCAAACCTTCTCGTATTGTTTTAATTGATTACGATCAGTCCCATGCTATTCGGAAGGTGGACGTAACCCCCAAAGCTTTAACCCCCTATTTAGGGACAAATACCATTTCCTGGATGGACGTTCAAGGGTTAGGAAGCGAAAGAGTTCTCAAACAAATTGGAGAAATTTTTAAGCTTCATCCCTTGTTATTAGAAGACGTAGTTAACGTTCCCCAAAGACCCAAACTAGAAGATTATAACGAACAATTAGTATTAATTGTACAAATGGTTCGCCCCAACGCCAACGAAGAAGGATTTGAAAGCGAACAAGTGAGTTTTGTTTTAGGAAATAAATATTTACTCACCTTTCAAGAAGAAGAAATAGAAGATTGTTTTGATATTGTCAGAGAAAGAATTAGGGCAAATCAAGGAAAAGTTAGACAACAAAAAGCAGACTATTTAATGTACTTGTTGTTAGACTCTATTATTGATGGTTATTTCCCCGTTTTAGAAGACTACGGCGATCGCATTGAAGATATAGAAGACGAACTTGCCATTGCTCCTAATACCAATCAATTAAAAGAAATTTATGTGATTAGAAGAGAATTATTAGCCTTACGTCGTGCTATTTGGCCCTTAAGAAATGTGACTAATATGTTAGTGCGAGGCGAAAGTTCTTTAATTAGTTCTGAGGCACAAATTTATTTTCGAGACTGTTACGATCACGTTATTCAAATTTTAGATATTGTAGAAACCTATCGAGAATTAGCGTCTTCTTTGATGGATGCTTATCTTTCCTCTATGAGCAATAAAATGAACGAGGTGATGCAAGTTTTAACCGTTGTTTCCACAATTTTTATTCCCTTGACCTTTATCGCAGGATTATACGGTATGAATTTTGAATATATGCCAGAATTAAAAAGTCGTTGGGGTTATTTTGTTTGTTTAGGATTAATGGGAGTGATTGCCGGGGGATTAATCTTGTTCTTTTGGCGCAGGGGTTGGTTTGAACCCTTTTCCCGTCGCAAAATTCCCCTTTCCAAAAAAGATTAGAATAGAACTAGAAAAGAGTTGGCGCGAGAGTTGCGGTTGGGTCATTTGAACCCACTCGAGGAAAGTCCGGACTCCCGAAAGACCAGACTTGCTGGATAATTCCCAGTGCGCGTGAGCGTGAGGATAGTGCCACAGAAAAATACCGCCTTTTTCAGTGAACAGTGAGCAGCTAATGACTGATAACTGATAACTGAAAGAGGTAAGGGTGCAAAGGTGTCGGTAAAAGCGCACCAGCAGTATCGTGAGGTACTGGCTCGGTAAACCCCGGTTGGGAGCAAGGTCGGAGGGGCTAAAGGTTGGTCTTTTTCCTGTCCCGTTTTAGGTGTACCGCATGAGACGTTTGGTAACAAATGTCCCAGATAGATAACTCTCTTTTTAACAGAATCCGGCTTACGTCCAACTCTTTTCTTTTAATAATTTGCATCTTAGTAAACGAACTCTTTTTTAAGAGTACATTAGATATTTCGTTGATAACTTGATTAGAAAGGTTCCTAGTTTTAAATCTTTATTTCCCCAGTCAGGAATTGCAACAATACTGTTATTTTCTGGATTATACCATTTACGATGAGAACCTCCACCCCGTCTCGGAATTTCTTGACATCCTAATTTTTTTAATTTCTTAGCTATTTCTCGATATTTCACTTTGCTTTTACAGTAGAATTAACTGGGATTAATGTTTCTGTCCACAGGGTATTATTCGGAATTAAAGGTTGTAATGCAGAGGGTAAAGGTTGGTTTAAATCTTCATAAGTTTCTATTAATGCTGCTAATGCGTCAGATACATTAGGTATAACTTCTTCTAGGTTATCTGCTTCTGTAATTAAGTTAGGAATCAAAGTTTGTTCACCGAAATGTCGCAAGGAAGCCCCGAACAAGGCACGAAGTTCGTGGGAGGAATTGCGACCAACAAACAAAGGTGCTTTGCACACGATATTATGCTAAACTTACCTCTGTGAATTTTTAAGGTCGATGAAACAAGTCTTAACTTTAGTTGTTAAGTTTCAACCTACGTCAGAGCAGCGTCAATTATTAGATGATACTGCCAAAGCCTTTGCTGCTGCTTGCAACTGGATTAATGAGACTGTTAAACCTAATTTGACTAATAGAAATTCAATGCAAGCTGTCTGTTTTCAAGACGTTAAAG
>JAAUYD010000010.1_pt1 | contig 11039 bp, 10 predicted proteins | sample 7278101 | NCBI WGS metagenome assembly JAAUYD01 (sample SAMN14350128, study PRJNA611818) | marine sediment metagenome | isolation source: surface marine sediment (0.6m) | place: French Polynesia: Moorea | collected 2018-08
CGAAAAATTAATGATAACTTCTCTCAATAAACTCCCATTCTATCAAAGAGGTCTTAAGACTATGAAACTTATACAGAGCCTAGTATAGCGGGGTTGTCACCCCGCCAGGCCTACCCTACAATTTATACCAATTTCAAAAATTACTGCTACAGATATTTCTCCGCGTCCCCGCGTCTCCGTGTCAGTCATCTGTAGCAAACTTAAATCAAAATGGTATTATGTGTCGCCAACTTTCTCAGGATAGTTAGTAATTATTCCATCAACTTTTAGTTGCTTCATTATCTTAATATCTTCTAGCTCATTAACAGTATATGCCCAACACTTTAAACCTTGTTTATGTACTGAACTAATAAATTCTGAATCTATAAAATTGTAATTGTTGATAATAGTAGCTACCTTAAGTTTCTCAGCTATTTTTAAATAGTCTAGAGGTATGCCATAAAGTAATAATCCTAGATTTATTTTCGGGTCAATGACTTGCACTTGTTGTAATTCATAATGATTAAAGGAAGAAATTAAAAAATCATCATAAGACCATCCATAATTAAGATAGCGATGAATTAAATCAACTACGAGAGTTGCTGTTTGCTTTCCCTTCAGTTCGATATTAATCCCGACTTGCCGATTAACAGTATTAAAAACTTCTTCTAGAGTGGGGATTTGTTGACCTTTACCCGCATCTAGAGAACGGAGATAAGATAAACTTTTATCTGTGATATAACCTTCACCATTAGTAGTTCTTGCTAAACTGCGGTCGTGAATGACTAATAGTTGCTCTTCAACTCGATGGACATCAATTTCGATTACATCAACTCCTAGAGACATAGCTTTTTGAATTGATAATAAACTGTTCTCAGGCTCATGTCCCATCGCCCCCCGATGTCCAATAGACAATAATTTTTGAGAGTTTAAGCAGGACATATTCTAAGATCGTGGAATATAGATAATTCTTTTATTATTGGCGGTGTTGCAAAACTCCGCACTAGGGAAATGATGACTAATCGTTATTTCAGAAATATTGCTTACCTTGCTACTATCTTAGGGATTGTTAGTTATGTACCTCTAGGATTAACTCAAACTGTAACAGAATCTCCTGTATTTAGAGTAGCGCGATCGCCTGCAACTTTACAAATTATCTCTATTACCCACGATGGTGATAGCGAACCTATAACATCAGATAAACCAATTACTGTCACTATTGAAGCTACTCCTGGTGTAAGAGCATCAGTATTATTAGTAGCGGATAAACACACCATCAGTGAAACCTCTGCTAGGGAAATATCCCCAGGAATTTATCAAGCTACAATTTATTTCGACTCCAACACCCGTATTGTAGAAGGAGTAATTATGGCTCGCTTGCAACGGGGTAAACAGGTGATTTATGATGCAGCAAACCGTCCTTTTAGTGTTGTGAGAGCAGAAACTCAACCAGGTTTTACTATAGGAGGCTCACAATCTAGTTTATTTACTCGCAACAACTTTAATTCACCCAATTCTCAAGTTGCGGTTAATAGTAACATTCCTTTAAACTTTACCAGTCACCGTAACGGGGAAATAGTTAACGGGAATAACTTGCTTATTATGGGAGAAACTCAACCTAATGCGGAAGTAAGTATCAAAGTAAGTTCTAGTTTGTCTTTAATTGGTAATTTTCTGGAATTGGAGGGAGTAACCTTAGTAGAGCAAACTGTTATCGCAGATAAGAAAGGTAATTTTTCTTTTACTATTCCTCACAGTAAAAACACCGTATCAGGTTTAAAATATACCATTAATGCGATCGCAATGGTTCAAAATCAAACTAGTCAATCAGTAGAACTGACGTTAGTACAAAATTAAATATTAATCATTATGGCAGACTCTATTATGTATCAAGAGGATGGTTATGTTGTCCTCGAAGCTGATAACCCCGAACAGTTTTTAACCCCAGAAGAGTTACAAGCAAAACTTAAAACCTATTTGTTAGATGAACAAGTCGAGATACCCAGAGAGTTAAGCAAATTTGACTCAGTGGATGAACAGGCTAAATATCTGATGGAAAATTATTTTGAATTGGATATTGGTGCAGATAAGTTCTTGCAATGGTATGTTGTACGGTTGGAGAAGTAGCAAGTAGCTTTTTAGCAGTGACAAATAGTAAATGAGCAAAATTCCTAATCAAAGATGGCGTATCGCAGACTCAACACCAGAAAAAGTTAATCAGATTAGTCTCAGTACGGGATTATTGCCTCTAATCAGTCAGGTACTCATCAATAGAGGAATTGATACCCCAGATTTAGCTCATGTTCATCTCGCTCCAGAGTTACAAAAGTTACCATCTCCCCTAGAGGAGTTTCCCCATCTTGCTACTAGTGTAGAATTGCTCAAAGAAGCGATCGCATTAGAAGATAAAATTGCTATCTGTGGGGATTATGATGCTGATGGCATGACTAGTACTGCATTACTAATAAGGGCATTAAGACATTTAGGTGCAGATGTTGACTATGCTATTCCCAGTCGGATGAAGGATGGTTATGGAATTAATAAGCGCATTGTAGAAGAGTTTGCTGCTACGGGAGTGGGTTTAATTCTGACGGTTGATAATGGAATTGCTGCTTATGAGCCGATTTTACACGCTGTAGAGTTGGGGTTGACTGTAATTATCACCGATCATCACGATCTTCCTCAAAAATTACCGCCAGCAGATGCCATACTCAATCCTAAGTTATTACCGAGCGAATCTCCTTATCGGGGTTTAGCAGGGGTAGGAGTTGCCTATATTCTGGCGATCGCAACAGCCCACAGTTTAGGAAAGCTCGAAGGTTTAACTAATCAGATTTTAGAGCTATTTACCCTGGGAACAATTGCCGATCTCGCCCCTTTGGTGGGAGTAAACCGTCGTTGGTTAAAGAAAGGGTTGCGTCAGTTACCCCACTCAGAGTTAGCAGGAATCAAAGCTTTAATGCAAGTTGCTGGGGTAAAATCAGAATCAATAGCTCAAGAAATAGACTCTACACAGTTACAACCTGATGATATTGGCTTTAAATTAGGACCTAGAATTAATGCTATTGGTAGAATTGGCGTTCCGCAACTAGTAATAGAATTACTCACTACAGATGACCCTGATATTGCTTATGAGCGAGCCAGACAATGCGAAAACATTAATAGTAAAAGACAGCAACTCTGTGAGGAAATCCAAGAAGAAGCAGTAGCCATTATAGAAACTAAACCGATTCCTTGGAAGCAATTAAGGGTATTAGTTGTAGTTTCCGAAAACTGGCATCATGGAGTAATTGGAATTGTCGCTTCTCGTTTAGTAGAACGTTATGGTGTTCCTGTTTTTATTGGTACTTATGAAGACAAGGAAAAAAACATCATTCGGGGTTCTGCTAGAGGAATTGAAGAGTTTAATATTTTTAAAGCTTTAGACTATTGTCACGATTTATTAGATAAATTTGGTGGACACAAAGCAGCAGGAGGCTTCAGTTTCAAAGCCAAACATTTAACAGCACTAGAACAAAAGTTAAGTGAATTTGCTCATCAATGTTTAATAATAGAACATCTCAAACCCCTAATCAAAATAGACTCTCAAGCTAAACTAGAAGAAATTAATCTCAATCTCTATCAACAAATAGATGATTTACAACCTTGGGGAATTGGTAATGATTTTCCTGTCTTCTGGACTCCTAATGTGAAAATTAAAGAGCAAAAAATAGTAGGCAAAAATCACATCAAGCTAATTCTGCAAGAAAGGGATTCAGAAGTAGAAAAAAAGGCGATCGCCTGGCGATGGGGCGAATATTTCCCTTTACCTAAAACTCTCGATCTTGCTTATAAACTCAAAGAAAATACTTGGAATGGGAATAGTAATATTGAGTTAGAAATTGTCGGGGTGAGACTTCCTGTTGAAGCTAACCCAACTAATAAACTGAAAAAAGCACAATTCAATTATCAAGGTAGAATCTATGTTTGTGTTTTACAAGAGTCTCCGAGTGAATTAAGAATTCGCAATCAACAAGGAAAAGTTTTAGCTATAAGTAAAGGCGATCGTTTTGGTTTATTAGGGACAACAAGAGATAACGCCAAGCAAGTTGATGTCACACAACCCCACTATTACAAGTTAATCAAAGCTGCTCTAATGGCATTAGGGGCTGAATAAAATTTATAGAGCTTCTCACTTAAATGGGGTACATTCTAAGTAAACTAACAACTAACAACTAACAACTAACACACCAATATTTTTGATTTATACAAGAAATATAATGTGCAAATAATTTTACTTAGGGGTGATTTATATGGAAGAAATATTAGATTTAAAAGAAAAACTAGTCAATCAGGATATTGAGGCTGCTATCTTGTTAGTAGATGAACTAGAAGCGATGGGAAGACAAGATAAAATTAATACTTTAGAAAGTTTTTTAGTAGTTTTATTAGTTCATTTAATTAAAATTCAAGTCGAAAAAAGAGTAACTAGAAGCTGGTTAAATTCAATTACTAATAGTTTATTGGAAATTCAAGACCGCAATAGATTAGGAAAAAAGTCTCATTATATTAAGCAAGGAGATTGGACTGAACACTTAATAGATAGAGAATCTAGAGCCGTATTAAAAGCTTCTAAGGAAATATTTGGTGGAATAGAAGTAAAACAGTTAAGAAAGCAAATTGATTTCGAGAAATTGCAAACTCAAGCCATAGAGTTACTGAATTTAACTTACTCCAAAAACCCTGAAGAAATTGATGCTATTGTACAAAATATAAGTTCTGAAGCTGGATAAATACACAATATCTGGACTATTATAGCGGCTCTACCGAACCTGCGATGTAAAACTGTTAGAAACTAGTCATCAAAAGTCTTGCTGTGCAAGACTTTGAGTTCTTGATAGTTTGATGCTTGTATATTTTTTCCTAAATCCGTTTACAGATAAGTCTTTTAGCCAAATTCAACACTGTAAGTTCGGTAGAGCCATTATAGCTTAAATGAACAGGCTCTTTTCCGATCAAACTCACATTCGTAAGTTTTTTTTTGCACAACTTCCTTGAAATGCTTGGAAATTAAAGATAAATAACGTTAGGATTTCTTATAGAAGAATAAAGTTTTGTTAAAAAACGTGACGACTAATCTCCAGCCCTACAATACCCATAATCATCATTCTACTAAATGGCATTGTCTTCATCCGATCTGGGAAGGAGATGAAACAGTAGTTAAACAGGGATTACCCCATAGTCAACTCGCCCCAACTTGGCAAATTTTGCTTTTAGGGGATGGTTCACCCACTCGCCATCTTAAACTACTAACGGGAGAACCAACAGAGGTTGATGTAATTGATATGTCTTTAATTGGTACAGATAACGATCATGCTCCTCGGGAAATAGAAAAGATAGCTGAACCCAGATTAAGAAGACAAGTGTGGTTACGCAAAGCATCAGGTCAAAGATTAGCTTATGCTGCTTCTTGGTGGGATGCTAATCATGTAGATCGCTATCTCCAAAATCGCTCTTTACCTATCTGGGAAAGTTTATCTCGTCTCCATACGGAACTTTATCGGGATATCCGAGGAATTTATTATGGAAATTCTAAAGCTTTAGAGTTAGCTTTTGGCGAAAAAGGACCTTTTTGGGGTCGCCATTACCTTTTTTGGCATCATGGTCGTCCTTTGACCCTTATTTACGAGGTTTTCTCCCCTTATCTCTGTAAATATCTGGGAACTACTAGCGATCGCTAATAAAGCTCCCTCAAAGGATGAGGAATAAAGGATGAAGGAGGATGAAGTAATCAGTAATCAGTTATCAGTTATCAGTAAAGGGTAGTGGGATAGGAAAGATTCGCGGATGAATAAGTAATCAGCCTTATTTCCCCAATTCCCCAATTCCCCCCGGGAGGAGACTTAATATATCTAGGTATTGAAGCCAAAAGAGATCGGTTTTGTTGTGAAGTCTCCGAACCGCCCCAATTCCCTAATTCCCTAATTCCCTAATTCCCCAATTCCCTAATTTCCCAATTCCCTAATTCCCTAATTCCCCAATCCCCAATCCCCATTCCCCATTCCCTATTAAACAATTGTTTAGGGTATATTTTCTGGACTTCTCGCTAAGATGACAGAATGAGCATACTGATACAAGCATCTGTGAGAATTTATGGTCAAAATACCCCTGAAACCAGAAACTAAAATTACTCAGCCACAAACTAAAACTATTGCTATCGATGTGGAAGGGATGAAATGCGCTGGTTGCGTTAAAGCTGTAGAAAGACAGTTACAACAAAATCCTAGGGTAAAATCTGCTTGTGTGAATCTGATTACGGAAGTAGCAGTAGTAGAGTATGAGTGGGAAGCTTTAGCACCAGAAACTCTCGCTGATAAACTGACTCAAGGGGGTTTTCCCAGTCAAGTTCGAGTTGAAAACACTAGTATTGCAGAAGTTGCTCGCAAAGCGCAAAGGAAACGAGAACAGCAGCAACAGCAACAGCTTTGGCAATTAATCACCGCAGCTATTTTACTGGTTTTTTCCAGTATTGGTCATCTACATCATCTGGGTTTTACTCCCATTCCTCTACTGAGTAATATTTGGTTTCACTGGGGTTTGGCTACCTTGGCTTTATTGATTCCTGGGCGATCGCTTTTACTAGATGGGGCTAAGAGTTTGTCTCACGGAATGCCTAATATGAATACCTTAATCGGATTGGGTACTGTGAGTGCATATTTGGCTAGTTGTACCGCTTTATTATTTCCTTCTTTGGGTTGGGAGTGCTTTTTTGATGAACCAGTAATGTTATTAGGGTTTATTTTCTTGGGGCGTACCCTAGAAGGGAGGGCGAGAAATCGAGCTTCTTTAGCTTTAGAAAATTTGGTATCTTTGCAACCTTTAGTAGCTCGTTTAGTCGGTAAACAAGAGGATGATAATAGTATCGGAATTAAAATACCTGTAGAACAAGTTAAGGTTGGAGATTGGTTGAGGGTATTACCAGGAGAAAAAATACCTGTTGATGGCATTCTGGTACAAGGGAACACAACAGTAGAAGAGTCGATGTTAACTGGGGAGTCAATTCCTGTTACAAAACAAGTAGGTGATCGCGTTTGGGCGGGAACTCTCAATCAATCAGGAAGCATCTTATTACAAGTAAAAAATACGGGTTCGGCTACCACTCTTTCTAAAATAATTAATTTGGTAGAATCTGCTCAAACTCGCAAAGCACCAGTACAGCAATTAGCAGATACAGTAGCAGGATATTTCGCCTATGGGGTTATGGCAATCGCTAGTTTGGCTTTCTTATTTTGGTATTGTTTTGGGACAAAAATTTGGTCAGATGTCTTAATCACTACTTCTCACTCTATGGGAGGGGAAATGATGCTCACAGAAACTTCTCCTCTACTGTTGAGTTTAAAATTAACTATTGCAGTACTGGCGATCGCTTGTCCCTGCGCCCTTGGTTTAGCTACCCCCACAGCGATTTTAGTAGGAACTAGTATTGGTGCAGAAAAAGGGATTTTGATTAAAGGAGGAGATGTTTTAGAAAAGATTAGTCAGCTAGATACAGTAGTATTTGATAAAACTGGGACTCTCACTCTCGGTAAATTAGAAGTAACAGACATAGTTGGGGTAAATAATTTTGATACAACAGATTTATTACAGCTAGCTGCATCTGTTGAAAACAATAGCAACCATCCTCTAGCCAAAGCTATTGTAAGTGAGGCTCAACAACAAGACTTATCTTTCTTACCAGTTAAAGATTTATCTAATCATCCAGGGTTGGGGATAACAGGAATTATCGCAGAAGACACTATATATTTAGGAAATCAAACCTGGTTATCTCAACAGGGAATTACTCTTGATACAGTCACAGAAAATAAAATTCAATCCTTAGAAGCAGTAGGTAAAACCATAGTCTATCTAGCAAAAAACTCAGAATTAATCGGATATATTGCTCTTAAAGATAACTTACGCCCTGATGCGGTTCAAACTATTGCGCAGTTACAAAACATGGGCTTTAAAACCGCTCTGCTGACAGGCGATCGCCCAAAAGTCGCATTTGCGATCGCATCTCAACTAAATATTTCTCAAGTCTTCGCAGAAGTCAAACCAGAGCAAAAAGCTAACATAATTAAATCTCTGCAAAACTCACCATCTCAAACCACAAAAGTTGTAGCAATGGTAGGAGATGGTATTAATGATGCACCAGCATTAGCACAAGCAGACATTGGTATTTCCCTTCAAGGCAGTACCGATGTTGCGATCGAAACTGCTGATATAGTGCTAATGCAAAGTAAATTAGCCGACTTAATCAACTCAATTCGTCTGAGTTTAGCAACTACCAATAAAATCAAACAAAACTTAGGTTGGGCATTAGCCTATAACATTATTGCTATTCCCATCGCAGCAGGAGTCCTAATTCCTAGTTTTAATTTAGTACTTTCCCCTGTAATAGCTGCTGTAGCAATGGCATCAAGTTCTTTAATTGTTGTAGGTAATTCTTTACTATTATTGCAGCAAAAGTAATATTTAATTCTTACCAGATGTAGGCGATCTCTTGAGAGTAGTTGTTACTATGATGAACCTGAAAGAGAATATGCGATCGCGAAACTAAAAGATAAGTACCCAATTTGTGATAGTTAAAATCAGTTTCACTACATAGGAATCACTACCAAGTTATATTATACCGTTTCTCAAAAGTAGCTAGATAGATCATCATCAAATTGTAGGTTGGGTTGCGCTTTCACTGCGGTCTTGGACGGGACTTTTAAAGTCGGGGTGCGCGACGCAGTCCCTTGGCTTTCCCCCCCCCGAAGCACCTTTCGGGTATAAGAGGCACGAAACCCAACACCTACAAACTTTTGTTGGGTTGCACTATCGTTTAACCCAAGCTACTAAGTCTCTCATTACTTTTGAGAATTGATATTATGAACTAATCATTCCAAATCGGAGATTTGGTCGGAGAGTGACAGAAGAGGGATAGATTTATGGGAATATCCCACCTAGAAAACCAAATATTTTCTAGGTGGTTAGACTTGGCTAAAGCAAAGTTTGATTTGTCTCCAGTCCTATATTGTTAGGACTGGAGGTAATTAGAGGTGGTGCAGCGTGCATAATATATCTGATAGATTCTGGTGCTGAAAGGGGTAAGTTACAGCAGTTTTCATTTAGCAACGCCCGTTGTTCGCCATATCTTCAAACTATCCAGCACTGGCTGTAGCCAGGCGAGCACATATTAGCGATAAGTACTATGCGTACACCGTTCTTAAAAACTACAGAGTTGGCTAAACCAAGTTCATGAGATGAATGTGTCAAGAGTCGAGCCAATTCAAGCCATTGTTCTTTGTTAGTTTTCAGTTCTTGAGGACAAGCAGTAAAATCTAAACATAGAACGGTAAAACGACCATTAAGTTCGCGGAATACTCGACATTTATCGGGCAGAAAAGGAGAAAGGCTACGAAAACGCTTAATAGTCTCTAGTTCCAAGTCACTACTTGTACAGTTTAGTGGTGAGTTGAATGATTCCATCAATTACCTCCCCTCACTTGTTTTACAGCTATCCTATCTTTATTTTAAGTAGTGAGGGGCGTTGTTCCAAAAGAGAATATTTTAATATTTCCATTAAATTTTCAGCTGCTTTTGAAAAAGTAGCCGAAGAAGCAGCTATAGCCCGTTCCCAAGCCAATAAAGCGGAACAAGAACTGCAAAGAGTTAAGTTTGAGGAGCAACAAAAATTAGCTCGGGCAGAAGCAGATAAGCAAGTGAAAGTTTTTGAAGCTCAAGCTCAGGCAGAATCGATCCGTTTACAAAGCGAGCAACTTAATCGCAATCCTAAATATATCGAGCTTTTGGAAGCTCAAACCAAATTAAAAGCTGCTGAAGGGTGGAATGGTCAACTGCCTAATTATATGGGTAGTGAGGCTATCCCTTTTATTCAGTTACCAACCTCTACAAATCGCTAATTAAGCTATCCAGTTTTCGGACAATATCTTTCTCTAGGGCGTAATAGTTCTTCCAAGAGATATTGTTGAATCTTGTCTGAGAGGGAAAATTCCCTCAACTCCTGTTGAGGCAGATGAGTATAGGCAGAGATATAACCTTTTTTACATGCCTCAAGTACTGGCTGAATCAGGAGCAAAGCATTTCTTGCTACCTTTCTGTGCAATAAAGCTTAACTGTTCACCATTAAAACTCAAATTAACATAAAAGAAAAGTCAGTCACTTTTTCCTGAAACAACCCATTGAAATATTCAGAGAAAAAACTTATGTCCCTCCCTGACAAAAAGACATCAAAAAACGCTAAAGATGCCCGCCTAAGAGCTACCTCAAAAATTTGGTCTTTGGCAGTCGCTATGTTGGCAATCTGTATTCCTCTTTCTGCTGTAACTAAGAGTGGCCCAATTCTGCCACTGGCTGTGGTTGTAGGAACAACCTTGGGAACAGCATCAGTATGGAGAGGCTCTACTGAAGAATTGACTACTGATTCCCAAAAATCGGACAAAATTAAGCAATTAGAAGGTAGAATTGCCGATCTAGAAACCATTATTACTTCAGAAGAAATTAATTGGCGACATTCTCTTGAGCCATCCTCTAAGAATGCAATTTTCGGTAAGGTTGCATCTAGGGTTGAGGAGAGGGAGAATCAATAAGAAGCTGAAATAGTTGTCATTACCAGAAATCGGGAAAATTGTCGGAATATCTTCCCCTCAATCCTTACACCATTTTCTAGCTAATTCGCCCGAATTCAGTAGAGGAACTAAAAAAGAGAAGATTAACAATAACTCAACAAGCATTGAAACAGCAAGCAATTACAGTAGTAATTGATGAAACGGGAGATAGAAACAAGGGAACAAAAACCAATTATGTAGCCCGACAATATTTGGAAAGTGTGGGCAAAATTGTTAACTAATCATGTTCGCTTTAATCTCCCGTTAAAAATCTCGCTCCTGCGAGATTTTCTAGAGGGAGTATTCTCGCTCACTAAGATAACCGAGTTGATTTAACGTTCTCTCTCTGCTTTGTCAGTTTGAATAAAGAGAATTAGTAAAAACACGGTAGGAACAAGAACAAATAATATAGTAGCGACGAATCCGAGA
>JAAUYD010086149.1_pt1 | contig 11039 bp, 9 predicted proteins | sample 7278101 | NCBI WGS metagenome assembly JAAUYD01 (sample SAMN14350128, study PRJNA611818) | marine sediment metagenome | isolation source: surface marine sediment (0.6m) | place: French Polynesia: Moorea | collected 2018-08
ACTCAACCGAACGACTATGCTTTTTAAACGTAGGAAACCCTTTCTTACCTGGTATCTTAGCACGACAATTTTGATAAAATCTATTAATTGATTGCCATGCCCGATCAGCAGAGGATTGACGGGCTTGAGAGTTTAATTTTGTTACCCAAGGGGTGTCTTGATTTTTGGCTAATGTAGAGCAAAGTTTTTGGAGATCATTACGGGTTGTCCCTGTATTATCCATCCAATAACGAACACATGAGTTACGCACAAACTGAGATGTCCTAATGGCTTCATCTAGTCTCTGGTATTGCTCTGGTGTTCCATTTTTTAACTTAGCTTCTACGACTAGCATTGATTGATCTACGACCTTGGATATACTTACTTTAACACAGTTTACCCAAAGATGGTAGAATTAAATTGTTGCTACGCATTGGTTCTTTGGTCGCCATTCGTGAGGGGCTGCGTGCGGAACCACTTCCCCACTTTAAAAGCCCCGTCCCACCGTCAATTTTGGTGTGTATCTTGTCGAAAAATATGACGGGGGCATTCTGGCGACATTTCAGGTAACATTTGCCCCATTTTAATCGTCAATTAGAATCTCCCCTTCAAAAACTTGTTGTTGTAGTTCTCGATATAATTTCATTTCTTCTTCTGTTACTTTGTGATCAGCCCAAATAGCTGCTTTAATGTCTTCATCTTCTTGACGAGATAATCGACCATCTGCTAAAGCTCGCTCAATCATGTTTTTAATTCTGTTAGTGTTAGAGTCCATTGTACTGTCTCCCCGTCATTCATGGATTCAATATAAACTTACTTTAAAATTTTTGGTTCTACAGTACAAACTATAGAACCGACATTTTATTATTTAACCAGTTTTTTACCCCAAATTCAAGTTCGCTCTTGATAGAAAGACTACCTATGAGTAGCCATGTTCCTACACAAACAGAAATATTCATTTAATATCTCCTTACAATTACTTTTTTTCTAATTGACGACTTACTAAAGACATAGAATAGCAAAATACCCAATAAATAGCAGCAACAAAAATATAAACTTCACCATAACGACCAATAAACTTAGGGTTTGCAAGAATAGATTGAGAGATTCCTAATAAATCCACTAATCCCACAATTGCTAATAAAGAAGTATCCTTAAATAAACTAATAAATTGACCAACAATGGCAGGAATAACGACTCTTAAAGCTTGGGGTAATACCACTAAAACTAAGACAAAAAAACCATTTAATCCCAATGCTTTAGCTGCTTCTTTTTGCCCTTTAGGAACCGATTGTAAACCGCCTCTAACATTTTCTGCTAAGTAAGCAGCACTAAATAAAGTAAATCCAGCAATGGCTCTAATTACTCGTTGAATCCGCATTTCTTGAGGTAAAATTAATGGTAACATGACCTGTGCCATGAAAAGAATACCAATTAAAGGTAAACCGCGAATTAATTCGATATAAGCAATAGATAGCCAGCGAATAATAGGTAAATCACTTTGTCTTCCTAATGCCAAGAATACCCCAAAAGGAAAAGACAAAACAATACTAATAATAGCGACAAAAATAGTTAAAATCAAGCCACTAAAATCATCTAATCTAACGGGACGTAAAAATAAAGCACCTTGTAATAGTCCTAACAATAAAAAGAAAGTAATTCCCCAAATTAATGATAACCAATTTCTAAAATTAGGTGATCTTTTATTGATGTTTTTACCTATTAAAGCAAAAATCACAAACAACAGTAGAATCCCTAATAATTTGGCACTAGAAACCAAACTAATTGAAATTCCTAACAATGCTATAATAACAGTAATTAAACCTAAAAAAGTTAAGTTGATTCGATTAAATAAATTATTATGATTTGATAATATCCCCCAAGAAAAACCAATTAAACTAAGAATAATACCTAAAGTAACCCAAGCTCTCCATAATAAATTTATGGGATATTGACCAACAAAAAATAATCGTAGATTTGCATTAATAACTCCCCATTGTGCTTGAAATAATGCCCAATAAATTAAACCTGAACCAATCCAAAAAATCAAAATTACACTAACTAAAGTTAGGATACTATTAAACCAAGTGCTAAAAAGATTCTTTTTTATCCAATTAACATAACTAAGGCGATGAGAAATCAAATCAGACATTTTAAAAATTGAATTAATACAACTCAGTTACGCCTAAGTTTAAAGGATATTTAGAAACTATGTCAATTATTCTTTTAATTGGTTTGTTTTTGATCTTTATTTGTGACTTTTATTAATCTTCAAAAATGGAAAATGGTATTGCTTAAAAAATAAACAAAAATATGTTATCATAAACTTTAAGAGTATAATAGGAATAGTATTAGCATATAATTCACATCTAAAGCCATAAGTTATGATCAAGACTAAGAGACTCTTCCTAAAGAAATAATAATAACGAATTTTGTAGGGTGGGCAAGGTTTCCAAGGATGAAGTTAGTTTAGATAAGTCTTTAACTTGCCCACCCTACCGTCTTAAGATTCTATTTATAAACAGTCTCTGACTTTCCTAATTAAACGAATTTTCGTAGAAAGCAGTCCCAACGTCGATTACAGGTTCTTACTGTTTTCTTAAATCGTTCTTAACTTAGTAAAAATTTTTCTTAAGTTCTTGATTGATTCCTTAAGTTACGAGTACCATTACTAACCCCTTAATCCGCTTCTTAACTTCTTTGTTAAAATTCTTAAACTTAGGTGGTATTTTTTGGAAATTCTCTGTAACTTAAATGAGGAAGAGAGAAAGCTAGTTAGTCGAAGGTTCCACAAGGTTTAGTTAAAACCTAGGCTTAATCTTCGACCTGACAACCAACTTCTCTCAAAAATAAAATCACTTAATGAGGCAAATTCCAATGAGCAATCTAAAGATCACCAATTTACCCGAAGAGCAAACTTCTCAGCTTGTTGATCTCAAAGCTAAAGCAGAAAAAGGCGACGAAAAAGCAATTAAAGCTTTCAAGTCACTCGGCGGTGTTGCTTGTTGCTGCTGGGCAACACAACTTTTCTAAAAGTTCGAGACTTCCCTAAGGGTAAACCATTAAAATTAGCCCTTTCGCTATAGCAATTATAGCATACCTCCTGTCCATGTTGGGAAAATTAATTTCCCGACATGGCTTCAATTAAAACAAAAAAAAGTATGAAATATCACACTGACGTGATATTAATTTGTCCTACTTAGATAGAAAGATTAAAAAAATCTATGTCTTTACTAAATCAATCTTTTATTACTTGGATCAATCAACCATTACTCAATTTGGGAAACATTAACGATGGTCCGTGGCATCTTTACAAAATAGAACAGAATTATCGTAACTTAGTTGAAGGGAAGGGAAACCTTGTTAATCCTGTTACCATTGTTCATCCTAGTTCTTTTAGAGAGTCCTTAATTCGTGAATCTCGTTTATTTGAATATCAAGTTAGTAACCCACTACAATTAGCTGACGAGTTCAGAACTGAACGATGGAATGTTTTGTGTGAGTATGTTAATCGTTACCAAGAACTTGACTTAATTACTCAATACCAAGTCATTGCTTTATTGTCTAGTTTATGTCTTTATGAAGCTGTTTTAGACTATGTACCAGATATTTCTGACTCAGAAATTCACAACAATAATATTCTGGCGAAGTTAGCATTTGCCAAAACTATCTCTAAGTTAATGTTACGACGTGATGCTGGAGGCAAGGAAAATGTGGAGGAGCTTGAGAAAATTGCTCATCATGCTCCGTTAGGAAGCGTTACTTGCTTTAATGCTTGTGCGGAGTTATTAGCATTATCTGCTAAAGTGTTTGGTGATTTTCAAGCCACGGAACATTGGAGTGGTGAGTTTTGTAAAGCCTTGTCTCATCTCAAACCTTCCCTGACGACTTTCCAACAAAAACGTTTAACTAGCGTTTATCATCGCGCAGCTATATTTATTCCTTTTCTACAGGGTGATAAAGAAGCCGTTGTGCAAGAGATGGATCTTTGTCAGTCTCTAGCAGAGGAATTAATGGGGGAAAGTCAAAATGAAATTGAGCAAAAATTTGCCCATGAAAACCTTTCTACTGTGTTTGAGAGTCGTGTTAAAGAAGCCTTATGGGTGGGAGATGTTGATTTAGCTGAACACAGAGCGAAAAAAAATGTAGCTATGGAACCGCTATATGCTCGCTATCATCTTCAATTAGGGGAAGTTTTAATTAAGCTTGGTAAGTTTGAAGAAGCCAGTCAAGTTTACCGTCGTGCTGCTAGAATTGGGCCACCAGGAACCGCAATTGCTTGGTTTATGGCAGGTCAATGTCATGAGCAATTAGGGGAAATAGAAGTGGCTTGCGATTGCTATTTAGCTTCTGTAGAGAAAGACCAATTGGCGATTTCTGCGGTCGAAAAATTGAATGAATTGGGCCAAAGTTTAGGGAATTTTGCACTGGTAAATTGGAGTGAACTGTATTTAATAGAATTGCAAGAAGAACAAAAAAGATATATCCAGCAGACGAAAACGTTTTACAAACCAGGAATTTCCTCAGCCCTTAAAGCAGCAGGTAGTGTAATCAGTTGATGATTAAAAGTTTTTCAACTCTTGCAGCTTCTTTGGATTTTATTGACTTAAGCCATTATGCTACAAATTTCTCATTCTGTTATCTCTCATAACCAACTTAATGAAGTATTAGGCTGTACTTTATCAAAGAAAGATTTTGTTAGGTTACAGCGACAAATTAAACTGATTGAACCATCAATTGGGTTATTTTGGAAAACGAACCAAGCAGAAGCAGGACTGTATATTATTATTGCTGGTAAATCCAGATTGGTTAATCAATCTAACGAGAAAATTTGTACTTTGGAAGTAGGGGAGACGTTTGGAGAATGTCGATTTTTTCCTGAGGAGCATTTTGAATCTTATGCGATTAGGGCGGGTTTAAACAATAAACTCTGTTATTTGTCTCCTGAAATCCTATTTCCTTTAATGAGTCAGTATCCTCAGATACGTCAGCATTTTTATCAAAAAGCTCAACAACGAAATAATCAAGTCAATTCTATTATTTCAGGGGATATTCCCATTAAGGTTCCTCTAAAATTACCGCCTAAAAAATCATCTCCTGGTTCACAAGAAGTCATCAGTAAAGCCTATTTTCCTAGTCCCACTCAACGGGTTAATCATTTATTACAAAAAGTTAGTCGACGCTATCCTTTTTATGGTCAACAAAGTGCCTCTGATTGTGGTGCAGCTTGTTTAGTGATGATTGCTAGTTATTGGGGCAAAAAACTGAGTTTAAATCGCTTACGGGATATGAGTAATGTCGGTAGAAACGGGGCCTCTTTACAAGGAGTTTGTCATGCAGCAGAAAGAGTTGGTTTTACCACTCGTCCCGTTAAAGCTGATTTAGAGCAATTAGCTCAACAACCACTTCCTGCTATTGCTCATTGGGAAGGGAAACACTATATTGTTGTTTATGAAATTACGAAAAAAGAAGTAATCATTGCCGATCCAGCAATTGGACAAAAAAAGATTAATCATCAAGAATTTGAGGAAAAGTGGACAGGTTATGCTATATTATTAAACCCCACAGTTTCCTTACAAAAAACACAAGAGAGTACCACCCCATTTTGGCAATTTTTTCGATTACTCCATCCTCATAAACTGGTTATATTAGAGATATTTATTGCTTCTTTATTTGTCCAAATTTTTGGACTGATTACCCCGATTTTTACACAACTTATTTTAGATAGAGTCGTGGTTCAGCAGTCTGAAGTTACGTTGGTGGCTGTCGGGTTAGGGCTAGTTATTTTTGGCTTATTTCGCGTAGCCATGATGGGATTAAGACAGTATTTACTGGATCATACTGCTAATAAAATAGATATTACTTTAATTGTCGCCTTTATTAACCATACGTTACGTTTACCGTTAGGATTTTTTGAGTCTCGTTATGTAGGAGATATTATCTCCCGTATCCAAGAAAACCGTAAAATACAAAGATTTTTAACAGGCGAAGCGTTATCCATTTTTCTAGACTTAATCACCGTCTTTATCTATGTAGGTTTGATGTGGTGGTATAGCTGGAAAATGGCTCTTTTATGTTTAGCTATTGTTCCTCCTTTTTTCTTACTGGTATTTATAACAACTCCTTTTTTAAAGCGAATTTCTAGAGAAATTTTTACAGCAATGGGCAAAGAACAAAGCTATCTCATTGAAGCATTAAGTGGTATAAAAACAATTAAATCTAGTGCTGTGGAAAGAACTGTCAGATGGCACTGGGAAGAGTTATTATATAAAGAAATTACGGCACAATTTTCTGGGCAAGTGATTGGCAACCGTTTACAAATTTTTAGTAATACAATCGAAGCGATCGCTACGACAGGTTTACTTTGGTATGGTGCTTCATTGGTCATCGAAAATCAATTAACGATCGGTCAATTGGTCGCTTTTAATTTATTATTTCTTAATGTTATTCGTCCTTTCCAAAGATTGACTATTTTATGGGAACAATTACAAGAAGTTGTTATTGCAATCGAACGACTCAATGATGTGCTTGACTACGAACCTGAAGAAGATTTACAACAGCACTCAAAACAGAGTTTACCGACTATTCAGGGTCATATTCGCTTTGAGAATGTCAGTTTTCGTTATCATCCAGAAAGTGATTTTAATGTTCTACAAAATATTAGCTTTGAGATAAAACCGGGTCAAACAGTTGCCTTAGTTGGACGCAGTGGCTCTGGAAAAACCACTATTTCAAAACTGGTTTTAGGGCTATATCTTCCTACAGAGGGTAAAATTTTAATTGATGGCTATGATATTAATAATTTATCCCTGACTTCTTTAAGACAACAAATTGGAGTTGTGGATCAAGATACATTTCTTTTTGGAGAGACAATTCGAGAAAATATTGCCTTATCCCATCCCGATTCTACCCTAGAAGAAATTATTGAAGCTGCTAAATTAGCAGGAGCCCATGATTTCATTGAAAAATTACCTCTGGGTTATGAAATGAAAATAGGAGAAGGGGGTGGAATGCTATCAGGAGGACAACGACAACGATTAGCGATCGCTCGCGGTTTATTAGGCAATCCTCGCCTCTTAATTTTAGATGAAGCAACGTCCCATTTAGATGCAGAATCGGAGCGAATTATCCAAACTAATTTGAATTCTATTCTTCGTCATCAAACTACTTTAGTCATTGCTCATCGTCTGTCTACTGTTAGAAAAGCAGATTTAATTCTAGTCTTAGATCGTGGGGTTTTAGTTGAGCGTGGAACCCATGAATCATTGATGGCTCAACGAGGTCATTATTATTATCTTAATCAACAACAATTAGAAGTTACGCCTTAATCTTTAAATTTTAAACTATCAATATTTTTCTTAAAACTATGCCTAATGCTATTCATAATGGACATAATTTAACCCAATCTCAAGAACAACAACCCCTTCCTCCAGTGGTCAAAAAAAATATTCATCATGGAGACGATTGGGCAAATTCAACTAAAGAGCTTCTTGACGCTGTTCCTCTTGTTTGGACTAGAGGATTAGTCTACTTTTTAGTTATTTTTGTTGGAATTGTTTTACCTTGGGCAATGTTAGCTAAAGTGGACGAAACAGGGACAGCAACCGGTAAATTAGAACCTCAAGGAAAAACGGTGAAACTGGATGCTCCTGTGGAGGGAAAAGTATCTTTTATTGGTGTTCAAGAAGGAGATACTGTTGTCGCTGGACAACAGTTAATGGAGATTGAATCTGACTTAATTCAGGTGGATTTAAAACAGGAAAAAAATAAATTAGAAGGGCAAGAAGCCAGATTAAAACAATTACAAATATTGAAACAACAATTACAATTTGTTTTTCAAACTCGGCAACAACAAAATCATGCTCAAACACAAGAAAAGTTAGCCCAAGTTAATCAAGCTAAACAAAATCTTGATAATTTAACCACGTCTTTCCATTTGCAAAAAGAAGAAAAACAAGCCCAAGTTGACCAAATCAAACAAGATTTGCAACATAAACAAGAAGCCATTAAATTAGCTAAAATTCAGTTAGAAAATGCCCAAGAAGTTAAAGATCGTTATGATTCTGCTGTAGCAGAAGGAATTGTCTCAGAAATTCAGGTTGTTGAAAAAGAAGATGCTCTACAAGAAAGAAAAAAAGTTTATCAACAATCCCAGTCAGATATTGAACAAACTAAATATTATTTAGCTGAACAAAAAAGTAACTATAAACACACAATTCAACAAGCAAAATCTGAAATCAATCAAGCAGAATTAAAACTGAAGGAACAGGAAAATAGTTATAATGCTTTAATGGAATCTAATCAACTTACTTTACTGGAAACAAAAGAGCAAATCAATAATTTGAATGCTGAAATTATGATTCTTCAATCCGATATTAAACAAACAAAAAGTCAAATAGAGAGTTTAAACTATCAGTTAACCCAGCGAGTTGTCAAATCCCCTATTACCGGAACAATATTTGAGTTACCCATTGAAACTGAGGGGGCGGTTGTTCAACCGGGAAACCGAATTTTAGAAATTGCCCCGAAAAACACTGCTTTGATCTTAAAAGCCCAAATCGCTACATCTGAAAGTGGTTCCGTTGCTGTAGGAATGCCTGTTAAAATGAAGTTTGATGCCTATCCTTTTCAAGATTATGGCGTTGTTGATGGCAAATTAATTGAGGTTTCTCCTACCACAACAGAAATAGAAACCTCCGATGGCACAACCCTAGTCTATGACCTTGAAATTGAACTGAGTCAAAGTTGTATGCCTACGTCTAATGAGTGTATTAAATTACGTCCCGGAGATACAGCTACCGCAGAAGTAATTATTCGTCAACGTCGTCTCATTGATTTTGTTTTAGATCCCTTTAAAAAATTGCAAAACGATGGATTAAAATTATAATTAGTACCTGAACAATAATTAATCTACTTATGGCATTTCCTGTACTCATGAGGTAGACTTATATATTGAACTGCTGAACTCCTGTTCGCGCTTAGCCGGAGCTTCGCTGTGGAACTTCTAAAACTAGAAGAGTTTGTACCTCACAAGTATGGGAACTGCTATATTTGATTCTTAACCAACTTCAGAGAGGCAAAGTTGTAGCTATGGTTGATCCCAAACTAGGAAAACATTCCCTAAAAGTTGATTCATCTGACAACTTTATCTTAGAAAACATCAACGGTTTTCATGCCCATGTCTATTATGACACTGACAGCAAACATCAAGCCCTTGGGTTGCGGGAAGAGATAGAAAAGAAATTTGCCCAAAAGATTCAATTAGGTCGTTGTCATGATAAACCTGTTGGTCCTCATCCTACTAACAGTTACCAAATCGCTTTTTCTCCTGACTATTTTGGCTTAATTGTTCCTTGGTTAATGATGAATCGACAAGGGTTAACTATTTTAGTTCACCCAAAAACAGAAAATGACCTAATTGACCATCGTGACTTCTCGATGTGGTTAGGGAAGACTCTCGATCTTAATCTCGACGTTCTTACTTAATTTCGACTCAACAGATTAATGAAATCTCGTTTTATTCAAACTGAGAAATAGAAATAATTTTGCCATTTTCTTTCATCGAACGACTTAAGCAAGTTAAAATTTGTACTAATTTTGTCCCAACCATTCCCGAAGAAAACTCACAAGCAATATTTGTTGTCACACTGTCTAAAAAGCGATCGCACACTTCTTTAAGGGGTTCGGCTTTTTTAACAGCAATCACCCGTTTCGTTTGTCCTTGAGGGATAAATTTTTCCCCTTTCCCTTGAACATAACCTTGTTGTAAAACAAGCGGTTCCTCTTTCAACATTTCATCAAAAATTAAAGTCCCTTCACTTCCAACGACACACAGTCGACGCTGTTTATCGGGATTGCACCAACATAGATGAATGGTGGCTTGAAATCCGCTAGGATAATATAAAGTTACCCAAACCACATCAGCTAAACCATCAGGAGACAAAGAAGTATGGCGATCGCCTTGTAACCAAACTTTTCCTTGTGCTTGTACTTGATGGGGATATTCACCCAACCAATGGTTAAAAATACTAATATCATGAATAGCGAGATCCCAAAGTGCATCCACATCTTGGCGAACTGGCCCTAAATGGGTGCGACTGGCATAACCATACCGTAATTCCCCTAATTTTCCCGTTTCTATGGTAGATTTACCCTCATTCACCGCAGCATGGAATAAATAGGTATGATCGATCATTAACTGTCGCTGTTGTTCTTGTGCTAAACGGGTTAATTCTAAACATTCCCCAGGATCAAGGGTTAGGGGTTTTTCCGCTAGGACATGATAACCTGATTGTAAAGCGTCTTTAATTAAAGGATAATGGGTGGAGGCCGGGGTAACAACCACAATCGCGTCTAATTTAACTTGTTGTTTAATGGTTTTCCAATCCGATGTTAGTAAAATGGATTGAGGATCAAGGGAAAATTTAGTTTGAATCGCTGTTAAATTATCAGCAACAGGATCGGCGATCGCTACTACTTCTCCTTGGGGATGCGCTAAAAAATTGCGTACTAAGTGAGTTCCCCAACGTCCAACGCCTAAAATAGCCAGTCGAGTTTTCAACGGTTTCTATTCCTTTCTCGCAACTCAGTTGTAGTTTACATCATTCTCTGGGATTATCTAGATAAATACGGGTCGAAGAAGAGGAAGCTGCCTGATTTGAGGAGTAATAGGCAATGACGAATATGGGCAATATTAGCGTCAATACAGCGATCGCGATTCCCATAACGTGAGTCCATCTATGGGCAGGAGGTTCCGAAACCTTCCCTGACGGGCTACTAGATTCCATAAAATGATAGTTTTAATGTGCGGTTAAAGGATATTGAGGAACGTAATAAAGTTCCACTTTTTTATTGTACTGATTTTTTTAAGAGATGGACAGGGTAATTACCCCCCAATACTACTCGGATAAGCTTGAAAAGTTCATGAAATAGAGAGTGTGGGGAGTGTGGGAGGTGTGGTGAGAATTAAGCAATACACATGGTTTTCTCTTCCCACCCTTCCCCCTCTTCCCTCTCTTCCCCATCCCTCTCTCAACAGATAAATTTGTTAACCGAGCAGT
>JAAUYD010010219.1_pt1 | contig 11038 bp, 5 predicted proteins | sample 7278101 | NCBI WGS metagenome assembly JAAUYD01 (sample SAMN14350128, study PRJNA611818) | marine sediment metagenome | isolation source: surface marine sediment (0.6m) | place: French Polynesia: Moorea | collected 2018-08
CAAGTATATGACAGCATTGCTGTTTTTGACCTCAACGGAGATGTGATTACCCAATCAACAGGGGAACCTCTGCCCAACCATCAAGATCGTTCCTACTTTCAAACAGTGAAGGAAACAGATCGTCCCTACCTTACCCAGCCAATGGACTCCCAAAGTTCTGGTCAAAAGAGTGTTTACGTGGCAGCACCAGTGAAACAACCTGACAGTGGGGAAACAATTGCCATTATTCGAGCCAGGATGCCCATGCAAAGGCTGGCGGTAGTAGTTAAAAACTATGCATCACTGAACAATGCTGAGGAATACCATTTTATAAATGGTTCTGGGCAAATTTTCCTCAGCTCAGAAAAAAAATATGTGGGCAAAAAATTAGTAGATGAGTACAAGCCATTATTAAAGCTAGTAGATACACAGCAAAGTAATACTTTTGTCGTAGAGCAGAAAAATAACTCCCAGGCAGAATTAGTTAGCTATGTACCTTTGCCACAATCCCCACAGCTATCTAATTTACAGTGGAAGATAGTGACTGCCACAGAGCGAGCCAGTGCCTTTGCATCTCAAACAGAATTATTATTAGCACTCGCCATTGGTACGGGATTAACAGCATTAATTGTAGGAGTAATCGCCGCTTGGTTAGCACGTAGGGAAACCCAACCAATTCTTCAAGCCACAGCAGCAGTAGCAAAACTTGGTCAAGGGGACTTTAATACCCGTTTACAGATCCGTCGAGAAGATGAATTGGGTGTTTTAGGTCAAAATATTAACCAGATGGCATCACAATTACAACTGCTGTTAAAAGAACGGGATTTAGAATCAGAAAGGGAAAAATCTCTCACAGATATTACTCTCCTCACCCGTAAAAACCTCAACAAAGAAGATATTTTCACTACATCTGTAGAACAAATTCGCTACGTACTGAACGCTGATCGCGCAGTTATTTATCAATTCAATCCTCCAACTTGGGATGGTGAAATTATTGCCGAATCATTGGCCCAAGGATGCTCCTCGATTATCGGAGAAGTAATCGACGATCCTTGTTTTCGAGAGCGCCATATCCAAAGTTACAAGGATGGTAGGGTAGAGGTACAGTCAATATCTAACATTTATGAAGAGCTGCAAATGCCTAATGCCCAGTGCTACATGGAAATGTTGGAGAAATATGCAGTTAAGGCTAATTTGATTGCACCAATTCTGATTCATGGGGAATTGCTGGGATTAATGATTGTCCATCATTGCCAAGCTCCCCATATCTGGCAACAAGGAGAAATCGATCTATTTAAACAGCTAGTGACTCAAGTTGGCTATGCCTTAGAACAGACAAAAGTTTTAGAAGCATTAGAACAAGCCAAACAAAAAGAAAAGCAACAAAAAGAACAACTACAAAGTCAGCTTTTAGAATTATTAAATGATGTAGAAGGGGCAGCCAGTGGTGACTTGAGAGTGAGAGCCGAAATTACATCTGGAGAAATTGGCATTGTAGCCGACTTTTTCAACTCAATCATCGAGAGTTTGCGTTTAATTGTTACCCAAGTTCAAGAAACAGCCTCCCAGGTAAACAATTCTTTGGCAACCAGCGAAACAGCCACTAGGCAACTTGCAGAATCAACGCTCACCCAAACTACAGAGATAGAACGTGTATTAGATGCCGTGGATCAAATGAATGACTCCATGCAATCCCTAGCATCCAACACCCAAGAAGTTGCCACGGTAGCAAATCAAGCTGCTAGTAACACTCAACACAGCGGGGAAGCAATGGAGTTGACTGTGCAAAATATCCTCTCCTTAAGGGAAACAGTGGGCGACACAGCTAAAAAAGTGAAGCGTCTAGGAGAATCCATGCAGCAAATTACCCGGGTTGTTTCTTTAATTCATGAAATTGCCATGCAAACCCATTTATTAGCTATTAATGCTGGAATTGAAGCTGCCCGTGCGGGAGAAGAGGGAGAAGGGTTTGCAGTAGTTGCCGAAGAGGTAGGCATATTAGCCACTCGCTCTGGTGCTGCAACTCAAGAGATAGAACAAATTGTGGAAAATATTCAACGAGAAACCAGCGATTTAGCACAAGCAATGGAATTGGGTGTTACCCAAGTAGTTGAAGGTACGCAAATTGTGGAAGATGCCAAACAGAATTTGTATCAAATTTTTGCAGTGTCTCGCCAAATTGATTCCCTGGTACAGTCAGTTTCCTCTGCTACCACATCTCAGGTACAAACCGCCCAAACTGTCAGCCAATTGATGAGAGAAATTGCTGCTATATCCCAAGAAAGTAGTGAATCTTCTCGCCAAGTTTCTGCTTCTTTACAACAAACGGTAGAGATTTCCCAACAATTACAAGCGACTGTCGGTACCTTCCAGGTAAGTTAATTGTCAGTTGTTAGTTGTCAGTTGTTTTCGTTTTTGCTCATAACTAATGACTCTTGACTGAGGATAAATGCCATGTCACAAGACAAAGAATTAATAATCCAGATGCAGTTCCTGGAGGAAGCGACAGATTATCTTAATACCCTAGAAACTGTATTACTAGAAATCAACTCTAGTAACCGGATTGAATTAGAAAAAATTAATGCCGCACTGCGAGCCGCTCACTCTATTAAGGGGGGAGCGGGGATGATGGGATTTCGGGAACTCTCGAATTTAGCCCATCGTTTAGAAGACTGTTTTAAAGTTCTAAAAACTCAGAAAAACTCCTTACACTTAGACACTGAGTTACAAAGCTTGCTGCTATCTGGAGTTGATTGGTTGCGCCAGATAGTAGGCTTACATTCAGAAGGTAATATAATTGACGAGCAGTGGTTAGCAAATAGTTGTTATCCAGTGTTTGCCCAATTACACCAACGTTTGGGCGATCCGACCCCAGAAGATGCGACAACTATCCTCTCCCCAGAAGAAGGACAGGATATTGTGCCTCTGCTGTTTGAAACAGAAGTGGAAGGAAGTTTGCAGCGTTTAGAAGCAATGTTGGCAGATATTTCCCAACCCAGCCTACGGGAAGAAGTAAATATTATGGCAATGGAGTTGGGAGGTTTGGGGGAAATGTTGCAGTTAGAAGCATTTGCCCAACTTTGTCAATCGATTAGCGATCGCTTGTCAACAGCACCATCCTCTGATGACGTAGCAGAAATTGCCACCGCAGCACTGGCTGCATGGAGGCGATCGCAAGCTCTGGTATTAACCAATCAGTTGGATAATTTGCCCAGACAAATTTCCCTAGATAATATTACCTTACCATCGACCTCAACTGAGGCAACAACCACTGCCCAACCAACAGAAATATCCCCAGAAAATTATCTAGATGCTGATATCCTGACCATGAATTTCCAAGCATTGGAAGCAGCCTTTGCCAACGAAAATATGGCGACTGCATCATCGGCATTATCAGCAGCTCAACCCCTCAATTTAGAAGAATTTAATCATACAGATTACCAATCCCGAGAGCCAAAAACTGAGCCAATTGCAGCCAATCATCGCAGTGAAATCGGGGAAAATACAGTTAGGGTTCCCAGTAAGGAACTGGAGCAAATTAATGATTTATTTGGAGAATTGATTATCCAGCGCAACGGGTTGAACTTACAACTAGAAAGATTGCGTAAATTAATGGGCAATCTTTCTCAGAGAGTACAAACTTTAGAGCGTGAAAACCAAAAACTACGTACTGGATATGACAAAATAGCTACACACAATTTGCATCCTGCCGGTGTTTCTCCCCCGGCGATCGCCACCGATAGGCAACCTGATTCTCCTCAGTTAGAATTTGCAGACAATGAATCCCTAGAAGGCATGAATGTGGGATTTGATGCCTTAGAAATGGATCGCTACAACGAATTAAGCTTACTGTCCCAGGACGTAATGGAAACCATTGTTCAGGTACAGGAAGTATCAACTGACTTACAAATCAGTCTGGATGATACCGATAAAATTTCTCGCAAATTTAACAAAACATCGAAGCAGTTACAAAGCAAACTGACACGGGTAAGAATGCGACCCCTATCAGACTTAGTCAACCGCTTCCCCAGAGCTTTGCGGGACTTGAGTGTGGAATACGGCAAAAATGTCCAACTGCAGGTAGAAGGAGCTAATACCCTGATTGAGCGTAGCATCCTCGAAGCATTAACAGATCCCCTAATGCACCTGTTGCGTAACGCTTTCGATCATGGCATTGAAACCCCAGACATTCGCCGTAGCCGTGGGAAAACAGACCAGGGATTAATTACCATTCAAGCATCGCAGCAGAACAATCGCATTGTCATCAAAATCAGCGACGATGGGCAAGGCATTTCCCTAGATAAAATTCGCCACCGGGCAATTGCTATGGGTTTGGATGATAGTTTAATTGGCAATGCCAGCGATGAAGAATTATTATCCTTAATTTTCGAGCCCGGATTTAGCACTTGCGATCAAGTCACCACATTATCCGGTCGGGGAGTAGGTATGGATGTAGTCCGCAACAACCTCCAACAAGTGCGGGGAGATGTCAAAGTAGATACAGAATTGGGTCACGGAACTACCTTTACTCTGTCAGTCCCATTTACCCTTTCCGTTGCTAGGGTGTTATTAGTGGAAAACAACCGGATGTTATTGGCATTTTCCACTGATGTGGTAGAAGAAATGTTTTTACTGCAAAAAGAGTTGATATTTCCCATGGCAAACCGAGAAATGCTCAACTACAAAGGCAATATGCTGCCATTAATTCGGTTGGAGCAATATTTGAAGTTTAATTGCCCTCAGTATGACCACTATGAATTAGAAACACCAGCAGCAATTAATGCTACCAGTGTATTGATTATCAATACTGGCAATCAATTAGCAGCAGTAGTTGTGGAGCGTTGTTGGGGAGAGCAGGAGGTGGCAATCCGCCACGTGGAAGGTAATATACCCCTACCCAAAGGTTTTAGTAATTGTACAATTCTTGGGGACGGGCGGGTTGTACCCCTAGTGAATATTAATGAATTACTGTATTGGATTGCTAATCACGAGGGTACCCCCAAAAATAACCAATCACAATCAGCAAGGTTAAAAACAGTATTCCTGAAACCGGCTGACAATCAACCAGTCGAAATACCTATAAAAAACAAAGGTAGTATTCTAATTATCGATGATTCGATTAACGTGCGTCGTTTTTTAGCCCTCACCTTAGAAAAAGGAGGATATCAAGTAGAACAAGCCAAAGATGGTCAAGATGCTCTGGAGAAACTGGAAAATGGTTTAAGGGTACAAGCAGTTATTTGTGATATTGAAATGCCTCGCATTGATGGTTATGGCTTTTTGGGTCGCGTAAAATCTAATAAAGATTTGAAAAATATACCAGTTGCCATGTTGACATCTCGCAGTAGTGAAAAACATCGGCAGCTAGCAATGCAATTGGGCGCTCAAGCTTACTTCTCCAAACCCTATAATGAGCAAGAATTACTGCGAACTCTAGAGGGTATTATGGTGAGCGTTAATTAATGGTGGGGGTAAATTTCTGAGATTGGAGTTATGTGCCAGCAATTTCTGGCTAAAATAGTATATCTGTTCTATTTAGTTCACTAACTTAACACTCCCCAGATTCTGTATATATAAGAGGTAGGAATGGCTGTTAACACCACTGATAATGCTGGCAAACAAAAAGCACTGAACATGGTGCTCAATCAAATTGAGCGTACCTTTGGCAAAGGTACAATCATGCGTCTGGGTGATGCTACCCGGATGAAAGTTGAGACTATTTCCAGTGGAGCATTAACCCTGGACCTAGCTTTGGGTGGCGGTTTACCCAAGGGAAGGGTAATTGAAATTTATGGTCCTGAAAGCTCTGGTAAAACCACAGTGGCTTTACATGCAGTTGCTGAAGTTCAGAAAAAAGGCGGTATTGCAGCCTATGTGGATGCAGAACACGCCCTCGACCCCACCTATGCCGGAGCTTTGGGGGTTGATATTGAAAATTTGTTGGTTTCCCAGCCTGATACGGGGGAAGCAGCTTTAGAAATAGTCGATCAGTTAGTTCGCTCTGCGGCAGTGGATATCGTCGTTGTAGACTCCGTAGCGGCTCTGGTTCCCCGTGCTGAAATTGAAGGGGATATGGGTGATGCTCACGTAGGACTACAGGCAAGGTTAATGAGCCAAGCCCTACGTAAAATTACTGGTAATATTGGTAAGTCTGGTTGTACAGTGATGTTTATTAACCAGTTACGCCAAAAAATTGGTATTAGCTACGGTAATCCAGAAACTACAACTGGTGGTAATGCCCTAAAGTATTACTCCTCTGTGCGTCTAGATATTCGCCGCATTCAAACATTGAAAAAGGGTAGTGAGGAGTTTGGTATCCGTGTCAAGGTAAAAGTGGCAAAAAATAAAGTTGCTCCACCTTTTAGGATTGCTGAATTTGACATAATTTTTGGTAAAGGCGTTTCTACTCTCGGTTGTCTGGTTGATTTAGCAGAAGAAACCAAGATTATTGTCCGTAAGGGGGCTTGGTATAGCTATAACGGTGATAACATTTCCCAAGGTCGGGATAATGCCATTAAATACTTGGAAGATAACTTAGAGTTTGCCGAACAAATCAAACAATTAGTGCGAGAGAAGCTGGAAATGGGAGCTGTCGTTTCTGCAAATTCTGTCAGAAAAGCAAATAATGAGGAAGAGGATGGGGAGGATGGAGATACGGAAGAATAGATTCAGACAATACTGCGAACCTAAGGGTTGATAGGCAACGGCTAGTTAGTAGCTAAAGCAATCCCCAAACAAACTAGGGTGAAGCAAAAATTTACGGGTACGGCATCCAAAAGTGTTCTCTAGACAAAACAATTTTATTGATGCTGTGCCCCTATGAACAATTCATTCATAATGCCTTTTACAGAGGAGCTGTGCTCTAAGCGTAAGTCCTACGGACGACCTTGCGATACACGTAAGCATGTCCGTAAGGACTCAGCTATGCCGTAGGCTTTACGTAATTAATGGTGCAAGCCCCTAAATTTATTTATGGATAAATTATTTTAGATTTATCCGTAGGCACGAACCCATGAATTATCAATTATCAATTACGAATTATGCTGACACATTTTATTTCATTGTAACTAAATTGAATTATCTAATATCTTCCAGACGTTTTCTATTCAAAAAACTATCTAATATATCTGAGCGTTGTTGATACATGGAATAATTGTGATTTGTTACATCTAACTGATCAACTGTCTCTGGGATTCTGAAAAAATCTAAGGTTGCTTCTGCATCAGTTGGTATTTCTCTATCTGATATTTCATTTTCATTAATATTGGTATTATCAATAGTAGGTACTAACTGCATCAATAATTCAACAGCCACACCCGGTAAGACAGTCGTATTTTTGTTGGCAAAAAACGAGAAACTAATTTGACCCAAACGGATGCGATCGCCATCTTTAAGTCTAGTTGGTCGATAGATAGGTTCCCCATTAACATAGGAGCCATTTGTACTATTAAAGTCGATTAGATAAAAACTTCCATGTTCTGGAAGATATTGAATTGCTCCGTGGCGATGGGATAGATAGGGATCGGCAATACAGATGCCATTATTGCGATCTCTACCAATAGTCCATATTTGCTGTGGTTGTAGTAACTTTTGAGTATTACCTGTAGATAAATTTGTGATTACATAAATCTCTGATTCATCTACAGCACCCTGTAAATAAAGTTGTGTAAATTCTCTTTCCCTTGATTGATATCTATCTTCTAACTGGAGAAGATCATCTATTAAGCTGGTATTGCTTTCATACAATTTGAGAAATACTTGATACAAACTTAGTCGTTTTGCTAGTCTTTCTTCTAATAAATCAGCCATAGTAGATGAATCTTTGTAATTCTAAGATAATGTTAATTAATGTATTGATTATGAAAATTTAGTTTCAGCTTAAAGTCAGAAGCTATCACTTCCATTGGTATTGAATATTAGCATACCTACCATTGTCATTTTGATAAATCCTGTCTTGTATAAGAGAATTATATGTTGTGTATTCTATACAACAACCGTATCATGGGTTGGGATAATACATATTTTTTTAATATTTGGTGCTTATTCATACAATATCAGTACGTAAAGTATATACAACCCATGATAGGAAGAGCTTATTTTGAAAGAAAAATATTTGTACTGATATCTGGCAACCATGTATAACCAAGTACGTAAGACTACTCGGTGGAGCATTTTTAACTGGTGAATTGAGGGTACCCCAAATGTTGAAAAATATATTGTGTCATTGCGTAAAGTCTACGGCTCCCACTAACCCTTGGCGCGGAAGGTGTCCGTCAGGATTCAGCTGTTACCCTACACCGAAGCTGCTAACGGGTCTATAAGAAGTCGGAAGCTAACTTTTGATGTTGGTATAGCCTACCCACAGGGCTGATGATTTAGGATTACTATATAGTAGAAACAACAATTATTAAATAAGTTATTTTGAAAATATATATTCTGAATAAGTTGATAAATATAACGATTTTCACTTGGATGGAATACAGTTTCGTGGCTGGGGATTTTAGCCTGTCTTAAATATTAGGAATTAACTTTGTTTTCTACTTAACCGAAAAAAACGCTATGTATATTGAACCTTTATAGATAAAAAAATATTATTTATTTATTTGATATATATTTTATTTACCAAACCAACAGCACATTTATTTTTCACATCACTATCAGAAAAAACTATCAAAGAAATCCTCTCTTGCCATTTGGACGAATAGTCATCCAATTTGTTTTAGCTAAAGCTATTTGGTCTTCTGATATTTTTGCTCCAGACAGATTAGCTCCACACAAGTTGGCCCCTCTCAGATTAGCATTATGAAGGTAGGCATAACTCAAATTCGCGCCTCTTAAATCAGCACCTTCCAAATCGCTAGAATTGAGGTAAGCTTTGGTCAAATTTGCATCTCTAAGATTTGCTCGATTGAGGCTGGCTCGACCAAAATCACTATTTTGCAGATTAGCTTTTTGTAGATTCGTCTTTTCTAATTTAGAAGCATGAAAATTTGCTTTTGATAAGTCAGCACCTTGTAGATTAAACATACTTAAATGATGTGAAGAGAAATCTCGCCTTCCTTTGAGATAAGCTGCTTGCAAAGTTTCGGAATTTAATTGCCTTGAGGATGACGAATTATTAGTCTTATAGTTTAAACTCCCTGATTGGGTATTTACAGCTTTCTTCCCTGTCATTTTTACACCCACCGTTTCCCCTAATTTAGCTTTTCTGGCACGAATAGCAGCAGCAACTTGTGCTACACCTGCGCTGGAAAAACTACTAGAAGAATGATTGCTCAAATCTAGATCATTGCGTTCATCATTTTTGGTTGCATTTGAGGATTGGACTAGTATGCTGTGAGATAAGCTATCTATATATGCTTCCATTTCTAGGTCTTTGAGAGCATCATTTGCAGATTGGTAGCGATTACGCACTGATACTTCCAGCATTTTTCGCAATACCTTTATTAAGTGATCACTCACATGTACTAGGTTTTCCCACATCATTTCACCAGTTGTGGGGTTATATTCTAAATCTTTTGGGGATTTAGCAGTTAATAAATAAATGCACGTTACTCCCACAGCATAAATATCACTGGCATACACTGGGCGCATTGCCATTTGTTCTGGAGGTGCAAAGCCTGGAGTTCCAATTGCGAATGAAGTTAAGGCAGTTTGTCCAGATTGTGCTGTTGTTACTTGACGAACTTGGTTTTTGACTGCACCAAAATCTATCATCACCAGTCTGGCATCTTGGGTACGGCGAATCAGGTTAGCTGGTTTAATATCCCGATGGATCACTTTTTGACTGTGGATATGTTCTATCAAGGGTAGGATTTCGCTCAAAAATTGTTTGACTCCAGCTTCACTAAAAACTCCGTTTTCTTTGACTTCTTGCTGGAGAGTAAAACCACTGATATATTCTTGAACTAGGTAAAATTGTTCGCTATTTTCAAAATAATCGAGAAGTCGAGGTAACTGGGGATGATTGCCAATTCTGCCCAAGGTTAAAGCTTCTCGCTCAAACAATTCCCTTGCCATTTGTAAAATTTGGGGTGTTGTTCCTGATGGACGTAATTGCTTGATTACACAACTAGGTTCACCTGGTAGGGATTGGTCTTTGGCTAAGAATGTGGCACCAAAACCACCTTGACCTAGTGATTTGATTGCTCGATAGCGATCGCGTAGTAATAATTTGGCACCACAAGCAACACATATATCAGTATTTGCCGCATTCTTTGGTTTGGGACATGTGGGATTTAAGCAGTAAGTCATGCACTATTAACTCGCTGTGGGAGGTATGAAGAAGAACATTCAATACTTACTCCCATTATTCAAATAATAGCCAAATTTTACCAGGTTAATTTTGCTGGCAATCCTTTAAAGAATTGCTAAAGATGGGAAAAAATTACGTAAACTGACGGTTAATTATTGACACATTTAGCAACTATTACTTTTTTTACCTAGGCTTAGGTTATCACTTAGCCATAAAATTCTATATTTTGAGGAATCATGTGAGAACAGATCAATCGTTTAGAGGCAATAAATTATACTTGTATTATCCTTTATAACTATCTTTGGCAACAGCGAAAACATCTAAAGGTTTCAAAGTATGTCAATTTTAGGTTTCCTGATCGCGTTCGTTATAGGATTTAGTTAGAAGCACTTGACATAGGAGGATTGCTATGTTCTTGATGCATAAATCCACGGGAGATATCATCGAGATTCTTACCTTAGATAAGCTATTCAACCCTTGTGTGACAGATGTAACAGGAGTAGACCATTTTGGTGAAGAAATGCAAGATCCGGCTTCTTATCAGAAGATGGAACTGGCATTTCCTTCCGGTGAAGCTTTGCCACGTTGCTGGATAGACTCACACTATCGGGAATCTATACCCAAAATGAATGTTAAGGGACGGAAGTTGGTAACCCATTAATTACTACTAATTAAGTAAAAACCTCTAGGTGGCAACCAATGAACTAATAATAGAACCCGATCCTTTCTACTTTGACAACATAATTTCGATATACAAGCGATCGCTAACTCAAAAATTCCCTGTTTTCCATATCGAGAAAGCGA
>JAAUYD010083484.1_pt1 | contig 11036 bp, 5 predicted proteins | sample 7278101 | NCBI WGS metagenome assembly JAAUYD01 (sample SAMN14350128, study PRJNA611818) | marine sediment metagenome | isolation source: surface marine sediment (0.6m) | place: French Polynesia: Moorea | collected 2018-08
AAAGACCACCGGTGAATGCGGCAATGGTGATATCGGCTCCCATCTTTAGAATCGGTACCGGATCGCTGCCGACATTAGAGGAAGCAGAGGTTCCAAAAAATAGGGTGCCCACTTTGTAGCTCGCCAAATAAAAAAAAGGGAATGTGAGCGGATTGCTGATCCATACAGCGATCGCGGCGGCAGCTTTACTGGATCTCAGGAAATATGCCAGGGTAACGGCGATAGCAGTCTGAAAAGGCATGGTCGGCGTTGCGGCCACAAACACCCCAATTGCCATACCCAGGGCCACGAAATGCGGATCACCGCTAAAACTTTTAGCACGGTTTGTCCAATCTTGTATCCTAATCCATAGTTGGTGCCAAAGCGAGCCTTTGATGTCAGGTGTTTCTTCTTCCATTTATATTGTGATGGCGGTCGAGAAAATTCATCATACGATTTCAGGGATGGGTCTCGATCATTTCAATATCGGCCTTATAGAAATGGATTTACTCTATAGGGATATCATATCGAGCTTCAATTATCAGAAAATTATCTACTTTTCAATCCGTAATCTTGACTTTTCTACTTTTATCAATTAGATTTATCATAATTTCTAAGGGTTAGCGTGGAACACCAATAAGGGATGATTTTCAATCCTAATATTGAAGCCCAATATTGATTTGCAACGAATTGGGGTTGTTTTTAATTTTTAATTGCAGATTTATGCTACATGCTACCTGTCACCAAGGAGGTTTCTATGCCGAAAAGAAGAGGGAAAACACCAAGCTTCGATGCCATGATTAAATTTTTTATGCGGCAATATAATATTCCGACAAAAAAAGATGTAGACAGGTTAATGGTCAAATTGGACCGTTTAGAAATGCTAATAAAGCAATCAGCCATAAGTAACAACAGCCCCGCCTTTCGAATCGGACGTCGTAAAACGGCAATAGCTGCTATCGATGTCGTAATGGATACTATCAAACGCTCAAAACAGGGAATCGGCTTTGCTGCAATCCAGGCTAAAACCGGTTTTGATGAAAAGAAAATTCGAAATATTATTTTTCGGCTATATAAAATCGGAAAGATAAAGCGCAAAAGCCGGGGCATTTATATTGCAGCATAGCACTACGGATATTTCCGCTTAAGCGGGATACGAACTTCCTTTATAAGCTGCCGGCAGGGTTCAGATTTAGCCCAATGTACCGTGATCACCCAGTAACGGTAGAACCTATTCAATTCTCATCCCTTCAAGGCGGGGTGGCTTTAGAATTTATATTCAAAAACGCTCACCATTACAATAGCATCTATATCGCAAAACATATGGGGTAAATATGAACACAATTATGGATACCAACAATCCCGGTCTAAAAACAGGTGCCCGGATCGATGAATATCGTATTAACCACATCGAATCACTAAAGGAGATCTCCTCTGTGTTTTATGAGCTGGAGCATCTATCCACCGGTGCCAGGCATGTTCACATCAGCAACGCTGATGCCGAAAACACCTTCAGTGTGGCCTTCAAGACGGTCCCCCGGGACTCCACCGGTGTTGCCCACATCCTGGAGCATACTGTCTTGTGCGGTTCCAAGCGATATGCCGTGCGGGATCCTTTTTTTTCAATGCTCAAAAGAAGCCTAAGCACATTTATGAATGCTTTCACAGCCTCGGATTGGACTATGTATCCCTTTTCGACCCAAAATACCAAAGATTTCTATAACCTCATGGGAGTCTATTTGGATGCGACGTTTTTCCCCCGGTTGGAGAAGCTCAGTTTTAAGCAGGAAGGACATCGGCTAGAAATCGAAAATGATCCGATAGGCAATCGACTCGTTTACAAAGGGGTCGTCTACAATGAAATGAAAGGCGCCATGTCATCGCCGGATCAGGTGATGGTTCGATCCATCCTCAAGTCCCTGTTTCCGTCTTCGACCTATCGATACAATTCTGGCGGAGACCCGGCTGAGATTCCGTCGCTGTCTTACGAACAGCTGAAAGCGTTTCATCGCAGACATTATCATCCCAGCAATGCCTTTTTCTATACCTACGGCAATCTGCCGCTAAAAGATCACCTCGCCTTTATCGAAGCCCAGGCTTTAAACCAATTCAAGCGGATCGATCCGGACACAGTTGTAAACCCCCAACCCCGCTGGGATCACCCGCAATCGGTGTCTTATTTCTATCCTTTTAACCCAAAAGAAGATCCAACCCAAAAATGCCAGATCTGCCTGGCGTGGCTGACTGCAGACATCCAAGACACATTTGACGTCCTGGTGCTGACATTATTGGAGCAGATCCTGCTTGGCAATTCAGCTTCTCCCCTGCGTAAAGCGTTAATCGATTCGGCCCTCGGTAGCGCTTTGTGCGATGGTACTGGCTTTGACGCCGATAATCGGGACACCCTGTTTGTCGCCGGGCTAAAAGATGTCGAACAAGCAGCGGCGGATAAAATCGAACAAATCATTACCGATGTGTTCCGTGACCTTGTTGAAAATGGTATCGATAAAACCTTAATTGACTCCGCCATCCACCAGATTGAATTTCATCGCAAGGAGATTACCAATACGCCTTATCCTTACGGACTGAAGCTGTTGCTGACATTTAGTGGCAGCTGGTTTCACGGTGGTGACCCGTTGAAAATTTTAAATTTTGATGCCGACCTTGCAAAATTGCAAACCAAGCTGAACGAAGGCGCTTTTTTTGAAAACTGCATTCAAACTTATTTTATCGACAATCCCCACCGGGTATTGTTGACCCTCATCCCGGACCAGGCTATGGAGCAAAACGAAACCCAACGCATTCGGGCCGAGCTAAAACGCATTAAAAAGGAATTGTCCCCAACCGACTTGGACCGAATCAAACAAGATGCCGTAGCTCTGGAACGTCTTCAAGAGACCCAGGAGGATGTTTCCTGCTTGCCCACTTTAGAGCGGGAAGACATCCCGTCGTCTGTTCCCATCGTCACTGAAACTGTGCCTAAGGAAGCGGTGCAAGCCAGCCTCTACCAGACGTCAACTTCCGGTATCGTCTATTTTGCAGCGGCGGCTGGCGCGGGTTTACTGACCGCCGAGCTTACACCCCTGGTCCCGTTTTTCTGCTATGCAATTTCACGGATGGGCACCACCAAGCGGGACTATACCGAGATGGCACAGCGTATTGATGCCTATACCGGAGGGGTGGGATTTTCAACCCATGCCAGAACTCGATTTGAGGGTGCCGGTAACTGTGTACCTTTTATTTCATTTAATGGAAAATGTCTTCTGAGAAACCAGGATCCCATGTTTGATATCATCCGGGAATTGCTTCATCACGCCGATTTTTCAAATCTCACACGTTTGAAAAGTATCTTGCTTGAGTATCGGGCTGGTCTGGAATCAATGGTTGTCCACAGTGGCCACCGCCTGGCTATTTCTCTTGCTTGCAGAAGTTTATCTTCCACCCGGATGCTAAGCGAGATCTGGAGCGGCGTTCACCAGCTCCAAACCATAAAAGGCCTGTCGGATGATATTACGGAACAGGATCTGAACGCAATTTCCGGTAATTTAGCAATCATTGGAGAGACACTGTTTACCCAAAAAAATTTTCAGATGGCCCTGATTGGGGAAGCATCGGCCCTCGATAGTGCCCACAGTTGTACGCAATCGGTCTATGAAGGCTTAAAATCGGGAGCAGATGATGGTTTTAGACCACCACAGATGACCTTTGATGACGGCCTCATACGAGAAGGATGGAGCACATCGTCGGCCGTTTCATTCGTGGCAATGGCATTTGAAACGGTTCGCATGACCCATGAAGACGCAGCAGCACTAGCTGTAATCAGCAAAATTTTGCGATCCATGTACCTGCATCGTGAAATTCGAGAGAAAGGCGGCGCTTATGGCGGTTTTGCACTGTATAGCCCTGAAGATGGTCTGTTTAGCTTTGCTTCCTACCGGGATCCCCACATCGTATCCACTTTAAACACCTTCGACAAAGCCGCCGACTTCATTCGCTCGGGAAATTTCAGCGATGAAGATGTCAAGGAAGCCATTTTGCAAGTATGCTCTGAAATTGACAAACCCGACCCCCCGGGTCCGGCTGCCAGAAAAGCATATTATCGCAAACTCATATCCCTCGGCGATGAATTACGAATCCGCTTCAAAAGCCGGCTGATTTCATTGACGCGCCGCCAGGTTGTGGAGGTTGCCGAAAAATATTTCGCTGAAAACGGGGCCCAAAAGGCAGTGGCGGTGATTTCAGGAGAAGATAAATTGAAAGCTGCCAATGAAAAACTCAGCGGAAAGCCGCTTGAGCTTCACCGGATTTAGATATCTGAGCAGTCGGGGAGTTTTCCAGAATGCAACCGACTCACGCGGGGATTAGCCCGGGCCAGCCGTAACAATATAATCGAAAAAATACCGTGCGGCAGCTATCTCGCTGAAATCATTCTCCAGGCAGTTCTGTAGCAGCTTCAGGCTTTACTTCTTGTTTGCTATTCGGTTTCTTCTTTCGCAATCCGCTAATATTTTGCATCACCACGTAGAATACCGGGGTAAACGCCAGCGACATAAAGGTTGCCGCCACCATGCCGCCTACCACAGCGGTACCAATGGCTTGTTGACTGGCGGCGCCGGCACCCGAGGCAACCACCAGGGGCATAAACCCGGCAATCGAAGAGATCGCCGTCATCAAAATCGGCCGGAAGCGCAATTTGGCTGCATCAACCACCGCTTCCAAGACGCCTTTTCCTTTTTCCCGTTCGGCCATGGCAAACTCCACGATCAGAATGGCATTCTTGCTGGCCAGACCAATGAGCAGTACAATACCGATCTGGGTGTAAACGTTGTTCTCGGTGCCCTTCAGCAGGAGTGCCACCACCGTACCCAAGACGGCCAGCGGCACCACCATGATCACAGCCGCCGGGTTGGTCCAACTCTCATACTGAGCGGCCAGCACCAGAAAAACCAGGACAATCGCCAATGCAAATACCATGACAGCCTCCGATCCCACCTTTTTTTCCTGATAGGACATGCCGGTCCATTCGAAGCCCATGGAGCCGGGCAATTTGTTGTTGGCGAGTTGCTCCATCAAATTCAGAGCCTGACCGGAGCTATAGCCGGCTGCGGCCTGTCCGGTAATAGAGGCGGTCGGATACAAATTATATCGCAGAATGGTTTGGGGTCCTACGATTCGGTCTACATCAACCAGGGTTCCGATGGGTACCATCTCGCCCTTGGCATTGCGTACGTCGAGATTACGGATGTCGCCGGGTTCGATCCGAAACCGGTGATCGGCCTGAACCTTGACCTGCCATGTCCGCCCGAATTTATTGAAATCGTTGACATAGGCTGATCCGAGATAAGCCTGCAGCGTCCCGAACACTTCATTGAGCGAAATCCCGAGCGTTTTAGCCTTGGTACGGTCAACCTTGGCGAATAGCTGAGGCACATCGACGCGATAGGTCGTATTCAGGCCGGCAAGACCTGTCTGGGCGTTGCCATCCTGGATAATTTCACGTACCATGACTTCCAGCTCCTGTAAACCTACGCCGCCTCGGTCTTCAATCTGCATCTGGAAACCACCGGCAACACCCAGTCCGGGGATGGCCGGCGGCAAAAACCCGTACACGATGGACTCTTGGATCTGATTGAACTGCCCTTGTAAATTCGCCAGAATTGCCTCCTGCTTCAGACTGGAATCAGTGCGCGCTTCCCAGGCATTCAGGGTGACAAATACAGCTGCGGCATTGGAAGCGTTGGTGCCGTCGATCAATGAAAATCCACCCAAAACAACCCAGTCCGCAACACCTTCGGTTTCCTTGAGAATACCATCAAGTTGGTCCAAAACCTCATTGGTGCGCTCCTGGGACGCGGCGTTCGGAAGTTGGACATGTACCATCACATAGCCCTGGTCCTCTGTTGGTAAAAATCCGGTGGGCAGGCTGCTGAACTGCCAACCGGTCAGTCCTGCCAGGCCAAGGGCCAGCAGCAGCATTATCGCGCTGCGCCGTGTGAAAGCTTTGGCCACATTCATGTAGCCGTTTTCAGTTTTCTGAAAAAACTTGTCGAATCCACGAAAAAAGAAATTTTTCTTTTCCGGTGGCAGCCGCAACACCAGAGACGCCAGGGCCGGGCTTAAGGTCAGCGCATTGATGGAGCTGAAAATGGTGGCAATGGCAATGGTTATGGAAAATTGGCGGTAAAGCTGACCGGTGATGCCGGGCAAGAATGCTGCCGGTACAAACACTGCTAGCAGCACCAGGGTGGTGGCCACCACTGGACCGGAGACTTCAGTCATCGCTTTGACGGCGGCCTCTTTGCGCTGCATGCCGCGCTCCATGTGGGCCACGGTGGCCTCGACCACCACGATGGCGTCATCAACCACAATGCCGATTGCCAGGACCAGTCCGAATAGAGTGAGCAGGTTGAGGGAAAAACCCAGGGGCAGCATGACCGCCATGGTTCCGATCAGAGAGACAGGGATGGTGACCGCCGGAATTAGTGTGGCACGCCAATCCTGTAGAAACAGAAATAAGACCAAAAAGACCAGGGCCACAGCCTCTAGCAATGTGATGTAAACCTGTTTGATGGCCACATCCACGAAGATAGTGGTGTCGTAAGGTATTTTATATTCCAGACCTTCAGGGAAAAAAGCACGCATATCCTTGAGGGCGGCGCGCACTTGCTTGGACACCTCCAGGGCGTTAGAACCGGGCAGTTGGTAGACAAGGATACTGGCAGTGGGGGATCCGGATAATCTGGATGTAACGTCATATGTCTTGCCCCCCAACTCGATGCGGGAGACATCCTTGAGACGGGTGATGCGGCCGCCCTCTCCTGTTTTGACAATGATTTCTTCGAATTGCTCGACTTCAGTTAGACGACCGAGAACGTTGACTGCCAGTTGAAAGCTCTGCCCCCCGGGTGCCGGCGGTTGCCCGATCTGCCCGGCTGCCACCTGAACGTTCTGCTCCCGGATAGCACCGAGGACCTCCTCTGTGGTTATTCCGCGTGATTTGAGCTGGCGGGGATCGAGCCAGATACGCATACTGTAATCACTTGCCGGGAATATGGTGACATCACCCACACCCGGGATACGGCTCAATGTATCACGAATTCGTAGAGTGGCGTAGTTGCTCATGTAAAGCTCGTCAAAACGAGCATCCGGAGAAAACAAGGAAGCGATAAGGACAATGTTGGGCGATTTTTTCTTGACCTTGACACCCTCTCGCCTGACCTCCTCGGGGAGTTTGGGTTCAGCCAATTTGGCCCGGTTCTGAACGAGCACCTGGGCCATGTCGAGGTCGGTGCCGACCTCGAAACTCACCGTCAGTGTGTAGGATCCGTCCCCGGCACTGACGGAGGACATGTAAATCATGTTCTCGACACCGATGACTTCCTGCTCGATCGGGGCGGCCACCGTCTCCGCCACCACCGAAGCATTGGCACCCGGATAAGTGGCCTTGACTTCCACTGTGGGCGGTGTAATCTCAGGATACTGCGCAATGGGCAGCACGCCGACAGCGACCGCGCCGGCGATAACAATTACAATGGAAATGACACTGGCGAATATGGGACGTTCGATGAAAAATTTTGATATCATACTCTCGCTCCCTTTCGGGGGATGGTTCGCCTTGCGGCGGGGCGAATGTCGAAGGTCGATCTTTTTTTTGGATTGAATTATTTCGATTTTCAGTTGAGTATATTTAGAGAACTGTCAATTTAAACACCAACAGTGTGAAGCGACCGAGCCAAACAAAGCCTATACATCATCATTGTTTTTTCTCTTCAGACTTTGCGTCATCGCCTGCTGGTGGAGTTGTAGCGGTTTTGACTTGATTGATTTTAGCTTCGGTGGCGGTGTTAATGGCCGAAGCGGTTAGTGATTTCATATCAATTTGCTCCGGATCTACTTTGGCTCCCGGTCGCGCTCTCTGGACTCCTTTGACAATTACGGATTCACCGGGCTGCAGGCCTTCTTCGATCACACGCAGACCGTCGACAAGCTGTCCCATACGGATCGGTCGCTTTTCAACCACATTTTCGTTGGTGACGGCCAGAAGGTAGTTTCCACTCTGATCGGCGCCAATCGCTCGCTCGCTGACCAGCAAGGCATTGTCCCGTTTGTTAACCGGCATCCTCAGACGGGCGAATAGGCCCGGTAGGAGCACCTTTGGGTTTCCGGGATTTTGAAAGATACCCCGAAGCTGCAAGGTACCGGTCCCTGTATCCACACCGGATTCGGCAAAATCGGCGATCCCTTGGTGGGGATATCCTGCCTCGTTGGCCAGGCCCAGAAAAAGCGAGATCTCGGCGTTTGCATCGGATTCTTTTTCGGGATCCAACCCTTTTTCATTAACTCTTTGGCGATACATAGCCATCACCCGAAGCAGGTCACGCTCATTGAGGTTGAAATAGGCATATATCGGATCGTAGCGGGTAACATTCGTCAGCAAGGTCGGCTCGCCTTCACCGACGAGGTTGCCCGTGTCCACCAGGTTGCGGCCGACACGACCGGCGATCGGAGCTGTGACTTGGGTGTAACCAAGATCCAACTCCGCTCGCTCCACCTTGGCCTGCGCCCGCAGGACTGCTGCCCGGGCAATGTCACGCTCCCCCCGCCATTTCACAACATCTTTTTCGGCACCGGCTTTCTGCTTGAAAAGTTTTTGGGAGCGAGCGAACTCAGTTTCTGCGCGTTTAAGCTGGGCGTTCGCGCTGCCCAACTCGGCCTGAGCGGCATTCAATAGCGCCTGATATTCCCTAGGATCGATATCAAACAGCAGGTCTCCTTTCTCAACCCTAGTGCCAGGGATAAAGTGCATGTTCTGTAGAAATCCGGCTACCCGTGCCCGCACTTCAACCTTCTCGAAGGCATGGGTCGTTCCGGTAAATTCAAGATAATCGATAACATCTTGCTGCAGCGGTTTTGCTACGGTCACCTTGGGCGGTGGCGGTTCGACATAATCATTTTTCTGCCCACAGGCGACAAGTGTCCAGATACACCATAAAACCGCAGCAGCCCGGAAGCTATATTTCAGGTTGTTTACTGGGGCAAATGTTTTCATAAGGCTACTCCTTTATTTAGAGTCAGGAGAAACATACGGCAAATGTACGGCACAGTCAACATAGTGTTTACTACAAATCTATTGTGGTTTGTGAGACATATTTCATGGTAACTTTATTTTCGTAGCAAGTATCTCGGCCGGCCTGGATTTTTATATCAGTACATTCTGAAAGTAGTAAATCCTCCATAAGCGACCAGAAGACCGCAGTTCGATCTCACCGAAACAGTGATGTGCGGTAGGGTAAACAGAAATATTCGACATGTTTTCGGCATGATTTTTGCATATACTCTAAGAAAAACATGAGCAACCTCAAAATTTTACCGGATTCCACTGATATTTGTGCGAAACGATCTGCCTTTCGGTGGCTTCCAAGCTGTTATTTATTATTGGCGTAAGCGGCTTGCCAAGCCAAATGGGATATCCGAGCTAGGTTAATAAAGTTCTTTTTCCAATCAAACTGATAGTTTTTCAGGCCTGTGCTGTAGCATATACATAATATTAAAAAATCATTGGCTATTTAAGTCAAAAAGATAGAAAATTGACACCTAAACCTAAAATTGGATTATAATAACCAAATGGAAATTGTTTTAAGCGTAATAAATTGGTATAATTATCATTGATTTTATATATTATTTCATCCGGTTATTGGCTGTTTCCAAAATTAAATACGATAGTAGAATAGACCCAGGGCAGTTGCCATCATTTGAGGATGTATACCAATTAGCCCGATAATTTGATCGATAAGTCTTGACTTTTTATCACGAATTTAGTTCATTTCACTGGATTACAAACTTGAACGGAAGGGAAAATTATGGCCAGGGCTGTCACAAAGAATAATTCTATGGATAAAAGATCAGAATCTAGGGGTGCTCCCAAAGGATTTCACGGTGCATCTATAAAATTGGTTGGTGTGCCTCTATATCAATTTAAATTAAAAGATTCATCGGAAAACGGCGCCAGCATCCTGGTAAAAGAAGATTCCTTTATGCTGAATTATCTGGAAGTCGGACAAAATTTAAAAATCAATTTTTCTTCAGAACTTGAATCCGATCATAATGGCAACTTCGAAACAGAAATCGTGCATATCACCAAAGTAGAAAAAGGTCGATACAAAGGGCACTATTTGGTGGGTGTAAAGATTCTGGACAAAACAGATACGTCATGAATTAGAGAATTCTCGAGCCAATTTAAGTTGGGCTTGTCAAAGAATACTTCTCTGGAGTTTTAAAAATGCAAACCATCGGCAATTATCTTAAGAGCGGACGGGAGGCCAGGAATATCAGATTGAGTGAAGTGGCTCGATCTACGAAAATTTCAAAATGGTACCTTGATTGTCTCGAAAGAGATGAATTTGATAAGATCCCGGGAGGTCCATATATCAAAGGATACATTGCTTCTTATGCATCGTACATCGGAATAGAAGAAGATGAAATTCTAAAACGATACGACTCCCTGCATCTTAACAATGAAGAAGAAGACGATGTTCAGGATCTCCGGACTCAAAGCCGGACCAAACAAAAAGCAAAAAGCGTCATCTTCGGCAAGAAAAACCTGTTGATCCTCAGCATGGCAATTGGGATAATTTTTATTTCCGGATTCATCTTTTATTCATTTCAAAATCAAAGCCATATTGTTGACCAGTTACAGGACACCCAGGACTTAAAAACACTGTCCCAACCTGTTGCTGAAACAGTAAACAACGAATCCGGGACCAGTCCACTTAAAGATTCCGCTCTAACCGTTACATCCAACAAAAAACCCTCACCGAAACTTCAGGATACGACCGTGACAAAGAGCTTGGCAGGGTTACCTTCTGAAAAAAAAGTTGATCGGGTACCTCTGCCAGCATTGCCAGAAGAAAACAGTGTTTCCTCCAAAATAGAAATCATGAAGGAACCTGCGATCCTTGACACTTTACCCTTACTCGGGGCCGGCAATACCAAGACTGCTGCTGGGGCAGACTCAATAACCACATCTAGCCAGGACACAACCCTGGCTGTAGATAAGA
>JAAUYD010165698.1_pt1 | contig 11035 bp, 10 predicted proteins | sample 7278101 | NCBI WGS metagenome assembly JAAUYD01 (sample SAMN14350128, study PRJNA611818) | marine sediment metagenome | isolation source: surface marine sediment (0.6m) | place: French Polynesia: Moorea | collected 2018-08
ACTTTCAATGGAAAGCGGATTACGGTGATCAGCACAGGAATGGGTACGGATAACATCGAGATCTTTCTTACAGAGCTTGATGCACTGGCAAATATCGATCTTAAGAAGCGTGAGGTTAAAGAAAAAAAGCGAAGGCTCAAGATCATACGAGTAGGCACATCAGGAGGTCTTCAGGAGGACATTCCCATAGGATCACATCTTATTTCTGATTACGGTGTTGGACTAGATACGCTCATGTGCTTTTATAACCTTCCACAAACCGACTTTGAAAAAAAGGTGAGTTCGGAATTGCAAGAGCAAGTCGGTTTGCCTTTCACGCCCTATACCGTACAGGGTTCAACTCTGTTAAGAGATAAAATCGGGGAAGGTATGCTCATCGGGAATACCATCACCTGCCCTGGTTTCTACGCTCCACAAGGCCGGAAAATCCGCCTCGACCTAAAACACCCGGATCTATTGGAGAAATTATGCTATTACAATAACAATGGGTTTTGGCTTACCAACTTCGAAATGGAAACCGCCGGATATTATGCTCTCGGCCGTATGCTTGGGCACGAGATCATTAGTGCCAACGCAATCATAGCCAACAGAATAAAAAATAAGTTTTCTAAAAATCCGGGAAGAGTGGTTGACAGCCTGATCCGTAAAGTGCTTGAACGCGTCTAGTTCTGCTTGCTGTTATTCATTGTCAAGATCTGCTGACTAGCATAATATGGATCATAGTTGCTGTAGAATCCGGACAAGATTTTATGAGCAATATGAGATAGGATCAATTCTTCATCACTTTTTCCCTCCTTGCCAATCCAGTATACACGCTGTGGGTGCCTTTTCATATCTTCCACGTAGGCCTTAGCCTTGTCATATTGATCCTCAGTATATGATAGTGTAAAGCAAGTTTCTACCGTCTCCATACGCATAGCAATTAAAGTCCGATGAGTATTTTACAAGTAATGTGCCAATCAAAAATCAGTTTAACTCATCATTATGACACTTTTTAAATCCAAGGGCGCCCGATTTCGGTCGTTTCTGTTCGAACTCGAAACAGTTAAAAGCCTTAAACCACTAGCCTCAAACTGTTCGTCTTAGGGCCCTCTGTAAATTGGGCCTTATATCCCAAGTCCGAAATAGTCATCAACAACCGACACTGCATGTCAATTAACAAAATCCGTCTACCTTTGCACTCAGGAGAAGGCATGGAATACGAAATACACACCTTGGCGAATGGCATTCGCCTTATTCATAAGCAAGTTGATCATACAAAAATTACCCATTGTGGCTTTATGCTGGATATAGGGAGCAGAGACGAAACCTTTGCAAACCAGGGTATCGCCCACTTCTGGGAACACATGGCCTTTAAAGGCACTAAAAAGCGAAAGGCCTATCACATTTTGAATCGTATCGATTCGGTAGGAGGGGAGCTTAATGCCTATACTACAAAGGAGAAAATCACTTTTTATGCTTCCGTACTGGAGGCACACTTTGAAAAGGCCTTTGAGCTACTCGCAGACATCACTTTTGATTCCGTATTTCCGGAAAAGCAGATCGAGCGTGAGCGTAGTGTAATCCTCGAGGAAATGGCCATGTACTACGATGCTCCTGACGATGCGATACAGGATGAATTCGATACACTGGTATTTGGAGACCATCCCCTGGGTATGAATATTTTAGGCACCAGTGAAAGTGTTCGGTCTTTTCATCGTAATGATTTTAAAGAGTTTATTAGAAATAACACCAATACTGAAAGGATTGTATTTTGTTCAGTCGGCAATCTGCCATTCAAAAAAGTAAAGCGGCTTGCAGACAAATACATAAGTGGTGTACCTCGATTGTCCGCAAATGTTAACAGGGCCGAATTTAACACCTATTTACCAGGAGTCAATGAAGTTAAGCGAAGTCTTACGCAGGCCCACTGCGCTATTGGTAGAGATGCCTATTCCCTGTCTGATGAGAAAAGGATTCCGTTCTTTATGCTTACCAATCTCCTCGGTGGCCCGGGGATGAACTCTAGGTTGAATCTGGCCCTTCGTGAGAAACACGGATTTGTATATTCCATTGATGCTTCCTACCACCCTTATACCGATACCGGCTTATTTGCCATATTTTTCGGTACCGAAACAAGACAATTAAAAAAGAGCATTCAATTGGTGAAAAAGGAATTGAAGCAACTCCGTGAAAGGTCTCTTGGTCGTGTCCAACTGCATACAGCAAAAGAGCAAATCATGGGGCAATTAGCTATGGCTGAGGAGAACAATGCCAGCCTTATGCTCATGATGGGTAAAAGTTTGCTTGATCTTGGCCGGATTGATACGTTAGAAGAAATTTTCGGTAAAATCCGACAAACATCTGCAGGAGACCTTCAGGACATCGCCAACGAAATGTTTCCGGAAGATCAGTTAAGTTTGTTAACCTACACCCCAGAATAACATGGAATTTATCAGCCTGGAAATCCAGGAGTACTCGGAACAACATTCCGAACAGGAATCTAAAGTTTTAGCCCATATTAACCGAGAGACTCATGCCAAGGTTATGATGCCACGCATGCTGTCCGGACATATGCAAGGGCGTATTTTATCCATATTTTCTCATATGGTCCGCCCGGAAAAAATTCTTGAAATTGGCACATACACAGGATATTCAGCGATCTGCATGGCCGAAGGACTTATGGATGATGGTAAACTCATCACCATAGATATCAATGAAGAACTTGAGGACCAGGTTAGAGCTTATTTCAAAGAAGCTGGAGTGGATGATAAAGTTGATTATGTAATTGGTAATGCAGTCGATGTTATTCCCGAGTTAAATCATACCTTTGATTTGGTCTTTATTGATGCTGATAAAATCAATTACCTTAACTATTTTGAGCTGGTTTTGCCTAAAGTAAGGCAAGGAGGTTTTATACTTGCGGATAATGTTCTTTGGAGTGGTAAGGTGTTGAATGAGAAGAAAGATAAGGACACACAGGCCATTGACGATTTTAATAAAAAAGTGCATAATGATAAGCGAGTACAGAACGTTTTATTTCCTGTAAGAGATGGCTTGATGATTTTAAGGAAATTATAATTTTTTGATCTATGGAGTTTCGATTTTTTGCTCTGTTACTGTTCTTTCCATTTATCGTTTTTTCACAAGGACCCAGGGTTCCCAGTCGCATTGAGTTTGCGGATATGAAGCTTCGCATTACCGATGATGCCAGAAGGGAGATCCAGCAGGATGTGGATAAACTTAGAAGAAGTCCAACTTATTTTGATAAACAGGTGGAAAAGGCCAAGAGCTATTTTCCCATTATCGAACGCGTATTTAAGGAGGAAAATCTACCTCAAGATTTCAAATACTTGGTGTTACAGGAGAGTGGTCTTATTTCGGATGCTGTTTCTTCTTCCAACGCTGTAGGGTTTTGGCAATTTAAAGACTTCACTGCCATGGAAGTTGGCTTACGAGTAGATAGACAGGTTGATGAACGTATGAACATTGTGTCTGCCTCACGCGGTGCGGCCCGTTATCTTAAGAAAAATAACAATACCTACTTCGATAATTGGTTGATGTCACTTCAGGCGTATCAAATGGGCCCCGGAACAGCATTGAAGGTAGGTGCCGATAAGCATCGCGGAGAGAAGTCTATGGTCATTAATAAAAAGACTTATTGGTATGTTAAAAAATACCTCGCACACAAAATAGCTTATGGAGATGCTGTTGCAGGCCAGGGACAGATAAAGCTAATAGAGCATAGAGCCACTCCAAATGAAAGTCTTAGTAGCATTGCACAGTTGTATCGAGTGGAGAGTGAAGAAGTTAAAAATTATAACAAGTGGTTGAGACGGGGAAAAATACCCGGGGATAGAGATTACACAGTAATTGTGCCTACAGAAAATTACAATATGGTGGCGTTAGCACCAGCCGAAAACATGCCTGAAACTACTGCCGAGGTACTTAGTAAGAGCTCCATGCAATATGATTTTGCTAACCCGGAGCTATTTCCAAAGATTAAAGATGAAAAAACAGCAGACGGAGGTGTAATTGTCGAGATCAATGGCCTGTCTGGTATATTGGCCAAGGGTAATGATAAAATTTCAACACTAGCGGCAAAAGGTGAGCTGGAACTTTCCAAGTTTTTAAAATACAATGACCTGAGCATTGATGATCAATTAGTAGCTGGGCAAGTGTATTACCTTCGGTCAAAGCGTGGTAGAGCCAGGGCACATTATCATGTGGCACAAGAAGGTGAAACACTTTGGAACATAGCCCAGAAGTATGGAGTGAAGCTTAAGAAGCTACAAACAAAAAACAGAATGAAACCCGGAGAAGAGTTAAAACCTGGCCGGGTAGTTTGGTTACGTTATATTCGACCTGACAAGGTACCAATAGAGTACCGTGAGGTTCAAAAGAAGGAGGTGCCCATTTCTTTACCGGACAGCAGTCAAATGATTGTCAAAAGTGAGGGAGTAGAACCTTCACAAACTTCAATGGGCTCTGACGTTAGTGAGTTGGTTGAAGAGAATGATATAGATAGGCCATTGACCTTTTTAGAAAAACTTGATTCGCTAGAAAGCCTCGAAAAGCATCAGACCGAAGAGCGGGTAAATGAGGAAAAAGAAAATAATATTGAAGTGGAAACCACCAAGATCGAGGTGTTAAATAAAACTACCCAGCCACCCTTAGCTCAGGACTCAGTTCTACACATCCACACAGTTGAAGCCGGCGAAACATTTTATTCGATATCTAAACAGTACAATGTTACCGTGATGGATGTATTGGATTGGAACCGGTTGAGTATCGGTGATAAATTGAGTATCGATCAAAAAGTAAAGATATATAGAAGTTCATCCGAACCGGAAAACGAGCTTGAATGGTATGAAATGGCTCAAAATAGAGGTGCTACTTACATGGAATATGTGGTCAGGGAAGGCGATACTCTATATAGTATTGCCAAAGCGAACAATGTAAAAGTAGAGGAGTTGCTAGATTGGAACGAAAAAGTTGACTCTAACATCAAATTGGGTGAAGTTTTAAAAATCAAAAAGACTACATCCGATTAATCTATTCTTTTTTTTGAGGAATCAGAAAAAAGTTTTTAATTGGTATGTTTGCTATCGAAAATTATTGGATCTAGTCAATAACTATTTGTTGCAAGCTTTGTTTAAACCTTTAAATCCTGAACGTTGACAGACTCGAAGCCTATAGAACTGGTAATGCTGGTAGATGATAATGATACTGATAATTTCATCAGTAAACGCATCATAGAAATCACAAAGTTTGCGAATAGAGTAGAGGTGAAAAATTCTGGCAAGAGTGCCCTCGACTATTTACGCGATAACCAGGATAATATAGATAACCTTCCAAATCTTATTTTCTTAGACATTAACATGCCCATTGTAGATGGTTTTGTCTTCCTTTATGAGTTTGAAAAGTTTAGTGATGTAATTAAAGATAAGTGCAAGGTTATCATCCTTTCCAGCTCGGATAACAAGCGTGATATCGATAAAATTGTCAATAACAATCACGTAATAAAGTTCATTACAAAACCGCTCACAGAGACTGCACTGGAAGAGGTTAAGATCAACAATCTCTGATTTTGCCAAATATCGATTAGTTGTTTCTTTTTCAAATTATGGATGCCATATTTATGCCCTTAACTGACTGAAACAATTAATTCTTGCAATTATGAAAAAGCGCATAATCCGGGGACTCTTATTATCCTTGGCTTCTATCGTTTCATTTCCCATTTTGGCTCAGGAGGCGGATACTACATATTGGAGAAAAAGCTTTAAAGCTGGTTTAAATTTTAATCAAGCATCGTTTTCTGAAGAGTGGACCGGGGGTGGTGTCAACTCTATTGGCTTGAGCTCATACCTTAACTACAAAGCGAGCTATAAACGTGATGTTCACTCATGGGACAATGAGATTGACCTTGGGTATGGCGTAGTCAAAAACCAGGATCAAAATGCCCGGAAAGCATTAGACCGTATGTATCTTGATACAAAGTATGGTCGTCAGATCAATGAGAAATGGAACCTTTTTTCATCGTTAAGCTTTCTTTCTCAATTCGCCATAGGATATTCTTTTGGAGAAGACGCTAATGGCGCTGAAACGAGAACTAAGATTTCGAATTTGTTTACTCCTGCCTTTCTTTCTTACCTCGGCCTGGGGTGTGGAGTACAAACCCGCTGATTATTTTAGCTTGAGAATGTCTCCATTTGCACCAAGGTTCACCTTTGTGGCAGATGATGATCTGGCCAATACACCAAGTCCGGACGATCCTACCAAAGGAGCCTTTGGAGTAGATCTTGGGGACAATGTACGAACAGAATGGCTCGCTTTTCAACTTCAGGCCGATTTTGATAAAGACATTGCAGAAAATCTAAATCTGAAATGGAAATACCTACTTTTCTTAAACTATGAAGATCTGGAATTGGACCGCTGGGACCATCGCTTAGATCTGACGCTTTCTGCCGCTGTGAACAAGTTCTTAAACGTAAGCCTCGGTGGTATTCTGATTTACGACTACGATCAGGTAGATGAAATACAGCTTAGCCAACAGTTGACCATTGGCCTGGCATACTCCTGGAAAAACTACACCGAATAAGTACTGGTTTAACCTTGCATTTTGACCCTTATAATTCATAAAAAAATAAAACATAACCATTTTGAGAGGGTTCTTTCATTGATGAATTCTTGAGGCTCGGGAGTTGAAAACAACGTAAATTATTAAAAGAGTAGGCATTAAAAGTCAGGATCAAGTCCAAGCCTATTCCTAAGCTTATTAAGAATAGGCTTTTTTTCTGCCAGATATTCAAACTTCTCCTTATTAGTATAAGGTACTTTTACATGCTCTTCTTCGATCAGTTCCGTTACCAATTCAATATTTCGGTTATCAAGCTTCTGTTTTAGATAGGTTACCAGATCGGACCGGAATTTATCCAGTATGTTCAATTTAACTGCGTTTGTCAGTTTTAATGTTATAGTGTTTTCTGACAAGGCATATTCCTGCTTGAGTACTGCGTATTCTGAATCCCTACCTTCCTCTTTCTTCCTTATGGTGAATACCTCCCAATGTGCTTTAAGGTCATCTATAGTGAACGGCTGGGTTCCGTAGGTCTCCTCGGGTTCATTAATGTCGTTTGTACCTGCGTTTTCCTCTTCCGAAACTTCCACTTGGTTAATGTTTAACGGAATTTTTGTCGTGGATCTCAGCTTGCTGGGTTTAAGCCTTTCCGTAACCGGTGCAGCGGAAGAGGCTTCAGTAGCTGGGCTTGTTGTTGGTTGCTGCGTGAATTGACCCCTGGAAGGAGTCTCAACTGTTGGTTTGTCCCTAACCTGCGGAATCGGAGTTAAGTTACTTTTTTTTTTAAGCCATTCTCAGAATGACTGGCTAAGTTGATGGCCGAATTCAAATGCACCAACTTTATCAGAGCTAACTCTACATGTAAACGTTGATTTTTGCTGGCCTTATAACTTAAATCGCATTTACTTATAATATTGAGCGCCGATAATAAAAACGACAGCGGGGTACCATTGGCTTGCTCGATATACTTGACTTTTGTAGTATCCGGCACTTCCATCAGCTGCACGGTGGCCTCATCTTTGCATACCATGAGATTACGCAAATGCTCGCTGAGACCAACAATGAAATTATGTCCGTCGAAGCCTTGTTTCAAGATCTCATCAAAGATCAATAAGGTTGCCGACAAATTCTCGCTCAGTAAATGGTCTACTACTTTGAAGTAATATTCGTAATCCAGAATGTGCAGATTGTTGATAGTAGACTGATACGTAATACTACGGTCAGATGAAAACGTTACTATCAAGTCAAAAATGGACAAAGCATCTCGTAGTGCACCATCAGCCTTTTGTGCGATCAGGTGCAATGCTTCTTCTTCTGCCTTAATGTTTTCACGATCGGCGATGCCTCTAAGATGATCTGAAATGTCTGAAACTTGTATTCTGTTGAAATCAAAAATCTGACATCGTGAAAGTATGGTGGGTATAACCTTATGTTTTTCAGTAGTGGCTAGTATAAAGATAGCATAAGACGGAGGTTCTTCTAACGTTTTCAAAAACGCGTTGAATGCCGCGTTTGAAAGCATGTGAACCTCGTCAATTATGTAGACTTTGTACTTACCGTACTGGGGAGGATAGCGAACCTGATCGATTAGATTTCGGATATCATCCACAGAATTGTTGGAGGCCGCATCAAGTTCGAAAATGTTAAGCGTGTTACCTTCACTTTTTTCGTCAAACCCGTTGATCATTCTTGCCAGAATACGTGCGCAGGTAGTTTTGCCGACGCCTCTGGGCCCGCAGAAAAGGAGTGCCTGAGCTAGCTGTTGATTATCAACTGCATTCTTCAGCGTAGTGGTGATGTGCCCTTGCCCTACAACTTCATCAAAGCCCTGAGGCCTGTATTTTCTTGCCGATACCACAAACTGATCCATAAGTTCGAAGTTAAAAAACCATGTTGACTATTAATAGAGCCAACTCTTAATTTTGGGCAAAGTTCAAAAAAAATATTACCCCATGCTTACATCTTACTTTCTCATGGTATAAAGCCCTAAATCTAAAAATTAACTGACATGAAAACACTTATTTCATTTACTTCAATTCTACTTTTTCTTATCATTATCTTCGGCTGTCAATTGAACTCCTCCGAAACATCCCCGGAGCCAGCGACATTAAAAGCCGAACTTAACTATGACCAAGCTGCAACCGCAGAAGAGAGTTATCCTTATGGAGAGATTTTTAGTCTGGCCACTATTGAGGCTGAACTCCTGGCCATTGAAATAGGTTTCGTGCCCGAGATTGGTGTCGAAGACAGGCTGGAATTGCTCAACTATTACTCAGAACTGGCTCATTCAGGAATATTTATGGTCGTCTCCCGGTACAACCCGATCAAGCGGCCTTTGCCAATGCCAATTTGTCCGCCAAAACCAAAACATAATTGTCGAGTCCCCAAAACATTCATAAGCGAGTTTAGCCTAACGGTATATACAGAGAACCCCGATGTCATTTCTTCCCAGATAACGACCGCAGAAGGTACATTAGCGGAAATTAGCACCCTCGAGTTTGATGAGAAATTCAATAAGGCAACCGTGCGTTATAATGAAATCAATCCTGACTTAAAAAATCTCGAGTCAGAGGTTTCCATTACCACAGGAATCCCTAATAACGATGATTTGGAGGAAGTTACGATTGCCATGGAGGTCATGGCCGATGCTTTTCTTTGAATGATAAAAGGAATTAGGATTACATAAGGCCGTCATCTCTGCTAAAATGAGGGGCGGCCATCTTCTATTTCGGCTCTTAAATACTAATGAAGGCTTGAGTTCTTTGTTTGGATAACGACTCTCTTTATCCTAATGTCTACGTTTCTTTATCTTAGGGGTGGAATCTATGAGACAACGTCTAAGGTTAATTTTAATAGCATTAATTTTTTGCTGTAGTGATTCATTTGCACAGTCGGAGATAACAATAGATAGTCTTAAGGCTGTCATGGATTTGTATGCGGAGCAAGATACTCAAAGCCTAAAAGATCATTTAAGTCCATATCTGATTGAGGTAAAAGAAAAAAAAAGAATGGACCTATGGGTGTTCCTGTTGACACGATTGGTTGATGATCAATTCGGAAAGCTGAAGGATAATGAGGTGGAATCGTGGATTATGGAAGCGGATAGTATTTTAGACTGTTGCCAAAATGGTTTGTTTCGGACCAATGGCGATAGCACTTTGGTCATTAAATATTTAGAGGCAAAGGCCAACTATTTCTATGACATCAAGCGCTATGACCAGGCCGTAGGACTTTACAGGTTGATAGCGAAAATAACACCTGTTAGAAATTACATTGATAGTGTATATGCAGCGGTACGAAATAGCCATTTGGGCAATGTATATCTCAAACTGAGTAACCCTGATAGAGCTCTTTTTTACTATCAGAATTATCTGCGATTATTGCCGGAGTCTCTGGAATATTACTATGGTAAAGATTACGCCTTGTTTTATCGCTTGGTTGGTTATACGTATTTAGCGGGCTGTTGGTATAGCAAGGGGTATGACGGCTTAAATCAGAAATACTATTTGCGAGCCACCCGTTTATACCATAGTGCACTGGCGCTAATCGATCGGTTGAAAGACCCTGGCGATTGGAGTTATACGATTATTAGCGCCTATGATGGGCTAATATCCTTGCATCAAGACTATGGCCACTATGATAGTGCAATGTATTATCTAAAAAAGGCAGAAAAGTATAAAGATGGAACTGTAGATATAAGTAGTAGACTACTGTTTTTGGAGGGAGAACAAAATTTTAAGGAGGCAAGATATGATGATGCCTTGCGAAGTTTCAATAAGGCCTTAACCTTACAAGCCGAATCGAAGAGGCACAACCAGACTCATAACTACTATATTAATAATAAAATCGCTTTGCTATATGCTAAACGCCACGAGTATGATGATGCTCTGGAGTGGGTTCAGAATAATCTTTATTCTTTGTCCAACGCCAACTACACCTCAGATTTTCTTCAAAACCCGAAACCATTAGATTTCTTTTTCTTACCTGAAGCCATCAATACACTTCAAGTTAAAGCCTCCATTTTAGCAGAGTCTGCTTTGACCAGTTCTAATGCAAACCATCTTTCATCCAGCATAAATACTTATCAATTAGCGGTGAAATTATCCTTGCGGCAGAGAAGGAGCAGTTTTGGTACTGAAGCCAAGCAGCAGTATGTGCAACAGCACAGAACGTTGATCAATGACGCCATAGATGCGTGTTATCGTGGTCAACATCTCTTACCGCCTTCAGTGGTATATGATTGGGTGTTTTGGCTCATGGAAAATGGTAAGGCCTTATTAATACAAGAAGAACTACGGCATAACCGCGTTTTTGAATATCTCAATATACCATCAGATTTAACCAAATTATATGATTCACTGGCACAACAGCGTGATATATTATCAGACCGTTTGAGAAAAGAAGGAGAAATAGACCCTAATCAATTGTCGCGAATTCAACAGGTTGAACATGCCTTTGATTCGGTGGGCAACATCA
>JAAUYD010043316.1_pt1 | contig 11033 bp, 7 predicted proteins | sample 7278101 | NCBI WGS metagenome assembly JAAUYD01 (sample SAMN14350128, study PRJNA611818) | marine sediment metagenome | isolation source: surface marine sediment (0.6m) | place: French Polynesia: Moorea | collected 2018-08
AAACGAAGAATCTGGTAGGCGGATCAAAATGGAACCGGGCGGGGGATCGGACCCGCCCGGCCGTTGTCACCACTGTCGGGGAAAAAGCCTGGGAGGCCAACAAGGACCGTATGTGGCTAGATGATTTTATTGGAGCTCCATTAACCTGTGCGATTCACGGATATCGTTTCACTTGAACGAAGTATAACTGCCTATAAATATTTAAAATGCATGAAGAAGCACCGCTCAGTCGAAAACCATATCCATTGTCGGGTCTTTGACCTACACACATACCTTACCAAACACCACACCCAACAGATTTAAGAAATCAGCTTACTATGTATCAGCTTTTTCTGGAGTGGAATCAAGGATCAGAAAATCTGTGTTTTTTTGTTGGGTATAGTGTTGGGTATGATTTTTCAGGGCATTAAAAAAGGGTTTCCGACATCCTCGGAAACCCTTTTCAAATATATGGCGGGAGCGACGAGACTCGAACTCGCGACCTCCGGCGTGACAGGCCGGCGTTCTAACCAGAACTGAACTACGCCCCCGTATCTATTTTTTTGGTGGGCGGAACAGGGCTTGAACCTGTGACCCCCGGCTTGTAAGGCCGGTGCTCTCCCAACTGAGCTACCCGCCCTTAGAAAAGCCGCCCTGGGAGTGCCCCAGAAGGAAGCGCACAAGTATCATTCCACCCTGTGCAAGTCAAGCGGATTTTTGTGGCGCAACGTTTTTAATTCAGGGATGGCGGCGGTTCAGCGCTATCACCGACACTGGAGACATCCAATGCCACATCACTGCTTTCGTAGAGGGTTTCGCCCTCCGGCATGATGAGGGCGTGGCCCAGCACCTCGTCCATGTGCTCGACGGAGACCACCTCCACCTGACGCAGGACGCTGTTGGGGATGTCGTGCAGATCCTTCTCGTTTTCCTTGGGGATGATCACCTTCTTGATCCCCCCGCGGTGAGCGGCCAGAATCTTCTCCTTGAGGCCGCCGATGGGCAGCACGCGGCCCCTCAGGGTAATTTCGCCCGTCATCGCCAGATCCCGGTACACCGGCGCCTTGGCCAGGGCGGAGACGATGGCGGTGCACATGCTGATGCCGGCCGAGGGCCCGTCCTTGGGGATGGCGCCCTCGGGAATGTGGATGTGGAGATCGAGCTTCTTGTAGAAATCGGCCTCGATCTTCAATTGCTCCGCCCGTGAGCGCACGAAGCTGACGGCGGCCTGGGCACTCTCCTTCATCACGTCGCCGAGCTTGCCCGTGATGGTGGTATTCCCCTTACCGGGCATGGTGAGGGTCTCCACGCAGAGGAGCTCGCCGCCGAACTGGGTCCAGGCGAGACCAGTGACCATGCCCACCTGGTCGGTCTCTTCAATCTGGCTGACCCTGAATTTGGGGGGACCGAGGAGCTTTTGTACGGTGGAGGCGGTCACCTTGTGCTGGCGGCCATCCTGATCGCGGGCCACCTCACGGGCCGTTTTGCGGCAGATGGAAGCGATCTCGCGCTCCAGATTACGAACGCCGGCCTCCCGGGTGTACCGCTGAATGACGGTGTAGATGGCGTTTTCCGAGAGGGAGATATCGCCCTCTTTGAGACCGTTCATCTTGATCTGCTTGGGCACCAGCCAGTCGCGGGCGATGTGGTATTTCTCCAGTTCGGTGTAGCCCGACAGGCGGATGATCTCCATACGGTCCTGCAGCGGCAGGGGAATGTCCGGCAGGGTATTGGCCGTGGTGACGAACATGATCTCGGACAGATCGTAATCCAGGTCGAGATAGTGGTCGTTGAAGCTGTAATTCTGTTCCGGGTCGAGGACCTCCAACAGCGCCGAGGAGGGGTCTCCGCGGAAATCCATGCTCATTTTATCGACCTCGTCCAGGCAGAAAACCGGGTTATTGGTGCCGGCTTTCTTAATGGACTGGATCACCTTGCCCGGCATGGCGCCGATGTAGGTGCGCCGGTGTCCACGGATCTCGGCCTCGTCCCGGACGCCGCCCAGGGAGAGGCGTATGAAGCGCCGACCGGTGGCACGGGCAATGGATTTGGCCAGAGAGGTTTTGCCCACACCCGGCGGTCCCACCAGACAGAGGATGGGGCCGCGGATCTTCTTGACCAGGGTTTGGACGGCCAGATATTCGAGGATCCGCTCCTTGGGCTTCTCCAGCCCGTAGTGATCTTCGTTGAGGATCTTCTCGGCGTCTTCGATATTGTTGTTGACCTTGGTGCGATAGTACCAGGGCAGGCTGATGATCCAGTCGATGTAGTTGCGCACCACGGTGGCCTCGGCACTCATGGGCGTCATCATCTTGAGTTTGCGGAACTCCTGGCGAACCTTGGCAGCGGCCTCCTTGCTCATGCGCTTGCGCTTGATGCGTTTTTCGAGATCCTTGAGCTCGTCGCTGCCATCGTCTTCAGCGCCCATCTCCTTCTTGATGGCCCGCATCTGTTCGTTGAGATAGTAGTTCTTCTGGGTCTTCTCCATCTGTTCCTTGACCCGCCCCTTGATGCGCTGGTCCATGCGGAAGACCTCGATCTCCATGCGGATCAATTTCAGTAGGTGGGAAAGGCGTTTGGCCACATTGTTCAGCTCCAGCAGACGCTGCTTCTCTTCGATCTTGAAGGAGAAGTGGGAGGCCACGGTGTCGGCCAGTTTTGAAGCGTCGGTAATACCCGACACCTTCGCCACCAGCTCGCTGGAGATGTTCTTGTTGATCTTGGCGTATTGTTCGAAGCCCTCTACCGTGGAGCGGATCAAGGCTTCCAGCTCGACCTCGGAGCTGACCACATCCGCGATGGGGTCCAAGGCCACCTGGAAATAGGCGTCCTGCTGGGTGAAGCTGTCGATGCGGGCCCGCTGTTTTCCCTCCACCAGCGCCTTCACGGTGCCGTCCGGCAGACGCAGAAGCTGCAGCACCGAGCCGACGACGCCGACCCGGCTCATATCTCGCTCGGTCGGGTTGTCGACGCCCGCTTTTTTCTGGGTTACCAGAAAAATGTGCTTGTCGCTGCTCATGGCCTCCGAGAGGGCGTTGACCGATTTTTCCCGGCCCACGAAGAGGGGCGCCACCATGTGGGGGAAGACCACGATATCCCTGAGAGGCAACAGGGGCAGGGTTGGCTTGGGGGGCTGAGGATCGTCACTTTTAAAGAATTTGGGAATGGTTACCATCGGGCTAAACCACCTAGGTTATGAAAGATAAAAGCCGGAAACACAAGCAGACTGCCAATTGCTGCGCGTTTCCGGCCGGGATGAGATCAGGGATATTAGGCCTGCTTCTTCTCCTGCTCGTAGAGCAGAATCGGATCTTCCTTGTTGAGGATCACATCCTCACCGATAACGCACTCTTTAACGTTTTCGGCAGAGGGGATGTCATACATGATGTCGAGCATGCAAGATTCCATGATGGCGCGCAGACCACGGGCGCCGGATTTCCGCTTCAGCGCTTCGTCGGCAATGGCGGCCAGGGCGCTGTCGGTGAGCCGCAAGTTGACGTCCTCCATCTCGAACAGCTTCTGGTATTGCTTGACGAGGGCGTTTTTGGGCTCGGTCAAGATGCGGACCAGCGATTCGGCGCTGAGCTCGCGCAACGTGGCCACAACGGGCAGTCGACCTAAAAATTCAGGAATAAGACCGAATTTGATCAGATCTTCCGGCTGCACCTGGCTGAGGATTTCGCCGATGCTGGTGTCCTTCTCTTTGACGATCTTGGCACCAAAGCCAAGGCTCTTGGACCCCAGCCGCCGTTGAATCACCTTCTCCAGACCATTGAAGGTTCCGCCGCAGATAAAGAGGATGTTGGAGGTGTCCACTTTAACGAAGTCCTGCTGGGGATGCTTGCGCCCGCCCTTGGGCGGTACGCTGGCGGTGGTGCCCTCGATGATCTTCAGCAACGCCTGCTGGACCCCCTCCCCGGACACGTCGCGGGTGATGGAGGGGTTGTCCGATTTACCGGCGATCTTGTCGATCTCGTCGATGTAGACGATGCCGCGCTTGGCCTTCTCCACATCATAATCGGCATTCTGAAGGAGGGAGAGGATGATGTTCTCCACATCCTCGCCCACGTAGCCGGCTTCGGTAAGACTGGTGGCATCTGCGATGGTGAAGGGCACGTTGAGAAACCGCGCCAGGGTCTGGGCGAGCAAGGTCTTGCCGCAGCCGGTGGGTCCAATCAGCAAGATGTTGCTCTTCTGAATCTCGACGTCGTCGTTTTTAACGCTCGAATCCAGTCGCTTGTAGTGGTTGTACACCGCCACCGCGAGGACTTTTTTGGCCGCGTCCTGCTCGATCACATACTCGTCGAGCATCGTCTTGATCTCTTTGGGGGCGATCAGGTTGTCGAACTCGGCGGTATCTTTATCGTTTTCCTCCTCGATAATCTCGCTGCAGAGCTGGATGCACTCGTCGCAAATGTACACGGCGGGGCCAGCGATCAGCTTTTTGACCTCTTTCTGGTTCTTGCCGCAGAAAGAGCAGAACAGATTATCGTGGGAATCATCTTTTTTGGACATATCAGGATTCCTCTGACTCCGCGATCGTGTCGAGGTCGTCTCGGTTACTGATCACATGATCGACGATGCCATACTCCTTGGCATCCATGCCGGACATGAAGAAGTCACGGTCGGTATCTTTCTGAATGCGCTTGAGTTCCTGCCCGGTATGGCGCACCAGAATGCCATTGAGATTCTCCTTCATTCGCAGAATCTCCTGGGCCTGAATGGCGATGTCGGACGCCTGTCCCTGGAAGCCGCCCATGGGCTGGTGGATCATGATGCGGGAATTGGGCAGCGAATAGCGCTTTTTGGGGCTGCCGGCCGCCAGTAGCACTGCACCCATACTGGCTGCCTGGCCGATGCACACCGTGGTGATATCGGGCTTGACATATTGCATGGTGTCATACACCGCCATGCCGGCGGTCACAACCCCACCGGGAGAGTTGATATAGAAATTGATGTCCTTGTCCGGGTCCTCCGACTCCAGAAAGAGCAGTTGGGCGATAAGCAGGTTGGCCACCTCATCGTTGATGGCGGTTCCCAGAAAGATGATTCGGTCTTTCAACAGCCGCGAATAGATATCGTAGGCGCGCTCGCCACGGCTGCTCTGGTCGATGACCACGGGAATGATGGGCACAATCAATCTCCTTTGGGTTTAGCGCTCGCGTCCCTCGGTCGCTATGACGCAAACCGGAGCCAACGCCTTGATTCCGGCCGGCGTGTCGGTCGCTTCAGTGGGATCAGGCGCTGTCTTCCGGGGATTCCGAGGCGGCCTCCTTTTCGGGCACCACCTCCTCGATTTGGCTATGTTCAATTATAAGCTTAATCGCCTTTTTTTCAAGTAAGGTGTGCTTGAAAACCTCGAACCCCTCTTTGTTGCTCTCGTAAAAGCTCTTAATCTGATCCACCGGCTGCTGATAGGTCTTGGCCATCTCCGCCAAGCCCTCGTCAACCTCCTCGTCGGTCACCTCGAGGGACTCCTGATTGACGATTTTTCCGAGGATCAGGTGTCGACGCACCTGTTTCTCCGCCGTGGGCCGATATTTCTCCGCCAGGCTCTCCCGCGTGATTCCAGCCTCCTCAAAGGTTTTATTGGCCTGATTGAAGGAGCGTTCGGCATCGTTGAGAATATGCTCCAGCTCCATTTCGACCATGGCGTCGGGAACCTCAAACTCAGTTTTTTCAAGGAGTTCAGTGAAAATCTGCTCGTTGAGCTCCTGCTCGGTGCGCTTTTCGTAGCCCGAGGTGAGGTTTTCGCGGATCTTCGCCGTGAGGCTCTCAAGGGAATCGAAGGGGCCGAGTTGCTTGGCCATCTCATCGTCGATCTCCGGCAGGATCTGCTCGCGGATCTCGTGGAGATGCACCGTGAAGGTCACCGTCTGCCCGGCCAATTTCGCGTTGAAATAATCGTCGGCAAAGGTGACCTCAATCTCCTTGTCCTCACCGGGCTGCATGCCCACCAGGCCATCATCCATAGCGGGGGCGATGTAGGCATCGCCTACCTTCAGCGTGAAATTCTCCGTTTTTTGCGTCTCTTCGAAGGGTTGCCCATCTTTAAACCCCTCGTAGTCGACCAACACGAAATCGCCCTCCGCCACCGCTCTTTCGTCCTTGATGGGTTCCACTTTAGCCAGGTTTTTCTGAAGCATCGCCAACTGGGCCGTCATCTCCTCATCGGTGACGGCATAGGCGTTCTTGGTGAGTTTGATCCCCTTGAAGGCCACATCGTCAATCTCGGGGCGGATTTCGATCTCCGCGTCGAAGGTCAGCGGCTCGGCGCCCTGCAGCTCCGGCGGATCCACCTTGGGTGCCGCCACGGGTGTCAGCTTGGTTTCCCGCAGGGCTTCCACATAGGATTCCTGGATCAAGCGCGAGGTCACGTCGGCGTTCACGTCCTTTTTATATAGCCGTTCTAGCACCGACCGGGGCGCCTTGCCCGGCCGAAAGCCTTTAATTTTCGCCGTTTTTTTCAGGCCGTTGTAGGCCTCGTCCAGCTGGGCCTTAACGGTCTCCACGGGAACCTCGATATGTAGCACCTTTTTGACGCTGCTAATCTCTTCGACGGTAACGTTCATAGCCTTCCTTCCTCATGACTCGGGGTCTCGGCATCGCCTGGGATTCGACCCCAAAACTAAGCGCACCCATACCGCCCTTTGCGGCAAGATCGGTTCAGCGCCGCACATCAAGGGTCAGTTATGGGTGAAAAATGGTTGGTGCGAGAGGGGAGACTTGAACTCCCACTCTGTTTCCAGAGCTGGATCCTAAGTCCAGTGCGTCTACCAATTCCGCCACTCTCGCATTTTATCACATTTCGGTGTATGTTGGCGCCGGTCATCGCGGAGCACTCGCTACCGCATGCGAAGCCCACCGTCGCCGCATAATCCTCGGAGACTAATCCGTATCAATATTGGTGTCAAGCAAAATTGGATAACCGCCGAGACCAACGACAACCCATGAAAATCCATACCAAATTGCTGCGTTTAACCCTGATATTGGCCACCCTGGTACACGCCAACGCGTGGGCGGAGCCCTTCGGACCGTCATGGGGAACCGGCGGCACTAAACCCGTCGTCGTCATCGATCCTGGGCACGGCGGCACCGATGAGGGCGTGAAAGGCCCCGACGGGGGCCTCGAGAAAGTCCTCATGCTGGAGCTGGCCCGCAAGGTCGAGGCCCGCCTGGTGCCCGATTACGTCGTTCGCCTAACCCGCGATGACGATTATCAGGTGTCCCTGGCCGCCCGCGCCGGCATCGCCAACACCAGCCAGGCCAGTCTCATCATCAGTCTGCATGCCGGCGCCGGATTCACCCCCCGATCGGATGCCACAACCATTTACCTAAACTCGGCGGGACTCCCGAAGCCACTCCCCGAAACAGTTGAAGGTGAGGGACCCCTGCCGGAGTGGCAATGGCGCTACCAGCAAGCCCGGCATCGAAACGAGAGCCAGCGTCTAGGGGCCTTCCTTTTGGAGCGGCTGGGCGCCATCACCGCCGTCCCAGTGGTGGTGGCCGATGCCTTTCTCCCCGTGCTGGCGGGAGCCGACACACCGGCGGTTCTGCTGGAGTTCGGCGACCTCAACGGAGCTGCCGGCGAGAAACGCATGTCGGCGGGTGAGTGGCAACAGCGGACCGCAGGGGCCATCGCCACGGCAATTCGTGACTTTCTATCCGTCGATTCCAGATAGGCACACCCTTCACTTGCGCCGGTACCACAAAGCGTGCTAATAGCCGGCCATCACAGCGTTCGGCCAATTTGAACGCTGTGATGGCCGCCATCGGGGCGTGGCGCAGTCTGGTAGCGCACCTGCTTTGGGAGCAGGGAGTCGCAGGTTCAAATCCTGCCGCCCCGACCAGTATTTTCAATTACTTAAAAAGCGTTGACAAGAGCACTTGTCGACGCTTTTTTCGTTTGGGACGGATTTGGGACGGAAATCGCACCCTCAAGCAAATAGGCTCCGGCGACCGAATCCAAATGCCCGAGAAACCTCCCCTGAAGTAAAATTTGCGGCCTAAATCCATTCAGCCGCCTTGGACACCTTTCTTACCAGCAGAATTAATTCGGCCAAAGAATGTAAATTTTCCAATCTCGCATGCCTGGATGACTTTGCCCAGTTTTTTCGATACAATCTTTCACATGGTGGCCTCCTTCCCTGGCTAAACGGTTTGTCTCGCAACTTCCATTTAACCATATCGAGACCACCGCCTCCATTTTGCGAAGAATCTTATACGTTATCGAAAGATGAGGACGAAGAAAAAAGATGAATATTACCGAATCTGTAATGAGATTATTCGAAGTACGCGCCAAACCAGGCCATGCAGATGAGCTGGAAAAGAAACTTGCAAGTACGTCTGTTTCAGTTGTTCAAGGTAAACCTGGAAATCTGGGTTACTTTTTTGGAAAGAAATCATCGACCGATGATCATGATTTTCTATTTATATCAATCTGGGATAGTATAGCGTCCGTAAAGTTGCAATTCGGTAAGGAATGGGAAAGTTCATTTTTACCACCTGGATATGCTGAGATAATTCAAGAGTGTTCAATAAAACACTTTAAATTCAGCGGAACTTTAGAATCAAAGAAATAGAAAAGATGGTTTTTCCCAGCTATTCAACGAATTAATTTGCCTGTTCGCCAACTGATGAATAGCGACATTAGACGCTAAGATAAATTCCGATTCATTACTAATCCAGCTATCGCTATCCGTAACAAAGGTGTTGATCTCGAGGAGCTTGAGTTCTATGCAAGAATATTCATCGATTTTTAAAGAAAAATATAGCTGTGCCCTAATGGCTGATGCGGCTTTCAGAGCTGGTGTGAGCCTTATTCCAGCACCCTTCGGCTTGTTGCCAATCGCTTCTCATATGAAGACAGTTGGCCCAATCACTACTGTGCAGGCTAACAATGACTTGGTCAGTATTTTAGCGGGACTGCATGATACTCAGAAAGATGAGGTGCTGATAATCTCAAACTCCACAACTGAGGTAGGTTTGATAGGCGATCTCATTGCTACGGAAGCAAAACGCAAAGGCATAGCAGGTATCGTCGTTGATGGTTTCGTTCGGGATACGATGGAACTCATTGATATCAATGTGCCAATATTTTGCAAAGGCTCTTATCCAATTGGTCCGTTAAAACTCCCCCAGGATTTGAAAGGCATAGGCCAAATAGGGATAGAGGTTAAACTCGGTGATGCTTCAATCAATCCGGGCTATTGGGCCTTTGGAGATGCAGATGGCGTTATTTTTATTTCTGACGCGGATCTTCCAGAATTGTTCGATGAAGCCGACAAGGCCTATCATCGTGAATACTCTCTGGCTGAAGCGATTCGTTCTGGATCTTCACTTGGAGAATTGCTTGGTATTGAATCATTCATAAAAACAAGAGAAGTCAACCCCCAAGCCGACTTCAATCAACATATTGCTCAATTGGGTAAAGCAATATAGTTTACAATTGAGATGGAGAAATGTCTCCTCTTGACCCTCACACAAATTTACCTGTTTTGAGTTGTGGTTTTTTCACACCTGTATACTTCGGTAATTTTACAGCACAATTGAAACAGTTCATAGATGTAATTTATTGCGTAAAAAGATGTAATGATGGACATTTTTTCATTCATACACGTCTAAAAAATGTTAATTATATCTTGTAGCGATATCCGAAAAAGATGAAAATCAAGGGATAGATTTCCCTCAAGAAGACATTAAAAATATTTTAGGAGATTTTCGCACAGAAATTGACTCATTTTTAATTCCACAGTTGTCCATCAGACCCTCATGATATGTGCTCATTATTGGACATTAAAGAAAAAGCCATTCAAGTTGGTGAAACCATCGGAAATTGATATAGGAGTGCCCGTCGTTAGGGTTTCATTTAAGGATGACCACGCTGCTTGTTGGGATACGCGGTACGGCCACCCGCCTCACACAAGCCTGTTCTCTCCAGAGCTTTGCAAATACTGACAGGAATTTATAAATAATGGAAATAAATGATATAATAACCATATTTAATTACAATTGTTGGGCAACTGAACAAATAATGAAATCAACGGCAAAATTAAGTGCAAATCAATTTACCTCGCAAACAGAATACAGTCACGGAAGCCTTCGCGGGACAATCGTCCATATATTGAGTGCTGAATGGATTTGGCGTCTGAGGTGCCAGGAAGGTATATCACCCGATCATTTTATTGATGAGAATCTTTTCAAAACGCCAGCGTCACTAATGTTACGGCTTGTTGATGAACAGTCTAAAATGAGAGAATTTATAGGCACTTTGAATAGAAGTGATTTAAATAGATCAATTACATACAAGACAACGAACGGCTCGGTGTTTAAAAATACCTTATGGCATTCAATATTGCATTTGATTAATCACGGCACGCATCATCGTAGCGAGGTTGCCGATATATTGAGCAGATACGGCCATTCACCGGGGGACCTAGATTTCATTATCTACTTGCGAGATTTTAATAATGGATGACCAAGGTGTCGAGCAGACGCCTTGTAAATGGCGTTTTTTCGTGAAGGCCGTGCACGGTTGGTTCTCATATTGGCCTCAGTTATCGTTAAAACCCTGAAGTTTTTGGATGGGATCGTTTAGATCAGATCTGATACATCGCTTTTAACATGAAGGTAACCGGTTCTGATGGTATGTGCGAATCACATCCAATCAAACCCATAGGAGCCACCCCTACCATCGCTGAGACCACCATCGCACCAAACCCGGAAACTTAGGAGTGGCATTTGCACTTATCCCTACAATTCCTTCCGAATATTGCAGCGGAAATGGGTCGGCGCGTCTCAGCGCCACCAGGACCGCTCGGCGGCATTCTGCCTTCCCATTGCCCGCGTGTGGCTGACCGCACAACTTGCAGATCCACCTGAGCGCTCCCCTCCGATAGATAGCCTGTCCATCGGGTCGACGTCTGCGGGTGACGTCACTCTCATTTGAGGAAGGGCTGGCGTGGCCGATATAGCTGTTGAAGCCGAAATAACGCGAAGTAGGAGGTAACATGCGTCAACAGCGAAATCTGTTCCGAATGGTGGTAGCGATGGTG
>JAAUYD010231537.1_pt1 | contig 11032 bp, 9 predicted proteins | sample 7278101 | NCBI WGS metagenome assembly JAAUYD01 (sample SAMN14350128, study PRJNA611818) | marine sediment metagenome | isolation source: surface marine sediment (0.6m) | place: French Polynesia: Moorea | collected 2018-08
ACCCTGAAAATGCTGCACTTTTATCGAAAATATCCCTATTTATCGACTTTTAGCAGCAATTTATCGGTTTTTAGACGATTTTAACGTCACGGCGCTTTTCATGCCGGAATTCCCGGCCAATTAGTGGTTCCCGTTGCGTTCGGCCCGAACTGAGGCCTGCAATTCGTAGCCGCAGGACCCGAGCACCTCGCCATGCCGCCGCTGGCTCTCGTCAATCTTCGCGATCGCCATCTGGTAGGCGCTGTAGTACTTGAAGATGTTGCTGACGTACTGCGGCGTCTCACGCCCGATTCGCCTGGCCGCGATGATCTCGACGTTGTCGAACCAGGTATTCGGGTCGTAGCCCTTGTCCTGCGCCTCCTGCCGTATCCGGACCAGGCGCGTCGGGCCTGCGTTATAGGCCGCCAGGCTCAGCAGCCAACGGTCGAGGTCGGACACCGCCTGCGCCGAGAAATAGCGGTCCGACAGGAAGCGCATGTACTTCGCGCCGGCATGCACGTTGCCGTCTACGGAAGACACATCGTCGATACCGACATTCGGGTCGGCCGCCGTCGTGGGCTTGATCTGCATGATGCCGACGGCGCCGGAGCTGCTGCGACGGTCCTGCCTCAGTCCGGATTCCTGGAACGCCTGCGCGACAAGCTTGAGCCAGTCAAAGTCATACTGTTCGCCGTATTCCTTGAACGTCTCAGCCAGGCCCTGCAACCGCTCGCTGTCGGCAATCGTCCGCGTGCAGCGCAGGTACCGGGCGTCCCCAAGGTAGCGGTTGTATGTGTCATTGCCGATCAGCGTGCCCCGCCCGTATTTCGCGAGGAAGGCGTTCAGCTTGTTCATCAGGGCCGGGCTGTCCTTACGCGTAACCCAGGCGATCGAGCCACCCTCATTGACCACCAGGTCGTCGCGAACGGCGATGTCGGGAAAGACCTCGGCCCAGAATTTCGCTTTGTAGTCGTCGAGCACGGTCATGTCGATCATGCCGACGTTGAGCATGTCCAGGATGTCTTCGGATTCGAGTAACTCGTCCAGCTCAAGGATCGTCGGCGGCTCGAGACCCCTCTCCTGCATCGACGCCGACAGCTGCTCAAGGTGCTCGTAGTAGCTACTGGAACGGCGGACGTGGATTTCGCGTCCCGCGAGGTCATCCAGCGTGTCGATGTCGTCGACGTCTGCGCCGGTGACCACGACCTCGTTGATGTTCTTGAGCAGTGGCCGCGTAAAAGCAACCTGCTCGCCGCGCATGCCCGTGATCGTCAGGTCCGCCGCGATGACGTCGGCATGGCCCTCGAGAATCGCCGGGATGAGCCGGTCGCGACTCAAGGGGATGACGACGACGAACACGCGGATATTCCTGCGCCCCAGTGCCTCGTTCAGGTGATCCTCGAGACGGTTGGCAAGCTCCCAGGCTGCACCCTTGGGCTTGCCGTCTTCAAAGTAGTACATGTAACCGCCGAACGGCGTGACGACACGAAGCACACGGCGCTCGACCATGCCGTCGAAATCGCCGGTCCAGGGCGCCCACATCTCACGATAGGACACGGGCAGAACGTCCTCGATCGTCGGCGTCTCGGCGCCGGGCTGCCCCACGGACCCCGGCCTGTCGGGCGCCTCGTCTTTCGAGCAGGCGGACAGCCCTGCCGCGAGCAGCAGGGTCAGGAAGAGGCTAATTGCAGCGCGAACATATTGTTCTTGTTGGATTCGCATAACTGTCGAGCCAGTCTAGCATGACGCCTTGATTCGACCCTTCACCGCAACCCGGGGTTCCATGCGCCGCCATGCCGGGATTTCGGTTTCAACTGTAATATTAGGTACTAATCCCGATTGAACAAAACACCCCTGACTGCCCCAATGTAACGAGGCTGCGGTTTAACTCGAGCCGCGCTTAAATAAGGGAGGGCACGGTTATGAGTAAGTACATCAAACTGCTGTATGTCTTCGTCTTCCTGCTGGCCGCGACTCAGGCTTTCGGCGATGCGAAAGAAGTGAAGAAAGGCATCGAAGCCTATAACGTCGGCGACTACGCCAGCTGCCTATCGATGTGTATGCCGGATGCCGAAAAGGGCGATCCTGTCGCGCAATTCTGCGTCGGCCGTCTGTACGCCAACGGGTTTGGCGTTGACCTGGACGATGCGAAGGCACTGAAATGGTATGGCCTGTCTTCAGACGGTGGCTACGCGCCCGCACAGTTCAATCTTGGTGTCATGCACGCCAACGGATGGGGCGTCCCGATGAATGACGTCGAAGCCGCCAGGCTCTATCGACTCGCCGCTGAACAGGGCTTCTTGCCGGCGGTTAACGGTCTCGCCTACGTCAACGCACGCGGCATCGGCATTCCGAAAGACGTCATCGAAGGCTTCATGTGGTACGAGATCGGCGCACAGCTCGGCGATTTCGACGCTGTCGCAAAACGAGACGCGCTGGCCGAGAAGATGTCGGCCGAAGACACGGCAGCGGCTAAAGCCAAAGCAACGGCATGGATGGAGACGCATCCGAAAGATACGCTGCACGCGGGATTAGAATAGAAACGCACTAAGCATAGACCGCTCAGGGGAGCGCTTAATGGCAGGCACGGTTTCCGTGCCTGCTTTTTTGTGTCGGGCTGTTTTACAGATCCAGCCGAGCGAGGCCGACACAACATAACAGCATGCTATGTAAAACAGTGGGTTATGAGTCTTGGTACGATTGTTGCTGTTATTAACCGAACGGTAACAATAACAACAAGGAAAGACTCATGGATCGAATCCTGATCACCCTCGCGCTCGCGCTGTCATTTTTGGCAACGGCGCATGCGGATCCCATCGAATGGACAATTGACGGCGCTATCTTCCTTGGTGGCGAAAACGGCAGCGTTACAGGCTCATTTTTCTACGATCAAGATACGGGAACAGTGTCTGACGTTGATGTGACGACGGATGGTACGCAACTCGTTATCTGCAACACCAGTCCGTGTACTCCAATTCCATACAGCGGGGCCGATTACGGCGCCGACGGAATCAATGCAGCTTTGGATGACATGAACGGCCTGTTACGGATCTTGTTATTCAGCACGACTTCCGATTCTGTACTGAGAATCTTCTTCGATACTGCTTTGACAAACGCGGGTGGGACCATCGGAATATCTGGCTTTGAGTGGCAGTGCGCGAGTGATGGGGATTGCACGTTCCTCGGAATCGATCAATCACCGTTCAGGTCTTACAGAACCGGCAGCGTTTCCGCTGTCAGCGTCCCCGAACCCGGCACGCTCGCATTACTCGGACTGGGTCTCGCAGGCCTCGGCCTGCGTCGGCGCGTCACCGCAAGCTAGAAAAGGGTAGCGTCACGGCGCTACAAAAAAGGCTCCAGCAAGGAATTCGGCGTTGGCTTCACGGCCAGCGCCGTTTTTTTGCGTCAGGGTGACGCCTAGAGCGCGCCCAGCTCGATGGCCTTCAACACGGCTCGTGTCCGATCACGCACGCCGAGTTTTGCCAGGATGTTGGATACGTGGTTCTTGATCGTACCCTCTGACTTCGACAACGCCGTCGCGATCTCGCGGTTGCTGTAGCCGCCGGCCATCAGGCGGATGACTTCGGTCTCGCGCGGTGTCAGCGGCTCCGGCATCGCGCTGCTCGCGAACTCCGCTTCCTGTCGCGACAGGCCCTTCAACAATGCCTCGGTGATCGCCGGCTGGATCATTGTCTCGCCGTTCGCGACCGACTCGATGGCCTGGATAAGGTTTTCGAGCGACACGTCTTTTAACAAGTAGCCTTTCGCGCCGGCGCGTATGCCTTCGAGCACCTGCTCGTGATCGTCGAAGGTCGTCAGGATGATGACCGGCGTGTCATGGCCGGCCTTTTTGAGCGCCTCGGTCGCTTCTGCGCCGGACATTCTCGGCATGCGCATGTCCATCAGCACGACGTCGGGCTTATGTGTCTCGACGAGATCAACGGCGCCGTCACCATCGTCGGCCTCGGCGACAACTTCGACCATGTCCGATAGCTGCAGCAGTCCCCGAATACCCTGGCGCACCAGCGTCTGGTCGTCGATCAGTGCTACGCGTATCGCCATAGTGCTTACGCGCTTTCCGGAATCGTCACGTGCAGTCGCAATGCGTTGTCGATGGTCTCGACGCTGAGCTGGCCCTTCAAGCGACCCAGGCGCTCACGCATGCCGGCGAAACCATTGCCTTCCACGAGCTCGCCCTTCTGCCGTCCGTTGTCGCGGATCGCCAGGTGTACCTCGCCGTCCTCCCGCCAGATCCGTATCCAGCTGCGGCTCGCGCCGGAGTGCCGGAGCGTGTTCGTCAGCGCCTCCTGGATGCAGCGAAGCAGCGACTCGGCGATCTCGAACTCGTCGATAGCGAGCCCGTCCTCGATATCGAGCTCGATGTCGAGCTGCGGCACACGCTCGACCAGCAGCGTCACCGACTGTGCAAAGTCGACCTCGCTCTCTTCGCGCAGCGTGCTGACCGCCTCGCGTACGTCAGACAAAAGCAGCCTCGCCAGCGCACGGGATTCGGCGATCTTTTTCTTTGACTCGCCCTCGGCGAGCCGCTCGGCGATCTGCAAGTTGATCGACAGCGCGGTCAGGTGATGGCCCAGCAGGTCGTGCAGGTCTCGCGCAATACGCGTGCGTTCACTCTGGCGCGACGCCTCCGACAGCAGGTGTTGTGTCGCGACGAGTTCGCTGTTTAAGAATTCCGCTCGGTCGCGCGCGGCCTCGGCACTGTGTGCGACACGCCCGGTCAGCAGTGCGAACAGGTGGAAGGTGCCGAACAGCGAGGCCGAGAAGATGGCGCCGTTGTCCTGCCAACTGAATCGCATGATCAGGTACCAGGCGAGCATCGCACCGGCTAGGTGGATCCAGAGAGTACGCTCTGAATACAGGCCTGTGCCCATGGCGATCCAGATGATCGAGTAGATCGGCAGGAAGCTGAACGGCACCAGCCAGCCAATCGCCAGTGCGCTCAGAAGCTGCACGGCATGTGCAATTCGTTTCTGCGTCAGCGAGACGTGCTCGTTCTGCGAGCCCGCCGTCAGCATCGCCGCGAGATTGGTCAGCGCCAGAGCGATCAGCATGCCGAGCGGGTGTTGCGTCTCATTGCTCGCAATGATGATCCACACCGACAGGCCGGTGACCAGCGCCCAGGTCAATAGGCCGGCACCCATCTGCAGGTTCTCGAGGCGTTTGCGCGTTTCCATACACCTATTCTCGCCGCTGGCGCGCGACGAGGCCATAGGCCGAAAGTCACGGTTTGAAGTGATGACCAGCGGCACTGACCGTACGAGACGCCGCTACCTAACATGCTGATCAACACACAGGAGATCACCATGACCGCAGTACACAGCTTTCTCGTCACCTCTCACATCGTCGTCGGAGCCGCCGCACTGGTGCTGTTCTGGATACCGATGCTCGCGAAGAAGGGCAGCCGTCTGCACGTCGGCGCCGGCAAGGCGTATACGACGGCGATGTACATCGTCTCGATCACGGCGTTCTTCGCGTCGGTCATGGTGCTCGCCGACCCGATCGGCATCCGGCGACCGGGTGCGGACCTCGACCTCGAAGCGATTGAGCGCCTCTCGACCAACTTCCGCATCAGCAGCCTGTTCCTGCTGATGCTGTCGGTGCTGGTCTTCTCGAGCGTGCATCACGGCCTGATGGCGCTGCGTGAACGCACATCACCCGGCATCCTGAAGACACCCTGGCACCGCGGCATGATCGTGACGCTGGGTGTGCTGGGGATCACCGTCGGCATCATCGGTGTACGCGTCGATGCCATCCTGCTGATGATCTTCGGCGGTATCTCGATGTTCGGCTCATTCGGCATGTTCCGCGAGACGCTGCCCGATCGCCTGGACGCGAAGGAACGACTGATTGCGCATCTCGGCGGTCTGATCGGCTCCGGCATTGGCGCCTACACGGCCTTCTTCGCCTTCGGTGGGTCGCGTTACCTGGCGGAGCTGTTGCCGGGCCAGTGGCAGGTCGTCTCGTGGATCATCGCGCCGGTGATCGGCACGATCGCGATCAACCGCCTGTCGCGCCGCTACCAGAAGCCGAAGCCGGCGCCGGCCAACGCCGCGTCGGCTTCGCAGGCCTGATCTTTCCCCCAGGCCGTTTCGCGCCTGACGAGAGTCAGGCGCTTTTTCTTTGGTCTAGCAGCTCTGACCGCGTGGCGTCCCTGAGGTCGGCCAGCGTTGCGAGGAACTGCTCGCGCTCTTCTTGCGATTCGACCGTTCGGTCCGACAGGTGGCTGGGATGCTGGTCGCGATCCAGCCAGAACTTGCCGGACACGCGCGAGGCTTCGGTTGAAGCCGCCAGCCAGACAATCGTGTCGGCGCCTTCCTCCGGCGTGCGAAGCAGCCACCTGGTCGCGCGATAGAAACCGGGCAGGGCGGTCTCGACGCCGGGCGTATCGGCCCAGCCGGGGTGCATCGCGCTGACGGCGATGTCGTCCCAGCGCTCGGCCCATTCCTCGGTCAGGATCATCAGGCCGCGCTTGGCCTTGGCGTAAGCGACAGAACCCGAGTACTCGCCGTGCTGGTTCTGCAGGTCATCGACGTCAATCTTCTGCGTGTACATGCCGCCGGACAGCACATTGACGATGCGCGGTGATTCGGCCTTCCTGAGCAGTGGCAACAACGCTTCGGTAAGAAGGTACGGACTCAGCAGCAGCAACGCGAAGCTCTTCTCGAAGCCCTCCGCCGTCTGCTGGCGCGGGTTGAACAACGCGCCTGCGTTATTGACCAGCATGTCGATCGGCTTACCGGCGGCGAGCAGGCGATCGGCGAGCGCGTGCACGTCCGACATCAGTGACAGGTCGGCGATCTCGACATTGATGTTGCCGTTACCGGTCTGACGCTTCAGTGCGCTGACGAGCTTCTGCGCCTTCGCGCTGTCTCTCGCGACGATTGTCAGGCGAGCGCCAAGCTCAGCGAGCTGCTTGGCTGCTGCGAGACCGAGGCCGGAAGTGGCACCGGTGATCAGCGCATGGCGGTCACCCTGGTAGGCAGACACCGGCTTCCAGCCCCGGCGCGATGCGCGATAACCGAGCTTGGTGAAGCGCCACAGACCGGGCAGCACCAATCGGTCGGCCGCGGCGAGCCAGCCGGATTCCTTGGGCGGCTCGAAGTCGTCGTCGAGTGCCGCCTTGAGGCCGGCCATCGCGGTTTTGCCGACGCGGTCCATCGCGGCGGGGTAGATCTTGTTCAGTGCAAGCAGCGGTGCCGGGAAATCGAACTGTGCGATGTAGCGCAGCTTCGTGCCGGTATCCGTCGCTTCAAACAGGATCTCCTCGCAGGCCGAGAAGAAGCGCGACTCGACGGTCATCAGCATGCGTTCGTCGGTTTTGAATTCCTCGACGACGTACTGAAGAGAAAAGCCCGCCCGCATGTCGACCTGGAACTCGGTGCCGACACCGGGCGCGCCAGAGGTGATCTTCTTCGCGCTCGCCACGGCCGGATCCCACTCCTGTACGCGGGAGAACTCGGATACGTAGGCGAACACCTCGTGTAAGGGACGATTAACCTCGATGGTCTCGTCGAGTGTGACGTTGTGGCTCACAGCGTGTGCTCTTCAATAGGAATATGAACACACGGTAAGGGCAGGGCGGGGCCCGAACAATAGAAGGGGCTCAAGCTTTACAAACCGTTACGAAATGCCGTGTTTTGGTGCTATTTCCGGCGGATCTCGTAGACGACGTGATTGTCGGTGGCCTCGGGGCGCCGCACCGTGCCATCTCGTAATACCCCGCCGATCTTCTCCATCGCCCCCCGCGAGCGCCAGTTGGTCTCGCCGACCCAGAACACGACCGTGTCGACATACTGGAACGCATGCTCGAGCATCAGCGCCTTCAGCTCCGCGTTGGCCGTGCCACCCCAGTAGTCTCGTGACAGAAACGTCCAGCCGATCTCGATCTCGCTGTTCTCTGCATCGAGGTCGTTGTAACGACTCGAGCCGATAATCTCGCCAGTCTGCCGGTCGATAACCACGAACGCGCTGCCGCTCTTGAGCGCCACGTCGAAGAACTCGCGAAACACGTCCTCCTGGTAACGATCCGATGCCGGGTGCAGCGCCCACAGCTCCGGATCTGCGGCCGCTGCGTATAGCCCCGGCCAGTCGCCGTCGGCGATCGGGCGTACCAGCAGGCGTTCGCCCGTCAGTGTGGGTTGCAGGTCGAATTCCATCGTCAATCGCACACAGCTAAGTACTGCTGCCAGCCGCCTCGCGGTACGCGGCCAGCTGCTCGTCATCCTGCGTCGTCCAGTAGTCCGCGTATCGTGATTGCATGGCGTCTAAGATTTCGGCGGCCCGCTTCGCGTCACCCTGCAGGTAAGTGAACCGCGCTCGCAGCCGCATGTCGGTCGGCGTTTCGCCTTTCTCGATCTGGCCGCCGATCAAGGGCTCCGCAGCGGACAGGTCATTGGCGTCGAGCAACAGTTTGACCAGCTTGCGAGTAACCCGGTCCTTCGTCACGACGAAGCCGGTTTCGTCGATCTCCTCGAGCGTCTGCCGGTACTGGTCGATGGCCTCATCGCTCTTCTCGTGCAGCACCGAGATATCGCCGTCGAGTTCCATCGCCTCGATCAGCGGCTCGTACAGCGCTTCGCGACGCGCCAGCTGCACGATGTCATCGACGCGGGACTTCGCCGACTCCAGGTCTTCCGCCCGTATGTCGATGCGGGCAAGCCGCACATTGACCTGCGCGCCTCGCGACAGGTCGTCGATGCCTTCGAAGATGGCCTTGGACTCCGCGTAAGCGGCGCGTGCGGCATCCAGATCGCCGGCGCTGAACTCGGCCTGTGCGAGCTGCGCCTTCGCCGTGCCCATGAACAGCTGGTCGTTCGCTCCGCTGGCGATCTCGAAGGCCTCGCTGGCTGCAGCCTTGGCATCATCGTAGCGCTGTTCGTTGACGTACAGGATCGACAGCATGCCGAGGATGCGACCCTGCCCGACGCGGTCGCCGATCTCGCGCCGAATGGCGAGCGACTCGAGGTGCAGCGGCTCGGCTTCGCCGATGCGCCCCTGGATGCGACGCAGGTAACCGAAGTTGTTCAGCATCATCGCCTCGTTGCGGCGATCGTTGGTCGCCCGGAACGTCTCGAGCGCCTGCGTCAGGTGATCCTCCGCCGCATCGAGCTTGCCCTCGGCCATGTCGATGTTGGCGAGCGCAGCGGGTAACTGCCCCGGCAGCATGCCCTGCCCGGCGTCGGCATAGGCGACATTCGCTCTCGCGATCAGCGCACGCGCCTCGTCGTACTCGCGCTTGTCCTTCGCGTGGATCGCGAGGTTGTTGTAGATCTTGCCTTCGGTGATGCGGTCGCCGGCCGCCTTCGCGATCTGCAGTCCGTCCTCGAGCGTCTGCTGTGCGAGCTCGCCGCGACCGCTGCGGATGTACACAGTACCGAGCCCGTGGTGGGCAATGGCTCGCAAAGACGTTGCGGGCTCGACCGGCAGCGTGTCGATGATTTCCTTGAACGCGTCTTCGGCCTCCTGCGTGCGGCCGAGGATGCGTGCACAGTCTGCCCACTCGTAATGCGCGCGGGTGATCGACTCCGTGCTCGATTTCACGACCTCGAAGAGCTGCAGCGCGTCGCCGCAGCGGCCCTCCAGTGAATAGGCGAGTGCGCGCGAGTAGGCCTCGTTGATGAAGGCGTCCTCGGCGATCATCGTGATGTCGTTGCCTGCGCTGTCGTCTAATGATCCGGCAACGCGATTGATCATGCCTTTTAATAGTGTCGTCGGCTCGGCACCGACCATCGTGCCGCGCTCAACGCTGCCATCGGCCGCGTGCAACGTATAAGAAAGTCTCAGCGAGCCGGCGTTCTGCTCGAGCCGTGTGCGCAGCAAGTGGCTGGCGCCGTACACCTCGTTCAATAGTGTCAGGTCTTCAGCCGCAGTCTCGTCATCCGGCAGACCGTTGGTCTCGGCAAAACGAATCGCGTCCGACGAACGCACGACCGACAGGCTGCTTGTCTGCGACACGAGCTCGCCGGCAAAGCCGAGCAGCCCGAGCCGGACCCATTCGTACTCGTTGTCATTGGTCAGGTTCTCGACCGGCATGATCGCGAGGTGCACGTCGTCGGTGACCGGTTTGTCGGGCCAGAGGTAGACGCTAAACGTGATCAAGGTTACGACGAAGGCGAGGGCGATCAGTCGCACGCGATTCGACGATGACTCGGGAAGCGGTGCTTCCGCCGCCGGCTCGCTGTCATCCAGCGTCGCGATGAACTGGTAGCCGTGCCCGTGCACGGTGCGAATGACGGTCTGCGTGTCGGCGCTGTCGTCGACGGCCCGGCGCGCCTTCATGATGGCCCGGGTCAGCGCCGTCTCCGAGACGATCGTGCCGGCCCAGACCGTGTCTTGAATCTCGTCCTTGTTGACCGCGCGGTGGCGCTGCTCGATCAGGTAGCTCAGGAGGGCGAAGACCTTGGGCTCGAGCGCCACGAGCTCGCCGTTTTTCCTCAATTCCCGGGCGTTCGTGTCGAACGTGAAGCCGCCGAAGCGAATCACGCCGTCTGACACGTCATTTTGGGTCCCGGGGGCATCCGTCATTGGATCGTCAGCATATCGTCAGGCCATGGTCATGACTCCGAAGCGCTACCGGCACAGACTTGTTCCCAGAGAAAAAAATCTCTTTATCAACAACTTATGTCTGTAACGACGGAGGATACACCCATGAAACGCATTGCTATGCTTGCTTACGGCGTACTTTGTTATGCCATCTTTTTCGCCACTTTTTTGTACGCAATTGGCTTCATCGGCAACCTGATCGTACCAAAATCCATCGATTCGGTGCCCACGGTGTCGCTCGGCACGGCACTCTTTATTAATACGCTGCTTTTGGTCGTTTTCGCGGTTCAGCACAGTGTCATGGCCCGGCCCTGGTTCAAGCGGGCCTGGACGAAGATCGTGCCTGAGGCCGCCGAGCGCAGCACCTATGTCCTGTTCTCGAGCCTCGCGCTGATCCTGCTGTTCGCGCTGTGGCAGCCGATGGGCGGCGTCATCTGGGCGGTTGAAAACCAGGCGGCGGTCATCGCTTTCTACTCAGCCTACGCCTTCG
>JAAUYD010032483.1_pt1 | contig 11029 bp, 14 predicted proteins | sample 7278101 | NCBI WGS metagenome assembly JAAUYD01 (sample SAMN14350128, study PRJNA611818) | marine sediment metagenome | isolation source: surface marine sediment (0.6m) | place: French Polynesia: Moorea | collected 2018-08
TCAAATTCTCGGTTCTCCACCTATAGAAACCCGGTTTCTTTGGTTTCTTTTGGCATACATACTCAAATTCTCGGTTCTCCACCTATAGAAACCCGGTTTCTTTGGTCTTTACCTTTTCTTTAACACCCTCTTACATTTAATTATACCTACCCATTTACCTTGGATAAACCTGTCAGTTAAAGTTTGGAGGTTGAAATCTCATGATTATGCAAGGGGAACAGAAAAGGGTTTATACACCCGAAGAATATTTGGAATATGAAATTAACTCAGAGGAACGTCATGAATATATCGATGGTGAGGTTATTACTGTAACTGGTGGAACTCGAAATCATAATCAAATTGCAGGTAACTTCAGCGCTGCGTTAAACTTTGCACTCAAGCGTCAACCCTATCGAGTTTTTGTCACAGATCAACGTCTTTGGATTCCCAAAAAACGCATTTATACTTATCCTGATGTGATGGTAGTTCAGGGTGAATGACAATTACAATCAGGACGAAGAGATACTATTACCAATCCATTAATAATTGCTGAAGTTTTATCTGATTCGACTAGAAGTTACGATAAAGATAAAAAGTTTGCAGCGTATCGAACTATTCCCAGTTTTGTAGAATATATTCTCATTAACCAATACACTATACATTTAGAGAAGTATTTTAAAACTGGGAAAAGTAGCTGGACTTTTTCTGAGTATGAAGAAGCTGATGATGTATTAGCTTTAAATTCGATTGATTTCCAAATTAGTCTTACTGATATTTATGACAAAGTTGAGTGGGAAGCAGTGGAAGCAAGTGATTGTTAGTAGGGATTACACAATTATTTTAGATGTCAAATAATCATCCATTAGCTACTTCCGAAAGTACTTCATTAATTACATCATCACTCACACCACGTCGTTTTAAACTCGCAACTCAAGCATCAACAATATTGTTTTCTAACCTTTCCAAATCTGCACGTAATCCTTGTCCAATATACCCACGGATTAGTGGTTGGTAACCAGAGAAACCAAGTACTGGTGCAATGCATTTTAGGTCTTCTACCACGTCTTCTGGCATCCGAATTGTGACCATGGTCATGGGACGATTTTTGTCCAAGCGTTTTTTTAACTTTTCAATCTTCATCAGATTAAGCAGCAAAATTATATACAGGAGTTTCAAGAAAACGAACGGGTTTTTCTTGATTGAAAATAATTTCTTGTAAACGTTCTACTGTCTCTGGAGAAAAAAATTGTTCTCCTGTTTCCGGATTTACGCGAGCTGGCACATTTTCAATCAAATAAAATTTACCATTCATCTCTAGAGAATAAGTTACTTTTTGCTCTACTAATTTTTCATTCCATTCACTCTTCATTTCTGTCTCTCCTAATTTGAAATTCATCATTCCATAGTTTTGGATCAGGTTCGTATACAGTAATAATTTTAATCAATGGACGAGATGGATAGCTGCATTGAATGTGAATTGGACGATTTGCTAATGTGAAACCACTGATTAAGCAGCTAGAACCATATTTATCATTTGGATAGTCTTCTATAATTTGACCACTAGCTATTGCTTGTTTCATTTCTTGGACGCGAATTCTACGTAAAATAGATTGGTCAACTGCGTGTTTAGAAAATTCAAACTCATTGCTAGCGATTTTGTGACAAATGTCTTCAATAATTACTGGCATACAACTATTGTACTAGCCATGAATACAGGCTTTGCTGTTGTCGATTGACTCCTTTTTTACAGTATCGCTCTAATGTATCAAATTCAGTCCCTTGATACTCGGTTTCCAAGCGATCGCATTCTCGATCATATGCAGCAAATTCAACATCTAGGGATTCTTTGTTGGCATAGTAATATGCTAAAGCGCTATAAATCCCCGCAAGTGTCAGGTGGGGTTTATCTTCAATAGACATAGGCGTGGAAATTAAATATGCGTCAACCAGAACCCTTGTTCCAGACGCGATATAGCCTCTTTCAGAGGAGCTACGCTAACGCGTCTGGAACATTCTTTTTCACCAGATGTCTAATAATTTCTTCAGGAGTGACCCCTGCTTTAATTTCATTCACGATATACTGAACTGTAATACGGCTTCCAGCAATGCGGGAACGACCACCACAGGTTCCTGGTGTACGGACAATCAGAGTACTAATGTCAGTAATCATTTGCATAGCTTATTTTTCATCCTGAATGCTTCCATATCAGCACTTTAGCATTCACAAAATGAATGTTGGAACAAATAAGTACATAAAGTAACCAGACAGGCAGGAGTTGCTCAAAGATATCACATTTATTAAACATCATGCACAGATTTGTTGATGCAATACAGTTTATTGAAGATATTACACGATAATATAAAGAAGGATAATTTTTATGTATTGACTGCTATATGAGTATTTTGTCAGAGAGTGAAGCTGCTATCAGGCAAATACCAAAAAGTTCGTCAATTAATTCTGATTTTATTAAACATAGGAAAAATGGAAAAAACAATTGAAACAGTTGAAGATGAACTGTTTTTTGAAGATGATTCATATCAGCTACCTCCTGATGATTTAATTGCTTATAATGAGCTTCGTTCATGCGCTGATCTTTACAGAATGTACAAACAGGGAATTCTTGAGATTCAACCTGAATTTCAAAGAGAAGAAGTTTGGAGACAAACCGATCAAACTCGCTTTATTGATTCACTTATTAAGCAATTACCAATTCCAAGTATGTGTTTTAGTGTCGATTACAAAACACAAAAATGGCAAGTTATTGATGGATTCCAGAGAATGTCTGCCATAGTTAAATTCTTGTCAGATGAGAATTGGAAACTCTCGAATTTACCAGATATAGATCCCAAAATATCTGGAAAGCGAGTTAAAGATTTTTTGAATCCTCACTCTGAACTTCATAATTTGTATATAAGGGTAGAAAACTTAACCTTACCAATTACTGTTTTAAGATGTGACTATTCTAAGAAAAATCATACCAATTATTTATTTACAATATTTCATCGTCTAAATACTGGTGGAATGAAACTCAATAATCAGGAAATTAGAAATTGTATATACAATGGAAGTTTAAATGAACGCCTAAAAGAAATAGATAATTATGATGTTTGGACTAAAATTAACGAAAAACAAAAGAGAAAAAAACGTAGATTTATAACTATAGAAATTATTTTAAGATTTTTTGCATTTTATGAGAGATACAAGAGTTATAATGGTAAGCTAGCAAGTTTTCTAAACGATTACATGGCAAAAAATCGGAACTTAGATAAAAAACATTTAGATGAGAAGGAGAAATTATTCAAAGATACAGTTGATATAATTGACAAAATAAGTTCTGATTTAGCTAATCGTCCAAGTATTGCAGTTCTTGAATCTGTTATGTTTGGAGTTGCATTTAATCTACACAAACTAAAATCATTAGAGGATGAAGAAGTTAGACATCGATTTAACAAACTTCTGGAACATAATGCTTTATCTCGAGAGACTTTGAGGCAGGATATTGCTTCAAAAGAAAAAATATTAGCTAGGTTAAATGCTGCTAAAGCAATTTTTTCTGATTCTTGATTGATATTTAATGGCAATAACTAAAGGTAAAATACTTAAAACTATTGATGATCTTGATCACCTGTACAACCAAACTACTAATCCTAATCTACAAAAATATTATTCTAAACTTGCTCTAATCGAATTATGTGGTTGGATTGAATTATCAATGGATGACATAATATTAAAATGTGCAAAAAGATGTCTAAAAAAGACTCTACATATTAAAAAGATTGAACAAGAAGTTAAAAGAAACTCTGCATTTGATTACGAAAACAATTTTCGAGAATTGCTGATAAAAATTATAGGTTTAATAAATTTTGAAAAACTTGAGAAAAATGTTAAACCAGTCTCTCTCGCTACTCTTAAGCCTAAATTAGATAGTATAAAACGTCTTAGAAATAGTCATGCACATACATATCTTAAAAATTGTACACAAGTTTTAAATGCTCCATCAGTAACCAAAAGAGATTGTCTGGATATATTTAATGCTCTAAAAGACTACGAAAAAACTCTCAAACGGCTAAAATTATAAAAGTGTTTTATCATTTGTTTTTCTAATTATTAGAAGTAAAAAACAAAAAATGTACAATTTTTATCAAATTATTATTTATCAACATAAAGATAATAATGACTGAATCAATCAGTGTACAAAAAAGTAGCGGAAATGTATTTGCTGATTTGGGTTTAGCGAATTCTGATGAATTAGTTGTAAAAGCAGAACTCGCACGTCGCATCAGCAAAATCATCACTAAACAAAATATGACACAGGTTGAAGCAGCAGAACTTTTGGGAATCGATCAACCAAATATTTCTGCTTTAATGAAAGGTAAATTAGCTGGTTTTTCAACAGAAAGATTGTTCCGTTTTTTAAATGCTTTGGGTTGTGATGTAGAAATTGTAGTAAAAGATAAACCCAAATCCCAAATAAATGCTCAAACAAAAGTCGTAAATCTGTAAAATATAGCGGTTTTCACTTGGATAAAATACAGGATGAGTGGGATGGGCATCCTTGCCCGTCCTAATTTCACGATTCCCTTTGTATTCTATTGAACCGAAAACCTCTATATTTCTACTCCCTAACCCCATTCCTCAGGATTTACTTGATAATATCCCCGCAATAACTCATACAAATCCCGATGCTTCCTCAATAATTGCTGTGGCTTTTCAAAAAATGTCTCCGTCGCGACAGCAAAAAATTCTGCCGGATTTGTCGCACCATAACTATCTATTACTGTCTTTATTCCTCGGTGAACATCATCACAAAATTGTTGATATTCTGCTGTCATTACCTGTGCCCAAATTTGATAATCTGACTTACTCTTTAAAATAGGAACTCCTTCCGCTTGTCCATCTTCTTGATCCAATTGATGAGCAAATTCATGTAACACTACATTATGTCCATCTTGCCAATTTTTAGTATCTTGTTCGACCTGTTCCCAAGACAGCACAACTTGGTCACGACTCCAGGATTCTCCTAATCTAGCTGTGCGTCTTTCTTCCACAACATAATACCCAGTAGCGACGGTTTCTTTCACAAAATAAACGCCAGGATAAACTAAAATTGAGCGCAGTTTGGGAAAGTATTTATCTCTTTCATTTAGTAGTAATAAACAAGCAACAGCGGCAACAATCACCTTCATTTCTTCCGTTACTTGTAATCCTTGACAGCCAATAAATTGTTTCTCGGCTAAAAAGACTTGTATATGTCCTTGTAATCTTCGCCGTTCCTCGGATGAAAGACTTGTGTAAATAGGAAGATTATTTTCAACAATACTTTTCCAAAGTGGAGAAAAAGAACGCTTTTTAACCTGGTTTCTTCGCTGTTTAGTTAAAAGCGGACTGATTAAAATCCAAATTGCAACCACCGCTATAAGAAGCAAAATCAGAATTATTTGTAGCATGAATTAAATGGGATTATTTTATAGTAATTCTAGCTGATTTCTTAGAGGATGTTTGGAAAGTCTAAAAGCTTACTAAAAACCTCTCTGGGAAACCCCTCACCCCTAACCCCTCTCCCAATGGGAGAGGGGTTAGGTTTCCAGGGTTTTGATGTTAATAACAATACTTTTCAAACAACCTCTTAGAACCCCGACTTCTTAAAGAAGTCGAAGTTCTTGTTTTTGTTAAATAGCGGAGAAATTTGAGAAAATAAATATATTGACTTCAGAGACTACAACTATGGTGCAAGTTCCCAGCAAACCCCTAACCTTGGAAGAATTCTTACAACTTCCAGAAACCAAACCACCTAGCGAATACATTAATGGTCAAATCATCCAAAAACCTATGCTTCAAGGAAAACATAGCAAATTACAAGGTCGTTTAGTTACAGTCATCAATGACATTTCTGAAAAGCAGCAAATTGCTTTAGCTCTCCCAGAACTGCGGTGTACCTTTTCTGGACGTTCTATAATACCGGATGTTGCTGTTTTTACCTGGAATCGCATTCCCTTGGATGAAGATGGTGATATTGCAAATGTTTTCCCTTCTCATCCAGATTGGACGATTGAAATTCTATCTCCAGAACAAAGTTTTACCAGAGTAACTAATAATATCCTCCATTGTCTCAACGCTGGTTGTCAAATGGGTTGGTTGATTGTTCCAGAGGAAAAATCTGTTCTTGCTTATCCTGCTGGTAAACAACCAATTTTGTTCCAAGAACCAGAAGATTTACTCCCGACTCCAGAATTTATCCTAGACTTGAAGTTAAGTTTGGGAGAACTATTTGGCTGGCTAAAACCCGGTAATATCTAAACAAATATTTTGCAAGTAAATGAGGTAAAAATATAAATTGTGAAACTATAGCGGTTTTCACTTGGATAAAATACAGATGAACCTCACCCCCTTCCCCTCTCCTTATTAAGGAGAGGGGTGGCTTTAGCCGGGGTGAGGTTTGGAGTGTATTGGACTCAACTGAAAAGCGCTATATTGTGGGATAGGCATCCTTGCTTGTCCGATTGCATTTCATGAATGTGAAATATGCTCTAACTTGTTTTTTTATCTGTGTATTCATTTTTTGATGTAACTATTAAGAGGTTATTTAAGAGGTTATTTATCAAGTAAACCTTAAGACCTAAGAAACCGGGTTTCTGGGAGACTAAGTACGATAGGAATTCGATACTTCACTCAAACAAACCCGGTTTCTAACTACACCCATTTAATATTTACTTTATAAATGGTCTCTAAGAGGATGTTTGGAAAGTCAACAAGTATACCCGGAACCTCTGGAGGTAAACCTCTCTCCTACAAGGAGAGAGGCTTTAAAACCCCACTTCCCTCGTAGGGAAGGGGGGAAAGGGGGGTTAGGTTTCTGAGATTTTGTGTTAATAACAATACTTTTCAAACATCCTCTAATAACTAATTTTTCCGTTTTTGTTGCTATTCTTAGCTGATGTTTGATGATACCACTTAAACATAAGTATAGATTATATTTTTAGTCGTTTACTTTTGTCATTTAAATATTAGCCTAATTTTTATCGAATTTTTCTCAAAAAATTATTGACGTAATTCCGTTGTTTGATGCTATAGTAAAAAAAAGTGATTTTGGGACATCCCTGACCATTGCTCACCCAAAATGGCTACAAGTCTATTTATTTCGTAGCAACTAACCTAAAAGTCAACTTTTGATAACATCAAGAAAGACCAATTTTTACCCCCCTAACTCACCTCATCAATACCTGCATTTGACAAAATACAGATAATCTGGTAAACATACGACACTTACAGTGTAACGGTACAGTTTTTTTCTATCCCTTAACACCTAACCTCCAACCCCTATTTTTCTAACAGGTGACAAATTGCCGTAAAATAATCTTCACCCGGCATCTAAAGACCTGAAGACAGCCCATGCTTTGCGATTATCTGGTACAAATTCTGACTGCTCGCGTATACGATGTTGCCCAAGAAACACCCCTAGAATATGCCCCCAATCTATCTACACGCCTAAATAACAAGCTTCTGCTAAAACGTGAAGATATGCAATCGGTGTTTTCTTTTAAACTGCGTGGGGCTTATAACAAGATGGCAAAACTACCACCAGATATGTTAGCACAAGGTGTCATTGCTGCCTCTGCTGGAAATCATGCCCAAGGAGTGGCTCTCGGTGCCCGTCGCCTGGGAACCCGTGCTATTATCGTTATGCCCGTAACTACGCCCCAGCTAAAGGTAGACGCAGTCAAAGCCCGTGGAGGTCAGGTAGTATTACATGGGGATACCTATGATGAAGCCTGTGCCTATGCGCGTCAACTGGAAACGGAAAAGGGCTTGACATTTATTCATCCTTTCGATGACCCCGATGTAATTGCCGGACAAGGTACAATCGGCATGGAAATTCTCCGTCAATATCAACAGCCTATCCATGCAATTTTTGTGGCAATTGGTGGTGGGGGCTTAATTTCCGGGGTGGCTGCCTATGTAAAAAGGATACGTCCAGAAATTAAAATTATTGGTGTGGAACCCGTAGACGCGGATGCTATGCATCAATCCCTTAAAGCCGGGAAAAGAGTAAGGTTATCCCAGGTAGGCTTGTTTGCTGATGGTGTTGCAGTGCGGGAAGTTGGGGAAGAAACTTTCCGATTGTGTCAAGATTACGTCGATGACATTATTTTGGTGAATACCGACGACACCTGTGCAGCGATAAAAGATGTATTTGAAGATACTCGCTCTATTGTGGAACCTGCGGGGGCTTTAGCAATAGCGGGAGCAAAGGCATATGTGGAACGAGAACAAATCGAGGGACAGACTTTAGTGGCGATCGCCTGCGGTGCGAATATGAATTTCGACAGATTGCGGTTTGTAGCGGAACGTGCGGAGTTAGGGGAACAGCGAGAAGCCATCTTTGCAGTTACAATTCCGGAATCACCAGGAAGTCTGCGTAAGTTTTGTGAATGTATGGGTAGACGTAATCTGACGGAGTTTAATTATCGCATTGCTGACGATAAAGAAGCACATATTTTTGTGGGAGTGCAAATTGCCAATCGTGCTGATAGGGTAAAAATGGCGGAAACCTTTGAAAATTGTGGTTTTCAAACCCTGGATTTAACAGATGATGAACTGACAAAAATGCACCTACGGCACATGGTGGGGGGACATTCTCCCCTAGCCCATAATGAGTTATTGTACCGTTTTGAGTTCCCCGAACGTCCAGGGGCATTAATGAAATTTGTTGATTCCATGAGTCCCAACTGGAATATTAGTATGTTCCATTACCGCAACAATGGATCAGATTACGGACGAATTGTGGTAGGAATACAGGTTCCACCTCAGGAAATGGAAGAGTGGCAGGCATTTCTGGATACTTTGGGTTATCGGTATTGGGATGAAAATCAGAATCCCGCATATAAGCTATTTTTAGGATATTAATATTCATCAAAAAAGGTGGTTGCACAAAATGACGACGGTGTTAAGAACCACTCTGGAAGAGTTCTTGCAACTGACATATATTGAGGAATCACCAGCGTGGGAATATATCAACGGAAAAGCATTACAAAAGCCGATGGGAGGAGGAAAACACAGCCTGCTACAGAAAAGCTTAGTTGCAGGAATTGATGGTGTAAATAGCGAATATGAAGCCTTTCCAGAATTGCGCTGTACTGTTGGTAATCGTTCTGTGGTTCCCGATGTCGTTATTCTGGCAAGAAATCAGCTACCGTTGGATGAAAATGGTGATATTGTCAGTACAGGGATTAATTTTGCACCCCCTTGGGTAATTGAAATTCTTTCTCCCGACCAAAGTCAAACTAAGGTTACTGGCAATATTTTACATTGTATAAAACATGGTACTAAGTTAGGTTGGTTGGTTGACCCAAATGAGCGCTCAATTTTAGTTTATCAACCCAACAGCTTGCCGGATTTATTATCTGGAGCAGATATTTTACCAGTGCTAGAAGGTGTAAGTATAACTCTTACCGTTGATGATGTATTTGCTTGGTTAAAACGCAGATAAATTTTTCTCCTCCGGTGTAGGTTGATATAATCGGATTACTATTGTTCTCATCTCATGGCAGTTTACGAAAACCGAGAAGCGTTTATTCCCTTCCGTCGTACTGATATTATCGAACTTTGCTTGCAAGATGGTCAGCTAGATGCAACTGAGGCTGAAAAATTTCAAAGTTTCTGCGAAATTCTCTCGGCATATTATCATTTTCGTTTTCATAAAACCCTAGAAATCATCAAAGATAACTACATAGCTTTTAACCCCAATCCAGATGTTAAAGCCTTAAATCAGCCCACTTTTGAGCAATATGAACAGATGCAATCAAAGGTAATTGATGAGTTTAGGCACATTGTGGAAAAAGCTAATTATATTCCCTTGTCTAAATCAATTGTAGAACGTTCATTAGCAGCAAAATCTTTGATTGATTTGGAAACTCATGTTAATTTCAATGATTTTGACCAGTTTTTATGCTATTACCGGGGTGATATTGATAAGAAAATTTTTGTGAAAAAGCTCTGGTTTTGGCAAGAAGAAAAAACAATTGATATTTTAGAAAGAGTTGTTTTACTAATTAAATTTAAAGATGCTGCTTACTTTCGTGCCCAGGATGTCAAAATTGAGGATCTAAAATTTACTCCTGGGAAAATGTATCTCTACTTTTATAAGAATATTCCTAAACTTGATATTGATTTATTATTTCCAAATGTTGCTACTAGTATGACCTGGAAAGATAGGTTACTATTTGGAATTCCCGCTATTGGGGCAGCCATACCTTTGTTATTAAAAGCATTACCAAATTTATTATTACTAATCGCAGCAATTTTATTCTTTTTCAATGCCCAACCCCTAATGGAATCATTAAATATAAAAAATGGTCAAGTCAGAGATGTCATGCCTGTTTTGGTTGCAACATTATCTTTAGCAATGACTTTGGGTGGATTTGCTTTTAAACAATATACGAATTATAAAAATAAGAAAATAAAATTTCAAAAAGATGTCACCGATACCCTATTCTTCAAAAATTTAGCCAATAATACCAGCGTCTTTCAAATGTTAATTGACTTGGCTGAAGAAGAGGAATGTAAGGAAATAATTCTAGTTTATTACCATCTACTTACGAGTAAAACTCCCTTGAATCCTCAACAATTAGACTCTCGCATTGAAAATTGGATGGAAAATAAATTAGGTACTATGATTGATTTTGATATTCAAGGTCCTTTGAAGAATCTCGAAAATATTCGTGGTAAAGTCATCCACAATGGTGATACAGCAGAGAATAAACCCCTAATTCCTCTACTTACCTATGACAATCAAGGATTTTGTCATGTTCTCCCCTTGGATGATGCTAAAGCTGTGATTGACTATGTTTGGGATAATGCTTTTCACTTTAGCTAGGCAGTAGTTATCAAAATAACCCCCCATTGCGGGGGGAGTTAACAATTAGACTACAACCTTTTTCAATTCCTTAAACAATAACCTACAACCGTAAGCAGCAGTTTGGGAAATAACCAAATTACCAAATCCTCTCTTCACCTCCTTATCTTTAACCCCAGGGGCAATATCACCCGCAA
>JAAUYD010121419.1_pt1 | contig 11029 bp, 10 predicted proteins | sample 7278101 | NCBI WGS metagenome assembly JAAUYD01 (sample SAMN14350128, study PRJNA611818) | marine sediment metagenome | isolation source: surface marine sediment (0.6m) | place: French Polynesia: Moorea | collected 2018-08
CGGCTTTCGCCGGAATGACGTCAGTTCCTAATTGCGTTGATGGGGACAATTGCGACACAGCCTAGGAAGCCGGGATCCAGTGATTTAAGCATCATAAAATGCCGGGTGCTTGATGGGCCGGAAGGAAGGGGAGGAGCTCTTTCATAGTGTTAATTTCCAGATTAATAACTCAATTAATATCTCGATCGACTTTTTTGAAAGGTGTAGGAGCGGCTTTTAGCCGCGACGTATTGGTACTGGGGGTTGGTCAATCGCGGCTAAAAGCCGCTCCTACACGCCCATTGGTGATGGCCCCTTCTCAGGCATAGGCCGAAAGTACAGCATGCAGCCTTTGATTTACCCATGAACATATGTGCCTGGCGCCTCACAAATTGGGGGATAGGTGATCGATCCCATGGGCGGCGGTGGCGCTTGGTTGCCGCTGCGGGATTTGAGCCAGCCGATCCAGTCCGTCCACCATGACCCTTTTATCGGTGACTGCTTGCCCAGCCACTTTTCCGGGTCTCGCAGTCGGGTGGCAGGGCCGCTGCGATACTTTTTTTTAGACCATGGCGATGGTGGGTTGACGATGCCGGTGATATGCCCTTCATCGGCAAGGATATACCGTACTTTACCGCCGACCAACCGGCACGATTGGAAGGTGCTGGTCCATGGGCAGATGTGGTCTTTGGCAGCCCCGACAATGTAAAAGGGCGCCGTCACCTTCTTGAGATCAATGGGGCGATGGTCAAGGGTGAGGCTGCCGGGCTTTACCATGCGATTTTCCAGGTAAAATGATTTGAGGTAAAAAGTGCACATCGCCTCCGGCAGGTTGGTGCTGTCGCTGTTCCAATACAACATGTCGGATCGTGGTGGTTGTTCGCCATAAAAATAATTATTGACCACATAGCGCCAGATCAAGTCATTGGGATTCAGCAGACGGAATGCGGCGGCAATGTGCTGCTCTTCAAGTACGCCATTTTCTGCCATAAGCTTATCGAGAGCATGAATAGCCTCGGGATTGATCAATGCTCCGAGATCACCGGGATTGGAAAAATCTACCAACGTGGAAAACAGGGTTGCATCTGCCACCCGTGGTACCGTGTTCTCGTGGGCCAGCCAACCCATCAGAGCTGCGGCCAATGTGCCGCCGATGCAGTATCCCGCCAGGTGCACCTGGGAACTGTTGCAGATGTCCCGGGCAGTGTTGACGGCCTGTAACGCACCCTGGTGCATATAGTCTTCAAAGCGGGTATGGCGCATCTCCGGCCCCGGATTTTTCCAACTGGTGATGAAGACGGTATATCCTTGGCGAACCAGGAAGGAGACAAAACTGTTACGGGAAGACAGATCGAAAATATAGAATTTGTTGATCCATGGTTGAATTAAGACGATGGGGACTTGCCACACCCTTTCGGTTTGCGGTGAATATTGTATTAACTCCATGAGTTGATTTCGAAATATCACCTTACCGGGTGTGGCGGCGAGATTCTTTCCGACTTGAAAACTGTTTTGATCGGCCAGGGAGACCAACCCGTTATGGGTCCTCAAATCATCTGCCCAATTGCGCAATCCCTGGGTTACGCTCTCACCTTTACTTTTGACAAAGCGCTGCACCGCTTTGGGGTTTGTCCAAAAAAAGTTGGATGGCTCCAGCATAGCCTTTATCTGCCTTATCCAGAAGTGGGCCTTGCGTCGGGAATGTGGGGACAAATCCGGGGCTTGTTCCACATAGTGGTTCAACCATTTGCACCAGACCTGATGGTATTGTTTTGACGTCCACGTTAACGTGTTGATCCAATTCATGAGCAATTCCGCGCCATTGTTCGGCGTTCTTTCGGACCGCCCGTCTAATAAGTGATGGTAAACCCGCTCGTTAGTAGATTTCATGGACGCTTCCAGTTTGCGACAACATTGCCTGAAGGCCTCACGGTCATGCTGCCAAGCAACATTCAGGTCGGCAAATGCCGCTGTGATATCAAATGGATCCATATCGTGGGGCATGACGGGCCTCAACATGCTTCGCCGTGGATCGGCGGGCTCTCCAAAAAGGAGATGACGTCTTGAAGGCTGGTCTCATCCGCCAGCAGCTCCAGGGGCACTTCGACCTCATATTGCTGAAGCAGCAGCGTTTGTAGATTGACTGCCGCCATGGAATCCCATTCCGGCATTTCCCCCAATACCGTCTCCAGCGACAGGTCCTTTGCGTTGCACTCCGGAAAAAGTTCTTCTATCTCTTTAAAAATTTTTGCTGCAGATACTTCCATATTCAAGTCCTCCTTAAGGTTGGATGGGGATGCAATGTTATTCGCTGACGCCGTATCTGACAGGTATGGGAAGGTCACAATTTTATAAGATTGGCTCCCCATGACAAGCCACCGCCAAATGCTGCCGTGATGATCTGGTCGCCTTTGGTTATGATCCCACGGTTGATCGCCTCGTCCAGTGCTATGGGCACCGATGCGCTGGCCGTGTTACCGTAGCGAAACATGTTCATATAGAATTTTTCTTCAGGGACACCGAGATTTTCTGCAATTTTAAGAATGATGTTGACGTTGGCCTGGTGACAGATAAAGCATTGGACGGATTCGACAGATAGATGGGTTTTTTCAAGTAGCCGCTGGATTACTTCAGCGCCTCTGGATACGGCAAAGTCATACACCTCGCGGCCCTTCATTTGAAAATAGATGGCTTTGGCATCGGGGATCTCCTCGTAAGGCATCATGGTGCCGCCCCCGGGAATACAGATGGTATTGCTGCCGCTGCCGTCTGTGTGAAGGATCGAATCGATGACACCTGTTTGGTCTTCCCGGGCGGCGAAGAGTATAGCGCCGGCGCCGTCCCCGAAGTATGGGAAAGTAGAGAAATCTTTGGGGTTTAATATCTTTGAATAGATTTCCGATGCCACAAACAGAACGTTGGTGCAATTGCCGGATTCAATCATTGCCTGGGCCAGCGCGATGCCATAGGTGCTCCCGGAGCAGACCGAGTTGATGTCGAAGGCGAATGCATGCGTGGCCTTGAGCAGATATTGCACTCTGGTTGCCGTAGCCGGTTGAATTCGATCGGGGGAGGATGTGGATAAAATGATGGCATCTACCTCATGGGGTGGAAAGTCGGCGCGTTGCAGGCATTGCTCTGCAGCCTTGAAGGCAAGATCGGAGGTGCACTGTTCCGGTGCGGCGTGGTGGCGGCAAAAAACGCCGGTCTTTTGGCTTATGATCAGCTTGGCGGATTTCGGAAATTGATCCAAGGCTTCGTTGTGGATCGTGCCTTCCGGCAAATAACAGCCCGTGCCTATGATGACGGCGTTTGGCATAAATAAAATCCTCTTGGGTCTACTGATGTACCCATCGACTCTATTTTTTACCCACTGCTGGCAGGGCCATTTTTTACATGCCCAAGCGACTAGGCTATAATACGTTGCCAATCAAGAATCGTTCGACACACTGACGAATTTTTTCGGATGGTATATTGCTGAAGTGCTTTAGGCAGCGCTTGCACAGGACGACGCCGGTCTCGGTTTGGGTGACCTTGTGCATGGGTTCCACGGAGCCGCAAAGGTCGCAGGCCGTCCGTGGAATATGCTCTTCCGTTGAGAGGACCTCGTGGCTGCGAGCTATAATTTGAGCCCCGGCAGCATAACGTTCTATTCCGTTTTTGGATAACAAGTTGATCCAACGAATACGGGCCACATAGGAGTGGTAAGCTTCAGGCCCGGTGTCTCCAGGCGAATAATTCTGCATTACGATGCAGACGTCGGAATCGGGCTCGAGTTTATGAGGGACTTCATAGCATAGACCCGCATCGCTAAAATCAAAGGTGTGCGCCGAGCTAAAATTTTCACTGTTTAACAGGGCGTATTGGATGGGAACGTCGTATGGGGTTCTCGGGTGGGCTCGGGGGGTGATTTTTTCCATTGTTCGTCTCTCCTTACACCGTGTTATGGATCCTTTGGGGGGTAATAACCTGCCATAGAGACTAACCTGGCGATCTCCGGAAGAATATAGAAGAGATTCCCTCCGAATATATGGCAGTGGAACTAAGACACGAAAGCAACGAAGCACGTCTTGAATACGTTGACCGTTATGGACGGCAACCTTCCAGTGACTGATGGAATAGCTTTTATGAGGTATTCGTTTTGGGGATTTTCGATGTGAGCGCCGGTGAATTATTGCATCAGTGCTTCAAGGGCAGTTGTCGGTGTGCGCGGTAAGTGTTTCCACATTATCAAAAACTCGACTGAGCTTGTCAAGTTTTAATACGGGCATTGACGGTTAATTTTTAGATAATGAATGATGCTTGAAGGGGGCAGCGTCCTGCTTGTCCGAATGGTTGCGGTACCGTACTACCCTATAGTTGCAAAAGTCGGAGGGCTTCGCCCAAAGTTCGTCGGCAAGGGTGAAGCCGTCGTCACCTACTGCGAACCCTTGCCAACGAAGGATTTGGAGTCCCCCGGTCTTTAGCAACTATGGGGTTTATACTTTACATCCCCCAGCGCCGGCAGCCTGGCTCCAGAAGGGAGACATTTTTCGAAGTCGTTCGATAATCGGCGGTAGTTTCTCTATGACCAAATCGATCTCCTCCTCAGTGTTATAGATGCTGAGGCTGAAACGGATCGATCCGTGAGCGGCTGTAAATGGAACGCCCATGGCACGCAGCACATGAGACGGTTCCAAAGAGCCGGAGGTACACGCTGAACCGGAGGAGGCACAGATGTTAAACTCATCCATCATCAATAAGATGGCTTCGCCTTCCACATACTCAAATGCGATGCTCGAAGTGTTGGGCAGCCGGTTGGATACATCGCCGTTGACCATGGAATTGGGTATTTTCTCCAGCAATGTATTTTCCAGTTTATCCCTCAAGGCCAGAACCCGCGTGTTTTCATCCTCCATTTTATCGGCCACAAATTCTGCGGCCCTCCCCATACCGATGATGGAGGCCACGTTTTCAGTGCCGCCGCGGCGGCCGTGCTCCTGGTGTCCCCCCATGAGAAAGGGGGCATATTTGGTCCCCTTGCGCACATAGAGCGCACCAACACCCTTGGGGGCGTGCAGTTTATGTCCTGAGAGCGACAACATATCCACACGGCTCTCCGCCATGTTGATGGGAATTTTACCAACGGCTTGTACAGCATCGGTATGAAAAACGATGCCGCGGCTGGTTACCTTTTCGGCGATTTCATCCACGGGAAAGATGACACCGGTTTCATTGTTGGCCCACATCAAGCTGACAATGGCAGTGTCGTCGCTTAGATGGTCATAGAGAAAATCCAGGTCCAGATTGCCCTTGCCGTCCACCGGTACGAACGTGGTGCGATAGCCGTTTTCGTTGAGGTATTCTCCCAGGTTTTTAATGGCCGGATGTTCCACCTTGGAGGTGATGATATGCCGCTTGTCAGGGTTGCCGCGTAGTGCCGCCCAGATGGCGGTGCTGTCGCTTTCCGTACCGCAGGAAGTGTAGACGATCTCTTCCGGCTGGGCACCCAGGAGATCGGCCAGCTTGGCCCTGCCTTCTTTGAGTTTCATCCCCACATTTCCGCCGAAGGTGTGCATGCTGGAGGGATTGCCATAGAATTGCGTAAAATAGGGCATCATCTCTTCGACCACTTCCGGAGCGACCTGGGTGGTGGCATTGTTATCCATATATATTGGTTTCATGCAGAGACCTCCTCTACCACGATGGTATTTGCAACGAGTTCCTTGAGTTTGGACTCCACGTAATCCTTAAGGGTGACCTGGCTCATGGCGCAGGTTGCACAGGTGCCGATCAGCTTGACCAAGACGCGGTCGCCGTCCACATCCACCAACTGAATATCACCACCGTCCTGCTTCAGGGCCGGTTTGATTTCCCGCTCCAAGGTCTCTTCAATGAGTTTGATCTTTTCAATATTGGTCAATGCCTTGGGAGCGGCAGGGGCATCCACCTTTTTCCCGGTGGTGGTGGCGATGATCTCTTCTATTTTTTCGTGGCATTTGCCGCAACCGCCGCCGGCCTTGATGTAATTGGTGATCTCTTCAACCGTTTTCAGTGAGTGTTCGGTCAGAGCCCGTTCAATCTGGACGTCTGTGACACCAAAACATTCGCAAACCAGGTTGCCTTCGGGAATTTTCTCGGGTTCACCTAAATAACAGGCGATCGCTTTTTCGAGGGCCTCTTGACCCATCACAGAACAGTGCATCTTCTCTTTGGGCAGGCCGCCCAAAAACGTCGCGATTTCCTCGTTGGTAATCTCTTGCGCTTCCTTTACGGTTTTGCCGATCACCATTTCCGTCAGGGCGGATGACGAGGCGATGGCGCTGGCGCAACCAAAGGTCTGAAATTTAGCATCTGTGATGATACCGGTATCATCGACTTTTATGGTCAGTTTTAGGGCATCGCCGCAAGCCAACGAACCGACCTCGCCAACCCCACTGGGGTCTGCAACTTCTCCCACATTACGCGGGTTAATAAAGTGTTCTTTCACCTTTTCAGTGTATTCCCACATAGCTTCCTCCCAAGAATTATTCAAAACAACAGAGCTCTTATCTCTGTTTCCACCGAATGTTGCAACCGCTAAGATAATAATCATGATTTTCCTTATGGAAAGTGCTGATACTTCTTGTTTGAATGGTTATGTTGATGATAAATAATATGATGAAGGGCTGAAGCTACCATTGGCGTCCAGAACGGTCATTCAACCCTGGTCCCATCTTCCTCAGGGCGCCTATACTCACTTAAATTTGCGCACTTTGGCTTCCTTACCCCTTTGTTCCCACCCTTAATTATCGGAGGTCACGGCCATGGACATTCGAAAGGCTGTTTTTGCCGGTAGTTGGTATCCAGATCAGGCCAAGAAATGTGAGTCGGAGATCGAAAAATATCTGGCTCAAGCGCCGGCGTCTGATTGCGATGATAAATCCTGGATGGGGGGCATTGTGCCCCATGCCGGATGGTTTTACAGCGGCGCAATTGCCTGCAATGTCATCCACCGACTCAAGGAGGAGACCTCACCGGACCTGGTGGTGCTGTTTGGAATGCACCTGCATCCCGGTTCGTCCAATCATATGATGGCCACCGGCGCATGGGAGACACCCTTCGGTAATCTGACCGTGGCAGAGGACCTTGCCCGGTATCTGAAAGAGCGTTTTACATTCCAGGAGGAGACTCCCCAGCGCTTTGTTCAGGACAATACCATTGAATTGCAGCTGCCTTTTGTCAAATACCTACTTGATCCTGAACAGATATTGGCCATTGGCGTCCCGCCTAAGATGGCTTCTCTGGACATCGGATGTGCGGTGGCGACATGGAGTCGAGCCAATGGCCGGCGTTTGAAGGTCATCGGCTCAACCGATCTAACCCATTACGGCAGCAACTATGCCTACACCCCCCGGGGAGAGGGTGAGGCGGCTGTGGAGTGGGTCCGCAATGACAATGATCGCCGGGTGATCGATGCCATGGTGGCCATGGCACCCGAGAAAGTCATAGACGAAGGGTTGGCCCATCAAAACGCTTGCTGTTCTGGAGCAGCAGCGACGGCCGTAGCAGCTGTTAAAGAGATGGGGGCATCACAGAGCAAGGAGGTGGCATACGCCACCAGCTATGAAAAAAGCCCCGGCGATAGTTTTGTGGGGTATGTGGGAGTGTTGTTTGGATAGGATTTAATGGCCTGAAGGAAAAATCTTTTTGTCTCGTCTATTGCGGATGCCGACGAATGGAGTTAACTTTCGTTTAAGATTGGCCGATATTATGCATGTATTCTAGTGGAGCGGGATGGAGCGTATCACATGAAAAAGGGTGAAATTTTAAATCTTGGGTGATTTCAAATCGATATCGAAATCTGCGTGAACCAATCCCAGCCAATTTCGAGTGAGAGGTGTCAGCAAAATGGCGTTCTTGAAGTATCTAAAAAAAATATTCAAAAAAGGCGAACCCCATCAGCCGAAGATGGAATATGTTCGGGACGAACCCCTAGCTGCCGATGACGAGATGCTTGCGGCGCGGTCTGCGGTCAACAAAGCCCTGGAGCTGGAGGGTGAAATTGATGTGTCGCGGCAGGCTGATTTGGAGGGATATGCCAGGGATATCAACATGTCCAAGGAGTCCGTCGAGCGGTGGATTTCGTCCGGCCTGCTCATGCCCGAAGAGCTCAAAGTCGCTGAAAAATTAGTGAAACTTATGCGCGACAAATAAGGACCGCATAGGCACCGCCGAAAATTCCGATTATCCCTAAAGCTCAGCTCCTAAATGCCGATATTAAGAACAGAGGCTTCGCGGGGGAGCCTCTACGAGATATATTCATTTATATCTTCCTTTAGCCGGCGGGGCGGCATCAGCCGCCCCGGTTTCTTTATTTTTTCAAATAATTATGCATGTCTCTCCTCGATGGCGTCTCCCAGGATCCATCTCTTAATTTCATGAGGAAATACAGTGGAGTCAAATTCTTGGGGCGCTACGATCTCCGGTACCTTGATTTTTAATCCGGCTGCATGCAATCCCAACCGTCTAAAATTGTAATGTTTTTCAAGGTAGCGGCATGCCCGCAAGGAACCATAGCGTCGGTCCCCCACCAAGGGATGACCAGCCAATGCGGCATGCCGGCGTATTTGATGGGTTCGCCCGGTGGCCAGTCGGCATTCGATGCTACTGTAATGGTGCGTATGTTCCACGAGACGGTATAGCGTCCTGCAGCGGCTGCGCCGGCCTTTGCCCTGGGGATTTCGCCGTCCCGCCGATTTAGGCGTCAACGGCCAATTCCATTCTTCCCAATCCTTTGTGTTCGGTAGGGTGCCATGTACCAACGCCTGATATTTTTTAGTCACCAGACCTTGTGAGAATTGCCGGGACAAAAAGTCGAAAGTCCGGTGGCTGCAGCTCAGTAGGATCACACCACTAGTCTCTTTATCCAGTCGATGGACCGGGTGGAGGCCAAAGGTGCGATCATATCCTAACGCCTTGGGTACTTTTTGACGGCTCAGCAGAAATTGGGTCAACAGGGAACATAAATCTCCGCCCGGGTCATTATGAACACTCAATCCACTGGGTTTGTCCACCACCAGCCAACCGTCCCCCCACCCGATCATCGATACCGGACAATGTTCCATATGGATATTGGTCATGTGGTCTCAGTGTCCGGTGGGGTTTCCGGCGGTGCTTCGTCCAAGGGCTTGCCCACGAGCCGGCAGGCCAGGGTTTCACCAGATTCCGTTTGCATAAAATCGATAATCTGATGGGCCAACCCATGGCCTACACGGGTCTCCTCATCCACTATGAGGGTTGCACCGGCCTTCATTACGTCGGCTAAATGGCGATGGTAACGACACCTCGCGGCGATGGGCAACTGGGGCCTCAATTGCCGAATATGCGACACGATTTGGATGGTGGACATGGCATCGGGCACAGTGACGACGGCCATGCACACCTCTCTCAGGCCTGCATGAACCAGCACCTCCTCCTGGGTGGCATCTCCCAGATAGAGGCTCGCTTTTAGTTCATAGGCCTTGGCGCGGCTATTGGGATTTGTATCGATCACCAGGGGGGTCATGTTGCGTTGCTGCAAGTGTCGCACCACCTCCTGGCCGGCCGGCCCAAGCCCTACCAGGAGAACCTTTTGAGTGGGCTCGATTTTTTCGGATTGGCTCTGGAGATGGGCTGCGGAAGGACGGCCCAACACGATCCGTAATAACCGATCCGCCATTGGAAAGGCATATTCTACCATATACGGAGCAGCAAACATGAGGAGGATGATGACCGATACCACCAGGTCATAAGATTCGCTGCCCAGTACCCCGCCTTGCAGGGCCGTCGTGGCCAGCACGAATGAAAACTCTCCCACCTGCGCCAGACTGATACCGGTCGCCAATGCCTGCCGGTTGTTCAAGCCGAACAAACGCCCGATTCCAAAAATGATGATGGCCTTCAAGATAAAAATGGAGAGGCCGGCGGCGATGATCCAATGGAGGTGCAGGACAAACCACAAGGGTTTGGCCAGCATCCCGACGGATGCAAAGAAGAGGGTGACCATAATGGTGCGAATGCCCCCGATATCGGCCCGGATCTGGGTGGCGAAAGGCGACTCCCCCAGCAGCAGGCCGGCCACAAATGCGCCCAAGGCAGGTGATATGCCTAAAGCATGGGCGCCCAACGAGGCTCCCAGACCGATGGCCAACGCCAGCAAAACAGTGAGTTCCCGATTGGCAAACACCCCTTGGCTGGCCAGTAGCAGCGGTACGCCCTTATATAAAAGGACATACAGAACAAGTCCCAACCCGCCGGCCGACGCCACCACTTTGAGGATGTGAAGCCCTATTCCGGATTGAGCAGCCTCTGGGGAAAAGAGGGAGACCATGATGACCAACGGTACAATGGCCATGTCCTGCAGAAGTAAAATCGCAAGACAGGATCGGCCGCGGATCGAATCGATTTCACTGCGATCCACCAGCATTCGCATGACCACCGCCGTAGAACTCAGCGCGACGATTGCGCCGATGGCAATTGCTTGGGGAAAGTCGACCCAGGGTAGTAAGACCAGGCAAACCACCGTCAGGGTTACGGTCACCTGGATGCTGCCACCGCCAATGGCCAAGCGTCCCAACTGTTTAATACGCCGGAACGAAAACTCCAATCCGATGGAGAAGAGCAGGAGAGAGACACCCAACTCGGCGGATTGGCCCACGGCTTCTGTATTGAACAAAAGGGGGCCGATGATCGTGCCGGCCAGAAGATATCCCAGGATGGGGCTTTGTTTAAACCTTTGAGCCAGGGCGCCTAATAAAAATGCTCCACCCAGCAGCATGACCAGCTCGAATAGAAAGTACCAAAGATCCAATCCCAGCTCCTTATCAATATGTGCTAGCCGTTTGAGTATTCCATGCGGCGTCGCGACTATTAGGCGGTAGGGTATCAACCCGCCGGAGTTTTAAGTTTTAAGATTTAAGTTTTAAGTGAAGGTATCCTGCCCATTCTATTTTGGGCAAACCGTTTATCGTAATCTATCGTCATCCCGGTGCAGGAGGCTGCGCCACAATTCCCTGCAACGGTGCCAATAGGAACTGACGTCATCCCGGCG
>JAAUYD010047724.1_pt1 | contig 11027 bp, 10 predicted proteins | sample 7278101 | NCBI WGS metagenome assembly JAAUYD01 (sample SAMN14350128, study PRJNA611818) | marine sediment metagenome | isolation source: surface marine sediment (0.6m) | place: French Polynesia: Moorea | collected 2018-08
AAACAGATCTTGCTGCATGCCCCAGTTGCGGCATTCTTGAGCTTCTTGACCCAATCCGCGAATGTAGGGCACGGTTTCTTCGCCGAAGTAGTCGGAATATTCCTGAGAATCGACTAGGGCATCTACTAAAGCGGCCAATCCACCAGAAGAAACGATCGAGAAGTAGTTTTGAACTTCTTCGCGGGAAGAAGGGCCGCGGCCGAGAATGTGACGGAATGCTAATTCTAGGGCGCGACTGTTAATAAAGGGTTCAAAAAATTGTTGGCGATACAGGGGAGATTTAGCTAAGCGACGCACGAATTCTTTCATCGAGATGTCGCCGTTTTTAACCTGTGACTCTAAATAAGAAATCGACTGGTTGTAAGCTTTGGTGATATCGCGCTCGAAAATTTGACGGTATGCTGCTTTAATGACCGCTTGTTTTTCTGTTTGTGAAAGCCCCGGCTTCATTACAAATTTTTGCCGATTTTCCGAAGCGTTAAAGTAGCTTTGGGGCAGTTGTAAACCTTGTAAGTCCTTAGACTGTCTTTGGCGTAATTTGTTTGAAGGTGTCGCCGCTTTAAATTCAGAAATTAAAACGTCAAAGTATTCTGTAACAATTTTCGTGCCTTCTTCATCGCGCTTAAAACTATCTAAAGAAGCCGATCGCATGGTTTGTAAGGCAACGATAGTAGCATCGGTGCTGCAAGCATTTTCAATGACTTCTCTGAGTCCCCTGACGTTAACGACTAGAATATTGGGGTCGCCGGCTACGATCGCGTAGGTGACGTAGCGCAAAAACCAGGATAAATCCCGCAAAGATTTTTGCATGTTGCTCGGCCCGTAGTTAACTACGCTGATGGGACGGAATCCTGGGGGAGTCGGGCCCGCTCCGCTAGTGCTAAATACCGATAGCAATCCGCTTAAGAAACCGCCACCACTGGTGCCTGTTTTACCGCTTTCTACGTAGGTTACAGTTCCAAGCTGTCTTTGTTTTTGTAATTCTTCAGAGGTTTTGGCTGCCGACATTGCCATTTGTCTGTCTGTGGCTGGCTCTTCTTCTGGCTTTTCTAAATAAGCTAGGGGAGAACCACCTGTAAAGATTCGGTTGGCAGCTCGCGAAACGATTAAATCAGAATTATTTGTTAGGGTTTGAGCAATTTCTAGCCGTTTGCTACCCGATTGGAAGTAGGTTGTTAATTGATTTAGTTCGCTTTTTTCTAAAAATCGATCTTGTTGTTCTGCGCTAGAAATAGTAGATAAGGCTACTGTTTGATAAAGTTGAGGGCGTGCTACTGAACTTCCGCCGCTTGCCTTGACGCTCATTGTATATCTTAGATCTCCGAACAGATTGCTACAGTCTTATTGATTAAAAATGTCTTTTAAGTCTGAAGTTTAGGTTCGATCGACGATCGCCGATCGCTCGCTCTTTTCGAGTTGATGTGAAGGCTAATTAATTTTTCTCCTGTTTGTTTTTTGCCGATACTTCAGATTTGAGACACCAACACTTATTATCTCTGTCTCCAGACTGGAGAGTAAATACTCGAAATCGTTTTTATTGACTCGAATATTTTTTTAAAAGCGAGATGAGATTTCAGATCGTTATTTATTCAACCTTGTATTTATTCAACCATAGATTCTCAACACGAAAGTTAGAAAGTTTTTCCAAGCAGTATTGTTTGAGTTTGGTTTTAATTACTAGGTTTTCTGATTAAAATAACAGATCCAGAAAAACCCGATCCAGAACAGATTTTACTCGCTTTGTTTATCCTTGAAAAATTGCAGTTTTTCAAGATTTTCTCAAAGTTTTGCGGGTTGACCCCTTACTTTGTCTTATCTTTTTTTTAAGGTGTTAACGCTCAAATACGAGATTTTAACGTTGTTTGGCTCGATTTTATTCTCGAGAGATTGGATTTACCTTGAGGATTGCTACTGTGTTTGTCTTTGATAAGACAAAAATCGAGCGATCGAAATTTGCAGGTTTTTCAATCTGAATCTCATAAAACTGATGTTTTATATAACTGTCAGCCTCTAGATTAAAACTTTTCTGCCTTAAAATGAAATTTTTTTAAAGAATTGTATCAGTCAATTTGAGGCGATCGGGGTTGATTTGTTAGTTTTGGGATTTTTTTTTATTTGTCAGTACCAAAACGATCTATCTTAAAACTTGAGTTTTACCAAACCTGGCGATGCCCGATTCTCAAACAACTAGAGCTGCTGTTGCTAAACTCTACGATACCTATCCTTTTCCTCCCGATCCTCTCAGCGATGACCTGCCGCCGGGCTATAATTGGCGTTGGCACTGGCCGAGTGCTTATAGTTTTTGCACCGGGCAAAAACCGGCTCGTCAAGATATTCGCATTCTCGATGCCGGTTGCGGCACTGGCTCGGGAACTGATTATCTAATTCATCTTAACCCCGATGCAGAAATAGTCGCGATCGACTTGAGCGAAAAAGCTTTAGAAGTAGCCACCGAAAGGGTTCGTCGTTCTGGAGTGCTGAATGGGCGATCGCGGCCGGTTCAATTTCTCCAATTGCCCCTCGAGGATGCTACTCAATTATCAGGTCAATTCGATTTAATTAATTGTGTCGGCGTTTTACACCATTTGAGCGATCCCGTTAAAGGAATTGAGGCGATCGCCTCTAAATTAGCTCCTGGGGGTTTGCTGCATGTTTTCGTTTACGCTCAGTTGGGTCGTTGGGAAATTAGTTTGATGCAACAGGCTATTTCTTTAATTCAAGGCGATCGCCAGGGGGATTATGTCGATGGGGTTAAAGTCGGTCGAGAATTATTTGCTTCATTACCAGACAATAATCGACTTGTCAAGTACGAAAAAGAGCGATGGGCTTTTGAAAATCAAAAAGATGCTGCTTTTGCCGATATGTACGTCCATCCCCAAGAAATTGATTACAATATCGAAACTTTATTCGAGTTAATCGATGCTTCAAGATTAAAATTTATTGGCTTTTCCAATCCCCAATACTGGGATATTACCAGACTGGTTGGCAAATCTGAAGATTTATTATCGAGGACGGAAAAATTAAGCGAAAGAGAACTTTATCGACTGATCGAGTTACTAGATCCCCAATTAAGTCACTATGAATTCTTTTTAGGACGAGAGCCGATCGCCAAAATAGATTGGTCTGACGAGGGAACTTTTTTAGCCGCAACTCCAGAAATTAGCCCCTGTATCAATGGCTGGCCGAGTCAAAATATTCTCGATCGCGATTATCAAATGGTTAGTTTGTCTGCGGGAGAATTTGAGTTTTTAAAAAGATGCGGCACGAACAAAACTGTCGCGGATATCTTGGCCGAAGTGAATTTAGATCTCGTCGCAGCCAGGGGGTTGTTGGCCAAACATTTAATCTTTTTAACGCCAAATCCCTCGTGAATAATATACAAAGAAGCAAATAATTGCCAATTAGAAATACACAAATGTTTAAAATTGTGACCGTCCCGTGATATCATGACTGCTGACTTGTGTATAGCCAATATCAACTAGTGCCTTAAAAACGATCTGCGAGATCGGCTCGTCCCAAGATCATTTTTGTGATTGGTTAACTCCCTGGTTGGCGATGCGTCTGTTTGACGTGTCAGATCCACTGAGTTACGGAAGTTCCGATCCGAGGCGATCGCCAAAAGCATCTTTACTCCCTGAGACAATAAAATCCCTTAAACCAAACCCAGATCGCAAGTGAGTCAGTCTAACCAATCTCTAGCAAATAATCCAGCAGATCCAACCACAAACGTTGATGGGATTGATTCCTCAACAACAGAAAACAATTCTATGGAAGAGTATTACGAATTGCAAAAAACTTTGCGGATCGTTACTCTTTGTTTGATGGTAATTATTTTCTTTCCGGTTTGGATTTTTTACTCTTTAAACACTGCATTAAACTACGTTTTAGGTGCTAGTGTTGGTGTAGTTTACTTGAGAATGTTAGGCACGGATGTCGAAAAATTGGGCAAAGAAAAAAGTTCCCTCGGTTCGAGAAGGTTGGGACTTTTTGCCTTAATGATAATAGTCGCCACGCAATGGCAACAATTAAACGTTCTCCCAGTATTTCTAGGATTTTTAACTTATAAAGCTGCCATAGTAGTTTACACGATTCAAAGCTTTACATCAATCCGAGAATAAGTAGTATTCTTAGGGAAAAACCCAGAGGAAAGATATTTTAATAAAAGAGTAAATCCGATTGAATCGAAATGATAGATGCTTTAACTTTTTACAACAATTTGACCCTAGCCGAGTTAGAAGTTGGCAACCACTTTTACTGGCAAATTGGGAATTTTCAAGTTCACGGACAGGTCTTTATGACCTCTTGGTTTGTGATTGCGCTGTTAGTGATAGCTGCGATCGCAGCAATTACAAATAAAAAGGTGCAAACAGCCCCTAGCGGGATGCAAAACTTCATGGAATACGTTCTAGAATTTTTGCGAGACCTAGCGAAAAATCAACTAGGGGAGAAAGATTACCGTCCTTGGTTGCCGTTCATTGCGACCTTATTTTTGTTCATTTTCGTATCGAACTGGTCGGGGGCTTTAGTACCTTGGGGATTAATAGAAATCCCCGACAGCGAATTAGCAGCACCGACAAACGATATTAACACCACAGTCGCCCTGGCATTGCTAACATCTTTAGCATATTTTTATGCAGGATTTAGTAAAAAAGGATTGGGATATTTTGCCAATTATATTCAACCAATCCCCATCCTGTTGCCGATTAAAATTTTAGAAGATTTCACAAAACCCCTCTCCCTAAGTTTCCGTCTATTTGGTAATATTTTGGCGGACGAATTAGTCGTGGCAGTGTTAGTATTTCTAGTGCCCTTATTTGTACCTTTACCATTAATGGCGTTAGGATTATTCACCAGTGCCATCCAAGCCTTAGTATTTGCCACCTTAGCCGGGGCTTACATCCACGAGGCGATCGAAGGGTACGATGAAGAAGAGCATGAGTAAGATGAGAAATGCAAAATTAGAGCTAAAATCTGAATGAAATAAAATTTAGAAAAAAACTCGATTTAAGCAGCTCAAAAAACTCAGTAGATAAGAACAGTAAAGCAGTAATTGAGAAATAATAAAAAATCTCTCGTTGCTCGCTTCAAAAAGCGAAAATAAATAACCAAAAAATCCAAGGGATTTTGTAGAAAAAAGGAAAAAAGATAATCATGGATCCAATTATTGCATCTGCCTCCGTTATTGCTGCTGCTCTAGCAGTAGGTTTAGCCGCGATCGGCCCTGGTATCGGTCAAGGTAACGCATCCGGTCAAGCTGTAGCTGGGATTGCTCGTCAACCAGAAGCAGAAGGAAAAATTCGCGGTACTTTACTACTAACTTTAGCCTTCATGGAATCCTTAACCATCTACGGATTGGTTATTTCTCTAGTGCTATTATTCGCTAATCCCTTTTCCTAAGACTTTTTAAACCATTAGAGGCGCGAGGCGATCGCGTCTCTACATTCATGAATAGCAAGCAAAAGTAAAAAATGTTTGATTTTGATGCAACTTTACCGTTAATGGCGGTGCAGTTTTTGATATTAATGATTCTGTTGAATCAAATCTTTTATAAGCCCCTTGGCGAAGCGATCGACCTGCGCGCTGAATACGTTCGCAAAAATCAAGCCGATGCAAGAGAGCGTTTAGCTAAAGCAAAAGAATTAGCCAAGCAATACCAACAGGAATTAGCAGCAGCGCGCAAACAATCGCAACAAATAATTGCCGACGCACAAGCAGAAGCTAAAAAAATAGCTGAAGAAAAAATTGCTGCAGCGCAAAAAGAAGCGATCGCGAAACGAGAAGCAGCAGCTCAAGAAATAGAAAACGAAAAACAACAAGCACTAGCTACCCTAGAGCAACAAGTAGATGCCCTATCGCGCCAAATACTCGAAAAACTCTTAGGGCCGGAGTTAGTAAAATAAAACAATCTTAGGAAACTTGTCAATGGGAACGATCGGGAATTGGTGGTTATTAGCCGCAGAATCGAGCGGATTCGGTCTAAATTTTGATATTTTAGACACTAACCTGATCAATTTAGCAATTTTGATCGGGATACTCGTATTTTACGGACGCAAACTGTTAGGAAAAATCCTCGCAGATCGACAAGCGCGAATAGCCGAAGAAATCGCGCAGGCCGAAGTAAGTCTCAATAAAGCAGAAGCAGAATTAGCCGAAGCCAAAAAGAATTTAGCCGAAGCAGAAGAAACAGCTAAAAAAATAATTGCCGAAGCAGCCGAAAAAGCAGAAGCAACTAAAGCGGCGATCGCAGCAAAAGCAGAAGCAGATATCGAACGCTTAAAAGAATCAGCACAAAAAGACCTCGATACCGAAAGAGATCGGGCGATCGCAGCTTTAAAACGCCGCATAGCTACTTTAGCCGTAGAACGCAGCGAATCGCAAATGAAAAATACACTAGACGGATCGGCTCAAAATCAATTGATCGATCGCAGCATCGCTCAAATAGGAGGAGGATCGTGAAGAAAACAGGTTCGTTATCTTCAGCAGTAGTCGAGCCATACGCCCAGGGGCTAATGAGTGCGGCTAGAGAAGGTAACCAGGCAGAAAAAATTGGCGAAGATCTTCGCAGCATATTAGAACTGCTAGATAATTCACCAGAACTTAAAGAATTTGTAGGTAATCCGGTAATTAAAGCAGAAAATAAAAAAGAAATATTGAGGCGCATTACTGGAGAAGAAACTAATAAATTATTAGTTAACTTTTTAATGCTTCTAGTAGATAAAAGACGGATCGTATTTCTCGAACAAATTGGCAAACAATATCTAGAAATTTTACGAGAAATTAACAATATAGTTTTAGCAGAAATTACTTCGGCTAGCGAATTGAACGAAGGACAGCGTCAAACACTAATAGAAAAAGTCAAAACTTTGACCGGAGCGGCTGGAGTAGATCTAGAAACAACAGTCGAACCAGAATTGATTGGTGGTGTAATCATTAAAGTAGGCTCTCAAGTATTCGATAGTTCTCTTAAAGGACAACTGCGTCGCATCGGTTTAAGTCTCGGTGCAGACATTTAGGATACGACCCCACCAATTAAAACCCATCTCAAACAAACCACAAACCATCGATAAAAATAATGATTAGCATCAGACCAGACGAAATTAGCAGCATTATTCGCCAGCAAATCGAATCCTACGACCAAGAAGTACAAGTATCCAACGTGGGAACAGTCTTAAAAGTAGGGGACGGGATCGCTCGGATCTACGGTTTAGAAAACGCCATGGCCGGAGAACTTCTCGAATTTGAAGACGGTACGGTGGGAATGGCTTTAAACCTCGAAGAAGACAACGTCGGTGCGGTATTGATCGGCGACGGTTTTAACATTCAAGAAGGCAGTACGGTTAAAGCAACCGCTAAAATCGCTCAAGTACCAGTTGGCGATGCCATGCTCGGTAGAGTTGTAAACGCTCTCGGCCAGCCCCTCGACGGAAAAGGCGAGATTGCAACTACTGAAACCCGCTTGATCGAATCGATGGCCCCCGGTATTATCGATCGCCGTTCGGTTTACGAACCAATGCAAACTGGCATTACCGCGATCGACGCAATGATTCCCATCGGTAGAGGACAGCGAGAATTAATCATCGGCGACCGTCAAACAGGAAAAACTGCAGTAGCGATCGATACAATTCTTAACCAAAAAGGCGGCGATGTAATTTGTATTTACGTAGCAGTCGGTCAAAAAGCATCTAGTGTCGCTCAAGTCGTCGGTGCCCTAGAAGAAAAAGGAGCTTTAGATTACACTATTATCGTTGCAGCTAACGCTAACGATCCCGCTACCCTGCAATATTTAGCACCTTATACCGGAGCTAGTATCGCAGAATACTTCATGTATAAAGGCAAGCACACTTTAGTAATTTACGACGATCTCTCCAAACAAGCCCAAGCTTATCGTCAATTATCTTTACTATTGCGTCGTCCCCCAGGAAGGGAAGCATATCCTGGAGATGTATTTTACTGTCACTCCCGTTTGTTAGAGCGCGCAGCAAAATTAAACGATGAGTTAGGTGGCGGTAGTATGACAGCACTACCAATTATCGAAACTCAAGCAGGTGACGTATCTGCTTACATTCCCACTAACGTAATTTCGATTACTGACGGTCAGATCTTCCTTTCTAGTGACTTATTTAACTCCGGTTTCCGCCCCGCAATTAACGCAGGTATTTCTGTAAGTCGAGTCGGATCTGCAGCCCAAACTAAAGCAATTAAAAAAGTTGCCGGTAAATTAAAGTTAGAATTGGCTCAGTTTGCTGAAATTGAAGCATTCTCTCAATTTGCCTCCGACTTAGACGAAGCAACCCAAAAACAACTAGCTCGCGGTAAACGGTTGCGGGAAATTTTAAAACAACCTCAAAATTCTCCTTTATCTTTACCCGAACAAGTTGCGATCGTTTACGCTGCTACTAACGGCAAGTTAGATGATATTGAATTAGAAAAAATCACTGACTTTACTCAAGGTTTGCGCGAATATCTCCAAAATAGCAAAGCTCAGTTTATCGAAATCATTAATACTGAGAAGAAATTAACCGACGATGCAATTAAATTGCTCGAAGAAGCTATCTCTGAATACAAACAAGCTTTCTCGGCATAAGCAAAGTCACAGGGGTGGAGATCGGATATATTTTTGATTGCCGATCGCCCCTAGATGTTTCTTCCCAGATCTGTGCTAGCAACCAACAATTTTCAACAAATAATTAACAAAAAATAAAATAATGCCAAATCTTAAAGGTATTCGCGATCGCATTAAGTCGGTCAAAAACACCAAAAAAATGACAGAAGCAATGCGCCTCGTAGCTGCAGCTCGGGTGCGACGCGCTCAAGAACAAGTTAACGCAACTCGTCCTTTTGCCGATGCTTTAGGACAAGTTTTTTATGGTTTAAAAAATAGACTCCGCTTTGAAGAAGCAGATCTTCCTTTGCTCAAACAAAGAGAAGTGAAAAAAGTTGCTTTATTGGTCGTTTCCGGCGATCGCGGTTTGTGCGGTAGTTACAATACTAACGCGATTAAAAGAGCCGTTCAACGTGCTAATGAATTAACATCTGACGGTGTCGAGTACGAATTTGTTTTAGTCGGCCGCAAAGCCAATCAATATTTTAAACGCAGAAACGCTCCGATCGCAGCAAGTTATACAGATCTCGATCAAATTCCTTCAGCATCTCAAGCATCGGAAATTGCCGACGAATTACTATCTTTATTTCTTTCAGAAAGCGTCGATCGCGTCGAGTTGATTTACACTCGATTTATTTCTTTAATCGCGTCTAAACCAGTCACTCAAACTCTTTTACCCATGCTTCCCCAAGGTTTGGAAGCCCAAGATGACGAGATTTTTAGGCTGACTACTCGCGCAGGTAAATTCCAGGTAGAAAGAGAGAAAGTCGAAAAACAAGAAACTACCGATTTTCCTCAAGATATGATCTTCGAGCAAGATCCGGTACAAATTCTCAACGCTCTTTTACCTCTTTATCTCAATAACCAATTATTGCGCGCGCTACAAGAATCTGCAGCTAGCGAGTTAGCAGCAAGAATGACTGCGATGACTAATGCTAGTGAAAATGCTTCCGATTTAATCGGTACTCTCACTCTTTCTTATAACAAAGCCAGACAAGCAGCTATTACCCAAGAAATTATGGAAGTTGTTGCTGGTGCTAATGCTCTCGGTTAATCTTTAAAGCTAGCTCGATTTTTGGGCTAGCTAATTATAAAATTTTACTTAAATCTAAATTAAACCCAGGCAGGATATTTTCCCCGGATAAATTTGAAGGATTGCTTAATATTTCTTTATCTTTACCCTGACGATAAATCTCTACTTTTTTTTCAATCGGATCGATTAGCCACCCCAATAAAGATCCTTGATTGATATACTCGGACATTTTTTCGCGAACGGTATTTAAGCGATCGCCTGGAGATCTTAATTCAATTACAAATTCAGGACAAATAGGGGCAAATTTCTGTTTTTGTTCTGGGGTTAAACTATCCCATTTAGATTTTGATACCCAACTCGCATCGGGAGATTTTATCGCTCCATTTGGCAATCTAAAACCAGTTGAAGAATCGAAAACTAATCCTAAGTTCTCTAGATCGTTCCAAATAAATAATTGTCCAAAAATTCTGCCGTTTTTATTGCCTGTTTCCGAACCAGTTGGCGGCATTATTATTAATTCTCCGTCATATTTTCTTTCTAGCCTCAGATCTCGATTGGCGATAGCTAAGAGTTCAAATTGTTCTTCGCTTACTTTGAGGTGTGGTGGGATGTTTGCTCGTATCATCTTGATTATTTTGGTAATATTATTTAATTAAATAGTAAACTGAGAGCTAGCTATGTTAGCTAATACTTGGACGACGGTATTTTTAATTAAACAAAAAATATTACCGATCGCAATTTGACAACTCAATAAAATCTTGCCAACAAATCATCTGAATTTAAATCGCAAGATTGTCGGTAATATTTCAAGCTTAAAAATGCCCATAGAAATGAATATATCTTCGTTTTCAATTGATAAAACACTCGAAAAATTGGTAATTTTAAACAGATTTAAGTTATTGATTTGATTCGATTTTGAAAATCTTAGTTTAATTTGCAACACAAGATAGACAAGTTAAGCAAAACTTTAAGTGAATGTAAAAAATTAATTACGCTCAACTCGTTCTTTATCCTCGCAATAGCATAATCTGAATCGTAAGTAACTTAAAGATGAAAAAGGGTGAAAATATTAGTAGTTGGTAACGGAGGGAGAGAACACGCTTTAGCATGGAAGCTTTTACAATCTCCTCATGTAGACAAAGTATTTTGTACTCCTGGTAATGGCGGTACGGCTACAATGTCAGGATGTGAGAACCTATCATTATCTGTAGAAGATTTTGCGGGAATAGCTAATACTGTCAAAGAAAACGATATATCTTTAGTAGTCGTCGGGCCAGAATTACCTCTATCTTTAGGCATAACTGACTATCTTCAAGAGCAAAATATTGCCGTCTTCGGCCCCACCAAAGCAGGCGCGTTGATAGAATCTAGTAAGACCTGGGCTAAAGAGTT
>JAAUYD010073112.1_pt1 | contig 11026 bp, 11 predicted proteins | sample 7278101 | NCBI WGS metagenome assembly JAAUYD01 (sample SAMN14350128, study PRJNA611818) | marine sediment metagenome | isolation source: surface marine sediment (0.6m) | place: French Polynesia: Moorea | collected 2018-08
CCTGCATCGGCCAAAGCGTAGCGCAGAATACGTTCACGTTTCAGGGGCAGCGACAGCTCAACACGTTGAACACCTGGTGTCCTCTCCATCGGTTTGCCAACCAGCTTGGTCAGGGAGGCGATACGGGCCACCTCCTCAACGAGGTCGGCTGTGCCTTTCACATCCGTGCGCCAACTTGGGACCCACACCTCATAGCCGTAGTGCTCCTTGGCCACGCCAAAGCCGAGCGCCGTCAGGATCGAGACTTGCCGCTCGGTCGGGATCTCCCTGCCCACAAGACGTTCAACCCGCTCCGGGTCGAAATGGTAGAAGCGCGCAGTGTCAATTGCATCGCCAGCGATAACGGGCTCGGACACTTCCCCGCCACAGAGATCAACAATCATCTGGCAGGCAAGATCGAGGCCAGTCAGAGTGAAAGCTGGATCAACGCCCCGCTCAAACCGGTAGCGGGCGTCCGAGTGGATTTTCAGCTTGCGACCTGTCATCGCAATCGTGATCGGGTCCCAATAGGCCGACTCCACGAAGACATCGACGGTCTCCTCCGTGCAGCCAGTGGAGGCACCGCCCATGATACCAGCAATCGATTCCACGCCGGTGTTGTCCGAGATCGCCATCATCCCCGGCTCAAGTGTGTAACTCTTGTCGTCAAGCGCTGTCAGTTCGACCGGCTGATCAACAAAATGGACACGGAGATCACCTTCGACCTTGTTGGCGTCGAAGACATGAAGCGGCCGGTTCTGGTCATAGGTGAAGAAGTTTGTGATATCGACAAGGGTCGAGATCGGCCGCAGACCGATCGCCCGCAGCCGGTCCTGCAACCATTGCGGGCTCGGCCCATTCTTCACGCCCCGGATCACGCGGCCGGTGAAGTGCGGACAAGCCTTCTTGATCGTGTCCGGTGCAATCGTCACATTGATCGGGCAAGGAAATGCACCCTTGAGATCCGGCTCCACCGCAGGCTGCAGCGTGCCGAGGCCGCGGGCTGCCAGATCGCGCGCGATCCCCCGGACACCAAGCGCATCCTGCCGATTGGGCGTGATCGCAATCTCGATCATCGGATCGGTCTTGCCGGCATAGTCGATATAGCGCTGCCCGACCTCGGCATCCTCACCGAGCTCGATAATCCCGTCATGTTCGTCCGAGATCTCGAGCTCCCGCTCCGAGCACATCATGCCGAAGCTCTCAACACCCCGGATCTTGCCAACCTGAATGGTTGTGTCGATGCCCGGGATGTAGTCGCCGGGTGCCGCAACAACGACCTTGATCCCCGCGCGCGCATTCGGCGCCCCGCAAATGATCTGCTTGTCGCCCTGCGCTGTCTCAACAATGCAGACCTTCAGCTTGTCGGCATCGGGGTGCTTCTCCGCACTTTTGACAAAACCCACAGTAAACGCACCAAGCCGGTCGGCAGGGTCTTCCACACCCTCAACCTCAAGTCCGATATCGGTCAGTGTGTCGAGAATCTCCACGAGGGTCGCGTCAGTCTCGAGATGATCCTTCAGCCAGGCGAGCGTGAACTTCATAGCGGGTGTCCGGATAAGATGTTAGTCGGGCATGTTCTAGTGGAAGTCCGACTGCTGCGAAAGACCCGATCCGACGCGCCATTAACCACGATTCGAGCAGCTCTAAATGCGAAAGCAAAAAGGTTAATTTACACGCGCCACAGTTGAGACATATTTGAATATGTCCCCTAAAATTGCCAAATTTGCTGGTCTTTTTGTGGAAATTGTCAGTAATTAGATGACCAAAGATCACACTCTCGCCTTTTTTTGGATCGAGTATGAGTGCATATCTCGGGGACAAAGCTGGGAATTGGAACGAGAGTGATGCGTGAACTGCTAAAAAAGACAATCCTTGCCGAAGATGGCGCGACAACTGTTGACTGGGTCGTGCTGACAGCAGGTGTTGTGTCCCTGAACATCGTCGTGGTGATCAGCCTTCTAGAAAGTGGGATCAACTCAGGCGCGTCCAACCTCTACTCATCTCTGACGAGCCCCCTCGACTGAGATAGACGTATGGCCCGACGACGCACGACCACTTAAACCGTGTGTAGTCGAAAAGCAGCGCTCAACGCACGACTTAGGACACAACCGGGTCAAAACCGTAGTTCTTCAACCACCGCAGGTCGCTATCGAAGAATGCCCGCAAGTCGGGCATTCCGTATTTCAGCATAGCCAACCGGTCGATTCCCATCCCAAAGGCGAAGCCCTGCCATTTGTCGGCATCAACGCCAGCCGATTCGAGAACCTTGGGATGCACCATCCCGGATCCGAGGATCTCCATCCAGTCGTCGCCTTCACCAATCTTCAACTGTCCTCCCGACCACGAACAACGGATGTCGACTTCGGCCGAAGGTTCCGTGAAGGGAAAATGCGAAGCGCGGAAGCGCAACTCGATCTCATCGACTTCGAAAAAGGCCCGGCAGAACTCCTCCAGCGTCCATTTCAGGTTCGCCATCGAGACGTCGCGATCAATGCAAAGACCCTCGACCTGATGGAACATCGGCGTGTGGGTCAAATCATAGTCCGAGCGATAGACCCGCCCCGGCGCGATCACACGACACGGCGTACCATACGCCTCCATGTGACGGATCTGCACCGGGCTTGTGTGCGGACGCAGGTTGTGAGGGGGGCGATTATCCCCTTCCTCCCGGCGCATGTAGAAGGTGTCAAACTCCTGCCTTGCGGGGTGTTCCGGGGGGATGTTCAAGGCATCGAAGGAATAGAAATCCGTCTCAATCTGCGGACCCTCGGCGACCCCGAACCCCAGATCGCCAAAAATCGAGATGACCTCTTCGGTGACCTGCGTGATGGGGTGCAACGTTCCCTTGCGCGCCGGCCGTGACGCCAGGCTGACATCCGCCCACTCGCCGGCCAGGCGCGCCTCAAGTGCCGCATCGGCCAGCGCCGACTTTCGACTTGTCAGCGCCTCGGCAAGCTCGGACTTCAATGCATTGAGCGCAGGACCAGCCGTTTGCCGCTCCTCCGGCGACATACCACCGAGCTCGCGCATTTTAAGGCTGACTTCACCCTTCTTACCAAGGGCGGCCACACGCACGGCCTCAAGCGCCGCTTCATCTGCAGCCCCCTGGATCTCCTCCAGGTACCTTGTTTTCAGCTCTGACAGACCATCCATGTCGCCGACTTCCGCCCGTTTCACTCCGTTCGAAGACCGGTACCACAGCCCAATCGGATTGCAAGGCGGCAAGCCTCCAATCGACCGATTAAGTCGCAGTTAACCATATTCTGGTTTGAGGAAAGGGTCGTAGCACCGGGTACTACCAGTCACAGGGACCACAATGCCGTTCAGTTACTTCGCTTCTCAAGACTTGGCCGAACATCTGTATGGGATGGCCCTGCCAGAACCAGGCGGCCCGCTTTCAGGGATGGGCACTTATACATCTGTTGGAAGCTCGTCGCTGGCCGAAAGCAACGCCGACCTCGGGCCACATGTCTCAGCAAACACGGCTTGGCGACCCGGTATCGATCTCCCCGCCTTTGAAACCACCGCTTACCAGACGGGGTTTGCAACGCTGTCAGCGCCGAAAATCAGCCCCAGGTCTGAGACATCTTCCGAAATCTCCGTTGAGGCGATTGAAGCTCAACCAGCGCCCGTCTCAAACATCGCGTTTGTCTTCGACTCTTTCGGCAATGACTGGATCACCGCCAGTCCCGCAAGCGAGATCTTTGTCTTCGGCCGGGACGCGCAGTGGGATCGCATTATCGACTTCACCGATGGCGAGGATCTCCTTGATATCACCGCCTTCGAGGTCACGTTTGACAGTCTCCGCATCCGCCGCGTCAGCCTTGAGCACTACGAGGTCTACACGCGGGACGAAGGGATTACGGTGATCTTCGATGAGGCAAGCGTCGCGGCCGCCGGCGCTAACGATTGGCTCCTCGATATCGACGACTTCATCTTCGCGACTGGTCTCCCCGAGCCGCCAGTGCAGGTCATTATTGAAACCAATTCGACCGAGCGGGAAGAGCTTCGTGGCACAACGCTTCCAGACATTTTCACGTTCGCTCAGGACGACGAAGGGGATGTCATCAACCTCTTTGAGCCAGGCAAGGACATCATCGATCTCAGCGCGTTCAACACGAGCTTTGAGGATTTGGAGATCGTGACCCGCTATCCCGGTCGGGTCAGTGTCCGCATCTCAGTAGAAGGCGACTATGACTGGATCCAGATCAACGACCCCTCAAGGCTGATGGTCGCCGAGGACTTCACCGCGGACGACTTCATCTTCTGACAAATACCGACGCGGTGAGGCTCGGCACTGGAACACTGAGTTTTACGGAGCGCCAGACACAAAAAAGGCCCCGGACAAACGGAGCCTTTGCTCAGATCTCGGGCAAGTCAGGCCAGTGCCGCGCGGGCCTGATCCACAATTGCACCAAATGCTTCGGGCTCGTGCACTGCCAGATCGGCCAGGACCTTGCGATCCACCTCAATCCCGGCTTTCGACAGGCCATTGATGAACTTGGAATAGTTCAGGCTCTCGTCATGAGCGCGAACACCGGCGTTGATGCGCTGAATCCAGAGGGCGCGGAAACTGCGCTTCTTGGCCTTACGGTCCCGCGTTGCATATTGCATCGCCTTGTCGACGGCTTGCGTCGCGGTCCGGAAGTTGCTCTTGCGGGCACCATAGTAGCCCTTGGCCGCTTTGACGACCTTGCGGTGACGTGCATGCGCGGCGGCGCCGCCCTTAACTCTCGACATCTCTCAGGCCTCCTCAGCGCGCGTACGGCATATAGCTTTTGACGATCTTTTCATCCGGCGCAGACAGGGTATTCGTGCCCCGTGCATTTCGGATGAACTTGTTTGTGCGCTTGATCATGCCGTGACGCTTGCCCGCTTGAGCCGCAACCACGCGGCCCTTGGCCGTCACCTTGAAGCGCTTCTTGGCGCTCGACTTCGTCTTCATCTTGGGCATTTCCGTCTCCTGGTCAGAAGCGTTGCAGTCAGACGCGACTCGGCAGCCCTTTCAGCCGGCCACGTCAATCGAAGCGGTCTTCTAGGCAGAAAAACCAGCGAAGACAAGGGGAAACTGCGCCTCGGACTACTCCGGGCCGCCTTCAAAAATCTTTCTCTCGTCCAAAGGTGCGACGCGCAGAATATTGGTCGAGCCCGGCGTGTTGAACGGAACGCCGGCAGTGACGATGATGAAATCCTCCGCGCCCCCAAAGCCGTCCGCCCGCGCAGCGCGCGCAGCCGAGACAACCGCCATCTTGAAGCGATCCACCTCGGCCGTGACCACACAGTGCAACCCCCAGGTCAGCATCAATCGACGGGCTGTCACGGTCTTCGGCGTCAGGGCGATAATCGGGACACGCGGCCGCTCACGGCTCATCCGCACAGCAGTCGTGCCAGAATGCGTAAAGCAGCAAATGGCGTTGACGTTGGTTGTCTCGGCAACTTCGCGCGCCGCCGCCGTGATCGCGTCCGAGACAGAGTCCTGCGATTGCGTCCGCGATGCCTCGATCACCTGGCGATAGATCCCATCGGCCTCGACCGATTCCGCGACATTGTTCATCGTCGTCACGGCCTCGACCGGATAGTCGCCAGCCGCCGACTCAGCCGACAGCATCACCGCATCCGCCCCTTCATAGATGGCTTGCGCAACGTCGGAGACCTCGGCGCGCGTCGGCACGGGGCTTGAAATCATACTTTCCATCATCTGAGTGGCGACGATGACCGGCTTGCCGACCCGCCGCGCTCCGCGCACCAGGCGTTTCTGGATCGGCGGCAGCGCCTGCACCGGCAGCTCGACTCCCAAATCGCCGCGCGCCACCATTATTCCATCCGAGACCGCAAGAATGCCGTCAAAGGCCTGAACGGCCGCAGGCTTTTCGATCTTGGACATGATCAGCGCTCGGCCATCAACCAGCCTCCGGGCCTCCGCCACATCCTCGGGTCTCTGCACAAAGCTCAGCGCCAGCCAATCCACGCCCAGGTTGCAGACAAACTCCAGATCCTTGCGATCCTTTTCCGACAAGGCAGCCAGCGGCAGGATCACGTCCGGCACGTTGACGCCCTTACGGTTGGAAATCTCACCGCCGACCTCAACCTCACAGGTCGCGTGTGTGTCCGAGCGCTCCATCACGCGCATCCGGATCTTGCCGTCGTTGATCAGAAGGGTCGAGCCGACCTCCAGCGCGCCCAGGATCTCCGGATGCGGCAACTGAACACGCGTTGTGTCCCCCTCGGCCTCGTCAAGGTCGAAGCGGAACGTGGCGCCCTCTTCCAGGCTCTCCATACCGTTCTTGAACACGCCGCACCGCAGTTTTGGCCCTTGAAGGTCGGCCAGAATGCAAAGCGGACGCTCGACCTCGATCTCAAGATCGCGGATCATCTGGTGCCGAGCCGCGATCTCATCATGGCTCCCGTGGCTCATGTTCAGACGGAACACATCGGCGCCGGCGAGATGAAGCGCCTTGATCATGTCGTAGGTGTTCGATGCTGGCCCCAGTGTGGCGACAATCTTTACATTTCGGTTGCGTCTCGGCATGCGTCGGATCTCATCTACTCGGATTGGGCCTTGAGCGCTGTATAGACGACCGATCTGCCCTTGTCCGGGAAAAACCGGGACATTTCCGGTCTTTTTGCCCCTCTCCTCTGGCCCCCCCTTCCACACCATCCTAAGAGAAGGCGGTGGAGGCAGGCATGAGCGACTACAATCCAATCGAGGCGATCGGGCCAGATCGCGCAGGTCCGGCATTGGTTCTTTGCGACCATGCGTCCAATATGGTTCCGCCGTCGGTGAACGGAGGCGATCTCGGCATCTCGGCCGAGGACATGAACCGGCACATTGCCTATGATGTCGGCGCTGCGGGCGTTGCGCGCCTGCTGGCGGAGCATCTTTCAGCGCCGGCCTTGCTGACACGCTATTCCCGCCTCGTGATCGACCCCAATCGTGGCCCCGACGATCCGACGCTTTTGATGAAGCTCTATGACGGGTCCATCATCCCCGCAAACCGGCGTGCCGACGCGGCCGAGATCGCCCTCCGCCGAGGCGCGTTCTACGACCCCTATCACGACGCAATTACTGCCCAGATCGACGCCATGATCGGTCGGGGCACTACACCGCACTTGATATCGATCCACTCGTTCACCCATCAGTTCCGGGGACGAGATCCACGCCCCTGGCACGCCGGTGTTCTCTGGGATCGCGACGATCGCCTCTCGGCACCGCTGATTGCTGCGCTGGAGAGTGAGGGGGATTTGGCGGTGGGCAACAACCAGCCCTATAGCGGCCAGTTGCAGGGCGACTGCCTGAACCGCCACGGCACGAACCGCAACTTGCCGCATGTCTTGATCGAAATTCGCAACGACCTGATATCAGAGGAGAGTGGGCAGACGGCGTGGGCCGTACGCCTCGCGCGCCTGCTTGCACCGCTGATACCCGTGAAGGAGGGATAGCCATGGACAAACAGACCGAACTGGAACTCGAAGCCGCCGCATTCCGCCGTCTCCGCGACCACCTGCGCGACCGGACCGATGTTCAGAACATCGACCTGATGAACCTCAGCGGCTTTTGTCGCAACTGCCTCAGCCGCTGGTATCAGGAGGCGGCAGCCGAACGTGGGATCGAGATGACCAAGGACGAGGGGCGCGAGATCGTGTACGGCATGCCCTACGCCGAATGGCGCGACAAATACCAGACAGAGGCCAGCGCCGAACAGAAAGCGACCTTCGCTGCCGTCCCGAAAGACCACTGAAACCCATGGCGCGCGTCCTGATCCTCTGTCCGACGCATGATCACGCCGACGCGCTTTTCATGTCTCTCGCGAGCGTTCGCCTCCAAACGGTCACCGACTGGCGAATGGTCGTGATATGCGACGGCTCGCCCCCCCGCACGCTGGAGGTGCTTGAGGCGATCTGCGCCCAGGATGACCGCATCAGCTTCCAGACATTTGAAAAGGGGGAGCGCTTTGGCGAGGCCTATCGCGACGGGGTGTTACGTGCAGCCACTGAAGAGTTTGTCTGCCACCTCAGCGATGACGACATCTGGGCAAGCAACCACCTGGACTCGATGCTCCGACTTCTGGATCACGGGGACTGGGGGGCACAATCTCAATTGGTCTGCGGGTTCCGCGGCATCCCGTTCTGGACACCCGTCAACTTCGGCACGTCGGTTGTCCGAAAGGGTTTCGACAATCACGAATTCATTGCCGGCGGCCTCAACAATGTCGCCTACCGGCGCGAGGCTTACCTGAAGCTGCCGGTCGGCTGGTCGCCTGCACCCGCGCACCTGCCGTCTGATTGCTTCATGTGGGCAAAGTTCCTGCGCCACCCCGATATCTCGGTCGCGTCGACAACGAATGCTACCGCACTCAAGCTGCCATCCGATCAGAAGAAGGCCCGGAAGTTTACCGTGGATGACAGCATGGCTCACCTGGGGCCTTGGCTGGGTCGTGTGAATGCACCTGGAACGCTGACCAGTCTGCGCACCGAGGCCGAGTTCCTCCCATTTATGGTGGGTGTTCTCACACATCATCGTGTGGGTCACATCCCGTCTTTCGTCGAGGCCATGGCGGCATCAGGCCTGAGACCCGTCGATCAGTACGCGCCAACGGACATTCGTACTGGGCCAGAGCCAATCGCCGTGCCCCTGTCGGACGTTCAGCGCGACCACTGGGAGCTTGCCCATCTCACCTTGCGGTGCTTTGGGAATGAACCCTCCGCAAGCGCGCAGGAGTGGAGCGTGCGCCTCGGTGACCGTCTGCAACTCGCCCGCCGGCTGATATTGAGCGCTGGGCGCGTGCGTGCAATCGACATGACCCGCGCGCTGACAGCCTTCGAGGAGGGCCCCGGAAATCCACGGGCTGCAGCAGGCATCTCCGCGACGCTGGCTATCGAACAAAATGATCTTCTCAAGGCGGAGAAGCTGATCACGGAGGCCGAAGAGCGGTGGCCGGACGTACATTGGCTTCGCCCTGTAAGGACCGCCTATAACGATGCCCTGGCAAAAAGGCACAAAGACCTGGATGCTTGATCACACCGCAATGAAGGTATCAGCTGGGCTCCAAAGGGTGGGAGGCAGATGATGTCAAAAGACTTGCGAGCAATCACACTCCAGGCTTCGGTAAAAGACGTGCAGACGGTCACGCCCGACAGTCAACCGATCCCAATCCTGCCCGACGGTGCGCAACTCAAGCAGAGCTATGTTCACGCCGACCACCGTGGAGCACTGTACGAGATCTATGACGAGCGCTGGAACTTCGACGGCAAGTCCTTCACCCAAGTCTATGCCACGATGATCCGACCGGGCGTGATCAAAGGCTGGTTCCTCCACGAGACGCATGACGATCGCTACTTCATCATGTCTGGCGACATTCAGGTCGTGATGTACGATGTGGGCGACGACAGTCCGACATGTGGTCAGATTTTTTCAGTAACACTAAGCTCCGACAACCGCCAACTGCTCACCATTCCGGCCAATGTCTGGCATGGGGATCGAAATGTGGGGCCTTGCGACGCTGTTCCTCTGAATATGCCGACGGAGCCCTGTCAGCACGAAGCGCCGGACAAGTACCGGCTGCCACTCGATACCGACCTCATCCCTTTCAGCTTCGGCGACCCCGTCTCGTAAGGCGCGTTTCCGCCGAAAGGCGCCAATCAGATCTTGCAGTTTCCTGTCAAACGTCGAACCTGTCCGAAGAGAATTCACGGGGGGTGCACGGTATGGAAGAATCTCTGCTCGAAAAAACTCTCGCTGCCGCAAAGGCCGATGAACAAACGGTTTCCTCTGAGGGTGTTCCCGTCCGCACGTTGCCGGAAGGCATGTTAACGCGCTCTTCGGTGAAACATATCGACGATCGTGGCAGTGTGACCGAGATGTGGGACGAGCGCTGGAACTTCCATCCCGATCCGGTTTGCTTTGCCTACAACTTCACCATTCGACCCGGTGTCGTGAAAGGCTGGGGGCTGCACCGACATCATGAGGATCGTTACTTCCTGCTGCGCGGCGAGATGGAACTGGTTCTCTACGATGTGCGCCCTGAGAGCGCGACCTACGGACAGGTCTCGAAAATCGTGCTGAGCGAGGACAAGCCCGGGCTCGTCACGGTACCGCGCAACGTCTGGCATGCTGATTACAACTTCGGAGATAAGGAAGTTCTGGTCGTGAACTTCCCCAACATCCTCTACAACCATGCAGCGCCTGACAAAGTGCGGCTCCCGATCGGGACGCCGCTTATACCCTACTCATTCGATGCATCCGCGAAGGGGTGGTAACCGAAAAATGGGCAGCGCGTGGGCACACGCGCTTGCTCATGCATTCGGGTTGAGAGGGAGGGTTACGTTCATAGAGCATTTTGGTGTTTTTGTCGGGTTTGGCGGTGACCTACTCTCCCACGTCTTGAGACGCAGTACCATCGGCGCGGTGGCGCTTAACGGCCGAGTTCGGGATGGGATCGGGTGTTTCGCTCACGCTATGACCACCAAACCTGACAAAAGCACATGCGTTCCAGCACTTTGTGCCGGAACGTTTACACGAGGCCCGGACGGGTCCGGTGTCTTTCTGGTGTCTGTCTGACTGGTGTCTGTCCGACACTGTTTTGGAGTGTCGGGGATATGACCTTTGGATCTTTCGGATCCTTTGGGTCTTGTGTGACGTTCTGATCCTGTGATGTGAGTGTCTCACGTTTCTACTGGATCGGAATCAAGCCTATCGGGCAATTAGTACCGGTCAACTGAACGCATTGCTGCGCTTACATCTCCGGCCTATCGACGTGGTGGTCTTCCACGGCCCTCAGGGAGACCTGGTTTCTGGGGGGGCTTCCCGCTTAGATGCCTTCAGCGGTTATCCTGTCCGCACATAGCTACCCTGCACTGCCGTTGGCACGACAACAGGTCCACCAGTGGTGCGTTCACCCCGGTCCTCTCGTACTAGGGGCAACTCCTCTCAAGTCTCCTACACCCACGGCAGATAGGGACCGAACTGTCTCACGACGTTCTAAACCCAGCTCACGTACCTCTTTAAACGGCGAACAGCCGTACCCTTGGGACCTGCTCCAGCCCC
>JAAUYD010070194.1_pt1 | contig 11024 bp, 9 predicted proteins | sample 7278101 | NCBI WGS metagenome assembly JAAUYD01 (sample SAMN14350128, study PRJNA611818) | marine sediment metagenome | isolation source: surface marine sediment (0.6m) | place: French Polynesia: Moorea | collected 2018-08
CCTTGATCTCCGGTTCAAAGTTACGGTTCCTGGTTCAGGGGTCAGGACCATTGAATAGCGACTGATGAGCATCCCGTTTTGAGACCAATCAATGTTTATTAACTTTTTCTATACGTTGAAAGACCGTGGCGTCCCGGTGACGCCGACGGCATTTCTGACCCTGCACAAGGCCCTGTCCAAAGGGCTGATCCAATCCCTGGATGACTTCTACACAGCCTCCCGATCAATCCTGGTCAAAAGCGAGCGCTATTTCGATCTTTACGATCAGGTCTTTGCCCACCACTTCGAAGGGGCGGAACTTAGTGACGATATGGGGCTCGAGATCGAAGAGATGGCCAGGGCCATGCAGGAACAGTGGCTCCAGGATCCCGAGTCCATGGCCGACGCCCTCGGCGTGGACGAGGCGGACCTTCAGACCATGACCCCAGAGGAGTTGATCGACTATTTCAAGGAACGGCTCAAGGACCAGGAAGGGCGCCATGACGGCGGCAACCGCTGGATCGGCACCGGCGGCACTTCACCGGTGGGCCATTCCGGGTTTCACCCCGGCGGCATGCGGGTGGGGGGTATGTCGCGCAACAAATCCGCGGTCAAGGTGGCCATGGAACGGCGCTACAGGGATTACTCCCTTCAAGGTCCGTTGACCCGCTCCATGATGGGAGAGGCGCTGAAGCGGCTGCGGCACCTGAGGCCCACCGGCCCCAAAGACCAGGTCAATGTGGATGAAACCATCTACCAGACCATGAAAAACGCCGGCGAAATCGAAATCGTCTTTGACCAGAGCCTGAAAGACCGGCTCAAAGTGATGCTGGCCATAGACAACGGCGGCTGGTCCATGGATCCCTATATCCCGGTGGTGCAGACCCTGTTCGACTACTCGCGTGCGCAGTTCAAGGAGCTGAAAACCTACTTTTTCCATAACACCATCTATGAGACCCTATGGGCGGACCCGGCGCGCTATAGAAAGCCGGTGGCCATTGACGAAATGGTGCGACGGGATCCGGATACCCGCCTTATTCTGGTTGGCGATGCGAGCATGGCGCCGTATGAGTTGATGGCCCAGGACGGTTCGATCCATATCGCCAGGCGCTCGGGCCGACCCAGCATCGAGTGCCTCAAATACCTGTCCCGCACCTTCAAACATTCGGTGTGGCTCAATCCAACGCCCCGCTACCAATGGCACTACACCCGCACCATCGGTCTGATCTCCCAGATATTTCCTATGTTTGAACTCTCCATTGATGGATTGGAAAAGGCCATTGGCCATTTAATGCAGAAGTAGGCCCTGATAGGCGCCGATCCGGCATCAGGACAAGGCTGAATGGCCGGCGATGTATTGCCGCCAGCTCCGTAATGTTTCAATGGACGTATTGACTGCGGAATTGTTGTTTTGCGATCCTACCCAAGGATTATTCCCCAAGTCGTTGTTGGCCGATCCATGCCGCTCCGAAAACCCCTGCGGCATCCCCAAGGACGTTTTTGAGTATCGGGGTTTGGATGCGATTATGAAACGCGTATCCTCGAACCGCCTCAACACCAATGGTGTAAAGCTCTTCGATATTGGACAATCCGCCTCCCAACACCACGGCATCAGGGTCCAGAACCGAGATCAGGCCGCCGAGGCAGCGGCCGAAATCGTCGATGAATTGTTCGAAAATCTTACGACATGTTGCATCACCTTGCCGATAGCCCAAGGTGATCTCCTGCATCGTCAGCCGTTGACCATGCGTTCTGCGATAGGTGCGCTCCACACCGCCGCCGCTGATTTTCGTTTCCACACAGCCGGCGTTGCCGCAATAGCAGTCGGCACCGGCTGGATCCACTGAGAAGTGTCCCCATTCACCGGCGATCCGGTGGTGTCCTCGGTGCAGACGCCCATGGATGCAGACCCCGCCGCCGCATCCGGTACCCATGATGACCCCAAAAACAATCCCGGCCCCTTTTCCGGCGCCCTGGAGCGCTTCTGCCAGGGTGAAACAATTGGCATCATTTTCTACGACAACCGGTCTGCCCAGTCGGATTTCCAGGTCTTTTTGGAAGGGGCGGCCGATCAGGCAAGTGGTGTTGGCGTTTTGCACCAAGCCGCTACCCGGTTCGACAGATCCGGGAATGCCGACACCGATGGTGCATACCGCCCCATCGGAGATGCTGTCGCGGGTTTTTTCTATCAGTGCAGCGACAGTGCTGACGATTCCGCCATATTCGGCTTCAGGATCATCCGGGATCCGCGGTGTGGGGATTCGTTTGCGATAGAGAACCGCATCGCTGTCATCTAACGCTATGGCCTCTGTCTTGGTGCCGCCCAAGTCAATTCCGATATGACGGTGCCGGTCTTTCATCTTGTGCTCCAAATTGGCTAAAAATTATGAGCATAATATCATAAGCAAAGGTGAAAATCAGGTCTGGATGTGCTATAGGGAGTCACCCTTCTCTTTGTCAGAGATGAATACTCGGGGTGGCTGATCGGCAATCCAATGCAGGTTCTGCAGATATGAAATCCGGCGACCATACGATTGCCCCCTTCGACGAGGTAACATGAATCCCACTACATTGATACCGTCTCCAGATACGATACCAGTGGCCTGGCCCTGGTTCAAAGCCCTTTTAATCCCCTGTTTCACCATCCACCTGCTTTTCATGAATGCGCTGTTGGGTACCACCATCATTGGGTGGGTCGGTTCCATGCGGCCCGGTGAGCAGAATCTTGGACCGGTAAAGGCCATCGGCCAAAGACTTCCTTTTTACATGGCCTTTACCATCAATTTCGGTGTGGCGGCATTGCTTTTTATGCAGGTGTTGTACGGCCATCTTTTTTATACCAGTTCCATCCTGATGGCCGTGTGGTGGATGGCCGGACTTGGACTGGTCCTCATTGCCTATGTGGCCGCCTATTGGATCGATTTTCGGTTTGACGCCATTGGAACGCTGCGCACGGTAATATTGACCGCCATGGTCATCTGCCTCTTGATGGTGGGCTTTGTCTTCGTCAACAACCTGACCCTGATGGTGGATCCGGCCTCATGGCCACGGTATTTTGACAAACCGGGCGGGACTTTATGGCATTGGCAGGACCCGACCCTCCTTCCGCGGTATCTCCATTTCGTCACGGCTGCCATTGCAGTGGGGGGCCTGTTGCTGGCGATCCTCCAACAAAAGCGCTCGCCGCAGCGGGCTGGGCACTACATGCAATGGTTCACCGCGGCAACGGCGGCCCAGTTTTTCATCGGAGGCTGGTTTTTTTTAGCGCTGCCCCAGTCGATACGGCTCTATCTTATGGGCGGCAACCACTGGGCTTCGGTCATCTTCGCCGTGTCTTTGTTGGGGGTGCTGATCTCTCTCTTCTTCGGCATCAAGCAGATGATCCGGCCGGCCGCCTGGGCCGCCGGATTTACCATCTTCGGCATGGTACTGGTCCGTGACGCCGTGCGCACGGCTTACCTGGAACCCTATTTTAAAGTTGAACAGTTGACCGCCGGGAACGAGTTGTCCCCCGTGCTGGTCTTTGGCGTGTTCGTGATGTTGGGCATTCTGGCCGTCGCTTATATGATCAGACTGTGGAACGGAGCGGCGCCGAAATGAACTATCCTGTTTGGGAACTGAATGCGGCCGGCGGCGGACTGCTCATCGCGTTAATTGCCGTTATCCATGTCTATATTGCGCACTTTGCGGTTGGCGGCGGCCTGCTGCTGGTGCTGACCGAGATCAAGGCCCTCCAGAGCGGCTCAAAAACCCTGTTGGCCCACGCCCGCAGTCACGCCCGGTTTTTTATGTTGCTCTCCATGGTGGGCGGAGCCGTTACCGGTGTGGGCATCTGGTTTACCATCGCCCTGCTCAATCCGGCGGCCACGTCCACCCTGATTCACACCTTTGTCTTCGGATGGGCCACCGAATGGGTCTGCTTTGCGGCGGAGATTGTGGCCCTGCTGGTCTACTATTACGGTTTTGACCGCTTAAAAGCCAAGGACCATTTGCGGGTGGGCTGGCTTTACTTCATCTTTGCCTGGCTCTCTCTCTTCTGGATCAACGGTATCATCGATTTTATGCTCACACCGGGAAAATGGCCCGAAACCGGTGGTTTCTGGACCGGATTTTTCAATCCAACCATGCTGCCCGCACTCGGGTTCAGGACGGCCCTTTCCCTGGTCTTCGCCGGTGTCTTCGGATTGGTGACCGCCGCCTGGCTCAAAGGACTGCCGGAGGAAGAGCGTCACGACCTCATCCGATACCACGCGGGTTGGTTGATCTATCCCACGATAGCCGCCGGAGTGTTCGGCGTTTGGTATTGGTATGCCCTGCCGTCCGACGTGCAGGCCATGATCGCAGGGCGATCACCGGAGCTCGGCGTCTACTATCAGGCGTTGCTGGTGCTACCGCTGCTGTTGATGGCGCTGGGCGTTTTCTGCCTTGCGCGGTGGGTTGCAACCTTGCGCAAACCGCTGACCCTGGTGATTTTGATCATCGGCCTATTGACCATGGGGGCGTTCGAATTCCTGCGCGAAGGCTCTCGGCGGCCCTATGCCATTTATGGCGTGATGTACGCCAATGCCGTCAATGTGGCGGACAGGGAGAAGATCGACACCGACGGATTTCTGGCCCACGCCCGTTGGGTTTCCGAAAAAGAGATAACCGACACCAACCGTGTGTCGGTGGGCAGGGAGATCTTCCGGATCCAATGTGCCGGCTGCCATAGCATCGGCGGCCCCATGAACGACATTCTTCCATTGACGGCCAAGTTTTCCATATTTGGCATGGATGCCCAGCTCAATGGCCAGTGCAAGCTGTTGAACTACATGCCGCCTTTTATGGGAACCCGACCGGAGCGCCAGGCCTTGGCTACCTATATCGTGCAGGGGCTGCATGGAAATAAGGAAAGTGATAGCGGGGCTGCGCCGGCATCCAGTCCGACGTCCACGCCAGCCTTCGATGAAACCAAGGACGAATACCTGCTGGTGGCGTGGAGCCGAATGGGCATGCACCAACTCAGCGACAGCGATGCACAGTGGTCCCTGGCCCCTCCGGGAGCCACCATCTATGCCCAGCTTATCCGGCGTGGGGAGACACCGGAGATCGTGACCGATGAAGTGGAAGTGAATTATAGAACCGGTCAGGAGAACACAACTCCCTCTGGGAAAACCGAGTTTTGGCAGCACAGCGAATCCCTATATGGCAAGGCCATCGCTAAAGACGTGGGGGTTTCCGGAACTCGGCTTAACGGCACCATGACACCTGATGAAAATTTAATGGCGTTTGTAACCAAAGATCTGCCGTTGGTGCCTTATCCCCAAAGCGGCGGGTTCAATCCATATCCGCTTGTAGAAATCGAGGCGAGAGAACCCGGTGGCGGAACGGTCATCGCACACACAATAGTGACCGTGCCGGTTTCCACGGAACTGGGATGCCGCAATTGTCATGGCGGCCCCTGGCGTGTGGACCAGAAGGCCGGTATCTCAAAACCCACAGCAGAGGATGTGTTGACGGTGCATGACCGTATCAACAAGACCGACTTGAAGCAGCAGGCCGATCAGGGCCGACCGGTGCGATGCCAGAGTTGCCACGCGGATCAGCTGCGCGGTGAAAAAGGTCGCCCGGAGTTGCTGAACCTATCGGCCTCGGTTCATGGATTCCATGCCCTCTATTTGACCCAGCGCGGAGAACAAGCGTGCAATGCGTGCCATCCGGGAGATCCCAACGGCGCCACACGAATGCTGCGCGGTATCCACAACGAGATCGAGCTGACCTGCATCAACTGCCACGGCCCCATGGAGGACCATGCCCTGGGCTTGCTCAAGGCCGAAGCCGAGGCCGGCAAGCAAAAGGCGGATCAGTTGATGTCCCTGATTCGCCCGGCACAAAGCGAGACGTTGGATAAGGTGCCGGCACGGACCCCCTGGATCAACCAGCCCGACTGCCTGCATTGCCACGTGGAATTCGAGGCGCCGGATACGGACGAAACCTCTCCACAGCAGCGAACCGCAGCAGAAGAAGAGTTGTTTCGTTCGCGCAGCGGCGACGCCGGAATTCTGTGCGGGACATGTCATGGAAGTCCCCATGCGCTTTATCCGGCACGTAATCCTTACAGGGCGGATCAGGATGTCATTGCACCGCGGCAATATCAGCAGTCGCCTTATCCGTTGGGAAGCAATCGAAACTGCAGGGTTTGCCACACCATCGACATGGAAGAGGAGATTCACCACCCCAATATGCTGGGTGAGTTTCGAAACACCGTAGAATAAGAATGCCATAAAAGCACACGGCGACACAACCGGACCGATTCATTGTTTGTGATTCTCTTCGTTCCCATTTTCACGGGAGTGGCGGTCTCCCCCATGGCAGGAGAGATCGCCTCTTTGCTCTTCTCGCGCATGACCGTTCCCATTCTGTACCACATGGACAAACGGCGAGCTTAGCATCAAGCAGTTTTGCTTCGCGGATTGGAATGCTTCGGCCTGCCGTTGAACCTTGATTTGCGGCGGGCGTTCATGCGGTTTTTGTCCTGTTTGGGTAGCCGGCGAACGGCGGCGCGTCGGTTGGACGGGGCAGGGACCCCATAGTCAAAGTCGGACATGGTACGGTGTTCAACCGGCTTTCCGACGGCCTTGCGGATGGCCCGGACCATCTGTTTGTCATTGTCGGTGATCAGGGTATAGGCTTCGCCGCTGCGCTGCGCTCTTCCGGTCCGGCCAATCCGATGAATATATGTCTCCGCCGTGGACGGCACGTCATAGTTGATGACATGGGACACGTTGGAGACGTCGATGCCCCGAGCGGCAATGTCGGTCGCCACGAGCACCTGGTATTTACCGGATTTGAAGCCGCGCATGGCATCCTGCCGCCGTGTTTGGGACAAATTCCCCTGCAGCGATGTTGAACGAAAGCCGGCTTTGGTCAGTTTCCCTCCCAACTGCCGGGCTTTGTGCTTGGTTCGGGTGAAGATCAATACGGCTCTGGTGTCGGTTTTCCCCAGGAGTTTGAGCAAAAAAGCGGTCTTCAGATGTTGGGCCACGGGATAAAATACATGGCTGACCGTTTCAGCCGGCGCCTGACGCCCCACTTCCACCTTCACCGGTTTTGACAGGATGTCCTGAGCCAGGCTTCGCAACTGGGGTGGCATGGTGGCCGAAAACAACAGGGTTTGTCGGTTGGACCGGGGCAGATGGGAGAGTATACGGCGGATGTCCGGTAAAAAACCCATGTCCAGCATCTGGTCGGCTTCGTCCAGGACCAGCATTTCCACCTTGGACAGATTTACCGTTTTCCGGCGGAGATGGTCGATGAGCCTGCCCGGGCATGCGACAACAATATCGGCGCATTTAAGGGCCTTTAACTGAGGGTTGAACCCCACACCACCATACACGGCGGCGCTTCGCAAGCCGGTGTGGGCGCCGAGGGTCTCGAAGGTCTGATGGATCTGTTCGGCCAATTCGCGCGTTGGTGCGACCACCAATGCGCGTAACATGGGGCGGCGTTGCCGAACAAGCAGCCGGTCCAAGATTGGCAGCACAAAGGCTGCGGTTTTACCGGTACCGGTCTGGGCCAGGCCCAACACGTCGTGACCTTTCATTACTTTCGGAATTGCCTGGGCTTGAATGGGGGTTGGGGCGGAATAACCTGCAGACGAGATACCGGCCGCGATTTTGGGATGAGAAAAATAAGTTTCAAACTTCAAATGATGATGTTCCTTTATCAATACCCCCTTCTTCGAAAGGGGCGTTTTTTTTTGCGTTTCTTCCCGCCTGGATCAGCGGGCCTAACTTTAATGTTATTGCCGTCGATACGGTTGCCGTTCAGTGCCTTGATGGCTTGATCCGCTTCCGAGTTGCTGGGCATTTCAATGAAACCGAAGCCTTTGGGTCTGCCGGTAAACCGGTCCTTGATGACCTTTACGCTTTCGATCTCTCCGAATTCGGCAAACAACGCTTTTAGCGTGTCTTCCGTGGTTCGAAACGATAAATTCCCGATATAGATATTCATGCGAGCACCTTTCTTCAGACATCAATATGCTTTCGTTTGCCGAGGTTGCAGTTTAACATTCCATAGCGCAGGCCATGGCCGGCACGATGGTGTGGCAAAAGTTTCGGCAAATCTGGTTCGAAGCGTTTGACAAAAGGCGAGAACGGATACGTGGCGTTCTTTACCGGATATCGCTCTAATACGGCAAAGGGCACACCCCTTAAGGTTTTGAGGTGTGCCCTTTCAAATTACATCGATCTAGATGACAGTGACGTTAGCCGCAGCGGGGCCTTTTTGACCCTGCTCGACGTCAAAGGTGACCTTATCGCCTTCGCTGAGGCTTTTGAATCCGCTAGCGTTGATGGCGGAATGGTGCACGAAAACATCCGGTCCATCTTCCTGCTCGATGAATCCGAATCCTTTTTGATCGTTAAACCACTTAACTGTTCCGTTGGCCATTGTGACATCCTCCTTTCGTAATATTGCTCAAAATTTTAGACTGGAGGATGGTACACAATAAATGGTTTGTTCCTTCAGAAAAAAATCGCGCCACCAATTGACGGCGGCGCCACGTTGATTGTGCAATCCTAACACTTTTTTTTGCGAAAGCAAGTGAATTGTTTATATCTGTTACAACTCACCGGATTTAAAGGTGTTGCAGGTGTTGATGTCGCCCGATTTAAATCCGCGTTTGAACCATCGCATGCGCTGTGCAGAGCTGCCGTGGGTGAACGAATCCGGGGTCACATATCCCCGGGACTGCTTTTGAAGCCGGTCATCTCCGATCATGCTTGCAGCGTTGAGGGCCTCATCGATATCCCCCGGTTCGAGAATGTTGCGCACCTTTTGGGCGTGATGCGCCCAGATTCCGGCAAAGCAATCGGCCTGCAACTCCTGCATCACCGACAGCCGGTTATAGTTTTTCTTGGAAACCTTTCCCCGCATACCGTGCACTTTCTTGCTGATACCCATGAGATTCTGCACGTGGTGGCCTACTTCGTGGGCGATCACATACGCCTGGGCGAAGTCGCCCGGCGCTTTCAGTTTGTATTTCAGATCGCGGTAGAAGCTGAGGTCGATGTAGACCTTCTGGTCCGCGGGACAATAGAAGGGGCCGACGGCCGCCTGGGCGTAGCCGCAGGCAGACTCGACACTGCCGGAGAAAAGAACCAGGGTGGGTTCCCGATACGTCTTTCCCATTCGACGATAAAGCATGTGCCACGTATCTTCTGTGTCGGCCAACACCACGGATACAAATTCGGAGAGTTCATCCCCGCCGGAAGAAGACGGCCCGGGGACGGTTTGCACCGAAGAACTTCCACCCATCGGCGTGCCCTGCTGGAGCAGTTGGGATGGATCGATGCCGAAATACATGGCCACGAGGACCAGTAGCAAGGTGCCGATGCCGCCGCCCTTGATACCCCTTGATATCCGTCTGCCGCGCCTGTCTTCAATGTTCCTGCTTCTGCGTCCGCTTCTCCAGCGCATGCCGGTTTCTCCTTTCTGCGCATCCACGCATGGATCTATTTCTTAGCGTCGTCCGGTGCCGCAAACGTCACTTCCGGCACTTCCCGCTGGGTTGCCAGATCCAGCGAAAAATAGCTTTTCTTCTCGAACCCGAATTTCCTGGCAATGAGCGCTGCGGGAAATGATTCGACGAGGGTGTTGAAGTTGCCGATGTTGCTGTTGTACCGGTTTCTCGCTTGTTGAATATCCTCTTCAATCTCGTCCAGGCTGTTTTGCAATTCCAGAAAATTTGCGCTGGCTTTGAGATCCGGATACGCCTGGGCCAGCGCCAGCAATCCGCGAAGGGATTGCGAAATGTGGCTCTCTTCCTCTACACGGTGCGAAACGCCCGATTCAGGGTTATACTCATCTGCCTTTTCCTGAAGGAGTTTGACCTCGTGATCGGCATAGGCCCCAATGGTGCGGATCAAATTGGGAATCAGATTGAAACGCCGCTTGAGCGCAACGTCGATACTGCTCCAGGATTCCTCGATCCGGTTCTTGTATTTGACAAATTTATTGTAGGTTCCGATAAACCAGGCGACTGTGACGAAAGATACGAGCAGAACGGGAATCACGACCTGTGCCATTGACCATCCTTTCTCAGAGCATCACGGCCTTTCAGCAGAGAGACTAAGGGGTGTGGTTGCTGAATACCGGCGTCCCGAATTGTCAATTTCCCAACTTTTGTGCTAAATCCGGGAAACACGAAACATCAATCGATATGAAGCCATGCCTACGATAACACACACGTGCCACAATGGGTTTGGGTTGCATAACGTTGAGCGGCTGTTTCCATAGCACGTTCAACGCACGCGGTTTTCAAGGCAAATCAAAACCACCCGCAGCTTGGGGTGGTCGTTGAATCAATATAAGGAGATGATCACCTTTATCAAGTAGCGGCACAGGCCGCAAACCTTCAATTGGTTGTTTTCAAACCGGGTGCTGTGCGCCCGGCTGCAACCCAAGACGATAGAAGCACTGGCGTGCTATATTTTTCCGGGCTAAAGCCGGGCTCGGAGAGATGCTTTAGCATACAATCCAAGCCACCCGCTTCGCGGGTGATCGTTAACACGAAACCAAGGATGTATCCCATGATTATCAAGCAAATCGAAGTCGGTGCCATGGACAACTTCAGCTATCTCGTCGGGTGTGAGATGACCCGCCAGGCAATGGTGATCGATCCTGGGGGAGAAACAGCGCATATCGTGACCGCGGCGGAAGCGGAAAATCTGAACATCACCCTGATTGTCAACACCCATGGCCATGGCGATCATACGGCCGGCAATGCCCCCTTAAAGGCGCAGACCGGCGCACCGGTCCTGATCCACCATCTGGATGCCGATCGCTACCCTGGCGCAGACCGGGTGTTGTCCGATGATGACGGTACGCTCCAATTGGGTGAGATTACCTTTGATATCATCCACACCCCGGGGCATACGCCTGGCGGTATCTGTCTTCATGCGGAGGGCAACCTGTTTACCGGCGACACGCTGTTCGTGGGGGACAGCGGCCGTACCGATCTGCCCGGCGGGCATAGGCCCACATTGGGTGCCACCATTCGTCGC
>JAAUYD010044938.1_pt1 | contig 11022 bp, 8 predicted proteins | sample 7278101 | NCBI WGS metagenome assembly JAAUYD01 (sample SAMN14350128, study PRJNA611818) | marine sediment metagenome | isolation source: surface marine sediment (0.6m) | place: French Polynesia: Moorea | collected 2018-08
ACTTTTGAAATAAATTCCCGTATCATGATTTTAAATCCTCCTCTAATTTTTCTTAATGCTCTGTCTTGCAGTCGTAAAAATTTTTAAACCGCAACGGACCATATCCAATTAATTATTACGTCCTTTGCAGGTTAAAAAATTTTGTAAAAGATATTCTCCTGAATTTGTCAAAATGGATTCCGGGTGAAATTGAACTCCCTCGATCCGATGACTGCGATGTCGTAAACCCATAATCTCTCCGTCTTCCGTCCAGGCACTTATCTCAAGACAATCGGGCAGTGAATCCTGTTGCACGATAAGTGAATGGTAACGTACGGCCTCAAACGGGTTGGAAAGATTCTGATAGATGCCATGGCCGTCGTGATGGACCATCGAGGTCTTGCCGTGCATAATTCGATTGGCCCTGACAACTTTTGCTCCATAGGCCGCTGCAATGGCTTGATGTCCGAGACATACACCCAGAACCGGAATCCTTGGACCAAGATTATAAATTGCCGAAATTGAAATACCCGCATCGGTGGGTGTCCCCGGCCCGGGCGATACCATCAGGGCCGAAGGATTGCATGCTTCGATATCCTGGATATCTATCCGGTCGTTTCGAAAGACCTTCACCTCCTGATCCATCTGTTCCAGCATTTGTACCAGGTTGTAGGTAAAGGAGTCATAGTTATCAATAAGCAGTATCATTTTCTTTCACCCTTTCGATGGCCTTGAACATGGCCCCCGCCTTTCTTAAGGTCTCGTCATACTCGTTTGCAGGAGAGGAGTCCGAAACAATGCCGGCTCCCACCTGAATAGAAAGCCGGTTATTCATAATGGTAATCGTGCGAATCGTGATGCAAAAATCCATATTGCCGTTGAATCCGAAATAACCGACCGCACCGGCGTAGGGCCCGCGCGGAGAGGACTCCAGTTCGCTGATTATCTCCATGGCACGTATCTTGGGAGCACCGCTGACGGTTCCGGCAGGAAAGGCAGACATAAACAGGTCAAAACAGTCCGTCCCTGGTTTCAGAATGCCCTCAACCCTGGATACAATGTGCATCACGTGAGAATAGCGCTCTATCTCCATAAGCCTTGGCACCGATACCGATCCGGGTGCCGCCACCTTGCCGACATCGTTTCTCCCCAGGTCAACCAGCATTATATGTTCGGCACGTTCTTTGGGATCGGCCAAAAGATCATTTTCCAATGCCCTGTCCTCTTCGGATGTCGCACCCCTGGGTCGGGTACCGGCAATCGGGCGAAGCTCTATCTTCCCATCGGTTAGACGCACCAGAATTTCCGGTGATGCGCCGATCAACTTATAATCACCGAAATTAAGATAAAACATATAGGGCGAAGGATTGACGCTCCTCAGGTTTCGATAGAGGGAAAAATCTTCGCCGGAAACTTCGCCGGAAAATCTCTGGGACAAGACGACTTGAATGGCATCCCCTGCAACAATATATTCTTTCGCCTTTCGGACGGCGTCCTCAAAGTCCTCCTTTAAAACATTGGAACTAAGGTCAGACAGCTGCAGAGGATCATCTTTATAAAAAGATGGAAGAGGACCGTGCAGTTGCTCTATTGTTTTTGTGATCTCCCGACAGGCCTTGTGGTATATCTGCGCCGGATCCTCATTGTCTTCGAGATGAGCAAAGGCAACCACCTTTATCATATGGGTGAAGTGATCGAAGACAATCAAATGGCGACAAGCGGTGAAGACAGCCTCAGGAAGATCAGGATCCATGGGGGCAATATCGGGAAGATGCTCCCATTTTCTCACCAGATCATAGTTACAATATCCAACCAACCCTCCCTGAAAAGGCGGAAGGTCTTCAACGGTCACCGGCTTAAATTTTGTGTTCACCTCCCTCAAAACATCCAAAGGATTGGCGACATCCTTTCGTATCTGGTGTGTGTCTTCCTGCCATATCTCCATTTCACCGTTTCGAGATATGACACTCAGGTAAGGTTTGCAGCCGATAAAACTATAACGACCCCAGCGCATACCACCGTCGGCGCTCTCAAGCAGATAAGAATAGGAATCGTCCCTTAGCTTGAGATAGGCTGAAACCGGTGTTTCCGTATCCGCTAAAAACTCCCGATATACAGGGATCAGGTTCCCATGTTGCGCCATTTCCGAAAATTCTGATAATGAAGGTTTTATTTTCAACGTTCACTCCAAAAAAAAGCCGCGGGTCTTATGATCCCGCGGCTCATTAAACATAAAAAAACCGTGGGACCCTCCGGAGGTGCCCACGGTTTATAATTTAACTTTATAAAGGTCTATATCGGCAGGCTCGCCTCCGGATGAGAGTTGAGCCACCACCAATTACCCAGTGATGTTTTCATTTTGTTTACCAGTTCATTATTCATGAGGGCCAGATTAGGGAAAAAACAAGGCAATGTCAAGAGGAAAATTTGATATTTTTTTATTTTAAACGAAGTTGATCAGGAAATTGACCGCTTGAGCGCAACATTTCATGGGAGGTTGGTTTCGAGAACGATCGGGTCACCACGATAGTTTTGCTCGATAAAGACCAATTTGAACATGTTCCCATGTCCGAGAGCACCATTGCTGACAAAATCCTCAGAGAGGGAACCAGCGCATGATGACCGAAAACACCCGAAATGAAGGGTAAAAAAACCACAACCCAATTGAATTGCGTCTTTTTTCTGGGATGCGAAAGCTTATGCGATTCTTGAAAATAGTATTAATTTGATTACGTTAAGGTATATTTATGGCCATCCCTAACATTCAGAGATATTATGATGACCGCAACATAATGGATGAAATTACAAGTAAGCCGGTCGATTTGGTTTTAAATGGACACCTGGGCTGAGGAAGGATTTTCGTTCAGGTAAGCGGAAATGAAAGCTCAAAAACATTAGGATCAAGTTTGATCCGCTTCAAATTAACACAATTAAAAGGAGGAAAAGCCAATGAAGATCAATTTCAAACTAACGTTACTGTTTTCTGTTTTGCTGACCATGCCGTTGGTGGCATTCGCCCAATTGCCATTCGATGAATCTAGTTTCGAATCGTTTGGAATACAGTGTGATCACAGCCGAATGCCCACGGGTCAGGGACAACATCAATGGGGCTCGTCATACATAAACTGGATCTCCAGGAGTTCGGGCGTTCGCCTTGAGCAAAGCATCATATTGCTGCAAGTGGCGCCGAAGTCTTTTCATACCAACAATTTCTCATTGACGGGCGCTCATGGCGGATACATTGGCCTGCAAACACAAAGCATTGGTCCTGACGGAACACTTAATACCAATGTGAGGTTTTCTATTTGGAACACCGTGGCCGCACAAGGCAATTCGTGCCGGACGTTCGGTGGTGAAGGGGTAGGGTACACCTGTGTGATCAATCCATTTCCACTTGAGTTAGGGACTCCGTATACGTTAGGTGTTGAGAGATTGAATTCCGAAGCGGATGGGACCTGGTGGCAAGGATCGGTCACCAATGAGCATACCGGGGAGACCCAAACCATCGGAAGAATAAAAGCGAAGCATCAGGGTGCTGAGCGATTGATCAAAAGCACGTCGAATTTCAGTGAATATTTCGGCCCGCGGGCTAAAAATTGCAATTCGGTACCACAAACGATCGTCAGCTGGACAGCGTCTCAAATCACAAGTGAAGCAGGAAAGATCGTGAGTGACCAATTTCGCGAGTTTACCAAAGCCAATCCCGATAAACCATGCAACGAAGCTGGCGTTCAAGCTTTTGGAGAGCGCAGAGCGGATGGTGATTATACGTTCTATAGGATGACGAATGGTTCTGTTCCGATGTGTCGCGCTGTTCCCCTTGGCACTTATTAGTGACGTTCATAAATTCAGAACTACGGACGTGTCGTAAAATCTGATGCAACACAAGTGTCTGTGGTTACGCCAACAATGCTGGATTTCCGGTGAATCGTTCTGAATTTATATTTCTTATTTTTCAATCTAGTATTCTTAAATAACGGCCAAATATTTGTAAAAACTGAGTGAGCTGTATCCGAATATCTCGGCTTGACACGATACTAGGCTAGTGATTACCCTAAAAATTCAAGTGACTTTCTCATTTTCATTGGAAGCCAAGCTTTAAAAAAAAGGAGGCCCAAGATGGCCCGTGTATTTTTGTCTCATTCCAGCCGCGACCGCGAACCATCGGCTGACATCAAATCCTGGCTCGAAAGACAGGGCTTTGACCAGATCTTTCTGGATTTTGACAAACACGCAGGCATTCAACCCGGTTCCGACTGGGAAAGAACGCTGTATCGGGAGATTGAGCGCTCCGAGGCGGTCCTGATCATCCTCACGCCGGCCTGGCTCGAGTCCAAATGGTGCTTTGCCGAGTTTACCCAGGCCCGCGCTCTGGGCAAAGCGATCTTCCCCATTATTGTTTCGCCTGTCGGCGACCGCCTCATTTCACCGGACATTCAGCACCTTAACTTGCTCAGTGATCGAGACGGCGGCCTCGATCAACTTTCCGATCAATTGACAGACATTGCCCTCAATGCCCAAAGCGGCTTTGATTGGGATCAAAAACGCTCGCCTTTTCCGGGATTGCTTGCTTTTCAAGAGCAGGACGCCGCTATCTATTTTGGTCGTGATGACGAAATTCGGCGTCTGATCGAACGGCTTAATGCTCGCCGCGCGCAGGGCGGCGCCAAACTCCTTGCGATCCTGGGCGCATCCGGCTCCGGCAAGTCTTCGCTGATGCGTGCGGGCGTTCTCCCGCGCATGAAGCGGGACCAGCAACATTGGATTGTGCTGCCGACGATACGTCCTCAACAACAGCCTTTTAACGAGCTGATCCAGGCAATTGCGATCTATCTGGGTAAAGGCGCGGAATGGCGGCGGTTGCGAGATAAACTTAGGAATGATAAAGACTCGCAAGAGCTACGCGATCTTGCTGCCGATCTTCGAATGCACGCCAAAGCCAATGAGGCGCTCATCGTCATCCCGATCGACCAAGCGGAAGAACTCTTTACCACCGCGCAACCCGAAGAGGTCGAAGCATTCTTCAATGTTCTCAATTCCGTTGCTCAAGCGGATCTGCCTTTTTTAGCTGTCATGACGATACGATCGGACTTTCTTGGGTTGCTTCAGGCCGCCGAGCATCGAAGGTTGCCCTTCGATCAGTTTTCCCTCGAGCCTATGCCGTTTGAACGCATAGCGCAAATCATCGAAGGACCCGCCAAGGTCGCCAACATAACGATTGAGCAGGAAGTCGTGAGAAGGGCGACGCAAGATGCCAAAACCAAGGATGCGTTGCCGCTGCTTGCCTTCGCACTCCGTGAACTTTATCGCTTTGGCATCAGCCCTGAAGATCGAGTGATTACAATCGAAGAATACGAGGCATTAGGTGATGAAACGGAAAACATCAGCCCCTTGGAAAACGCTGTGCGTAAGTCCGCCGACGCAGTAATCGAAAACGCCAACGTTTCGCAAGAGGACTTGCAGGCGCTGCGAGAAGCGTTTGTCCCAGAGCTGGTTCAGGTCAACTCCGAGGGTGATTATGTACGCCGCCCGGCACATTGGAATAAGCTGCCGGCCAAATCCCATGTGCTGCTGGATCAGCTTGTGGATGCCCGGCTTTTGATTCGACGCCAGGACGAAAACGGTGGCAGTATTCTTGAAGTCGCACACGAGGCCTTACTGCGAAAATGGCCCCGCCTGCGGAACTGGTTGGACGAAGACCAGGACAAGCTGCGTCTGCATGACAGTATCCGCCGAGCGGCGGAGGAGTGGCATAAGGAGAAAGATGAGGCGCGGCAGCGCAGTCTGCTGGTGCATCGCGAGGGGCGGCTGCAGGACGCCGAAGCCCTGATGGTCAACCCGCGCTTTGCAGCGTCTGAGACGCCGGTCGAAAAGGCCTATCTTGCTGCCTGCATAAGGGCTCGTGAGGAACACCAAGCACAAAAGCGGGCAGAACAAGAGCGCCGCATCAAAGATGCCGAACGCCTTGTTGAGGCGCAAAAAAAGACTACCCGACGAACGATGATGGGCCTGGTGGTCGCGTTGGTGTTGGCCCTTGTTGCCGGGGTGTCGTCCTTCTTAGCAGCCCAGGCGAAAAATTCAGCCGAAAAACAGTCACGAATTGCAACCCAGGCGAAGAAATTAGCCCAGGAGCAGCGCGAAGTAGCGCAAACCACAGCCAAAGATCTGGACAAGAAAGTTTTGGAACTTCTCACCATCATCAATGTAGATCAGATTCTCGCCAAGGAAGGAACACCCGGGACGGTGGAATATTCGAATGCGAATGCCAATACCGATGAGAGATGGGAGAGGCTCCTTCAAGATCGAAGCGTGAGTGGTGGATCAACCAGCCGAAACAGTATTTTGACTGCCCGTAATTTTGGCCAAGGCCGAGTGATGGTTGCAGCGCATGAAGGGGTTCTTAACTTCTGTGATCCGGTTAACCGAGACTGCTCTAAATTCACCGATGAGAGACTGCAGTACTTTTTCTTGGAACTGGCGACCGGGTGGTTATCTTTTGAAAAACGACCCGCCCAGTCTGACAGTCCTCAAAAAGCGACACCGGCGGGTCGCAAGACGACTTCGAAAAATAAAGGGGTCAGAATTTCGTTGAGCAGTGGTCACTGTGAAATTATTCCTGATTACTATCGTCAAGTCGGTGAGCATCTAAAAGACCGGCTATTGAAGTTTGACGGCTACAGCGTCAAGGTACTAGAATCACCGCTCAACGCGGAACGTCTCGCAGAAACCGATGTCCTCATTGTCGGAAATGCGTGGGGTAATTTCATTGAGGAGGAGATTGAGGCAGTTCAGCAGTTTGTCAAAGACGGCGGGGCTTGCTTGCCGCAGGCCTCGGCTGGTCGTGGAAGCAGCATCTGAATACAGGGTTTGGGCGAGCTGCGTGTGCGAATGCGATCCTCAAACGCGGCCAAAATACCGAGGACATGACGACCTACCCGATGAACCGGCTGGTCGCGCCCTACGAGGTTCGTTTTACCTCCAATTACGTCCAATAGCGCTGTTGTTGCATCTATCAAAAGCGTGATTGTGGAAAACGGAGAGACGCTGATCAACTGCCTGGCCTATATCGATTTGAATCCTTTGCGTGCCGGCCTGGTTGACCTTCCGGAGCAATACCGCTGGAATTCACTGGGCTATCATGTCCAAACCGACAATCGGGACAACTTTCTTTCCACTGATTTCGGTTTGAAAGAATTCAATGTCAAAAACCAAAAAGAACGTATCAGAATCTTTCAGTTTGAAGTGTTGTTGCCATAGCTTTGACGACATTTGTTACTTTTCCATAATAGTGATTTGGGGAATTGAAACTACAAGTCAACATCTCAATCCTATTTCCTATTTTTCTTCATAGCTATTTGCAATAATCGCAGATTCGGTATTGCCAATTAGCCTCGCATAACATCGTAAGTTTCTGTATGTGGCTTACATGAAGAGCCAGTTCCTATAAGTTATAAAACATCATTTCAAAGAAAAGATAAGGAGTTGATTTTTCAACATGGTAAGATATATTGTTGCAAATATTTTGAGCACCAACATAGAAATTTATCCGCAGGATCAGAGCTTCTGCGATGTGAGGTGAGATAATGTCAAATGGTGTCGGCACCGGTTGGTGGACGTATATCAGATATAACCAGGAGCGTGATCGTCCCAAGATTAGTTGGGCGTTGTTACGCCGCGTGTGGGGCTACGCTAAGCCCTATCAGCTGAAGGTTTTGGGATTGGTAACGACCATCTTGGCCATTACCGGTTTGAGCTTGATTCCGCCGCTGCTCTATCGTGATCTTATCGACAACGCCATCATGAACGGAGACACGAGCCGGCTCAACTGGCTGGCCGTGGGCATGATTGGGATACCTATTTTTAGCGCGATCATCGGTTTCGGCCAGCGTTACCTCAGCGCGACCATCGGTGAGGGCCTGATCGCCGACTTGCGCAACGCCCTTTTCAACCACATGCAGCAGATGAGTCTGCGTTTTTTTACGCACACCAAAACTGGGGAGCTGATGAGCCGGCTCAACAACGATGTGGTTGGCGCCCAGAATGCCTTGACAGGCACCTTTATCAACATTGTCACAAACGTGGTCACCGTTTTCGCCACATTGATCATGATGTTCTCGCTGGAATGGCGTTTGACGCTCCTGAGTATTGCAATCGTACCCCTGTTCATTGCACCGACGAGACGGGTAGGTCAACGGTTGCGCAAAATTCGCCGTCGGAGCATGGAGTTGAACGCCAGGATGAATACCCTGATGCAGGAGACCCTCAACATAGACGGGGCCTTGCTGGTCAAGCTGTTCGGACGACAAGCCGATGAAAAGGATCGGTTTTGGCGGCGCAGCAAAGCAGTGGCCGACATCGGGGTTCGCTCGGCCGTGGTGGGACGTTGGTTTTTTATGGGATTGGGTCTGATCAGCGCAGTCGGAACCGCAGTAATGTTTTGGATTGGTGGACATATGGTTTTGCAAGGCGTTTTCACGGTGGGGACGATTGTTGCCTTTGGCGCCTATCTGACCCAACTCTATGGACCGCTGACATCCATCAGCAATGCCCATGTCGAGTTCGCCACCAGTATGGTCAGCTTTGAGCGAGTCTTTGAGGTGCTGGATCTGCCGGTCGAAATCCAGGACAAGCCCAATGCGATTGTGCTGCCGGACGTCACCGGTACCGTCACCTTCCATGACGTTACCTTTAGCTACACCCAGGGTGGAGACGGTGGGTCGGCCCAATTGGGGCTGATGGTTGATCGATATGCGGGAGAGAAGGTTCCGACAGCTTCGATCATCGCCCAAAAAGCGAGCCGCCAACTGGCGTTGGAGGCCGTGAGCTTTGAGATCAAACCCGGTGAACTGGCGGCCCTGGTGGGGCCCAGTGGCGCCGGCAAAACCACTATCACTTACTTGTTGCCACGTCTCTACGATCCAACCGGCGGCAAAATCTGTTTGGACGGGCACGACTTGCGAGATGTGTCCCAGGTCTCTTTGGCCAAGGCCATTGGAATGGTCACTCAGGAAACCTATCTTTTCAATGACACGCTGAAGGCAAATCTCCTTTATGCTGCGCCTGACGCCACCCAGTCCGAAGTTGAGGCAGCCTGCCAGTCGGCCAATATCCATCATTTCATCGCCGGCCTGCCGGATGGGTATGACACGGTGGTGGGCGAGAGGGGCTATCGCTTGAGCGGGGGTGAAAAGCAGCGGATCGCCATTGCCAAGGTAATCCTCAAAGACCCGTGCATTCTAGTGCTGGACGAGGCCACCAGTAACCTGGACAGCCAAAGCGAGGCCCTTATTCAGGAGGCCTTGGAAAGAATCATGAAGGGGCGCACCAGTCTGGTCATTGCCCACCGGCTCAGCACCATTCTGGGCGCAGATGTGATTCTGGTTTTGGACCAAGGCCGTATCGTCGAGCATGCCTACCGTTCCGAAACCCATTCCGCCCACGAGCAGCTTCTGGAACAAGAAGGTTTGTATGCCAGCCTCTATCATACCCAATTCCGGGAGACGGACCCTCACACTTCCTCTCGACGTCAACCATAGGGAAGCGTTTAGAAACTGTATTTAATGCCGCCGCATACGTAGTTTGACGCTCCGGCGCCGATTAGATGGTTGTTGCTAGATCGGTGATGGATGCGGTACACTAAATCCCATCGCTCAAACTTTGGTACCTTAAAGGTGAGCTCGACCAGCAGATAGTTGAGCCACCGGGTGGCATCTTCATCGTCTTCTTTTTCAATTTTTGAGACTGATGTATTATAAGACACACCTTCGCCCACGGCTAGACTGGTATCCAAATATTTGTCCCACGGAAACCAGCGCCAGCGGCCAACTATCAAACCGGTGATCTGTCCCTGGTGCTCTCCGCCGAAATGTTTACCAACTTGACCCTCGATTTCGAAGCTGATCCAATTTTTATAACGCCAAAATTCTTTCGCCAAAGCCGCCACTGCTACATAGGTATCATCCTCAAACCGCATATCGAAACTTAGCACATGGTAAAAATCCGGCTGAGCATGAGGGCCGCCGTATAAGGTAAAAAACCATTTGTATTTTTCTTTGTCAACATTGTTTTTTTCACCTTCCGCATGAACGCTTGGGCCAAAATAGAATGCAACGAGCAAAAACAGCAGGAACCATCGAATCCGCTTTATATCCAACTCTCACTCCTCGGTCGTTAAAGATAAAAGATAATAAGTTTCTGCTTTAATACGGGTAAATCAAAATGGTGAATCATCGTGGATAGGTAAGTTGGCTTTATTGCAAACATTGATTCTCATAATAAAACAAGATTTGGCTCCGGGCGATAGGAGGACAGCTATACAACGCTTAGCATCATATAGCAATGAGAAAAGCGTCCGCTTTCGGGGATGAAACATAGCAGCCTTTGCCCTTTTTTGAGCCGGTCGGATTTAAAAATCTCCTCTAGGATGATATAGATGGCAGCACTGCCGGTATTGCCTTTGGTGTATAGGTTGGTATACCACTTTTCGTAGGGGATCTCAAAGCCGATTTCTTTCATACGATCATAAAATTTGTCCCGGAAGTAACCCGACGAATAGTGGGGAAGGTACCAGTCTATGTCCTCAGGTTTTAAATGGTGTTTGTCGATAACCTGAATCAGAGCCCGATCGATGGCTGTTTGGACGATCCATTTGTCCAGGTGTTTTATATCCTGTTTGACCGCCATAATGTGCGTCATCTGTTGCGGGTCAATTGATTCCGTGTCTCTCCAGCCGACCATTGAACCATCCGGTTTTTTTACACCGCCGCCGTATTGACAGGTTTCCAGCTGACCGGCATATGAGATATTCTCGATCCAGTCCACCCGCAGAGAAATCCCCTTGTCGTTTTGTTTATTTGAAAGAAAAGCGGCTCCGGCACCGTCCGAAAGCATCCAGCGTAAAAAATCGGCATCAAATGCCAGCATGGGTTTACGTTCCAGATCGGTGTCCAGGTCATCACGGGTGCTGAAAAACTGTGATCGCATAAAAGTCGATGCTGTCTCCGATGCGGCCGCCACAGAGTTGTCGGACATACCGCTGGCCAC
>JAAUYD010196850.1_pt1 | contig 11020 bp, 8 predicted proteins | sample 7278101 | NCBI WGS metagenome assembly JAAUYD01 (sample SAMN14350128, study PRJNA611818) | marine sediment metagenome | isolation source: surface marine sediment (0.6m) | place: French Polynesia: Moorea | collected 2018-08
ATTACAAAAATTGGTGTAAAAAATAGTACTTTCGAGTCCCAGGTCAGAAGCATATTACAAAAATTCAACTATAATAACTCTGTTAAGGTTTATCGTAATAGGTACTACTAAGTTAACTAATATAATATTATTTTTTTAGATTGAATAGTACTTGTGTACTTTAAAGAGCGGAATCAATGATTGAATTTAAGCAAGGGAACTTATTAGAAGAGAAAGCAGAAGCCTTAGTTAACACCGTTAATTGTGTTGGTGTCATGGGCAAAGGTATCGCCTTGCAATTCAAACGAGCATATCCCGAAAACTTCCGCCAATACCAGAAAGCTTGTAAAGCCGGGGAAGTACAACCCGGTAGTATGTTTACGGTGCTTACAAGTAGTATTTTAAACCCCAAATACATTATCAATTTTCCCACAAAGCGCCATTGGAAGGGCAAGTCTAAAATTGAAGACATCAAAGCAGGATTGACATCTTTAGTTGCAGAAGTACAACGGTTAAATATTACATCCATTGCTATTCCGCCTTTAGGATGTGGGAATGGTGGCTTGAATTGGACAGATATTAAGCCTCTGATTGAATCAGCATTTGTTGCACTTCCAGATGTAAGAGTAATTATTTTTGAACCATCTAGAGCACCAGCAGCAGAGAAAATGCCAGTTGTGACAAAAAAACCTAATATGACTCGCGCACGTGCATTGATTATTCAACTGCTGGAAATATATGGAATACCAGGTTATGAATTAACCAAGTTAGAAATTCAGAAACTTACTTATTTTCTGCAAGAAGCAGGTGAAGAGTTAAAGTTGGGCTATGTAGCGCACAATTATGGTCCTTATGCTCACAATCTCAACCATGTTTTGAGTCGTATCGAAGGCCATTTTATTCGTGGCTATGGTGATGGAACTGGTAGAGCTGAAAGCGCTGAAATTTATGTATTAGAACAAGGTAGAAAAGCAGCGCAAGAATTTTTAGAAACACAACCAGAAGCACGGCAGCGTTTGGAACGAGTTAGCAATCTCATATATGGTTTTGAAACCCCTTCTGGGGTGGAAATGTTAGCAACAGTTCACTGGGTAGCGACGAAACACGATAACCCTGCACGAGATAGCGAACAGGCAATTTCTCTGGTACATGAGTGGAACAAAAGGAAACTCCATTTATTTAAGCCGCAACATATTCGTAAAGCTTGGCAGCGTTTACAAGAGCAAAATTGGCTGGGAGTGACTTAAATAATGGCTGAGACTTTATTTCACACTTTAAGTCTCAGCCTTAAGGGTTTTCAACCTATTTTTTTATCTGTTGTGAATGATGGTTATTAGCTATATAACTATAGATTGAATATTATTCCTTCTACCCAAAGCAATTCAGTACCCATGAAAATAAAACCGTCACTCCTTCCAATTCCTCATCCGTCAAATCATACAAATCCCGTAACTGCTGCAATTTTTCCTCACTAGCTTGCCAAAAACCACGCCCATGGGCTTCTAACATCCTACCCACAATATTGCGAAACGCCTCCGGATTAGCTTGACGCAATTTTTCCGCCATCTCAGCATCCAAAGCGTAAGTATCCGCCGCTTGGTCGTATACCCAATCATCCGTAAAATCCGCAGTACCGCCCCAACCAATCAACGCCGTCATCCTTTGGGAAATTTCATAAGCACCCCCCGAGCCTTGATTCGCCATAGCATCGGCCCATTTCGGATTTAACAACTTCGTGCGGTACTCCATCCGTAGCAAATCGTCCAAATTCCGGGGCGTGGTATCCTTCGAGAAACTTTCCACAAAACTGGCAGTTACCTTCTTCCCCCCTTGTTTTTCCGCCGCCTGCTTCAACCCCCCCGTATTGGCATAATATTCTTGGATATCAGTCAAACCATATTCCACCGAATCAATTTCCTGGACAATGCGATCGCTAGTTTGCAATAATTGCTGCAATACTTGCGGGCGCGCTTGACCCTTATCTTGTCTCCCATAACTAAATACATTGCGACTTTCCCAAGTATTGGCTAACTCATCGCCAGATTCCCAATTTCCATCCACAACTTGGTCATTTACCAAAGAACCAAAATCCCCCGCAGGATTAGAAAACAATCTCGCCGCCACATTCTCCACACCCTGCATCTTTAAAGCCAAAGCATGCTTGCGGATAAAATTCTCCTCTTCCGGTTCCTCCGCATCTGCCGCCCGCTGGAACAAATCATCCAACAGCTCAATAATATTCACAAACGTATCCCGGAAAATCCCCGATAAATTCCCCAACACATCAATTCGCGGATGTCCCACCTCACTCACAGGCTTCAACTCATAACGGACAATTCTCCCCGTTCCCTCCTTAACAGGTTCAGCCCCCACCAACTCCAAAACAATCCCCAAAGACTCACCCTTAGTCTTAATTGCATCCAAACCCCATAACAAAACCGCCACCGTTTCTGGATATTTCCCTTGCTCCTGCAAATGCTGCTGAATAATCTTTCTACCAATCTCCCTTCCCCGTTCATAAGCCCCCGCAGAGGGCATTCTATAGGGATCTAAAGCATGAATATTCCTTCCCGTAGGCAGAACCCCCGCCCCATCCCGTAACAAATCACCACCAGGAGCCGGGGGAATATACTCCCCATTCAAACCCCGTAACAAATTCGTCAACTCATCCGTACTCCGCATCAACAAATTCCTAATTACTCCCTCCTCCTTCTCTCTTCTCTCTTCCTCTTCTTCTTCGCGTACTTTGCGCCTTTGCGGTTCAACTTCTTCCTCCTCCCCAAAATAAGCCTGTAAATACCCCCTCATCTCCTCCTCATTTGGTGCTTCCCCTAAAACATGCAACCCCGAAGAAAACAGACGATTCTCCAACACCTGCAAATACTCATACAACCCCACCAAATAATCATCAAAAGCATGATTACTAAACATCCGGACATTCTCCGGACTAAAACCAATCCCTAACTTCCTCGCCTCCTCAAACGGACAATCAGCATCCAAACCAGTATCCACAATTTTCTTGCAAATCCCCTCCTTCAACAGATAATTCTTTTGGGGATCTTCCCGATACTCAGCAATCAAATCCCGCAGAGCCACCAACTCCTTATATAATCCCGCACGCCCATAGGGAGGAACATTATGGGAAATCAACACCCCATAACCGCGACGCTTGGCCAAAATTGACTCAGACGGATTATTTGCTGCATATATATACAGGTTGGGTAAATTTCCCAGTAAAATATCAGACCAAGAATAGCCAGTATTACCCAAAGGCGAACCCGGCAACCATTCCACCGTTCCATGCATGCCAAAATGCACTACAGCATCTGCCTGAAAATCGTTCTGTAACCACTTGTAGAAAGCAGCATACTGGGGATGGGGAGTCATATCCCGTTCAAACATTAACCGCATTGGGTCGCCTTGTATACCTAAAGGCGGCTGTACTCCAATCCATATATTCCCCAACTCTACACCACCAATATGAAACTCGTCTCCATAGGTTTTAATGCCGCTACCTGTTAGGGATTTCCACTGTTTCTCGATCCGCGAACTACCCAAGTACCCCAGCCACTTCTCTAGTTGCCGTACATTCACCCCACTGGCAACGGATTTTGTAGCGGATTTGGCAACGGATGTTGTCGCGGATGTAGCGGATGATTTATCTTTTTCATCTCGTGGTAATACGGGTAATCCATCTGTTACATCCGTTAAAACATCCGTTGCCCCCTCGTCCGCCTCTTTTACCCAGCGAATTAACTCCTCCCCATTTTCCGGTAAATCCCCAACTTCATAACCTTGCTCCTGCAATGCCACCAGAAACTTGATCAAACTCTGTGGTACATTCAATAGCGCCGCTGTCCCCGTCGCCCCATATCCGGGGGGAAACCCATACAAAATCACAGCTATCTTCCTCTGGGATGGTGGTTTTTGCCGTAAATTAATCCAGCTTTGCACCCTCCCAATTAACCGTTGTACCCTTTCGGGAACCAAATAAATATCCTCTCCCACCAAACCACCAAGGGGAACTGTATCAATAGCCCCATCCAACTCTGGTAAGGCGTATAAAACCACACTCTGCAATCCTCCAATACCTTGGCGTGTCCAGGAGTAAATATCTTGAATTAACAGGGGTGCAGCGATGATATAAGGGACATTTTTGGCTGTGAGAATGCGTTTTGCAACTTCTACCTGTCTCCCGGCTTCCATGGACCCCGCAGGACCGCCTACAAGGGGAAAACCGATGGTAGAAACTATGGCATCTACCTGTACGGCTTCTGGGGATAGGGAAGGGGTTTCTACATTACCATTTTGGCGTTGTTGGGTTTCATAGTCAGTAGTCATCCAATCCCGCACAGCAACGTGCCCTTCTACACCGTTGATAAAAATCGGTAGGGGAATTAAACCAGCTTTCTCAAAGTAGCGAATCAGTTGATTGATGTATGGCTGTTTAGTAATTACGTGCTTGCGGTACAGTAGAATACCCACAACTGACCTCACCCCGCTCTTCTTAGCAAGGAGAGGGGCTGGGGTGAGGTGATTCTCATACCAGTCTAAATATGCTTTTGGAGATACAAAATACCCTTGATAGTCGGGATGGAGTAATCCCATATTGGGAGTTTCTACGGGTGGAGGGATGTCGCCTACTTTCAACCCCAAGTACTTTTCCCCTAGGGTCCAAAATAGGGCGGCCACGTTATCGCAACCACCAGCATTCCAATAACCATAAATAATTAACCAGTTACGTAAATCTTGTACCTTACCAACTGGTATAAATTTTAATAATTTTGGTCCAACTTTTAAAAAGCTAATATAACCAGCAAGCTTGTCTTCTTCTCTGCCATTACTGAATTTATCGAGTATAAATTTAACTGGTTTGGGCATACCTTTGGGTTTATCCCCGATGGCAAAAGCACCCAACTTAGTCAAACTCATCAACTCCAAAGCCGACTCAAACACCAGACGGATGGGGATTTGAGAAATGCGATCGCGCAACCAAACCACTTGATCGTAATCAAATAACAAACTGCCAAAAAACACATCGGCACCATCTAGGGCGGCTTCCACCTCAGCCTGGTGGCTGTTAATGGCGCGATCGCTAAACACCCGCACGTCTAAATTTTGACATCGGGAGGTTGCCAAGAAAGCGGCTTTCCTGTATAAATCAGCGTTGAAGGATTCAAACCCAGCAATCAAGACAATGCGTTTCATGGCCTTATGTTAAAAAATATTTCTTTACTTCTATTTTAAAGGAATGTCACAAATGAATGATAATTACTGTTATTTATACAATCTAGTACATTCAGATACTCAATTGATTCAGGGATGCAGCAAAAAATATGCCCTAGTACACCATGACGTAAATAAACAGACCATTTATCAAACCTCAAAGCTAGAGAAAACAATACTTTTGACTTTTGACTTTTGACTTTTGACTTTTGACTTCCGCTTTGCGGTACTAGTTTGGGTTGTGAAAAATATTCATCAAAAATCATGGAGGTATAAATAATGAAATTAATGAAATTTGGCATTGACATTGGACATAATTCTTCCCCAGATATTGGAGCCCAAGGAATAAAGTTTGAAGACAGTTTGACTTTAGATGTGGGGAATCGAGTCATGACTAAACTCAAGGCTTTAAATCATCAGGTAATAGATTGTAAACCACAAAGGTCTCGGTCAATTACCGATTCTCTTTCTACTAGGTGTAATATTGCTAATGCCAATAGGGTTGATTTATTTGTCTCTATTCATTTTAATGCTTTTAATGGTTTGGCAAATGGCACAGAAGTATTTGCTATTAGTAATAATGGCAGAAAAAAAGGTAAGCCAGTCCTGGATGAAATCTCGAAGTTGGGCTTTTTTAAACGTGGTTTAAAAAATGGCTCTCATTTGTATGTTCTCAAAAATACTAATATGCCTGCCATCCTGATAGAATGTTGCTTTTGCGATGCTCGTAAAGATATGAAGCTTTACGATCCAGAAACCATGGCAAATGCAATTGTTAAAGGATTAGTTGGCGAACTACCCGATCCAGATGAGCCTGTGATTCATATACCTGATGAGGAAGATAATCCGAATAAAGCTGTATTGCGATTACAAAAGGCTTTAAATCGATTGAGAATTACTGGTAGCAATGGGCGACCTTTAGTAGAAGATGGAATTACTGGTACACAAACAAAAACAGCTGTGCAAAACTTCCAAAAAATCACTGCAATCCAACAAACAGGAGTTGCTGGAAATACTACTTGGAAAGGAATTAATCAAGTATTATCAAAAAGAATCCTCAGGAGAAATCATGCTGGAGGAGTAGCGGTTAGATACGTACAATATCGTCTAGGTGCAGAAACTGATGGCATATATGGCCCACAAACAGAAGGTTTAGTTAAAAGATTTCAACAGCAAAATAGCCTAGTTGCCGATGGCATTGTTGGTACTATGACTTGGACTAAATTAATCGGTTAGTTGAGGAGTAAACGCGAATTTCTCGTTATTTTTGCAAGTGTGGGGAATGCATCATGGCTTTTAATGTAAGTGCTTTACGATTACCGTTAATTAGACGGGGTTCTAATAACTCTGTTGTGTTGGCTTGGCAACGATTTTTACGGGACCAAAAATTGCCCGTGGGTGTTCCTGACGGAGACTTTGGCTGGAATACGGACCGGGCTACCCGTGCCTACCAACAGAAAAATAATCTTGGTGCTGATGGTGTTGTTGGCAATAATACTTATGGTGTAGCTCTGAAACAAGGGTTTTTATTTTTACTTCCAAATATTAATGGCAATAATTTACTTAGTTATCTGAGATTTGGAGAAACGGAGATTAAAGATATCCAACGCAGTTTAAATCAGGTAGGACAATTACCCCCTCCCTTGACTGTAGATGGGGATTTTGGTCCTCGAAGTACTAAGGGATTGGCAGAGGCTTATAAAAAGCGGGATGTGCGTCTGCGTGGCGAATTAGAAAATGCCCTGAGTGATGCTACTAAGAAAAAACTAGGGTCAGATTTGACTCCCGCGTTGGATATCTTTAACGACTATGGAAAAAAACAGAGATTTCGTCTGAGTGGAGAACATTGGCATAAACAGTTCCCCACTAGTACCTCTATTTCTTCCTTAACTCCTTCCTTCCGTTGGCGGGTACAAGCTTTTGAACAGGCTCTACTGGATGCAGGTTGTAAAATTGTGGTGACTGCGACTCTCCGTCCCCGACAACGGGCTCACTTAATGCATTATGCAGCTAGAATAGACCGCAGACAAATTTCTCCTTGGCGCGTACCCCGTCTGAGGGGATTAGATATTGACTGGGTGCATTACACCAATGCAGGTTCCTTGCGGGCTGCTCAGGATATGGTGGATGCTTATGAACTTGGCGGTAATCCCGTATCCTTGCGTTCTAACCACATTTTAGGCAGGGCTGTAGATTGGATTATAACTTGGGAAGGGACAATTAGAGTTAAAGATGCCACGGGTAGAATGATTAGTGTTGGTAGTCCCCAAGTGGGAGCATTTAATCGACAATTGTGGAATGTAGGTAGATCCTATGGAGTCCTCAAGTTATCTACCGATCCTCCCCATTGGTCATCTAATGGCTATTAAATCATCTAAATCATCCGATCCTTAATTCACATCTGATACCACAAGATTATTGAGAAAATTAGAGCCTGGAACTATTTAACCGGGTTAGCCCAAAATCCTCTTCTAACTCGAAAAATTACGAAATCGCCAGGGAAAATCGTCTTACTTAGTAGTGCAAGTGTCTCGCTTGCTATTTCCCAAACATGGACAGGATGACCAAACTACTAAAGCTGACATAATAGGCCTGATTCGCAATCTAAATCAAATGCTAAGTAGATCGATCGGCGTAAAAAATTGTAGGCAGGAGGCAGGAGGGAAGAGGTTTTTGGGCAACTTTACTTTTCGTTACACACTTTGTTTTTTTGTGTTTTTTTATTTAAAACCCTGATTAAATCCTTCAGTTTTTTCTAACTCGATTTCAAATGGGTGAACTAGGAGTTATTACTTATTACTTGGGCGTAGCACTAGACATTTATTTTTTTCTTTGAGTCAATTAATGTTATCGTAATGACTAATGGGGTGTTAAAACTTACTCTCACCTCAATATGGACAGGCAGGTATGCCCATCCCACAGCATTGCTGACAAGTTAAGATTATCTGTCGTTTGTTAATAAGTAATAATGCTGGAAATTTTGCCGAAATCTGGAATAAAAACATAATTTTTATAGAGGCGATCCTCTTCTGGAAGAGCTGCACTAAAAACTAAACTTCAGTAAAATTAAATATATTAATTTCTGCGTTTACTAAGTATAACTATGGATTGACAAAATTTATTTTGCTTTAATTTGTCACGAATGGAGAACATTGTACAGTAACTTTGAGGTTACTTTTAGCAGTACCTTTGATAAATATTTAGAATGCAGGAATACAGGGGCATGAAACAGCAGATTCAACATAACACTGAAGCCGCAGTAGAACAATGGCGAGATAGGGGTAAATCAAAAGATTATTTGCTTGTAGGAAGACTGTTGGAGGATGCTAAACCTTTTCAGAAACAAGAAGCTGAAAACTTGACTCTGTCCAATTTAGCTAGTGATTTTACACAAAAAAGTATTCAGCAAAGACGGAATTTGATACGAAAAAGTATTCAGCAAAGACGGAATAACCCCTTAAAATTAATTAATTGTGGTTGTATTTCCCTTGTTGTCTTAGGGATATTCCTGGGAGTTTTTGGGGAAAGACATATCAAAATAAAGCAGTATTGGGATACTGTCGAAGCTCCTACAGGACAAAGCGAGAGTCCTGCCAGAATTTCAGCACTACAAAAACCGGTAGAACTTGGTGTCAGTTTAGTGAATCTTCCACTCAGCAGAGCTAACCTCAGCCATGCCAAATCCAGTAGTACCAAACCTAGCAGTACCAAATCCAGTAGTACCAAACCTAGCAGTACCAAATCCAGTAGTACCAAATCCAGTAGTACCAAACCTAGCAGTACCAAATCCAGTAGTGCCAAACTCAGCAGTGCTAAACTCAGCGGTGCCGACCTGAGCAATGCCAAACTCACAGGTGCCAACCTCATAGGTGCCAACCTGAGCAATACCAAACTCATAGGTGCCGACCTGAGCAATGCCAAACTCACAGGTGCCAACCTCATAGGTGCCGACCTGAGCAATGCCAAACTCACAGGTGCCAACCTCATAGGTGCTAACCTGAGCAATGCCAAACTCAAAAGTAGTAAAAATAAGAAGTAACAAGATTAAAGATGCAAACCAAGATTTAGAACCTGATTCCTGCCTGGGCATAAGCTTTACCTTTAGTATCGCGGTCAAACTTCACACTGCTGTCAGCAACTTCAATAATTAAATAAACTTCCTTTGATGTAGGATGGTGATCGGCATAATCCAAGGGGTCTATTTTAACTACAGCAATATCTGACTCTGGTTCAGAACGTTGGTTTAAAGTTATGGGGTCTTGGCAAATTATCCATGCATAACCATCTAAACACTTTTGTAATAGTTTATAAGTTCTTGCCACTGCTGAACTATGTGCTGTTCCCTTAGCACTCATGTAAATAATTCGTCCTTCCAACAGTTCCACAGGCTCATCCTCGTCTAGAATACCAGTCTGAGCCATGCGATGATATTCTTCCACTGTCCATAGACGGTGATTAAATACTGTTTCTAGACTTTGCATCATAAGCACTACGCGCAAATAATAAGTAATAAGTAATAAGTGGGGCTTGCTGAATAACACCAAAAAGATTTATTTTATCAACACCCTCTTAGACCGAATTCCCAGATAGTGAGGTAGGGCGGGGACTCGCTCACCCTCGGCAATTCTGGGTAAAATCAAGTCTCCAGCCTTGATACTTGATAGATAGGTAGATATTCCACCATCGATCGTCATAATGTCACCTTTGACCCCGCGCTGACGCAAAACTTCTGCTGCCTGCGCTAATGTTGATCTATTTGAGGTGGCAATTAGCAATCGATTCACCTTGCCATCGAGTACCCCAATGACGTGGTACTGATTTACGGGGTCTTTAGATAGGACATAAGCAGGGTGATCTTTATAGGCGTAGGAAACTAACCCATTTTTCACTTTGGATTGGTTGAGGGGATAGCCTGTCTTGGGGTTATAAGTAGAAATCTTGGCTTTGTTATCGTCCCAAGTTAGTGCTTTGAGTTTAATCGATCGATAGTAAGGGTGCTTGGGTGTGGGAATCGGCCCGTATGGACTGCTACCTGCTGTCATCAACAATCCATTAACTTTGATGGGAAAAGATAACTGCGTACTGTCTCGATACTGTTCAAAAAATGACGCATTAATGATCGCAAAAACGACCTTCGGATGCTGCTGTAAATAAGGCTTTCGTATTGCTGCAACCGTCAACCTTTGGAAAAACGGGCTGGAATCTCTATTGTTGCTGGGATAATATAAACCTTTGTTACCACTAACCTGACGATCAACTTTACCCATCAATTGGTCAATTTGCATCTTGTGGAGATCTATAGTTTGAAGATAAACCACATTACGCCGATCAAGAAAAATTTTATCGAGGGTGGCACCATCGACTGTCACCAAACGTTCTGGAACTGAGGGACTTGGCTTGGGGGTGGGTTGTTGCGTCATGCCGAATGATGCCGCTCCAATTACGAGTGCCCCCCCAACTGCAAAGTATTTTGATTTAAATCGCTGCCATCGATTGGTCTTGGTCATGATATAAATTTGGATATGGAATTTCAAAGGAGTCTATATCCAATAAATTCAACATAGCGTTTCCTTCTCTGGTGAAGTACACATCACCAAAATAGGGAGTAGGGAGTAGAGAGTAGGGAGTAGGGTCAGAGGAAAAATACCTACTCCAGGATGGTTTGAAGCCCCCGGATTTATCCGTGGAAAGTTAAGAAAATTTGGGTGGAGAGGCGCAAGCCCGACAGACAAAACGTCAACATTAAATCCCCTACTTTTAAGTATGGGGCATCCCTACTCCCACGCCCCTACTCCCTACTCCCTCGTTAAGCACC
>JAAUYD010221611.1_pt1 | contig 11020 bp, 9 predicted proteins | sample 7278101 | NCBI WGS metagenome assembly JAAUYD01 (sample SAMN14350128, study PRJNA611818) | marine sediment metagenome | isolation source: surface marine sediment (0.6m) | place: French Polynesia: Moorea | collected 2018-08
AACAGCCTGAGCACCGACATCATGCCGAGCCGCGGCAGTTATCCGGAGGCGGGCATTCGCAAGGGGCAAACACTGCTCGAGCAGGCCGGTGTGGCCTACGGCGAGGTCCTCCTGATCGCCGACGGCGGCGCGTCGCCCGCCGCGGAAAAAGCCGCGCGCGATCTGCGCAGCGCGGGATACTCGCTCTCTGTCATGGGCGTTGGAACGCGCGAGGGCGCGCCCATCCCACGGCTCGCGGGCGGCTTTGTGACCGACAATCGCGGCAAGATCGCCGTTGCCCGTCTCGAGGAGCGAGGCTTGCGCGATCTCGCGGCCACGGGAGGCGGGAGGTTTGCCGTGCTGTCGCCGGATGACGGCGATCTCGATCACCTGTTGTCCGGTGAGGTCGCGGCGGCGGCTGCCGCCGGCGACGACTCGCTGGCGACCGACCAATGGCGTGAAGAGGGACCATGGCTCGTGTTGCTTCTGCTGCCGCTTGCGGCGCTCGCGTTCCGCAAAGGGTGGGTACTCGTGCTCGTGATCTTCATTGCGCCGGTGCCGGCGCAGGCGTCGTTCTGGGATGACTTGTGGCTCAACAAGAACCAGCAGGCGCGCAAAGCGCTGGAGAACGGTGAAGCGGCAGACGCGGCCGCGCTGTTCGACGACGCAGAGTGGCGCGGCGTGGCGCGCTATCGGGCCGGCGACTACTCGGGCAGTGCGGACGAATTTGCCCGATTGCGTGATAGCGCCGACGGCCGCAATCTTTACAACTTCGGCAATGCGCAGGCGCAGAAAGGCGACCTGGATGCCGCGATCGATGCGTACGAGCAGGTTCTGGCGATGGAGCCGGGCAACGAGGATGCGCAGTACAACCTCGACTACGTGAAGAAACTCAAGGACCAGCAGCAACAGCAGGAACAGCAGACGCAGGGTGACGATCAACAGTCGACGCAGAACCCGGGCGGCGATGGCCAGCAGTCGGAAGGCGACGGCGAGCAAAACCAGGAAGGCAGCGAGGGTACGTCCGAGTCCGACCAGCAGGCCCGGGACAGCGACTCGATGCAGCGTGGCGAAGACGAAATGAGTGAAGAGGACCTGCAAGCGCTACAAGAGGAATTGCAGCGCGCTGCTGAGCAGGCACAGCAGGGCGAGCAGCCCGAGCAAATGTCGGAAGCCGAGCTCGCGGAGTTGCGGCAGCAACAGGAGCAGCAACAGGCAATGGAACAATGGCTGCGGCGCATCCCGGACGACCCGGGCGGTTTGCTGCGACGCAAGTTCCGGTACCAGTACCAACGCTATGGCAAGGATCAGGACGGCAGGGACATCTGGCCGGACGACGAGGTGCAACAGTGGTAGCGACAGGCAACAGAATCCATCGTTGGCTTATCGGTGCCGTGTGCCTGGTGCTGGCCGCGCCGGTGCTGGCCGAGGTCACGGCGAGCGTCGACCGGCCGACGGTCGACCTCAACGAGTCCTTCACGCTCGAACTCACGGTCGACACCAACACCGACCTCGAGCCGGACCTGACCGTGCTCGAGGAGGCGTTCTACGTGGGCCAGATCAGCCGGCTCAGCAACACGTCGATCGTCAACGGCGACATTCGCCGCAGCATGACCTGGAGCGTCGCGCTGATGCCGAAACAGACAGGCGCGCAGGAAATACCGTCTGTGGCGATCGGCAACGAGCGCAGCAATCCGGTTCAAATCACCGTCAATGAGCCCGTCAACGCGCCGCCCGGGGAAGCCGACGTATTCGTCACCAGCGACGTCGATACCGGCGAAGCGTTCGTACAGGCCCAGATCCTCTATCGCATTCGCATCTATCGCGCCGTTGCGACGCGTCAACCGGCGCTGCGCGAACCGACCATTACAGGTGCCGAAGCACTGGTTGAACTGGCCGGAGACGAGCGCCAGTACGAAGCGGTATTGAACGGGCGCGCGTACAACGTCATCGAACGCGTTATCGCGCTGTATCCGCAGGAAAGCGGTGAGATCCGGATATCGCCGGCACGCTTCGAAGCGCGGGTGCTGCGTAACGGCCGCATTACGGGACGCAAGGTTTTCGAGTCGCAGGCGCATACGATCAGCGTGTTGCCCATTCCTGCGCCGCCGGCCGACTATCCTGACGCGACGTGGCTGCCCGCACGGAATGTTCAGCTCAGCGAAGAGTGGTCGGCATCGCCCGATGATCTCGAGGCCGGCGAGCCCGTCACGCGCATCGTGACGCTTTCGGCGCTCGGCCAGATCGAAACACAACTTCCGTCTATCGACGTGCCTGCAGTCGACGGCCTGAACATCTATGCCGACCAGCCCGAGCTCGGACGCGTCCTCGAAAGCGGTGGCATTCGCGGGGTGCGCAAGGACCAGTACGCGATCATCGGACTGGCCGGCGGCGAGCTCGAGTTGCCGGCCGTCGACGTTCCGTGGTGGGACATCGAGGCCGGCGACTGGCGAGTAGCAAGTCTGCCCGCACGCGTCCTGACGGTCGCCGGGCCAGCCGTTGCAACGCCGCCGCCGGAGGCAGTCACTCCGCTGGTGCCCGAAGAAGCGCCGGCGCCGGGTGTCGACACGCCGGCGCCACAGATCGTGGTCGATACGTTCTGGCAACGTATCGCCGAGATTCTGGCGGTGCTCTGGCTGCTGACGCTTGCGGGCTGGTGGTGGTCGTCGCAGTCACGTGCCCGCAGACCGCGCGAAGTTCGCGAGCCGGCAGCGGCACCCGCTCACAAGCAGCAGGCTCAATGTCTGAAACGAGCCCGCAAAGCCGCAGTCGCCGGCGACGGCGCCGCGGTGCGGGCAGCGGTTCTCGAATGGGGCAGCCTGCAATGGGCTAACAATGCGCCGCGAAGCATCGGTGAGATAGCCAACCGCGTCGCGCCGCCGCTGGCCGACGAGCTGCGCGTATTGTCGTCGGCGAGTTACGGGCCCAACGGTGGCGACTTCAACGGTGAAGCGCTCGCGAGGGCCCTGAAATCCCCCACGATCCGCGCTGAGCACGCCGCCGTCCCGGTACGCGAGTCGCTGCCGCCATTGATGCCGACCGGCGTCGTCGAGTAGCTACCAGTGACCCGTGTTCTCCATCGAGGCCCAGGGTTCCTGCGGCGGCAGCGCGTCGCCTTTCTGCAATAGCTCGATCGAGATATTGTCCGGCGAACGGACGAAAGCCATATGGCCGTCGCGCGGCGGGCGGTTGATCGTCACACCCGCATCCATGAGCTTCTGGCAAAGCGCATAGATGTCGTCGACCCGGTAAGCCAGATGGCCGAAATTGCGGCCTTCGCCGTACTCTTCCGGATCCCAGTTATAAGTGAGCTCGACCTGGGCATCTTCGTCACCGGGCGCCGCCAGGAATATCAGCGTGAAACGTCCCTGCTCACTGTCGTGGCGCCTCAGCTCCACGAGCCCGAGTTGATTGCAATAGAAGTCGAGTGAGGCGTCGACGTCGGAGACGCGCACCATCGTATGCAGGTATTTCATCGCCTTGCTCCGCGTACGGCTTGACCTCACAATGTTCGTCTATCGTTACGCCGCGGGCAAGCGCAGCGGGAAGCAGATTTCTTTGAACGGCATTCGAACGATCACGCTCGATCTTGACGACACGCTCTGGGATATTCATCCGGTCATCGAGCGCGCCGAATTGCGCCTCTATGAATGGCTCGGCGAAAACTACCCGGCCATTACCGAGATGTTCGCGATCGAGGAAATGCGCATTCTGCGCAAGCAGGTGCTCGAGAAACACGCCGACAAGGTCCATGACCTGACGTTCCTGCGACACACGGTGCTCACCGAAGCCGCGACTGCCGCCGGTTACACGGTGTTTGCGGTCGACGAGGCTTTCGCGGTGTTTGACGAGGTGCGCAACGACGTCGACATGTTTCCCGAATCCCGGCCGGCCCTGGAGGCGTTGTCCGAGCGCTTCACGCTGGTAGCGGTGACCAACGGCAACGCCAACCTGGCCAAGATCGGCATTGCCGATCTGTTCCATGGACATGTCAATGCGGCGATGGCCGGCGCAGCCAAGCCCGCGAGGCCGATCTTCGACGCCGCCGTCGAAGTCGGCGGCGCCAGTCGAGCCGAAACCGTGCACGTCGGCGATCATCCGCTGTATGACGTGCACGGAGCGCGCGAGGCCGGGCTGCGGACTGTCTGGGTCAATCGCTACGGTATGGACTGGCCCGACGAGTACGAGTTACCGGATGTCGAGGTGCACAACGTCGGCGAGCTCGTGACGCTTCTGGCCGGCAGGAGCTGATGGCGTCCATGCCGCACCCGATCATCCTGTATGTTCCGGGTCTGTTGCCGAAGCCCGAACCCGAGTTACACCGCGAGGCTTTGCTGGGCTGTCTGCTTGCGGGTGTGGAGCGTGTCGACGCGGACATCGCCGATGCGATACGTAACACGCCCGGCGCATTCGACATCGTGTCCTGGACCTACGACTTCTATCGCGTTCATCGGGATTTCTCGCTGGACTCGGCATCGATCGCGCAGGTGATGGCGCAGAAACAAGCCAGTGCCGAGGACATCGCCGAAGCGAGCTCGTGGAAGCGCAGCCTGACGCGACGCGTTTACGCCCTTGGTGATCGCATGCCGTTCCTGATCCCGCACATCGCGAGCGAGCGCATGGAGGTCCATCTGCGCGACCTGCGACGCTATCTGCAGGATGACAATGGCATCGCTTCCCACACGCGCCGGATGCTCAAAGTACCGATACGCGCCGCCGCCGAGGGTGCCCACCCACTCCTGATTGTCGCCCACAGTATGGGTTCGGTGATCGCCTACGACAGCCTCTGGGAGCTGAGTCACGGCAGGCACGACCGGGTCAAGGTCGATCTGCTGCTCACTATGGGCAGCCCACTCGGTCAGCGCTATATGCAGCGGCGTCTCAAGGGCTCCGACGAAACGGGGCACGATCGCTACCCGAACAACATTCGGCGCTGGCACAACCTGGCCGCAGTGGGCGACCTGACGGCGCTGGATCCGTATCTTTCCGACGACTTCGATGAAATGCTCGAGCTGGGCATGCTCGAGGCCTTCGAAGACGAGACCATCCACACGCATTTTCGCCTCGACGGCGAGCTCAACGTGCACTCGGAATACGGCTACCTCGTCAGCGGCCGGACGGCTCGCGTCATCGTCGACTGGTGGCGGACTACTGGGCGGCCGGGTTCGGTTTGATCACGACGTCGATGCGACGGTTGCGCGCACGACCCGACTCGGTCTCGTTGCTCGCGACCGGCCGTGTCTCGCCGTAGCCCGTCGCAATCAGCCGGTAAGTCGGGATGCGCATGGCATTGATCATGTACTGCTGTACCGACTCGGCGCGTTCCTGCGAGAGCTTCTGGTTGAGGTCATCGCCACCGTGCGAATCCGTGTGGCCCTCGATGATGAGCTCGCTGCGCGGGAAGACGTCGATGGCCTTCTCGACCTTGCCAAGCAAATCGAAGTTCTCCGGTTTGATCTGCGAGTTGCCACTGTCGAAGCTCAGGCCGACCAGGCGCAGGATGACGCTGTCACCCTGGCGGAAAACCCGGGCCTCGTCAGCCGAGAACATCTTCTCGACCTGTTCAAACTGCTGCTTGACACGGGCCTGGGCCTCCAGGCGCTGAACGAGCGCTGCACGCTCCGCCGTTGCACCGCCGAGACGCTCGTCGAGAGCACGCAGATCCTCTACCATGACGGCAATGCGAATTTCGTTGTCCGCCTTTTCCTGGCGCAGTTGCTGCAGCTCCTTCGCTTGCGTCTCGAAGTAACTGACGAGTTCGCCGGTGAGTTTGTCCGGTCCCGCTTCCATATCAGGCACGATGTCCGCCACGCCCGAGATCTGTCGTAACGGATCTTCCCACTGCAGCACGAGCTGTTCGGCCGTCAAGTCCCGATCGCGAACCTTGCGCACGATCTCGGACAGGTAAATGGCGTGCTTCGCCTCGTAGTTTGCCTGGCGCGCGAGACTGCGCGGCAGGTCGGTGTCGTAGCGGTTCTCATTGAGTTCGCGCTCGGCGTCTGCGAGAAGCTGCTTGGCCTTGCCCAGCGTAATGGGTGCGTAGCGTCCCACGCGTGCACGATCCGCGTCCGCGAGCAGTCGCCGCGTCTCCGACAGGTATTGCGTCTTGATCGCGTCGAGTTCGGCCTCGCGGTACAGGCTCGTAGCTTCGACGTCACGTCGCTTGGCGTTCTTCAGGTCGCCGCGCTCCATGAGCCGGATGGCTTCGGCGAATTTTCGCTGCGCCTGCTGCCACAGCTCGCCCGACAGCTCGGGGGCACGCGCATTCGCGGCGTCCTGGCGGCTTTTGAGAACCTGTGAGAATGCGGTGCGCGCGACGGTCGCCTTTTCGGCGGCCTCCCTGAAATAGGCGGTCGCATCACCGGCGTTGTCCCGGACCGTTTCGATATTGCGACCGCGCTCGAGCGCTGACTCGGCGTCGCGGTACTCGCGCAGGCCACGCTCCCAGGCGCGCGGTGCGAGCAAGCTGGCATCGGCCGCCTCGGCGGCTTCGCGGGCCGCATCGGCCTCCTTGAAAAAGGTCTGGCGAAGTTCGTTCTGCGCCGCGCTCTGACCCATGGCCAGCAGCACGAGGAGTGCAGTTAAGAATCGAAGGGTTCCGGTTTTCGCAACCATCTGGCTGTTCCTCAATGTCTCGAAGGTCCGAAATCCGCCCAAGCGAAGGCAGATCGGGGACGATATTACATATGCCGGGGCAGGATTTCTGTGCGGCATGTCCCTGAAAAACCGCGATTTCGTGCCCACCACAATGTCATTAGACGATTTTTAGTGACCTGGGTCACTTTTTTGCGCCTCAATGACCTGTTTCCGGGGATATGTGCTGTGGCTCACAGACTCCGCAGACCGGCCCGCGTAGGGTAACCCCATGTCTGCCAAGTACTACACGCAATTCATCCTGACCGACGCGGATTACCGTGGCGGTAACGAATTTTGCGGCGTAGTGGAGCTCAACCAGCCAATGGAGCAAGACTCCGATCGGAAAGACATCGAGGCAATTCTGGCCCGCAACTTCGACCTCGCCAAGAGCGCGGTCAAACTCGTGAGCTGGTCGAGATTGCACTGAACACTTCTGGCGACGCTATTGCGATTTCCCCCTGACTCTCCCGGCTCCGGCCGGGATTTTTTTTGGCCATCGATCGCCTTATGCCGCGGAGCACAGGCATGTGCGAGAGTTCGGGGTCCCAGAATTCGGGGTCAGTTTACCTATCCCCTCGTTGCGAAGTTCGGTGTCAGTTTACTTATCCCCCGTAAGGGAGATAAGTAAACTGACACCGAAAGTCCCGGATGGAAGATAAGTAAACTGACCCCGAACTAAACTGACCCCGAACTTGCCGGACTGCGGTCTAGTTTGCGGGCGGCGTTGGCCCGTTCACGGCGTTGTGCGACAATTTGCCGAATGAGCAAAGCAGACGACAAACTTCGCCGGATACCCGTGATCCGCAGCGGCACCAAATACCAGACGGACGCGGGATTCTCGGCCATCAAGAACGGCCAGAAAGAGGGCCGTGAGTCGACGCCGATCGTGCGCGGTGACAAACCGCGGTGGCTACGCGCGCAGATGCCGTCAGGCAAAGGCTACTCGAATACCCGCCAGATCGTTCACGAGCACCGGCTCAGCACCGTGTGCGAGGAGTCGATGTGTCCGAACATCGGTGAGTGCTGGAATGCGGGCACGGCGACGATCATGGTGCTCGGTTCGGTGTGCACGCGTGCGTGCCGCTTCTGCGCGGTGGATACGGGCAATCCGAAGGGCTGGCTCGATCCTGAGGAACCGAAGAATTCCGCGCGTGCCGTCAATCTCATGGGCCTCGAGTACGTCGTGATCACCTCGGTCGATCGCGACGATCTTGCAGACGGCGGCGCCTCGCACTACGCCGAGTGCGTACGCGAGATCAAAGCGCTCAACCCCAATACGGCCGTGGAGGCCCTGACGCCGGACTTCAACGGCATCGAAGCGCACGTCGAGACGGTGGTCGGCTCGGGACTCGATGTCTTTGCGCAAAACGTCGAGACGGTACAGCGCCTGACGCACCCGGTACGCGATCCGCGCGCCGGCTATCGACAGACGCTTGATGTGCTCGCGCATGCGAAGACCTATCGCCCCGATGTGCTCACCAAAACCAGCCTGATGCTCGGACTGGGCGAGCGCGACAACGAAATCCTCAAGACGATGGACGATCTGCGCGCCGCCGACGTCGACATACTGACCCTCGGCCAGTACCTGCGCCCGACGCCGAATCATCTGCCGGTGGAACGCTACGTGTCGCCAGCCGAGTTCGACGCGTATCGCCAGGAAGGTCTCGAGAAAGGCTTTGTCGAAGTCGTTGCCGGGCCGATGGTGCGGTCGAGCTATCGCGCCGAGCAGGTCCTGCAGAAGAACAACGTCGGTATCGCTGTCTGACCATGGTCGACTTTCTTGCCGAGTACGGGCTCTTTCTTCTGAAAGTCGTCACGATCGTTATCGCCCTCATCGCAGTGATCGGCTTCGCGGCGGCAGCCGGCCGCAAGGCGCATCTCGAGGGCCTGGAGGTCGAGGACCTCAACAAGAAGTTCCGCAATGTTGCCGATGCACTGCGCAAGGCGGTGTCCACCAAGGACGAACACAAACAAGCAGCCAAAGAGCGCAAGGCCGAGGATAAGCGGCGTGCCAAGGAACCTTCCGGACGGCCGCGGAGTTTCGTGATCGATTTCAAAGGCGATCTCAAGGCGAGCGCGGTCGCGTCACTGCGCGAAGAGGTCAGCGCGATCCTCGAAGTCGCCAGCAAGGATGACGAGGTCATCATGCGGCTCGAGAATCACGGCGGCATTGTGCACGAGCACGGACTGGCGGCGTCCCAGCTGGCGCGCATTCGCGACCGCGATCTGCCGTTGATCATCTGCGTCGACAAGGTTGCCGCCAGCGGTGGCTACCTGATGGCCTGCGTGGCGTCCAGAGTGTATGCGGCGCCGTTCGCGATCCTCGGTTCGATCGGCGTGCTTGCGCAGTTCCCCAATTTCAATCGCATGCTCGACAGTCACGGCGTCGACTTCGAGGAGGTGACGGCGGGCAAATACAAACGCACCGTGACGATGTTCGGCAAGAACACCGACGAGGACCGCGCCAAACTGAAGGAAGAACTCGAGGACGTCCACACGCTGTTCAAGGACGCCGTGGCGAAGTACCGCCCCGAACTCGAGCTCGACAAGTTCGCAACCGGGGAGCACTGGTATGGCACGCGCGCGCTCGAGCTCGGGCTTGCCGATGAATTGCTGACCAGCGACGAGTTGCTCGGCGCCAAATCGGTGGAGCGCGATCTCTACCGGGTTGCGTGGAAGGTCAGGCAACCACTGCAGAAGCGCCTGATGGCGAACGTCGAGTCCGCCGTCGAGAAAGTCGACGAGGCCGGCTGGCGTCGTCGCTTCGAATCCCGCCTGCCGCGCTGAACGCGGAACCGCGACCTGCCTGGCTGGTCAAATTTTGGGCAGGTGCGGTGCCTGCCAAGGGGCTATAATTCAGCCAGGTTCCGAGGAGTTCCCATGCGCAAGCTTCGATTCACGCCAATCGCTATCATCGTCTCCGCGGCCGTATTCCTGTCCTCTTGCGCCTCGCAGCCGTCGGCAGCGACGCGCGTGCAGATGGAGGCCGAAGCGGCGCGCGCGTTCAATCAGATGCGTGCGAGCATTCCGTTGTCCACGGACCGTGCGACCATCGACTTCGTTGCCTGCGTGTCGCAAGCCGTCGTCGACGTACTGGAGCCGCCGTACAACGACATCGATTGGGAACTCGCGATCTTCGAGCAGGAAGCCGTCAATGCCTTCGCGATGCCGGGCGGCAAGATCGGCGTGTTCAGCGGCATCCTGAAGGTCACCGAAAACCAGCACCAGCTGGCCTCGGTAATCGGTCATGAGGTCGCCCACGTGACCGCGGGGCACAGCAACAGCCGTGCATCGCGCGATGACCTGACACGAATCGGCATCAATGCCGTTGCTGTCATACTCGGCGGTGGCTATACGGGCGCTACCTATACGGCGCAGCAGGCGCTGGCCTACGGCGCCACGTTCGGCATCACCCTGCCGTATAAGCGTGGCCAGGAAACCGAGGCGGACGTCATCGGCCTCGAGTACATGGCGCGCGCCGGTTTCGATCCGCGCGAGTCGGTACCGCTGTGGCAGCGCATGGCCCAGGCGTCGGGCGGCAGGGGGCCGGCCGAATTCATGTCGACCCACCCCGCCAGCGATACGCGTATCGAGAACCTCGTGAACCAGTGGCAGAAGACCCTGCCGCTGTACAACCAGGCCCAGGCCGAGGGTATCGTCCCGGATTGTGGCCCGAATCCGCGCGCCGTCGTCGATGTCAAACCGCCGGAAGAGAAGGAGTAGTTTTTGCTCCTGAAGCGCGCGCTTCTTCTGCTACCGCTCTTCGCGATCGGCGGGTGCGCGACACTCGATGACCTCTGGTCGTCGGTGAAAAAGGGCGGTGCGGACTCGGTCCCGCTCGACGAACGCCCGGTCCAGGAACCGCTGCACCCGAATAATTTCGTGCTCGAATCGGCCGCACAATCGGTCGTCGGCGAACCACAGATCGTGTTTGCGCGCGATGCGGATACGTTGTCGGATCTGGCGCGCGAGTACGGGCTCGGCTATGACGAGATCATTGCTGCCAACCCGGGCGTCGATCCGTGGTTGCCGGGTAACGGCACGCCCGTCGTGTTGCCGACGCAATACGTGTTGCCTGATGTCGAGCGACGCGGCGTCGTCCTCAACATAGCAAGCAAACGCCTGTTCTATTTCCCGGCCGCGGCCGAAGGTGAACTGCAGCAGGTCCTCACCTATCCCATTGGCATTGGCCGCGTTGGCTGGGAAACGCCGCTTGGCGATACGACCGTGATATCAAAGGCCAAGAACCCGCACTGGTGGGTGCCGGCTTCCGTGCGTCGCGAACACGCCGAGATGGGCGATCCGCTGCCATCCGTTGTGCCGCCGGGGCCGGACAACCCGCTCGGGCATCGCGTTCTGAAGCTCGATATGCCGGGTTACCTGATCCACGGCACGAATGCACCCT
>JAAUYD010191944.1_pt1 | contig 11018 bp, 8 predicted proteins | sample 7278101 | NCBI WGS metagenome assembly JAAUYD01 (sample SAMN14350128, study PRJNA611818) | marine sediment metagenome | isolation source: surface marine sediment (0.6m) | place: French Polynesia: Moorea | collected 2018-08
AATATACGTTCTACCCATTGTTGTGGTCCAAACTCTGAAATAGCCGTCAATGTCATACATATAATAATGAAGAGAAATAAGGGGTCACCCAAAGAGCGTATGTTCAAGGCCGTATCGTTTTCAATATGCTCGCTTTCAGGGAATTCTTCCCTAAAGAACAAATACCCATAAATCAAGGTAGGGATCAACATGACCCCAATTTGCAATTGCCACCCAAGCCCAAAATCGGTCATGAATTTTGATATCAAGGCACCTATTACGATTCCGCCGGGAAACCACACATGAAAACGATTGAGCATTGAGGTTCTATCGGTGCTATACATATCGGCCACCAAAGGGTTACATGCAGCTTCAACCGAACCGTTTGCAAAACCAATGAAGAATGTTGACACCAACAGGCTCCAAAATCCACCCGCAAATATGGTCAATAAAAGTCCTAAAATATGGGATGCAAAGGCTACTATCATCAACTTTCGCGCACCCATCTGATTATATAAAAGCCCCCCTATTATTGTAGCTATTGGAAAACCTAAAAATGCCATGGAATTTACCCAACCCAATTGTGTATCGTTCAATTGAAAATCACTGCCCAACTGATCTAAAATACCTGCCCGAATGGCAAAGGTCATGGCAGTGACCACCAACGAAATACAAGAGGCCACAAAAAGTCTGTCTTTTCTAATACTATCCATATATCGATTAGGTTCGTTTAGTTGTTGTATGCCACTTTTTCATCTCTGAAGACCAAGGTAAACAAAACAAAAACGATTGCGGCAAATACAGCAGGATACATCCAAATAGTTTCCCAGGTGTGTGTTCCATCATCCAAGAGATAGGCATCTGCAACTTTACCTGCTATCCAAAAACCGATCAACATACCTACCCCATAGGTGGCCAGGGTAATGAGGCCCTGACCGGAACTTTTATACTTATCGCCTGCCTTGGTATCCGTGTAAATCTGTCCTGAAACAAAGAAAAAATCATAACAGATACCATGAAGGGCTATTCCAATAAGTAACATAAAGGTAAGCTCGCCAGCATTTCCGTAGGCAAATAACATATATCGAATGACCCAAGCCAACATACCTGCCAAAATGGTTTTTTTGAATCCAAACTTCCTGAAAAAAATGGGGAGCAACAACATGAACAATACTTCTGAAATCTGCCCTATGGTCATCTTGCCTGTGGGATTTTCCATTCCTATTTCGGCCAAAAAAGGATTGGCGTTCTGGTAATAAAACGCCAAGGGAACGCAAATAAGAATAGAAGAAATAAAAAATACCAAAAAGTTTCTATCCTTCAATAATTTAAGCGCGTCAAGACCGAACATCATGGAGAGGGATACCTTTTCTTGAAGTGAAACCCGCGGGGGAGTTTTGGGAAGGGTAAAGCTAAATATCCCTAAAATCGCAGAGGCAATGGCCACCATCAAAAAGGTATTTTTTAGCATTCCTTCCGATCTGGACACTGTGGAGTCCCAGGCAAATACAAAACTTATGGTGAGCCCTGCAATTATCCAACCAATGGTTCCAAAAACCCGTACCATTGAAAATTCTTTGGCAGGATCTTTCATTTGATTAAACGATATGGAATTCACAAGGGCCAAGGTGGGCATGTACAGTATCATGTATGCCAAAACATAGGGGTAGAATGCCGAAAAGTTGTCTACCCCATACATCAAATACATCAATGAAGCACCGGCGAGATGAAGAATGCCCAATATGCGTTCGGCATTGAAATACCTATCGGCTATAAGGCCTATTATAAATGGGGCGATAATGGCTCCCCAAGATTGGGTGGAAAACGCTTGGGCGATTTCGCTCCCTGTTGCCTCTAAGTTATCTCCCAAAAACGTACCTAAGGTAACAAACCATCCTCCCCAAATAAAAAATTCAAGGAACATCATAAAAGACAGTTGAAACTTAACCAGAGGCTTCATAGGGTCTAAAAACGATTATCTCTTGTAGAAGATATAGTCAAGCTGTTCTGGAGCTATTTTATTGGCCCTTAAATCAGCGGCGATTTGCCCTCTATGATGGGTTGAATGATTGATGACATGAAATAATACATCCTTTAACTCATTGGCAAATATTCTTCCTTCCGTGGTCTTGTAATCGACCCTTTTGGTAAAATCATCGGTATTGGTAATGATTTCAAAGGTGGTTCGTTGGTTTTCGTAGTGGATGTCTTCCCAATTGTTTACATCATGAACCTGCCATACGTCATAGGTCCATTCCTCATCCAAAAGTCTTTTGTTCCAAATGTGGTGGGCATTCAAAATATGACTGAACAGTTCTGAGCTCCGTTTTGGAACCTTTTTCAAGGTCTGGCATTGTTCGATAATTTTTCTATTGCAATAGAAGTTGTAATCAAATAGTTGATTGAATAATGACCGCATTTCTGAATTCGTGTTATGATAGGGCCTTGCCTACTTTTATCAAAAGATCACGGGTGGCTATGATACCTTCCTCTTCCCCAAGTTCCCTACCTTCATATTCCACACCTACATAACCTGTGTATCCAGCATCCTTGACCAATTGCATCATTTTGGTGTAATCGGTGTGTATTTCATTTCCGTTTTCATCAAAGTCATGTGATTTGGCACTCACTGCCTTGGCGTAGGGCATCAGTTCTTTTACCCCTTGGTACCTATCGTACTCTTCAACGCACTTTGATTCGTAATAATCCCCTTCTTCCCTTCTGATACAGAAATTACCAAAATCAGGTAGAGTACCACAGTTGTCCATACCGACCTGTTCCATCACATTGGTAAGCCAAGCTGCGTTTGACGAAGGCCCTCCATGGTTTTCAACAATGATATTGATATTCTTAGACTTTGCATAGGTCGCCAGTTTGCTTAGACCATCAATGGAAGCTTTTGTCCATTCCTCTTGTTCCATACTTCCATTCAGATTTACGCGGACGGAATGACAGCCCATTGCTTTTGCCGCATCGACCCATTTATGGTGGTTTTCGACAGCCGCATCTCTCTCGGAGACATCAGCAGCGGCTAAATTGCCCTGACCATCTACCATGATAAGAAGATTTTCCAACCCGTGTTTTTCGGCTTCTGCATTGGATTTATCCACAAAATTTTTCATTGCAGCCTCAGAGAAATTATCGGCCTCCAGTTCAGGATAATAAAGGCCACTTACATATTCCAACCCAGCAAAGCCCCAAGCCTTTGCCTTTTCGGCGAAAGTATAAGGGTCGACACCGTCTTGTCGAATCATTTTATTCATGGACCATTGGGCCAATGAGAGCTTGAAGAATAGTTCAGACGATTCCAAGTCGCTTTCTTCTTCAATACCCTTTTCTTCCGTTTCTTTTTTGGCTTGTTTGCATGCGTAGGAACCCAGTAAAAATACTCCTGTTCCAACCGTAGCGGACCGATTTATAAATTTTCTTCTTTTCATGGTATGTATTGAATTTATTGGCAGTTAAGGAATGAGTGTTTACTATAACGTTATAGTGCGAAATTCTCAATTTCATAGAAGCTTAAATGTAGAAAATTAATTTAATATTTGATACTTTTAGGAATTAAACAATGGTATTCTAAATGAGTAAATTCTATTACAACGAAGAACAAGAATCATATGACGCCATCGTGGTCGGAACAGGTATAAGTGGGGGATGGGCCGCAAAGGAACTATGCCAAAAGGGCCTTAAGACCTTGGTGCTTGAAAGGGGCCGAATGGTGAAACATCGTGAAGATTACAAAACGGCACAAATGGATACGTGGGATTTTCCAAACGCTGCACAGCCTACTCAAGAAGACCTGAAAAAACAGCCAAAACAAAATAGAACAGGCTACACAACAAGAGCGACTTCAAAACATTGGTTTGTGAACGACCTTGAACACCCCTATAATGAAATTAAACGTTTCGACTGGATGCGTGGCTACCATGTAGGTGGCCGGTCCATAATGTGGGGACGTCATAGCTACCGCTGGAGTGAATTGGATTTTGAGGCGAACAAGATTGATGGTCATGGGGTAGATTGGCCTGTACGTTACAAGGACATCGCTCCCTGGTACGAACATGTGGAACGGTATATTGGCATATCGGGAGAACCATTGGGTCTTCCTCAACTGCCAGACAGCATTTTTGAGCCAATGATGGAGCTCAATTGTTTGGAGCAACATGTGCGTGAAAAAGTGGCCGAACATTTTGACGGACGAGTCATTACGGCTGGCCGTGTTGCCCATATCAACAGCGACAAACGCTTCGAAGGTGACGGAAGGGTACGTTGTCAGTTCAGAAACCGTTGCATTCGTGGTTGTCCGTTTGGAGCATATTTCAGTAGTCTTTCATCTACCTTACCGGCTGCAGAAGCCACCGGAAACATGACCCTGAGGCCAGATTCCATTGTTCACCAGGTTATCTATGACCCTGATACCAAAAAAGCAACTGGGGTCAAGGTAATCGACAGAGTAACCAAAGAAGAGTTTGAGTTCAAAGCCAAGGTTATTTTCTTATGTGCTTCTGCCATTGCCTCCACAGCGATTTTGATGCAGTCCAAATCAGACAGGTTCCCAGAGGGTCTGGGTAATGATTCCGATCAATTGGGAAGAAATATAATGGATCACCATCTTGATGTTGGGGCCAGTGGAAAATATGATGGTTTTGAGGACAAGTACTACAAAGGAAGAAAACCCGTTGGTGTTTACATACCACGCTTTCGAAACATCGGTGGAAGTTCCAATACCGATAAGTTTTTAAGAGGTTACGGCTACCAAGGAGGAGCCAGTCGACAGAATTGGGAAGATGTTATCGCCGAAGTATCCCATGGAAAAGATTTAAAAGATGCCATTTTAAAACCAGGAGGGTGGAATTTTGGTATCGGTGGGTTCGGAGAGGTGCTCCCTTATGAAGATAATCGAATGACACTTGATTACGATAAGTTAGATCAATGGGGATTACCTACGGTAACTTTTGACGCCGAGCTAAAAGATAACGAATTTAAAATGCGGGAAGATATCAAAGAACAGGCGGTTGAAATGTTGACGAAAGCAGGACTTCGGGACGTAGAACCCCATGATGAAACTATTGGTTTAGGTCTGGGTATTCATGAAATGGGAACAGCAAGAATGGGTCGAGACCCGAGGACCTCCGTATTGAATGGATATAATCAGATTCATGCCTGTAAAAATGTGTATGTTACCGATGGTGCCTTCATGACCTCGGCTGCATGTGTAAACCCGTCATTGACGTACATGGCCTTTACGGCCAGAGCAGCCAACCATGCTGCAAATGAACTTAAAAAAGGAAATATTTGATATTGTTATGAAAAGAAGATCTGCACTTAAAAACATGGGAATGGTATTCGGCTATGCCGCTGCGACCCCTACCCTCTTTAGCATACTACAATCCTGTAAGGAAAAACCATCTTATGCCGAGTGGGTTCCTTCTTTTTTTGATAAGAATAAAGGATATGCCTTAGCTCAAATGCTTGACGTTATTCTTCCAAAAACCGATACACCTTCAGCTACCGAAGTGAACGTGCACATGTTTATCGACCAGTTCGTCAATGAAGTTTTACCCGAAGAACAACAAGGGTTTACAAAATTGCTTACGGACAAGTTTATGGGCAAACTATTGAGCGAATCCGGAAAGGAAACTTTGGAAGACCTCGAAGCTGAAGATTTCGAACCGCTATTGGCCAAGTATCTGGCCAAAAGAACCGATGACGAAGAAGAAGCACAAAATGAAGCGATTGGTCAATATATGGAGGCCATGATAACTGGAGGCCAAGCCGAGCTTGAAGACGATGTCGCCTGTTACGCTTTCGCTGGAAATGTTAGGGACATGGCCATTTGGGCATATAGAAGTTCGGAGTACATTGGCGAAGAGGTATTGGCCTATCTCCCCATACCCGGTGAGTATATTGCATGCGAAGATGTCAACGAATTGACTGGGGGCAAGGCCTGGTCATTAAATTAATCGTGGACAGAAAAGTCTAAGCTAAGGGGTTGGATAAAAAGCCAACTGTTAGCCTTTTTAATTTGTACAGCTGGCACTTTTAAATGTTGGGATTACGCTGGATTAATGAACGGTTATTCTAAATTCTATAACCCTAACAAACGTATTAAGAACTAAAAAACATCCCAAAAAGAGCTCATTGTCTTTCTGGGATGCTGTAATCAAATAAACACTATCGTTCATCGACCGGATAGCTTGGGCAACCGGTGATTTCTTTTACCGAGCTATGAACCGCACATCAAACAATCATCGTCAGCTTGTCCTTCTTTGGCTTTTGCTATAAGCTCTTTCATTTCAGCCTCCGACATCGGTTGAATATCTACCTCTTGTTGTGTAACCGGCGTTGCTTGTACTTTTAAATTTGATGCCGTTTTTGGGGTCGCTGCTTCAACTTCTGCCTCGGCCGCCACACTTGTTGGCACCTCCTTCTTTTTGGTATTATCCAAAGTGAATTTGATTGCGTCAACAGCAGCTTTAGTCCTTAAGTAATACATTCCGGTCTTTAGGCCACTTTTCCAGGCGTAAAAATGCATAGAGGTCAGCTTTGCGTAATTCGCATTTTCCATAAAGAGGTTCAACGATTGGCTCTGATCGATAAAGTAGCCCCGTTGACGGCTCATATCAATAATGTCCTTCATGCTCAGTTCCCAGACCGTTTTGTACAGCTCCTTAATATCGTTGGGGATGACATCAATATGTTGGATGGAACCATTGGCCCGCATCAATTCCTGTTTTAGGCTTTCGTTCCATAGGCCTAGTCTTACCAAGTCTTCCAACAAGTGTTTGTTCACAACGATGAACTCCCCTGAAAGTACCCTTCTCGTGTAAATATTACTGGTATAGGGTTCGAAGCATTCGTTGTTCCCCAAAATTTGGGAAGTTGAAGCCGTTGGCATTGGAGCCACTAAAAGCGAATTTCGAACGCCGTGCTTTTTTACGTCCTTTCTTAGTTTGCCCCAATCCCATCTACCCGAAAGCTCTTCATCTTTTATTCCCCAGAGGTTGTGCTGAAACTCCCCTTTCGAAATGGGCGAGCCTTCGTAGGAAGAATAGGCTCCTTCTGCTTTAGCTTCTTCCATAGAAGCTGTCACAGCTGCAAAATATAAGGTCTCAAAAATCTCCTGGTTCAATTGCTTAGCCTCATCACTCGTGAACGGAAGACGCAGCATAATAAAAGCGTCAGCTAGACCCTGAACACCAAGACCAATAGGGCGATGGCGCATATTGGAATTTTTCGCCTCTTCTACAGGGTAATAATTTCTATCAATGACCTTGTTCAGGTTTTTAGTGACCCGCTTCGTGACTTTGAACAATTCTTTGTGGTCAAACTTTCCATTCTTCACGAACATGGGTAACGCAATGGAAGCCAAATTGCATACGGCAACTTCGTCTGGCGAAGTATATTCAAGTATCTCGGTGCATAAATTTGAGGAACGAATGGTTCCTAAATTCTGCTGATTACTTTTTCGGTTGGCAGCATCTTTGTACAGCATGTAAGGTGTGCCGGTTTCTATTTGCGATTCCAGAATTTTTTCCCAAAGGTCGCGGGCCTTAATGGTTTTCCTGCCCTTACCTTCAGCTTCATATTTGGAATATAGTGCTTCGAATTCCTCCCTGTGGTTACTGAACAGTCCAGGGCATTCATTTGGGCACATCAACGTCCACTCACCATCGGCCTCAACACGTTTCATGAACAAATCTGGAATCCACATGGCATAGAACAAATCTCGCGCGCGCATTTCTTCTTTGCCATGATTCTTTTTTAAATCCAAAAAGTCAAAAATATCGGCATGCCACGGTTCGACATAGATAGCAAAGCTTCCTTTTCGTTTACCCCCACCTTGGTCGACATAGCGCGCGGTATCGTTAAAAACCCGCAGCATGGGTACAATTCCATTGGAAGTACCGTTAGTGCCAGCAATATATGAGCCCGTTGCCCGTATGTTGTGAATGGAAAGGCCTATGCCTCCTGCCGATTGGGATATTTTGGCGGTTTGCTTTAACGTATCGTAAATTCCATCGATACTGTCCTCTTTCATAGCCAATAGGAAGCAAGATGACATTTGGGGTTTGGGCGTACCTGAGTTGAATAGCGTAGGCGTCGCATGGGTAAAATACTTTTTCGACATCAATTCATAGGTCTCGATGGCTGAGTCCAAATCGTTCAAATGAATGCCTACCGCCACACGCATCAGCATATGCTGCGGTCGTTCCGCTATTTTACCATTTATTTTTAGGAGATAAGAGCGTTCCAAGGTCTTAAACCCAAAGTAATCGTATCCAAAATCGCGATTGTAAATGATTGTGGAATCCAATTTTTCAGCATTCTCGGAAATTACTTTATGAACCTCATCAGAGAGTAAGGGTGCCTTTTTGCCGGTTCTTGGGTTTATGTACTCATACAAATCCTTCATCGTTTCGGAGAAGGATTTTTTGGTGTTCTTATGTAGATTCGAAACAGAGATTCGGGCAGCCAACTTCGCATAATCGGGATGGGTAGTGGTCATCGTTGCCGCAATTTCAGCGGCAAGATTGTCCAGTTCTGAGGTGGTGACACCATCGTATAGCCCTTCAATCACGCGCATGGCCACTTTAACCGGGTCTACCAAATCGTTGAGACCGTAGCACAATTTTCTCACCCGCGCTGTGATTTTGTCAAACATTATCGGCTCTTTTCTTCCGTCTCTCTTTACTACATACATGTCCTAATCTTTAGTTGTGGCACATTTTTCTAAAAACAAAAAGTAGGTTTGGGCATTGACAATTTGGTGGGCATTATGGTCAAAATCTAAAAATCAGCGTCAAAGCTTATTTTTTGTGAATCTGTGTCTTTTTCCTTGTTCAATACACCTGCCTTTTGGTATTCGGAAACGCGCTTTTCAAAAAAGTTGGTTTTTCCCTGTAGGGAAATCATATCCATAAAATCAAATGGATTGGTGGCATTGTAGACCTTCTCGCATTCCAGCTCCACCAACAATCTATCGGTTACAAATTCAAGGTACTGGGTCATCAATTTGGCATTCATTCCAATAAGACTAACTGGCAGTGATTCCGTTATAAACTCCCTTTCAATGTTCAGGGCGTCTACTATAATCTCAGTAATACGTTCTTTTGGAACTTTGTTAACCAGGTGGTTGTTGTGCAGATGCACCGCATAATCACAGTGCATGCCTTCATCCCTTGAAATCAACTCATTGGAGAAGGTAAGTCCAGGCATAAGACCTCGTTTTTTCAACCAGAAAATGGAACAGAAAGCGCCTGAAAAGAAAATACCCTCGACCGCAGCAAAAGCAATCAAGCGCTCGGCAAAACTTGGTGATTCAATCCATTTCAATGCCCAATCGGCTTTCTTTTTAATGGCCGGAAAATTCTCAATGGCCTTGAACAAAAGGTTTTTTTCCTTCTCATCTTTTACGTACGTATCTATAAGTAGGGAATATGTTTCTGAATGGATATTCTCCATCATAATTTGAAATCCATAAAAGAACTTCGCCTCTGAATATTGTACTTCATTCACGAAATTCTCGGCCAAATTTTCATTGACTATACCATCGGAGGCGGCGAAAAAAGCCAAAATATGTTTGATAAAATAGCGCTCGTCTTCGCTTAACTTGTTGTTCCAATCCGTTAAATCTTGGTGTAGGTCAATTTCCTCAGCTGTCCAAAAACAGGCCTCGCATTTTTTGTACCATTCCCACAAATCATGATGTTGGATGGGAAAAATCACGAATCTGTCTTCATTTTCTTGCAGAATAGGTTCCACGGCAGTAGTCATAGCGTTCTTTGTTTTGTTTAGTAATGCAGTTTGAAAAATTGCCTTTCGACACGGACTAACAAAGATTGGAAAATGAGGTGAAGGAGTAAAGTTTGTTTAAGTAAAACGTTTCCAAAGTTTTTAACACGGGCTGTTGAAATGTGTGTTGCTTGTAGGCCACTACTGACTTGACAAATGAAAGGCCTAACGCTCAGATTCTCAACAAAAAAGACTGAAATAAAAAAGACCAATTCGTATGAAAAAACAAACTCATTGGTCTTTATTTCTATGGCATACCTACCAAACCGTACGGCCAATGCCACTTTGTTTTTGCTTTGACCCCTTAGGTAGTTCCCCCGAAACCCAAGATGGCTTTCACAATAAAGCGACATTAACTATTTTATATATTCACATGCTTGCGCATATTTGGTCGGCCGTACGATGGTTGGTAATTTTCACATTAATCTTTTATTCATTGATGGCCAAGGCTTCCAGTTTATCACTTTCCTTTGCATCATCCGTTATGGCGGCAAAAGCAAGAGCTGTCAGCAGCACTATGAACAGTATCAAGGACTTCCTCATTTTTTGACTAGGTTGATGAATAAACAATTATTCGATAACCTAAAATTAATGACAGGCTCCACTCCAGTAAAAGTCAATGTATAATTGGTAGAGAAATATGTACAAATGGACATTGCCCGTTCAAAAACGAAAATACCTCGAACCAACTGGGCAAATTCTATTTTATTCCATTCTTGGGGGATTCCAAACCAATTATAAGGTCATACGACCCAAATGCACATAATTCCGTGAATTCAAAAGCGAATAACATTATTTTTAGAAATTCATAGTAAATCTAACCATGTTGGAAGCCGTTTTAGTTGATGATGAAGCAAAAGCCCTGGAGAGTCTAAGTTGGGAACTTAGCAATCTCAGTGACGAGGTAAAGGTCGTAGCTTCTTTTACAGATGCCCATGAGGCGTTGGGCTATTTGGAAAAGAATACCCCCGATTGTCTCTTTCTGGATATTGAAATGCCTATTATGGACGGTTTCCAATTCATCAAGAACCTAAAAAACAAAAACTTCCCTGTCATTATAACCACGGCATATAACCAATATGCTTTAAAGGCACTTAAGAATGAAGCCATTGATTATTTGCTGAAACCCATAGATAGTGATGACCTTAATGATACCATCGCCAAAATCAAAAAATACAATGACAAGAACCAGACAGCTGAAAAACTGGAGCAAATACTACTGAATTTCAATTCAAAATCGTTGG
>JAAUYD010145618.1_pt1 | contig 11017 bp, 10 predicted proteins | sample 7278101 | NCBI WGS metagenome assembly JAAUYD01 (sample SAMN14350128, study PRJNA611818) | marine sediment metagenome | isolation source: surface marine sediment (0.6m) | place: French Polynesia: Moorea | collected 2018-08
CAAGCCGCTCGCGGCCGAGTACCCGGGCCTCTGGATGCCGATGATCGAGACCGCCGACATCGTCGCCGAGCGCTACAAGATCTCGCGCGAGTACCAGGACGAGTACTCGCTGCAGAGCCAGCAGCGCACCGCCGCCGCCCAGGAGGCCGGCCTCTTCGACGACGAGATCGTCCCGATGGACACCAAGATGATGGTGAAGGACAAGGAGACGGGCGAGGAGAGCATCGTCGACTACACCGTCACCAAGGACGAGTGCAATCGGCCGGGTACCACGCTCGAGGGGCTGCAGAAGCTGCAGCCCGTGCGCGGCGAGGGCAACTACATCACCGCCGGCAACGCCTCGCAGCTCAGCGACGGCGCGGCCTCGGTCGTGATGATGGAGGCCAAGGAGGCCGCGCGCCGCGGTCTCGAGCCCCTCGGCGCCTTCCGCGGCTTCGCGGTGGCCGGCTGCGAGCCCGACGAGATGGGCATCGGCCCGGTCTTCGCGGTGCCGAAGCTGCTCGACAAGGCCGGCATGAAGGTCGACGACATCGACCTGTGGGAGCTGAACGAGGCCTTCGCGAGCCAGTGCCTCTACAGCCGCGACCAGCTCGGCATCGACAACGAGAAGTACAACGTGAACGGCGGCTCGATCTCGATCGGCCATCCCTTCGGCATGACCGGCGCGCGCTGCACCGGCCACCTGCTGCTCGAGGGGCGCCGCCGCAAGGCGAAGTGGGGCGTCGTCACGATGTGCATCGGCGGCGGCCAGGGCGCCGCGGGGCTCTTCGAGATCTTCAGCTGAGCCTGGCTCCGATCCACGCGACACCGACCGCCCGCTCCCGCTCGTTCGGGGGCGGGCGGTCTTCGTTCGGGGCACGCGACTCGCTCAACCGCTCAGGCATCGCCGCCCGCGCCGCTGCTTCATCTAGAATCATGCCCGGCGCAGATGCGCCGGGGAGGAAGAGAGCATGAGTCGTCCCAGGGCCCACATCGTCGGCGTCGGCGAGAGCGCCTACGCACGCTGGGGGAAGATCGGCGACGTCAGCGAGCACGCGCTCGCGCTGCAGGCGATCAAGCGCGCGGTCGAGGATGCCGGGCTCACGATCGACGACGTCGACGGCCTCGCCTCGTTCGCCGAGGATCGCAACGAGGCGGTCTTCATCGCCGCCGAGCTGGGGATCCCGGCGCTGCGCTACGCGAGCATGGTCTGGCTGCCCGGCGGCGGAGGCGGCTGCGCCGCCATCGGCAACGCGGCGATGGCCGTCGAGACGGGGCAGGCCGAGGTGGTGGTCGTCTATCGCTCGCTCTGCCAGGGGCAGTTCTTCCGCTTCGGCAACGCGGGCATGGATCAGATGGCGCCCGCCGGCGATCCGCCGCCGCCGACCGTGCAGAACGCGAGCTCGATGCTGCTCGCCTCGATGGGCATGGCCATGCCCTACGGCCTGCTGATGGCCGCCGCGGCCTACGCGCTGCCGACGCGCCGTCACATGCACCTCTACGGCACGACCCACGAGCAGCTGGGCCAGCTCGCCGTCACGTTCCGCGAGCACGCGAGCCGCAACCCGCGCGCCGTGATGGGCCACAAGCCGATGACGATGGACGACTACCTCGCGTCGCCGATGATCGCCGACCCGCACAGGCTCTTCGACTGCTGCCTCGAGAGCGACGGTGCGTGTGCGGTGGTCGTCACCACCGAAGAGCGGGCGCGCGACCTCGCGAAGGCGCCGGTCGAGATCCTCGGCAGCGAGCAGGGAGCGCCGAAGGGCTACGGCTTCGGCCCGTTCACCAACGCCAACGTCGCCGACGAGATCTACGCCACCGGCGGCTGCGAGGAGATGGCGAACCGGCTCTGGGCGAAGTCGGGGGTCGGCCCCGGCGACGTCGACGTCGCGCAGATCTACGACCACTTCACGGGCTGCGTCCTGATGCAGCTCGAAGACTTCGGCTTCTGCGAGCGCGGCGAGGGCGGCCCCTTCATCGAGAGCGGCGCGCTCGCGTGGGAGGGCGGCCGCATGCCGACCAACACCCACGGCGGCAGCCTCTCGGAGGCGTACATCCACGGCCTGAACCACGTCGTCGAGGGCGTGCGCTCGCTGCGCGGCGAGAGCACGAGCCCGGTCGACGGCGCCGAGGTCTGCCTGGTCACCAGCGGTGCGTGCGTGCCGTCGAGCGCGATCGTGCTCGGGAAGAAGTGAGGAGACCCAGATGAGCGAACGATTCTTCCCCGACAGCATGCCGCCGCCGCTGGCGAACACGACCACCCTCGGCTTCTGGGAGCACGCGGCCGAGCACCGGCTCGTCGTGCAGCGCTGCACGGCGTGCGAGCACACGCGCTTTCCCCCGGCGCCGATCTGCCCCGAGTGCCGATCCGAAGAGGCCGAGTGGCACGAGTGCAGCGGGCGGGGCGAGGTCTACACGTTCACCACCGTGTATCGACCCGTTGCCGGTGACATGACGCTGCCCTTCGTCATCGGCGTGATCGCGCTCGAGGGCTCGGGCGGGCTGCGCATCATCTCGAACCTCGTCGGGGTCGAGCCGGCGGAGATCGAGATCGGGATGCCCGTCGAGGTCGTCTGGGAGGACATGAGCGACGACCTCGCGGTGCCGCGCTTCCGCCCCGTCAAGCCCGGGTGAGCTCGTTCTCGTCGGTGTGCTCGAAGGCGCGGCCGTAGATCTCGAGGCTCGTCGTCTCGAAGTACGACAGTCGGTCGCCCTCGATCGTGACCCTGTGCCGAAACCCGACCGTGCGGGCGTTGTCGCGCATGAAGGGCGACTGCGCGATGCACCAGTCGTCGCTGCCGTGACCCGACTCGACCTCGAGCACGACGCGGCCCGCCTCGCCTGCAGCCGCGTCGAAGCGGCCCCCCGCGACGAGGCTCACGGCGCGCGGGATCGTGATCGTCTGCATCACGGTGCTCGACGCAGAATCCCACAGCCAGTACCCGACCTGGTCGTGGAAGACCTCGTCGTTCGACTTGCGCTTGACGTTCTGGTGGTAGCGGACGATCGCGAGCTCCTGGGTCTCGGCGTTGTCGACGTCGCCGGCCGCCTCGAAGACGAGCGTCTCGTAGAAGGGGCTGCGCTCCTCGCCGTCGGGCTCGGGCGAGACGTCCATGCCCTTGTCGCCCCGCCACGCTCCGATCAGCCCGGCGAGCGGTCCGTAGTCGACGTCCATCGATCTTCCTCCTGCCGTCGGCGCAGCCGCGACGACCCGTCGCGACACGCGGCCGTGGATCCGTCATTCTATCGATCAGCGCGCCTGCGCGGCCAATCGGCCCCTCTTCACTGGAGGACCGCGACGTGATCACCGGACAGTGTCTCTGCGGTGCCCATCGCTACGAGCTCGAAGGTCCGCTCCGGCTCGGACATCACTGCCACTGCAGCCTCTGTCGCAAGCAGCACGGCAGCGCCTTCGCGACGGTGATCGGCGTCGAGCGCGATCACCTGCGCTGGGAGCGCGGCGACGTGATCGCGTTCGCGTCGTCGCCGGGCTTCTCGCGCGAGTCGTGCGCCACCTGCGGCTCGCCGCTCGCGCAGCAGCCGCCGAGCCCGCCGGGCATGCCGATCTTCGTGCCGGCAGGCACCCTCGACGACCTCGCGGAGGAGATCGAGTTCCATCTCTTCGCCGGCTCGAAGGCGCCGTGGCTCGAGATCGGCGACGAGCTGCCGGCTTTCGACACGTACCCGCCCGGCATCGATCCGCCCGAGATCGCGCCGCGCGAGCTCGCCGATCCGCCCGGCGGCGTGCGCGGCAGCTGCCTGTGCGGTGCCGTGCGTTGGGTGCTCGAGGGCGATCCGCTCGTCGCGCGGCACTGTCACTGCCAGCGCTGCCGACGCGCCCGCGCCGCGGCCCATGCGAGCAACCTCGTGCATCCCGTCGACGGTCTGCGGTTCACGGCCGGCGAGGATCGGATCCGCTCGTTCAAGCTGCCCGACGCGAAGTTCTTCACGCAGTGCTTCTGCGGCAGCTGCGGTGGCAAGGTGCCGATGGTCGACCCGGGTCGGGGGATCGCGGTGGTGCCGATGGGGGCCCTCGACGACGCGCCGCCCATCGGGCCCCAGGAGCACATCTGGTGCGGGTCGATCCCGAGCTGGAGCGGCATCCACGACGATCTGCCCCGGCACGATGGGCCGCCGCCCTCGACGACGCGAGCCACCCCGCGCGCCTGAGCCCGGTCAGCCTCTGCCTCGCCTGCAGACGAGCGCGGCGCCGATCGCGCCGAGCGCCAGCGCGAGCAGGCCCGGTGCACCGACGGGCACGGGCGGATTCACGTTCGGCACGGGACAGGGCCCGACGCACTGCTGGTCGATCTCGGCCTGGATCAGCGTGTTGTTCGCGTCGTCGGTGATCGCCGCCGCCGCCGAATCCCACTGCGGGTCGGTGGGCGAGGGCGGCACGATGAGCGAGTCGTCGCTCAGCGGGTTCGAGTTCACCGCGAGGAAGATCACGTCGCCTTCGAGGTTCGCGACGATCGGCAACGGAGGATCGGCCGTGACGCTCGCGACCGGCTGGTAGATGTTGAGGAAGGCGTCGACGAGCACGTCGATCTCGTTCTTCGGCCCGGCCGGTACGAAGTCGAACGTCTGCGAGTCGATGTAGATGGTGAAGCTCGTGATCGCGCCCGTGTAGATCCCCGAGGCGGGGTCGGGCTCGCTGTCGGGCGTCGTCGACTCGTAGGCGTAGTTCACGACGAGCGACGCCCCGACCGCGATGGGCGAGTCGAGGGGCAGCGCGGCGGCGAGGGTCGGGTCGATCTCGGCGATCGTGCCCGCGTAGCCCGCCTCGACGATCGCGGCGCTCGCCGGCGACGCGAAGGCGATGCCGAAGAGCAGGGCGAGCGCCCGCCCGACCCGGCCGCCCGTCTCGCGAAGTCGCGTGCAAGTCGTCTTCGTCATCGCAGATCCGTCACGAACCACGGTACGGTGAGTCCGACCGCGACCCAGTTGCCGGGACCGGAGAGGCCGATCGTCACGCTCGGCTCGATGTAGACGCCGCCCCGCATGCGGCCGGTGAGCGCGAGGCGCAGGCTCCAGGTCTCGCGGGCGCTGAGGGTGCGGTTCGGGTCCTCGAACCCGGCATCGGGGTCGTCCTCGTCGACGAGGTCGGGGCTCGGATCGACGCGATCCGACTCGCTGGCCCAGGCGCCGCTCACGCTCGTGCTGAGCGTCAGCGAGTCGTTGACCGAGAACGCGTAGCCCATGGTGCCGCGGACGCGGTGGTCGGCGACCAGCAGGTTCACGTTGCTGTAGTTGCGTCCCCAGGCGTAGCGATAGTCGGCGCCCCCATAGATCACGATCGGGTCGAAGCTCTTGAGCAGCCACAGCTTGCCGCCGAGAGTCGGCGACGCGTGCGCGACGGGCACCGTGCCCTCGACCGAGAACACGATGTCGGGGATGTAGAGGCTCTCGTGCAGCAGGGTGCGGCTGAGGCCCAGCATCACATCGGTGGCCGACGCCTTCCCGAGGCGATCGTCGCCGAACGAGATGTCGGCGTCGGGGTCGCTCTTGAAGTCGCTCGACGCCGAGCTGTGGAAGCCGCGGTAGCGAATGCCGGCATAGGCCTCGGTCTCGTCGAAGAGGCCGTAGCGCACGAAGAGCTGGCCCGCGCCGATGCGGTCCGTCACCGTGATCGACTCGTAGAACTCGAGGTTGCCGACGTCGGGGTCGTCGAGATTGACCGCGAAGAACTCGCGCTGCTGCGCGTTCGAGTAGATGATGCTCGGCTCGATGATCAGCTCGCCCTGCTGCAGCAGCACCGCCTGGCGGCGCAGGAAGATCTCGGCCGCGGTCTTGCCCTTGGGCGGATAGCCGACGGTGGGCGTCGACTTCGCGGGCGCGGGCTCCGTCTGCGACGCCGCCTCCGGCTCGGCCGCCTCCGCCTCCTCCGCCTGCTCCGCGCTCGCGGCGTCCGCCTCGGTCGGCGCCGCCTCGGGCCCTCGTCCGCGCGTCCGTGCGAGCGTCTCGTCGGCGATCGGGTCGCCGCCCGCGAGCCAGGCATCGAGCGCCGGGCGGTGAAAGCGCCAATCCTCGCCGATGCGCCGCCCGGGGATCTCGCTGCGCCCCGCGAGCGCGGCCAGCTCGTCGGCGTCGATGCGCAGGTACGCAGCCGCCTCGTCGAGCGTGAGCACCTCGTCGGTCGTCGCGGCGCGCGGCGATCGGGCCGCCAGCGTCGACACGAAGACGACGAGGCACGCCCAGGCCAGCACCCGGGCTCGCGCGGCGCGGCGCGACTCAGCGGGGTGGGACGAGGCGAACATCGATCGGTCCGGTTCGGAGCAGCTGGCTGGCGGCCATCCGCTCGGGCTGGGTGGGGGCATCCTGCTCGAGCGCGAGGAGCTCGGCGCTCTCGGAGCCGACGACGAAGAGCACGCCCTTGCCGTCGTCTCCGAGCCAGATGTCGGCGAACTCGTAGATGGGCATGCGCACGTTGCCCCGCGCCGGGTCGGCGAGGAAGACGCGATCGCCGCGCATCCCCTTGAACACGGCGAAGTGCCGATAGCCGCCGGGCTCGATGAAGACGATCACCGGTCGCGTGATCTTCGCGAGCAAATCCGGCTCGACGCGATAGCCCTCGGCGCGGAAGCCGCGTCGATTCGCCACGGTCTTCAGGTCGAGCAGCGAGAGCCCCTGCTCCATCGTCTGCCGCTTCTGGTCGTCGGTGAGCCCCTCGAGCACCTCGAGCAGGATCTCGCGCTCGGTCACGTCGGGATCGGCGCCCGAGAGCAGCGTCGCGAGCGCCGCCGAGCCGCACGAGTAGTCGTGCCCTTGTCGCACCACGCCGGCGTCGCGCATGTCCTTCCAGGTGCGAGCCGTGCCGCCGATCCGCTCCTCGAAGTCGGGCGTCATCCGGTCGCCGCCGGGCACGCCCGGCTCATAGGGGACGATGCTCCCGCTCACGATCACCCCGTCGATGACGACGGGGTCCGCCTGGGCCGACGAGACGCCGCACAGGGCGAGCGATGTGCCGCACAGCGCGAGCATGACCGCGCGTCGGCCGCGCACGTCGGGTCGTGCGCCTCTGGGGGGGATGCGAGGGGAAATCATGGGGCTGTGTTCGGTCGCCGCTGCGGGTGCGTCTGCGTCGTTTCCTCTTCGTTGCGGCGAAGGCCCCTCCGCCTTCGGCGCGCTGCCGTGAGTGAGTGCGTGCTGGGTGTGCCGGGGTGTCGGTCTGGACCGGAGGGTCTGGAGTGGTGGGTGGAGCCACACTTCCACCCACCACTCGGATCCAACGATTGGGGCCTTGGGAAGAAGAGCCCGGCCTCGCGCCGCCCTCCTAGGGAAGGTGAGGCGAGTCGATCGTCAGAGTGACCCCCTGACCCGCCACGCCCACGATGCGAATCGTGGTCGCGTCGAATACGAAGGTCCGGTCGAAGTCGTGGTGCAGGTTCGGGAAGTCGAACGTCTTGGTGAACGTTCCCTCACCCCGAATGCCGTCGAGCTCGCTCGCCGACATCGGAGCCACGGCTCCGGCTCCCGTGGTGCTGAACTCAGAGAGCAGATCTCCCTGGTCGGCCGCCGTCGACGCCGAGGCGCCGCCAGCCACGATCAGCACCGCAAGAGCGCTCAGGGCTGCGATGGGCAGTCTCACGAGCTTTCTCCATTGCTGATCATGCGTGGCGGGAGTGCCACGAGACGACCCTATCACCGGGCCTCCTGACGAATCAATAAAAATGGGCAAAGTTCCCATCTAATTCTCCCAAGCCTCCAGAATCAACTCAGCGCGTCGAGACCGGCACCTGCTGGCCCAGGTGCAGCCTCGAGCCCGATCTCGTGCCCTTGGGCGCGCTCTCGTCCTGCCCGCGGCCGCTCTCGACGACCCGGGCGTCGACCAGGGCCCGCGACCGCGCGTCCCAGCGCCCGCGGACCTCGACCCAGTGACCGACGGGGCCCACGCCCTCGATCGTCGCGGCGATGCGCACCCCCCCGACGCGCAGGCCGGCACCCGGCTCGCCCGTCGGATCGGGCGCGACGATGCCCTGCACGCGCGCGAAGGGAGATCGAGCCCGCAGCCCGACGTAGGTCGCGCGGATGCGCCCGTCGCCGTCGCGCACGCCGTGCACGACCACGGAGTCGCCCAGGCCGATCGACCCGACGTCGAGCGCCCGACCGTCGTCTTCGTTCTCGACGCGCGCGCCCGGGGCGAGGTCGATCTGCTCGCCCATCACCTCGATGCGCCGCGCCGTCAAGTCGATCCCGTCGACGGGGCCTTCGACGATCGGTCGGAGCGCCACGAGCGTGGCCACCGCGCCGTCGCCGTCGATCTCGGTCTCGATCCACGCGACGTGCCCGACGCGCAGGTCGCTCGCCGTGCGCTCGTCGAGCCCCTCCTCGATGCGCGCGCCGGTGGCGAGTGCGAGGCCCGTGCCCGCCGCACACTCGTCGTCGACCGAGACGATGCGCGCCAGCATCGAGTCGGGATGCAGGAGCCCGGGATGCAGGGTGTCGCCCGCGGCGCGCACGTGATCGAGCGAGTCGTCGCTCATGCCCGGCAGCTCGAGCAGCCGGCTCCCTTCGCCATCGGGCTCGAGCCCCGTGCCGCCGATGCCGTCGGTGCTCGCCTGTCGGCCCGTGCCGCCGATGCCGTCGGCATTCGCATGGATTCCGGTACCACCGATCCCATCGGTGTCGGTCCCGAGCCCGGTGCCGCCGATGCCGTCGGTGCCGGTCTTCAGCCCGGTGCCACCGATGCCGTCGTCGTCGCCTTCTCCGAGGCCGGTGCCGCCGAGACCGTCGCCCGCGTCATCGAGCGCGAGCTCGGCGCCCTGCATCGGCCGAAGCTCGGCCACGTCGATGCACACTGCGCCGGCGCCCGGCGCTGCGAGCACGACGAGCAGCGCGATCGCGAGCGCGCTCACGCCCCGCGCGTCGATTCGTTCAGACCGCACCGCCCTCGTCCTCTCCTGCGGCTTCGTCGTCGTCTTCGTCCGTCGGGCCCCTGGCCGGGCCACGGTGGAAGTAGAGGCCGAAGTTCATGCGCTCGGCCTTCTCGGGCAGCGCGGACCGCTCGGTCGGCTCGTCCGCCCCGTCGCTCGTGGCGTCGCCGGCGTCACCGCGTGCTCGACTCGACTCCTCACGCAGCTCGCGGGCGCGGCGATTGATCTCCTCGAGCAGCTTCATGCCCTCCTGCTCGGCGAAGTGAGCGAGCCGGCTCACGTCCTCGGGGTCGAGCCCGTCGTAGTGCACGCTGCGTTCGAGCCGGGCGGGGCCGTTGCCCTCGAGGTTGTGCACGGCGGTCTCGAGGTGATCCTGCACGTTGCGGCCGAGGTAGAAGAGCTTTTCCTCGAAGCCGCGGGCGGGGACGAAGGCCGACGTGACGAGATGGATCGACTGATCGCCCTCGTCGACGTCGATCACGCCGAGCCGCAGCCACTCGTCGAGCACGGTGCGCGGGTGGACGTCGCTGCTCACCGAGCGCACCAGGCCGTCGAAGCTGGGCGCGGCGTCGTCGTCGCTGCGGCGCGGGAGCGGGCGCGGACGTCCCTCGCCATCGCAGTAGATGGGGTCGCTCGTCCAGCGAGCGACGAGCTGTGCACCGAGCGCCACCGTCTTCGGCACGCTGGCATCGTGCTCGGAGCGGTTGCGCTGCTGGCGCAGCGCCTTGCGATGGATGCCCGTCATCACGGAGAGGCGGCTGTCGGTGGGCTTCTTGCCGTCGCGCTCGAGCTCGGCGGTTGCCACCTCGACATATACCTGGTTGAGCAGGTCCGAGGCGGGCCGGAAGGTCACGCCGTGGGCGAGCATCAGTCGCACGAGCGGGCGCAACACCTGCCGCAGCGCCCGGGACAGACGGGGCGACGGTGCGGCCGGAGACGACTCGGTGGGCTCGGACGACATGGCGAAGGGGCTCCGCGGTCAGCTGCTCTCGGCGGCGAGATCGACGCGAGCGTGGACGGTCGAGGGATTCTCGAAGGGGAATCCCCCCGGATCGCCCATCCTCTCACATCCGCCCGCGCGTTGGAACGGTAAACGGGAAGAATTCCCAGCTTCTATGGTGAGTGGTGCTCATCGCCCAAGGGGTGACGGGGCGGGCCGAAATCAGCGCGCCGAGCGGCTCTCGGGGCGCGCCTCGACCGAGGGGCTTCCAGTGGGGTCGTACGGGGAAAGCTGGATTGGATTCGGCGACACTCGCGAGGCCCGGCGCGAGGTGCGCTCGAGGGGAGGCTCCCCGAGCGCGCGCTGGCAGCGCGGGCCGGTCAGGGCACGGGAGCACGACGCATGCTCGAGATTCGCGAGCCGCCCGAAGCCTTCGGCATCGCCGAGGTGTCGGGGGTCGACCCCGCGGCGCCCGATGCCCGGGCGGCCGCGCGCCTGCAGCGGCTGCTCGCGGGCGCGGGCGTGCTCTGCCTGCGCATGCCCCGCGCGCTCGAGGACGAAGAGCTGCAGGCCGTGGCGGGGCTCTTCGGGCGGGTCAAGGACCCGGTCGGGCGGACGAAGGAGGGCGGCCTCTTTCGCTACTCGGAGCGGCGCCAGATCATCGACTCGGGCTTCGTGATGACCGACGAGGTGCGCGAGAAGCTCGGCGACGTCTCGTTCGGTGGCCTCGACGACGACCGGCCCGGGCTCTTCGAGACCTGGCACTGCGACGACACGTACACCGAGCGCCCGGCCGGAGCGACCGTGCTGCATGCGCGGCAGCTGCCGCCGAGCGGCGGCGGGGCGACGTGCTTCCTCGACATGCGTGCCGCGTACGCGTCGCTCGACGACGACACGAGACGGCGACTCGACGGGCTGCACGTCGTCTACGCGTTCAACAACGAAGACGCGTTCCCGCCGCGGCGGGCGTGTCGCGGCGAGGGCGAGGTGCTCGTCGACGTGGTGCATCCGCTCGTACGCACCCATGCCGTGGTGGGCACACGGGCGCTCTTCATCGACCTCGATCGAGCGAAGCACGTGCACGAGCTGCCGATCGACGAGGGCAGGGCGCTGCTCCGATCGCTGCAGGATCACGCCGAGGCGCACGCGCCTTCGTGCGAGCACGCGTGGTGCGCCCACGACGTGCTCGTCTGGGACAACGCCTCGGTGCAGCACAAGGCCC